>FUFK010039325.1_pt1 | contig 48918 bp, 54 predicted proteins | sample 1021851 | NCBI WGS metagenome assembly FUFK01 (sample SAMEA51879418, study PRJEB19060) | metagenome
CTTCCCCAAAGATTTACTTTTAATCTTCTGTCAACTTTATGTTTTGAGTTTAATCTTTTTGTCATTTAATNNGTGGNTTTATAAACTTACTCNTCATTTTGTCAATCGACCTTTTTTAGCTAAACTTGCAAATACACTNGATAAAATACGTGTTTCTTTATCTGAAAGTTCCATTCTATAAAAAATGTTTCTTAAATTTTCAAGCATTATAGGTTTTTTTTCTTTTTGTTTAAAAAAATTAATTTCATTTAAATTACTTATACATAAATTAATCATTGATTGAATTTCTTTTTTAGAGGCTTTCTTAACCTTTTTAGATTTTTTAAAATGGTTTGATTTAGAGTTTAAAAAACTCGATATGAATTGTGCAATAATAATTACACTATGCGATAAATTTAAAGACTTAAAATTAATATTCGTCGGAATTTGTAAAGTGTAGTTTGCATAACTTATCTCCTTATTTGATAGTCCTGATGCTTCTGAACCAAATAAAAATCCAATTTTCTTTCTAAAATCAATTTTTTTTAAATCCTCAAGATTAATATGTTTTACATTTTTATTTCTAAATCTTGCAGATGTTGCAATTAATATATCTATATCTCCAAGAGAGCTCTCTAAATTAGTAAATACTTTGCTTTTATTTATAACATCTTTTGCTCCTACTGATGTTGCTAATATTTTATCATTAGGAAAAATTGGTTTTGGATCAATCATATATAAGTTTTGAAAATTAAAATTCTTTATCGCTCTTGCACAAGCACCAATATTTTCTGAAAGTTGGGGTTTATGCAAAATAAATGTAATTTTGTTGTTATTCATTTATTTGATGCCATGATTTCTATTATAATTGGACAATGTCGAAGGATTGATTCCCTTAATGAATTTTTTATCAATATCCCAAATAGAAACCTTTAATGGGTAACATTTTGCAACATCAGATGAATGTTCTGATCCACAGTCTCCTCCTGGACAAGCAGACAAAACTCCCAATAAATCTGTTTCTGCAAAAAATTCCAAATAATCACCAGGTCTTACTGGACTAGACTTCATAAAATATTGTTTTGTATCGTTGGTGAAACCAGTAAGCATAAATACATTTAATACATCGTGTACAATTTTTTCTGCATCGTCTAGTTTGATTTTTTTCTCTTTAACTAAAGCTCTAGTTAAATTTGAATGACAACAGTAATGATAATCGTTATTTGATGTTAATTTGTATGTGTAAGGATCACATCTTGTTCCTATAACATCATGAACAGACCCCCCATCCTTATCATAACCATACCAATCTAATGTGTCCCAAGTAATTGTTGCTAATGATCTGAGATATGGAAAGCTACTTAACATTTTGTCTCCAACTGAAATATGCGTTCCGTAAAGAGCTCTAGTTTTTCCAGAATAAAACTTTTCTTCTAAATTATCAGCTTGAAATAGATTTAAGTCTCCAACTTGTGGTCCCTCAATACTTTCTATTCTAAAAAAATTACCTGATTTAACTTGAAAAGTTTTAGCATCTCTTGGGGGGACTATGACCTCATCAATTTGTTTAATATATTTTCTTGCCTCGTGTAAAATTTTAAGATTGTCATTTATGCTTTCATTAGGATAGCAAATAACAGGTTTGGCTCCTACCCTGCTTTTAATGTTAGTAGGTTTCTTTGAGAACTTCTTAATCTTCATTTATTTACTTGCGGGAGCTTTATCCTTAAATAATTTGAAATCTAAACTGTCAATTAAAGCTTTAAATGATGCATCAATAATATTTGGTGACACTCCAATAGTGAACCAATTCTTCCCTTTGGAGTCAGTGCTTTCGATCGAAACTCTTGTGGTAGCTTCTGTACCTGTGTTTAAAATCCTTACCTTATAGTCGACTAATTTTAAATCTTTTAAATATTCAGAATATTTTTCTAATTTAGTAACATTTTTTCTTATTGCGTTATCTAGAGCGTGAACAGGTCCATTGCCCTCACCTTCACAGACTATCTTTTCACCATCAACTTCCAATTTTGCTTTTGCTCTAGAGATGATTTTATCTTGATCATTTTTTGATACTGAAACATCGTATTCTTTAATTGAGATATATCTTGGAATTTCTCCCATTACTCTTCTGGCCAATAACTCAAATGATGCATCAGCTCCATCATAACTGTAACCGATGAACTCTCTATCTTTAACCTCTTCTAATAGTTTTTTAACCTTTGGATCATTTTCCTCAATTTCTATTCCAATTGTTTTAAGTCTAGATAAAATATTTGATTTACCTGATTGATCAGAGACAACTATATTCCTATTGTTACCAACATCTTCTGGATTTATATGCTCATAAGTTTTAGGATCTTTTTGTACTGCTGAGACATGCAAGCCACCTTTATGTGAAAATGCTGCAGCTCCAACATATGGTAAATGTTTATTTGGTTTTCTATTTAATATCTCGTCAAGTAATCTTGAACATTGTGTAATGTGTTTAATATTTTTTTCTTTAATACTTATTTCAAATTTATCTGACAGCTCTTTCTTTAGGTGAAATGTTGGAATAATTGACATTAAGTTAGCATTTCCACATCTTTCACCTAATCCATTAATAGTACCTTGTATTTGTCTTGCTCCAGATAAAACAGCTGCTATTGAATTTGCAACAGCATTTCCAGTATCATTATGTGCATGAATACCTAAATTTTTACCGGGGATATGTTTTGAAACTTCTTTTACTATTTTTGTAACTTCATGAGGAAGTGTACCACCATTAGTATCACATAAAACAATCCATTTCGCACCATTATCATAGGCAGCTTTAATGCAAGCTAAAGCGTATTTAGAATTTGCTTTGTAACCATCAAAAAAGTGTTCTGCATCAAACATAAATTCTTTATTATTTTTGACGAAATGTTTTGTTGTTTCTTTAATGTTTTCCAAATTTTCCTCATTAGATATTCCTAATGCAACATCAACATGAAAATCCCATGACTTTCCTACTAAACAAACAGACTTGGTATTAGAGTTTAGAATTGCTGACAAACCTGGATCATTTTCGGCACTTCGTCCTGCTTTTTTAGTCATTCCAAATGCAGTGAAAGTGGAATTTTTTAAATCTAAACCTTTTTGAAAAAATTCTGTATCAGATGGGTTGGCTCCTGGCCAACCTCCCTCTATATAATCTACACCCAGATCATCTAAAGCATGTGCGATTTTTGTTTTTTCATCTATTGAAAAATGCACACCTTGAGTTTGAGCTCCATCTCTCAATGTTGTATCAAATATATATAATCTTTCTTTNCTCATTTAATTTTCCAGATTGTTTTACCATCTTTATCTTCAATTAAAATACCTTTGTCTAATAGCTCATTTCTAATTTTATCTGCTAATTCATAATCTTTTTTATCTCTAGCTTTATTTCTCTCCTCAATTTTCTTTAAAATATCATTTTCAGAAAGTTTTAAATTTTGTTTTTTAAAACTATCCCATTCATCTTTTGACTGATCTAAAAGACCNACAAATTTACATGCAGTTGAAAATATTTCTTTATCTTCCAAAGTTCCATCTTTAGCTTTATCAAAGAGCTTATGTAGTACAGCTATAAAACCTGGCGTATTTAAGTCATCATATAAAGGTTTTAAATCATTATCCTCTATCAATACCTTTTTATTTACTGGTACAAAGCAATTGTACCATTTATCTAAAGTTCTATTACATTCATCCATCAGTTTATCATTCCAGTCCAATGGTTGACTGTAATGGGTACTCATTAGAGCTAATCTTAAAACTTGACCATTATATTTTTTTTTATAATCACTTATTTTTAAAATGTTACCTTGAGACTTAGCCATTTTCTCTTTTGAGATTGTGATAAAATTATTGTGCACCCAATAATTTGCAAATTTTTTGGTTTTATTTGCGCAAACAGATTGGGCTATTTCATTCTCATGGTGTGGAAATATNAGNTCTCTTCCACCTCCGTGAATATCAAATGTNTTCCCAAGATATTTTTTTGACATAACAGAACATTCTAAATGCCAACCAGGTCTTCCTTTTCCCCAAGGTGAATTCCATGATGGCTCATCATCATTTGAAGGCTTCCATAACACAAAATCCTCTGGACTATCCTTATTATCAGATAGTTCTACTCTTGATCCTGCAATTAAATCATCAAGATTTTTATTTGAGAGTTTTCCATAATCGTTAAAATTTTTAACTTTAAAATAAATATGTTTGTTATTTTCATATGCAAATTTACTTTTAATTAATTCTTGAATCATATTTATCATAGGNTCAATATTATCTGTAGCCTTAGGCTCATGCGTTGGAATTTCACAATTTAAATATTTACAATCCTCGTGAAATTTTTTTGTTATATTTAATGTCAATTCAGATATTGAAATATTTTTTTCTTTAGAAGATTTAATAATTTTGTCATCAATATCTGTTATATTTCTCACATAGGTTACAGACTTACTTCCATATTTACATTTGAGAACTTTGAATAATAAATCGAAAACAACTAAAGGTCTTGCATTACCAATATGAGGATCATCATAAACAGTTGGACCNCAAACATACATGCCAATCTTTTTACTATCAATGGGAACAAATTTTTCTTTTTTCCCTCCAAGGCTATTTGATAAAAAAATATCTTTATTCATTATTCTAGGAATATACTTAAATATTAGATTTGTGAATCTAATTGATTAGTTGGGAATCTTACAAACTGGAATGGGTTCCATTTTATGTAAGTTAGCTTTTCTTATTTTTAAATATTTGTCTCTATTTTTAGAGCCTTCGTTATTCATCGCCTCTTCAAGCTCTTTATATGATAATCCTAATTGACCCTCGTCAGTTCGGCCATCGTCCCATAGTCCGTCTGTTGGTGGTGCATCTATTATTTCTTTTAAAATTTTAAGTTCTTTACCAAGTTCCCATACTTCTGTTTTATTACAATCAGCTATTGGAGAAATATCAACGCCACCATCTCCATATTTTGTATAAAATCCAACACCAAAATCCTCAACTTTGTTTCCTGTTCCAACCACTATACCCTGATTGGCTGCTGCTACTTGATACAAAGTTGTCATTCTTAATCTTGCTCTTGAATTAGCCATACCGTGTTCACTATCAAATTTAGATAGAGACGTTTTAAAAGTACCAAATAAATTATCTAACTCGATTGTATGACCCTCTACATTTGAAAAATTACTTTTTAACCATTCTTGATGTTTTAAACTTAAATCATGTTGTGCACTTTTTTGCTTTATCGGCATAGATAATACAATAGTCTTCATTCCTGTTAGGGCACATAGAGTACTTGATACAGATGAATCAATACCTCCAGAAATTCCTATAACTAAAGATTTAGCTTTAGCTGGCATAGAATCTACATACTTTTGTATCCAGTTCTTTATAAAATCTACTTTAGTTTTTGGGTCCATATTTCTAATATATTGAGTCGCCTTAAATAATAAAGAGACTAAGATGCCGCTTTAATAATATTTTTTGCGTAATTTGAATTTTTCTTTATTTCATCAGATATTAAAAACGCTAATTCCAGGGATTGATCTGCATTCAATCTTGGGTCGCAATGAGTATGATATCTGCTTGATAAATCTTGATCAGAAATATTTTTTGCTCCACCAGTACATTCTGTCACATTTTGTCCAGTCATCTCAATATGAAGTCCTCCAGCATAAGACCCTTCACTTTGATGGACAGCAAAAACATTTTTAACCTCTTTAAGTACATTATTGAATGGTCTTGTTTTAAATCCTGTTGATGACACTAANGTATTGCCATGCATTGGGTCACATGACCAAATTACATTAAGACCTTCTTTTTTAATACCTCTGATTAGTTTCGGTAGAAATTTTTCAACTTTATCGTGTCCAAATCTTGAAATTAAAGTTATTTTTCCTTTTTCATTTTTTGGATTTATTTTTTCACATATTTTTGCAATCTCATCTGGCTTTGATGTTGGTCCACATTTGATACCTATTGGATTTTCTATACCTCTACAAAATTCCACATGGCCACCGTCAATCTGTCTTGTTCTATCTCCAATCCAAACAAAATGAGCTGAAGTATCATGGTATTCACCAGTGGTTGAGTCTACTCTTGTCATTGCTTCCTCAAATGGTAACAATAAAGCTTCATGAGAAGTCCAAAAGTTAACAGTTTTTAATCTTCTATTAAAATCTGAATTGATCCCACAAGCATCCATGAACGCTAAGGCATCAGCAATTTTGTCCTCTAACTCTTTAAATTTTTTTGCTTGAGGACTTTTCTTTATATAACCTAAATTCCATAAGTGAACTTTCTTAAGATCAGAAAAACCACCATGACAAAATGCTCTTATTAAATTTAATGTGGAAGCAGATTGTGAGTAAGCTTTAAATAATCTTTTTGGATCAGGCTTTCTAGCTTTTTCTGTAAATTCTATTCCATTGATGTTATCCCCCAGATAACTTGGCAGTTCTTTATCACCCTGTTTTTCTGTTGGAGCACTTCTTGGTTTTGAAAATTGGCCTGCAATTCTTCCAAGCTTAACAACAGGTAAAGATGCTGAATAAGTTAACACTAATGACATTTGAAGGAATACTTTGAAGTAATCTCTTATTTTATCTGGGTTAAATTCTGCAAAGCTCTCTGCACAATCACCTCCTTGTAAAAGAAAAGCTTTACCATCAACAACTTCAGCTAACTGATTTTTTAAATGCGTAGTTTCACCTGCAAATACTAATGGGGGAAAGCTCTTAATTTTATTTAAAACAATATTAAGATCCTTTTCATCCTCATAACTTGGGATGTGTTTTACAGGATAATTTCTCCAGCTATTTACTTTCCATTTTTTCATAATCAACCTTAGATTGTTTTAACAGAGTTTACTGATTATTCAACAGTTACAGATTTTGCTAAATTTCGAGGTTTATCAATATCGTAACCCTTTTTTAATGCAGAATGATAAGCAAGTTTTTGTAATGGAATTGTTATTAAAAAAGGTAAAAGATCGTCATCTGTATTTTCTACTTCTATCTTTTGCCAAATATTTTCAGAAAATATTTCATCTGTGCTTTTATTGGTAATTAATAATACCTTGGCACCTCTTGCAATCACTTCCTGCATATTTGAAATTGTTTTATTATAATAATAATCTCTTGGGGCAATCACAACTACAGGCATTCCATCCTCTATTAAAGCAAGAGGTCCGTGTTTCATTTCCCCTGCTGGATATCCTTCAGCATGTATATAAGCCAATTCTTTTAATTTAAGAGCACCTTCTAAGGCGATTGGGAATGAACTTCCTCTTCCTAAAAACATTGAACCCTTTGCATCAACAAATGAATTGCATGCTGATTGAATTTGATTATCAGTATCTAATGTATTTTTTACTAGATCCGCTAGACTTAAAAGAGATTTAATTTTTGTTTGGTACTTATCTTTATCAATACTTCCTCTAACAAAAGCTATTTTAACTGAAAATAAATATAAAACTAACATTTGACTAAGGAAAGCTTTTGTAGATGCAACACCAATTTCTGGACCACAATGTATAGGAAGTACAAATTTAGAGTCGCGAGCAATTGAACTCTCAACAACATTGACAACACTACAGGTTTTCATTTTATTTTTATTACATAAATCTAATGCTGCATAGGTATCGGCAGTTTCACCTGATTGAGATACAAATATATACAAGCTTTCACTTTTAAATTTATTTTTTCTGTATCTAAATTCAGATGCAATATCTACAGATATATCTAAATCCGTTAACTGTTCAAACCAATGTTTTGCCATCAAGCAAGAATGATATGCTGTTCCACATCCAATCAGTACGATTGATGATATTTCATTTTGTTTCCAGGGAAAATTTAAAAGATTTATATCTTTGTTAATTTTATCAATATATTCATTAATACAATTTTTTATCGTAATTGGTTGTTCCTCAATTTCTTTTGCCATAAAGTATTTGTAATCTCCTTTATCGTAATCACCCTCTTCATTTGACAACTCTAGAACACTCTTGTTTACTTTTTTTCCAGTATCATCAAAAAATTCAACACTATTTTTTTTTAAAATACAAAATTCACCATCATCAAGATAAGTAATTTTATTTGTCATTGATTTAAGAGCATANGAGTCTGATCCTAAATAATTTTCATTTGGTCCATAACCTACNGCTAAAGGNGATCCTCTNCTTGCNCCNACAATTAAATCTGGCTGATCTTTAAAAATAATTCCTAANGCAAAACTNCCATGAAGTTTTTTTAGCATTTTTAAAATTGAATTTTTCAAATCATTTTCTTTTAAATACTCTGTAATAAGGTGAACAATCACCTCTGTATCAGTTTGTGATTTAAATTTGTGACCTTTTTCAACCAGAAATTTTTTTAGTAAAGTNGAATTTTCAATAATTCCATTATGTACAACNGAAACACTTTCAGATGAATGTGGGTGTGCATTCAATGTACTCGGAACCCCATGTGTTGCCCATCTTACATGACCAATGCCAACTGTTCCAAGCATTTTAATTTTAGAAATATTATTTTCTAGTGCTTTTACCCTACCCTCACATTTTACCTCATTAATTTTACCATCTAACAANGTTGCTATTCCAGCAGAGTCGTAACCTCTGTATTCAAGTTTCTTTAAGGAATTTATTATTGATGATGAAACTGGTTTAGTGCTTGTAATACCAATTATTCCACACATTATTTTTTACTCCTATAATTTTTTTTTTCTTTTTGCGATGACCTTGTTAATGCTAAAGAATTTTTATTTACATTTTTTGTTATTACTGATCCAGCACCAATTACTGATCCCTTATTTAATACAACAGGTGCTACTAAAGAAGAATTTGATCCGACAAAAACTTTATCCTTTATTGTGGTTTTGCTTTTTTTTATACCATCATAATTACAAGTAATTGTTCCAGCACCAATATTGACTGATTTACCTACTGAGGTATCCCCAACATAAGATAAATGATTTATTTTTGAATTAATACCAACAGTACTTTTTTTTATTTCTACAAAATTTCCAATTTTTGAACCTGATTTTAATGTTGTTCCTGGCCTTATTCGTGCATAAGGACCAATAGATACATTATTTTCAACTTTTACATTTTCTAAATGTGAGAAAGAACAAATTCTAACATTATTTTTTATAGACACTTTTTCCAAAATCACAACGTAAGGTTCAATAGTTACATTTTTACCAATCTTTGTATCTTTTGAAAAAAAAATTGTCTCAGGTGAAATCATTTTTACACCCTTTTTAAGAAATTTATTTCTTAAACTAATTTGTATTTTTTGATTTGCTGTTAGTTTCATTTGCATTTTTGTTTATAGTTAAGTAGAGATTATAATTAACTCACAAAATATTTCTTTTTAATACTTTAAAAATGACTCAAAAATTAACTATTTTATTTGATTTAGATGGCACACTAGTTGATACCGCACCAGATTTAATGGCAGCTCATAATCATGTCATGAAAAAATATGGTCATGAAACTAAAACTACTGATGATATAAGAAAACTTGTAGGCAAAGGAGCAGCATCGCTCATTGGAAGATCGGTCTGGGGACAAGCAAAAAAGGAATTTAGTAAAATAACTAACGAAAAAATTAAAAAAGAAATGGTAACTGAATTTATAGATTACTATGGAAAAAATATTGTTGTTGAAAGTAAATTATTTAAAGGAGTTCATAGTTTTCTAGAATGGTGTAAAAAAAATAATATTTCGATGGGTGTTTGTACAAACAAGCAAGATTATCTTGCAATAGATTTACTCAAAAAAATTAAAATTAATCATTTTTTTGAGTATGTAGCTGGAAGTAATACATTTGATTATTGTAAACCAGATCCAAGACACTTAACGGATGTAGTTGAAATCATGCAAGGAGATATCTCAAAAACTATAATGATTGGTGATAGTGAGACTGATGCAGATGCTGCTCATGCCGCAAAGATACCATTTATACTTGTAAAAGATGGTTATACCGAAAAAACTACTGATCAAATACATCATGATCATTTAATTAAGGATTTTATAGGAATCGAAAAAATAATTTTAAAATATCTATCTCATTAATATTGATTAATAATCATCGTGGTTGTATTAAAATCATAACTTAAGGAGAATTTTTGATTATTCATAAAGTAAAAGTTTATCCATCAAAAGTTAAACTTGATAAAAAAAAACAACTTGCATGGAAATTAGCAGAGATAGCAAGTGATAATGCAAAACTAAACAAGAAATCTATAGAGATGGTTATCAATCGAATAATTGATAATGCCTCAGTTGCAATTGCTTCATTAAATAGAAAACCAGTAATTTCCTCAAGAGAAATGGCTATGGCTCATTCTAGAAATAATGGAGCTACAGTATTTGGTTTAAGTTCAAATTTAAAATTTGATTGTGAATGGGCTGCATGGACAAATGGTACAGCTGTAAGAGAGTTAGATTTTCATGATACGTTTCTAGCAGCTGACTATAGCCACCCAGGAGATAATATCCCACCATTATTAGCAGTTGCACAACAAAATAAAAAAAGTGGCATGGATTTATTAAGAGGAATAATTACTGCATATGAAGTACAAGTGAATTTAGTTAAAGGAATTTGTCTCCATAAACATAAAGTTGATCATATTGCGCATTTAGGTCCAAGTGTTGCTGCCGGTATTGGTTCAATGCTAAAATTAAATACTGAAACAATATATCAATCTATTCAACAAGCTTTACATACAACAATATCAACNCGACAATCTAGAAAAGGAGAAATCTCTAGTTGGAAAGCATTTGCTCCTGCGCACGCTGGTAAACTAGCAATTGAAGCTGTTGATAGAACTATGAGAGGTGAAGGAGCACCAAGTCCAATTTATGAAGGTGAAGATAGCGTAATAGCTAGAATACTTGATGGTAAAAAAGCTTTATACAAAATTCCACTACCAAAAAAAAATGAAGAGAAGAAAGCTATACTAGAAACATATACAAAGGAATATTCTGCAGAATATCAAGCTCAGGCATTAATTGATATTGCAAAAAAATTAAATAAGAAAATTCCTAATTTTAATCAGATAAAAAAAATAGATATTTATACAAGCCATCATACGCATTACGTAATTGGCACAGGTGCAAATGATCCACAAAAAATGGATCCAAAATCTAGTAGGGAGACGTTAGATCACTCAATTATGTACATTTTTGCTGTAGCTTTAGAAGATGCAGACTGGCATCATATTAAATCATACACAAAGTCCAGAGCCGCAAGAAAAAGTACTATTAAGATCTGGCATTCAATTAAAACTCATGAAGATAAAAAATGGACAAAGAAATATCACGACCCAAACCCTAAAAATAAATCTTTTGGAGCAAAGGTAATAGTAACATTAAAAAATGGTAAGAGATTATCAGAAGAATTAGATAAAGCGGATGCACACCCTTACGGTGCAAGACCATTTAAAAGAGAAAATTATATTAATAAATTTTTAACACTAACTGAGGACATTATATCAAAAAATGAAAGTAATAGATTTTTAAAAACAGTTCAAAATTTAAGAAAATTGAAATCCGGGCAACTTAATAAACTCAACATTGAAATAAAAAAATCGAAATTAAAGAGAAATTTAAAAAAGGCTATTTTTTAATGCATTTTATCAAAAAGAAAATTAAAGAAAAAAGAAAAGATTTTGTTAATAAATTAAAAAGTGGGAAAATATTAAGAGTTCCAGGTGCATATAATCCATTAACTGCAAAATTGATTGAGGAAATTGGTTACGATGCAGTTTATGTTTCTGGTGGAGTAATGTCTAATGATTTAGGCTATCCAGATATTGGATTAACAACACTTGAAGATGTTAGTATTCGTGCAAAACAAATTGCAAGAGTAACTAATCTTCCAACAATTGTTGATATCGATACAGGTTTTAAATCTTGTAAAAAAACAATTCAAACATTTGAAAAATTCGGTATCACCGCTGTTCATTTAGAAGATCAAATTGAAAGAAAAAGATGTGGCCATCTAGATAATAAAGAACTTATTTCAAAAGAAAAAATGATAAAAAAAATTAAAGAATGTACAAAAGCTAAAAAGGACAAGAACTTTAAAATTATTGCTAGATCTGATGCTAAAGGTGTTGAAGGAATAGATAAAATGATAGATCGATGCAAAGCTTACGTAGATTCTGGGGCTGAAATTATTTTTCCTGAGGCGCTTGCTGATGAAAAAGATTTTGAAAAAGTTAGAAAATCGCTAGATTGCTATCTGTTAGCTAATATGACGGAATTTGGAAAATCAAAGCTTTTAAGTTACAAAAAATTAGAAAATCTAGGTTACAATATTGTTATTTACCCAGTTACAACTCAAAGATTAGCTATGAAAAATGTTGAAGATGGATTGAGGGACATTTATGTAAATGGACATCAGAATAATATTATTGATAAAATGCAGACTAGAAAACGATTATATGAGCTTGTCGATTATGAAAAATATAATAGTTTAGACGAAAAAATTTATAATTTTAACACAGAGGGTCATGAGTAATGAGTGAAGATATAAAAAAAGGTTTACTTGGAATAGTTGTTGATGAGACAGAAGTTTCAAAAGTTATGCCAGAAATTAATTCTCTTACTTATAGGGGTTATGCAGCTCAAGACCTATGTGAATATTGTAGATTTGAAGAAGTTGCATACTTAATTTTAAATAAAGATCTTCCAAATACTATTCAGCTTAGAAAATTTGAAAAAGAAGAGAAAAATAATAGAGAATTATCTAAAGACCTATATTCAATTTTAAAAAAGATGCCTAAAAAGGCTCATCCAATGGATGTAGCAAGAACAGCTGTTAGTATAATGGGCTTAGAAGATAAGGAAACGACAGACTCTTCACCAGAGGCAAACATGCGAAAAGCTATTAGAATTTTAGCAAAAACACCTACTGCTTTAGCAGCCTTTTATAGATTGAGAAAAGGAAAAACAATTATTAAACCTAAAAAAGACCTAAACATTGCTGAAAATTTTTTCTACATGTGCTTTGGTAAAGTTCCACAAAAGGAAATTGTTAAAGCTTTTGATGTTTCTCTAATTTTATATGCAGAACATAGTTTTAATGTATCAACATTCACTGCAAGAACTATTACAAGCAGCTTATCTGATATTCACGGAGCCGTAACAGGAGCTATAGCAAGTTTAAAAGGACCTCTTCATGGAGGTGCAAATGAAGAAGTAATGCATATGATGAATAAAATTAAGACTCCTGAAAATGCACTTAAATGGATTAATAACGCGTTAGATAAAAAAGAAGTTGTAATGGGCTTTGGTCATAGAGTTTATAAGTCTGGAGACTCAAGGGTTCCAACGATGAGAAAATATTTCGCAAAAGTTGCTAAAATTAAAAAAGATAAAAAGTTTGAAAAAATTTATGACATTGTTGAAAAAGTAATGATTGATAGAAAAAATATACATCCAAACGTAGATTATCCTACTGGGCCTACTTATCATTTAATGGGCTTTGATACAGATTTTTTTACACCAATATTTGTAATTTCTAGAATTACAGGTTGGTCAGCACACATAATGGAACAACACGCTGCGAATAAACTAATCAGACCTTTAGCTAGTTATAAAGGTAACCAACACAGAAAAGTTGTTCAATTAAATCAGAGATAATTAGCTAAACGCTTCAGTCCAGTTTCCTCTAGTCGATGCTTTTGAGTATTCTGTTGCTCTTCCTTCAAAGAAGTTCATGTGTTCAACAGCGTTTAACATGGTATCTAACCAAGTTAGAGGGTTTTTATCAACTTTATAAATTGGCTCAAGACCAAGCTGGGTTAATCTTCTGTTACCAATAAATCTTATATAGTCTTTTACTTCCTGAGCAGTTAAACCTTGCATTGGACCCATTTCAAAAGCTAGATCAATAAAAGCATCTTCATGCTCAATAATTGTTCTGCACGCTTCATAAAGCTCTTTTTTAAGTTTAGGAGTCCAAACTTCTGGATTCTCTTTAATAAACTCTTTGAAAATTCTAATCATAGAGTTGCAATGTAAAGTTTCGTCTCGAACAGACCAAGTTACGATTTGGCCCATACCTTTCATTTTATTAAATCTTGGGAAATTTAATAGAATTGCAAAACTTGCAAATAACTGAAGTCCTTCCGTAAATGCACTAAAAACTGCAACAGTCTTTGCGATATCTTCCTTAGAATTTACGTTGAAGTTTTGCATGTAGTCATATTTATCTTTCATCTCTTTGTACTTCATGAAAGCTGAATACTCAGATTCTGGCATTCCAATAGTGTCTAACAAATGCGAATATGCTGCAATGTGGACTGTTTCCATTGCTGCAAAAGCCGTCATCATCATTAAAACTTCTGTTGGTTTAAATACAGTTGTATAGTGTCTTAAATAGCAATTATTTACTTCTACGTCTGCTTGAGTAAAAAATCTAAAAATTTGTGTTAGTAGATTTTTTTCAGCTTGCGTCAGATTTTTTTGCCAATCTCTAACATCATCACCTAAAGGAACCTCTTCAGGAAGCCAATGAATTCTTTGTTGAGTTAACCATGCATCGTAGCACCATGGATATCTGAAAGGCTTGTAAACTGGGTTTTCGACTAATAAACCCATTTTATTTGGTTGAATAATTTCTTTTTTCTCTTGTTTTATTACTGACATGATAAACACTCCTCGTATTCTGGTTGGTTGTCTTGTTGTTTTTTTGATTTATAAACGTTTGCTGTAATGTCTGTTGATTTTGCATCATTAACATTTTCAGCTCGTTGAATTGATTTCGACCTACAGTAATACAAGCTTTTCAAGCCTTTTTTCCATGCTTGAAAGTGTATTTGATGTAATTCTTTTTTATGTACATCTGCAGGTAAAAATATGTTTATTGATTGTGCTTGAGAAATGTGTGGGGTTCTATCAGCACTCAATTCTATAATCCACTTTTGATCAAGTTCAAAAGCAGTTTTAAATACATCTTTTTCATTTTGAGTTAAAAAATCTAAATGTGAAACTGAACCTTGATTTGTAGTTATGCTTGACCAAACCTCGTCGTTATTTTTTCCGTATTTTTCTAGTAATTGTTTAAGGTGTCTATTTCTCACATTAAAAGAGCCTGAAAGTGTTTTGTGTGTATAACTGTTAGCAGCTATAGGCTCAACACCTGGAGAAGTTCCACCACAAATTATTGAGATTGATGCGGTAGGAGCTATAGCAGTTTTATTTGAAAACCTTTCATTAATTCCATACTCAGCAGCATCTGGACATGGTCCTCTCTCTTCGGCTAAATCTTTAGAAGCCTTATCAACATGTTTGTGTATATGTTCGAATATTTTTTTATTCCATGCTTTACTCATGACCGACTCTAATGGAATCATTTTCTTCTGAAAGAATGAATGTAAACCCATCACACCTAAACCAACGCTTCTTTCTTTTATTGCTGAATATGTTGCATCACTAAATTGTTCTGGAGCATTTTCAATAAAATCAGTTAATACATTATCTAAAAACCTCATTACATCACCAATAAAGTTTTCATCATCTTTCCATTCATCATACTTTTCAACATTTAAAGACGATAAACAACATACTGCTGTTCTATCTCTTCCATCTTTATCAATACCAGTTGGTAAAGTAATCTCGCTGCATAAATTAGATGTCTTAACTGTAAGACCAGCAAGTTTGTGGTGTTGTGGTATCATTCTATTTACTGTATCTATGTAAATGATGTAAGGTTCGCCTGTTTCTATTCTAGCAGTTAAAAGTCTAATCCATAAATTTCTAGCTGAAACTGTTGCTTGAACTGCTCCATCCTTGGGACTTTTTAGAGCCCATTGCTCATCTAGTTCAACAGCTCTCATAAAAGCGTCTGATACCAAAACCCCATGATGTAAATTTAAAGCTTTTCTGTTTGGATCTCCACCAGTTGGTCTTCTCATTTCAATAAATTCTTCTATCTCTGGATGATCGATTGGTAGATAGCAAGCAGCAGAACCTCTTCTTAAAGATCCTTGACTGATTGCCATAGTTAAAGAGTCCATAACTTTTATAAAAGGTATAATTCCAGAAGTTTTTCCAACTCTACCAATTTTTTCTCCTATTGACCTAAGATTGCCCCAGTAACTTCCAATACCTCCGCCTCTTGCAGCTAACCAAACATTCTCACTCCATAGGTCTAAAATTCCATTTAAACTATCGCCAGCTTCATTTAAGAAACATGAAATTGGAAGTCCTCTCTTAGTTCCACCATTNGATAAAACCGGNGTTGCTGGCATGAACCAGAGATTGCTTATGTAATTATAGATTCTTTGTGCATGTAAATTATCATCGGCATAATGACTAGCGACTCTTGCAAAAAGATCTTGGAAAGACTCATTCTCACCAAGGTATCTATCGCTTAGTGTCGCTCTACCGAAATCAGTCAAATTATTATCTCTACTTCTATCGATCTTTATGGTTATCCCTCTCGAATTTTGGAACAACTCTGTATTCGTGTTTAAAGAGAATAGGTCTGGTCTTTTATCTTTGTTTAAATCTTGGAATTTCTCGATATTTTTGTATTCAGAGACAGCTTTCTTGATTGCCTGAGACACTAATTTATTCATAATTCCCTTAATTTTATGTTAAACAACTATATGTTGTATGTAGATTTCTTNAATATACTATATAAATTAAAAATCAACAGAACATATATAGAACATAAGAATTTTTTTGCAATCAAAAAATAAAAAAAATATAGAAATATCAACATGGACAATCTCGTAAAAATAGATCCTTTTGGTTTTAGGGAATATGACGCACGATGGCTTTATCCAGAAAACATAAATCTTGAGGGAATCGTTAATTTAGGAAAGGGTCTCGGAAGTCAAATAATTCAACACACAAAAAAGAATAATCCAAGAGTTGTAGTGGGTCATGATTATAGATCCTATAGTGAAGAGATAAAAGAAAATTTAAAAAAAGGTTTAATCTCCACAGGATGTTTCGTAGAGGACTTGGGTTTGTCTCTCTCACCAATGGTTTATTTCGCACAATTTAATTTAGATAGTGATGCTGTTGCAATGGTAACAGCAAGTCATAATGAAAATGGTTGGACAGGTGTAAAGATGGGTATCAAAAAAGGCTTAACTCATGCCCCTGAAGAAATGAAAGAACTTAAAGAAATCACATTAAAAAGTAAATTTTTAGAAGGAAAAGGAAAAGAAAANAAAATAGAAAATTTTCAAGATATTTATAAAAAAGATCTAATTAAAAAAAATAAGCTTAATAAAAAAATAAAAGTAATAGCAGCTTGTGGTAACGGTACAGCTGGTATATTTGCTCCAGATATTTTGAGAGGAATTGGCTGTGAGGTTGTAGAATTGGATTGTAAATTAGATTGGACATTTCCAAAGTATAATCCAAATCCTGAAGACATGGAAATGTTGCATGCTATAAGTAAAGCTGTGATAGATAATAATGCTGACATAGGTTTTGGTTTTGATGGTGATGGCGATAGATGTGGTGTAATAGATAACGAGGGTAAAGAAATTTTTTCAGACAAAATTGGATTACTGATTGCTAGAAATTTATCAAAAGATCATAAAAAATCTAAATTTGTGGTTGACGTAAAATCAACTGGTTTATTTAATACTGACAAAATACTAGCTTCAAATAATTGTGAAACTATTTATTGGAAAACGGGTCATTCTCATATTAAAAGAAAAGTAAATACCGAAAACGCTTTGGCCGGGTTTGAGAAAAGTGGCCACTTCTTTTTTAATCANCCTTTAGGCTACGGTTATGATGATGGAATAAATTCTGCAATTCAAGTTTGTCATCTATTAGATAATGAAAATAAAAATATGAGTGAGATAATCAAATCAATACCAAATACATTTCAATCACCAACTATGGCACCTTTTTGTAAAGATGATGAGAAATATAATGTCGTTGATGAAATAGTGAAACAAATAACAGAAATTAAAAACAAAAAAATTAAAATTGATAGTCAAGAGATCAAAGATATACTTACTGTAAATGGAATTAGGTTTTCTTTTGAAGATGGTTCTTGGGGTTTAATAAGGGCTTCCTCTAATAAGCCATCTTTAGTTGTTGTCACAGAAAGTCCGTCATCCGAAGAGAGAAAGAAAAAAATTTTTGATTTTATTGATGGCTTGCTTCAAAAAACTGGCAAAATTGGTGAATACGACCAAAAAATTTAATCAGTTTAATGTCAAAATTTAAGAGTTTACTTTTAAAATTAAAAAAAAATAAGTATTCAAAATTTTTTATTTTTAGTGGTTTTATTTTTTTCTTCGTTAAAGGATTAATTTGGTTAATCGTTATATTTTTTGCATACTCTGGATTAGAAAATTTTTTTTAAAAAAGGACGTAAATCAGAATAAATAATTGAAGAAAATTTATCAAAACCGATAATGCGTGCGAATATTTAAATTTTTTTTCTTGATTACTGTCCCTAAATTTATTGATTAATGGCATTAATATAAAATTTGAAATTATAAATAATAAAGAAATTACAAGAATTAAAAAGAAATCAGTCGTTATTTGTTGAATGAGATAAAAGCATATAACGCATGTTAAGCTTAATGCTAGATTTGTTAGATAATAATATGGAAATATTTTTCTTATAAATTTTCTTGAGGCATTTTCGTCTAAGACTGTAAAAGTAATAGGCGCAACAATAAATGAGAAAAACAGCATAATACCGAGAATTCCAGACGCCAAATAATAAGGTATATTGTCAATTATCATTAAATAACAACTTCAAAACCTTCAAAGTTAGGAGCTCCGATATAAAGATCTTTATGTTGACCAGCATTTTTATGTGCCAATCTAAAAGCCTCTGATTTGGTCCAATTTATAAAATGATCTTTGGTTTCCCAAATACTATGAGAAGCATACAATGTGTGATCTTCAAACTTATTACCTTTTATTAAATTAAAATTTTTAAAGCCAGGAACTCCTTTAAGGTGAGTATCTCTATCTCTCCAAACTTTCTCAAAGTTTTCTTCTTTTCCCAAAACAATTTTAAATCTATTCATTGCTATAAACATGTCTATTACTAGCATCTGAAACTAAAAGTTTTTTTTCTAATTTGTCGCATCATAAAATCAGAAAGTTTGACTATTTAAGATATAGAAAGGAAATTTATGAAAAAATTAATTATTATATTATCTTTAATTTGTTTTACAGGATCTGCATTTGCAGGATCTTGTCCAATGATGGCAAAACAAATTGATGAAAAAATTGCAGAAGCACAAAAACTTAGAGATGAGGGTATGAAAGCTCATGACTCTGGTAATCATGGGAAGTCTGAAGAATTATTAAATAGTGCTTTAGAACTTTTTAAAGGTTAATGAATTGAAAAAGGGGATTATATAATTTATATGTCCCCTTATTCTAACAATGAAAATTTCTGAAAATAAAAAAGCCCCAAACTTTAAGCTGCCCTCTACAAATGGTTCAATATTTGAATTAAATAAGATTAAAAATAAAAATATAATTTTATATTTTTATCCTAAAGATGATACTCCTGGATGTACCTTAGAGTCTCGAGACTTTAGTAAACTTAATGGTTTAATATTAAAAAATAATACGGTCGTTTATGGTATATCTGCTGATAATATAGAAACCCATTTAAAATTTAAAAAAAAATATAAACTTAAATTTGATTTATTATCTGATGAAAAAAAAATAGTATTAAAAAAATATGGTGTTTGGGGTAAAAAAAAATTTCTTGGAAAAGAATATATGGGTATAATTAGAACTACTATAATTATTAAAGCTAATGGAAAAGTTCACAAAGTTTGGCATAATGTTCGTGTCAAAGATCATGCTAAAGAAGTTTTTCAGGAAATTAAAAATATTTAATTTTACTAATGAAAAAAGATAGATCTAAACCACTTATGCTATATGTGGCTGAAAAGATCTACATTAGTGTAACTAAAATAAAAAAAGATAATCCTGGTATCACTTTAATAGAAGCAATTGAAATGTTTTCAACGTCGAAAGAATATATCGAGATAAAATGTGGAAATTTTCATAACCAATTGTTTGATGACATAAAAGAAAATAATTATATTAATAAAGAAACAAAAATAAAAATTCCAGAGGAAACAATAAATCTGTTAAAAGTTCAAAGAGACTCAGTAATGGAAAAACTTAATTTTTCTAATAATACATACTTTGCAAAAAGTTCATTTCCTTTGTCGAATACTCAAAATTCTTTTGATCTATTATGGCGCATGTGTGAAAGTTATGAGCTTTGGTGTAAAGAAGTAGACAAAAAAGATCTGATTAAATTAAATATAACTGCTGAAAACTAATTCTTAAAGGTTCAAAAATCTATATATAAAAATTGTTCCAATAATATAAAGAAATATACCAAAAAATCTTTGAACTTTTATTTTATCCATAGCATGAACTGTATTAGCTCCTACTCTAGCCATAATAGTTGTAATTGGAACAAAAATTAGAAAAGCTGGAATGTTTATAAAACCAATACTAAATGGGAGATTTGTTCTCAATAAAGTTCCTGATGTAAAAAATCCAATCGCTCCAAATAAAGAAATTATAAATCCTATTGATGCTGCGGTGCCAATAGCTTTTTTAATAGAATAGCCAAAATACTTTAGTATTGGTACATTAATCATTGCCCCTGTAATTCCCATTGGTGCAGAAACAAATCCGGAAAAGAAACCTAATATTATTTTAGGTAATATATTAAATTTTGCTTTAAACTTTTTTGAGTTTTCTTGAATTAATAGTAAGTAGGCCCCAAAAAAATACACAATAACTGAAAAAAGTAGAACCAGGGTTTTTGTATTTAAAAATGAGGCTAATAATGTTCCAAATATAACACCTATACCTACAAATAAGCCAAATGTTTTTAATAAATTAAAATCTACTGCTCCGTGTTTTCTATGTGTCATGACAGAAGCTGACGACGTCATAATAGTTATTGAAAATGCAGTACCAACAGATAAATGCATTATATATTGTTTATCAATAATTAATGTATCAAAAATAAAAAAAAGAAAAGGTACAGATATTAAACCTCCTCCTATTCCAAATAATCCAGCACAAAAACCAACTGGAATTGCAGCAATAATCATCAAAAGGATGAAAAAAATATAATTATTGGATGAAATTATATCAATCAAAAGGACCTACAAATATTTTGGTCTTTAAGATTATAAATATTTTTTAAGTTTATCTGAAACATTAATTTTTTTATTGTTAACGTAATTTTCGTGATTTTGTTCAATATCTTTCAGTTCATATAGGTAGTTTACCATAATTCCAAATGATCTTTGAAATCCAACCTCTGAAACGTTAGCATTAATATTTATATCATCTATTATTGCTCCATTACCTAGGTGAAATCTACTTACGTCATTAATAGGAAAGCCTTTTTTGTTTTTTTCATTTGTTAGATAATGCATTACTAATTTAATCATTGACTCTTTATTTTCTAAGATCCTAGTATCACCAATTTTTAAATCTGCTGATTTAAGAAAATTGATACTCTCTGGCGGGAAACCAGTAATTGTTTTNATTTTTTCATCTTCTAAATATGAGAACCAGTCTCTAAAGCCNGGTATTGGTGATAAAGTTCCAAAGTTTTTAATGTGTGGAAGTTCTTCCTGAATTTCATAAACAACTCTCTTAATTAAAAAATTNCCAAGTGTAACTCTTGATAAACCCTCNTGACAATTNCTAATAGAGTAAAAGGTTGCAGTATCATTTTTTTTATCACCTGCAGTTGTTGGTTTAAGTAATTCCTGTATTGACTTGCCTAANCCTTTTGTTAAAGCAACCTGCACAAATATAATCGGTTCGTCATCGAGTGCTGGATGAAAATAGGAAAAAAATCTTCTATCTTCACCCAATCTTATTTTAAGATCATTCATATCTTTAATATGATGAACTCTCTCATACTTTATAATTTTTTCTAATATAGCAGCTTTTGTTTCCCAAGTTATTTTTTCTAACTTTAAAAAACCTGGATTAAACCATGATTTAAATAAATGCCTTAAATCGTTATCTAATGGGGTAAGCTCTTGATTATCTTTAAGAAAACTTATTAGATCCTCTCTTATACTTAAAATCACAGGTGTTCCATTTGGCGCCATATTCATTCTTGTAAATAATTCTCTTCTTTGACCTTCAGCAATTCTAAATAATTCAAATAAATTTTTATCGTCTTGTTTTTTTTTATATATATCTATAGCTGCCTCTACCTTACTATGACTTGGTTTATATTTTTCGTTAATCTTTTTAAAAAATAACAATTTATTTTCATGAGACAAAGTTTGATATAAATCTGTTACATCTCTTGCAACTGTAATACCAAATGCAGCTCCTTTATTTGAAAGCAAATCATCACAAAGTGTAATTATAGTTTCGACATCATTTTTTTTTACAGCTGTGCTTTTTTTAAATAATTTTTTTCCAGCGTCAGCAATTGATGAAATTATATCTTTTAAATTAAACATTTTATTATCTATATATTAATTAACTTATATTTAAATATTCAATAAATGATCTTACTGAAACAGCTATTAGAAATGTTCCAAAAATCTTACTTAATAATTTTTTATCTATTCTATAGACAGCTTTAGCACCTAAGCGTGCCATTATCATTGTCACAGGAACAAATACCAAAAATCCTAATAAGTTTATATAGCCAAAACTAAAAGGCGTTGTTACATTATTAACAATTTTTCCTCCAGTAATCATTGTAATTGTGCCACTTACAGCTATTAAAAATCCTACTGCAGCTGCAGTTCCAATAGATTTTCGGATATCGTAACCAAAAGTTCTCATAAAAGGAACCATTAAAGAACCCCCTCCAATTCCTAATGGAACAGATATAAAGCCAATTATTACACCAGATATTTTTTTTACAAAGTCTGATATGGTTTTTGGATTATCAACCAACTTTTCTCTTAAAAAAATAAAAAATAGTCCAACCATAAAAGCAAAAATTGAGAAAAATAAAACTAAAGCAGGTGTTTTCATATTTACAGCCAAAAAAGTTCCAGCAATTACACCTGCAACTATAAATAAACCAAAAGACTTAACCATTTTAAAATCAACAGCATCATATTCCATATGAGTTTTGGTAGAAATAATTGAAGTTGGAATTATTATTGCTAACGAAGTTCCAACTGATAAATGCATTCTTGTAACAATATCGAAATCCAAAACTGTAAAAGCATAATACAAAGCTGGAACCATTATTATTCCTCCACCCACACCCAAAAGTCCAGCCATGAAACCAGCAACAGCTGCTGCTAATGCAAGAACTGATAATAAATTAATTATCTCATTTAAATTTAAAGCTTCCATTAAGTGTTTGCCTGATTAGCCTTTTCGTTATTTTGCACAATTGTCATTATGTGTTTAGATTTTTGGAAATCAGAGTCTCTTGCCATCATATTATCACTTAAATACTTCTTCCATTCTTTAGAACCAGGTTGACCAAAATAAAGTCCTACAGTATGTCTCATGACCTGGTTTACTTTTGTTCCAAGTTTAATTTCTTCCTCCAGATATTTTAGAATTTGTTTTACAATTTCCTCGCGTGATGCAATATTTGAGTTTTTAAAAATAGCATTTTCAATATCTTTAAGGAAATAAGGATTTTGATAAATTGCTCTACCAATCATTACACCATCACAAAAATTTAAATGTTTTTGTATTTGATCGGTGTCAGTAATTCCACCATTAATAATAATTTCTAGATCAGGATTTGATTTTTTAATATCATAAACCATCTGATAATTGAGTTCAGGAATATTTAAATTTTGTTTTGGGGTTAAGCCTTTTAGTATTGCTTTTCTTGCATGAAGAATAATTGTTTTACAGCCTGAGCTCTTCATTTTATTAATAAACATATTTAGATAGTCAAATTCTTCAGTATCATCAAAGCCTATTCTAGTTTTTGCAGTAACTGGTATATTGCAAGAGTTTTTCATTTCCGCTAAACACTCGGAAACAAGATCTGGTTCTTTCATTAAACAAGCCCCGAAGGAATTTTTTTGAACCTTTTTACTTGGACAGCCTAAATTAATATTCACTTCGTCATAACCATAATCCTCGGCTATCTTTGCTACCTCTGCTAATTCCTTTTTGTCAGAACCTCCAACTTGTAAAGCTAATGGTTTTTCTAAATTATTGAATTTTAAAAGTTTATGTTTATCTCCACGTAAAACAGCTTTGGTTACAACCATCTCTGTATACAGCATCACATTTTTACTAATTAATCTTAAAAAGTAACGATCATGACGGTCGGTGCAGTCCATCATAGGTGCTACCGAAACTTTTCTATTTATTTTTTTTTTAGTATCCAAGTGCTTTACCCATAATTTTATCAGGTAACCAAGTAACGATCTCAGGAAATATACATAAAATTACTATAGCTAAAGCCATTATTATCATAAATGGTATAGATCCTTTTAAAATTTCTGACAAACTAACGTCTGGAGTAATTCCTTTTATAATATAAAGATTTAAACCTACGGGTGGTGTTATTAATCCAATTTCCATATTTATAGTAAATACTATTGCAAACCAATAAGGATCAAAACCTAATGTTGTAATAACAGGCAGTAATATTGCTGAAGTCATAACAATAACTGCAACTGGAGGTAAAAAGAAACCTGCTATCAAAAGAAATATATTTATTAGAATGAATACTACCCATTTGTTAGAGCTTAAATCAACCATGCTCTGCGCTAAAGATTGAGTTACATAAAGTTGTGAAAGAGTAAATGCAAAAAGATAAGAGGCAGCAATAATGAACATTATCATTACGCTTTCCTTCATTGAAACTTTAACTATGTTCCAAATCTTTTTTGGCTGATAAATTTTATAAACAACAGCAATTAATACAAAAACTAAAAATGCTCCTACACCAGATGCCTCCGATGGTGTTGCCACTCCTCCATAAAGAACATACAAAACACCCGCTATGATCGCTAGGAAAGGAAGAATTCTTGGTAATACTTCAAGTTTTTCTTTTAAAGTTGGTTTTACTCTATTTCTTAATGCTTTTGCTGAATCTTTATCAATAAAATAACTATGAATTAACGCCCATATAGCAAACATGCCTGCCAACATGAAGCCTGGTATAAGACCACATAAAAATAATCTTCCAATTGATGTACCTGTTGCAATTCCGTAAACAATTAAAACAATACTTGGAGGAATTAAAACTCCTAAAGTTCCACCTGCTGCTATTGTTCCCGTTGCGATTTGATCTGAATATCCTCTTTTTCTCATTTCTGGTATTCCCATTGTTCCAATCGCTGCACAAGTTGCGGGGCTTGATCCACTTAATGCTGCAAAAATTGAACAAGCTCCAATATTAGAAATTACTAGTCCTCCTGGTACTCTCCAGAGCCACCTATCTAATCCTGTATATAAATCTTTTCCAGCTGGAGAATTTGCTACAGCCATTCCCATCAAAATGAACATTGGTATAGAAAGCAAAACAAATGAGTTAAGTCCTGCAAAAAATGTTTCGGCAAAAACATCGAGCATTTGAAAACCTTCGAATGATACTAACAATGCAATCGAAACAAAACTCAAACCAAAAGCAATTGGTATCCCAGAAAAAAGTACCAATAAAGTAAAAACTGCAACAATTAAAGCTATTATCAATGGATCCATTTAATTATAATCCTCATCATCAATTAATTTAATAATTTCTGCTATGTACTGTAATATCATCAATAAAGCACCTAGCATCATTGATGAGTATGGTATCCATAATGGTGGATCCCAAACTGTACCTGTAGAGTAATTATTGGTAAATGCCTCCTCTACCATTAAAAATCCAAAATAAAATAAAATTAAGAAAAATAACAAACTTATAGAAGATGTAAAAATTTTTAACCTAATAATATTTTTCTTTGATAAAAAATCGTAAATCCATTCCATGCTAACATGAGCTTTCTCACTAAGCACATAAACACTTCCTATAAAAGTTGAGGCAACTAATAACATAGTGACAAGTTCTGTTTGCCATGTGATTGCTCTTTGAAAAAAATATCTTTCAAAAACAAGCTCAACTATTACCAAGATTGATAAGAGTAATGCTAATACAGCAAAAGCACCACATGCTTTAGCTACCAAGTCACAAAACTGAAGATATTTTTTTTTCATAAAAAAAACCCCTATCTAAATGGTTAAATAGGGGTTTTTATATATTATTTTATTTAACTGATAAAGCCATTTCCATTAGCTTGTCGCCACCTGGAACTTTGTCAGCAAATGCTTTGTGTGAAGATTGCTTAGCAATCTCTACCCATGCAGCATGGTCTTTTGCATCCATATATACTAACTTAACACCTGCAGCTTTATAAGCCTCTTCAAACTTTTTATCTAAGTTTTCTACCTGTGCTGTCATATATTTTTCAGCTTTTTTTCCAGCTTTCATCAAAGCTTTTTGTTGCTTTGAGTTTAAAGCATCAAAAGATTTTTTTGACATAAGGATTGGTTCATACATAAACCATAAACCAAATTTTCCTGGAGGAGTTGCACATGAAACTTGCTCGTAAATTTTATAACTTACAAAACTTCCTGAGCTTGTGTTAGCTCCAGTTAATACACCTGTTTGAAGGCCAGTATAAATTTCAGATGAAGGCATACTTTGAATACCTGCTCCTGCTGCTTCTAACATTTGGTTAAATGCTTTTCCTGCAGCTCTCATCACTTGTCCTTTGGCATCACTAGGATTTTTTATACATTTAGTTTTTGAAGCAAAACCACCGCCTAACCAAGCATCAGATAAAACAACTACACCAGCATCATTTATAATTTTTTTAATTTCAGTCATCATTGGACCTTTATTAAATCTTAAAGCATGCTTATGGTTTTTAACTGTTCCTGGCATTAAAGTAGCATCAAATTCTGGATGGAATTTCGATGCGTAAGCTAATGGGAATGCAGAAATATCCAATTGACCAGTAGTCATTGGCTTCCATTGTTCTTTTGGTTTATATAATGATTTAGCTGGATAAATTCTTATATCTATTCCAACGTTTGCTTTTTTGACTTCGTCAGCAATGATTTGAACCATTTCATGACGAGGGTCATATGATCCATCAGCTCTTGGAGTACCTGGCCATTGGTGACTAGCTTTTAAAGTTACAGCAAAAGCAGAACCAATAGTAGTTAAAACAAAAACTAATGAAGTTAAAAATAATGATATTTTTTTAAACATTATTATCTCCTCTATTATTATTTAATTAATGCATTAAAATGAAGATATTGATAAGAGTCAAGGCTACAAAGTAAGCACATATATTATGGATGGACCTTTAAAAAACCTTTTAGTTATAGATTTAACAAGAGTATTGGTTGGACCTTATTGCACAATGATATTGTCAGACTTAGGGGCAAGAGTTATTAAAATTGAGGCTCCTGAGATTGGAGATGACTCAAGAAAATTTGGACCATTTGTTAAAGATTATTCTGCATACTTCATGTCGTTAAACAGAGGTAAAGAAAGTATAGCTTTAAATTTAAAAAATGAAGATGATAAAAAAATTTTTGAAAAAATTTTAGCAAAAGCAGATATCCTTGTTGAAAATTTTAAACCAGGCACCCTAGAAAAATGGGGGTATGGCTGGAAAGATGTTAGCAAAAAATATCCAAAATTAATTTATGCGTCAGCATCTGGGTTTGGTCAGACTGGTCCGTTAAAGGAATTGCCTGCTTATGATATGGTTGTTCAAGGAATGGGCGGCTTAATGAGTGTTACAGGTCAACCCAACTCTGAACCCACAAGAGTTGGAACTTCTATAGGAGATATAACAGCTGGCTTATTTACAGCTATCGGAATTAATGCGGCTCTTTATGATAGACAAAAAACTGGTAAAGGAATGTTTATTGATGTTTCAATGTTAGATTGTCAAATTGCAATTTTAGAAAATGCTATTGCAAGATATTTATCAAACAATGAAATTCCAAAACCATTAGGATCTAGGCACCCTTCTATTGCTCCATTTGAAGCTTTTAAAACTAAAGATAGTTACATAATTATAGCTGCTGGAAATGATAAATTGTTCGAAAAATTATGTAATGTTTTAAATATTTCAGAAATATCAAAAGATGAAAAATTCAATTCAAATTCATCGCGATCAAAAAATATTGATCAACTAAAGAAAATACTTGAAGAAAAACTTATAAATAAAAAAACATCCGAATGGGTTAAAGAAATGGAGAAAGATAAAATTCCTTGTGGACCTATTTATAATATTAAAGAAGCGGTTGAAAACCCTCAAATTGAGTCAAGAAATATGATTGTTAAAGCATTTCACAAAGTTGTTGGCGACTTTAGATTGGCAGGAAATCCAATTAAAATGTCAACTTATAAGGATGAGACAACTAGAGGTGACATTCCCGATTTAGACGAGCATAGAGAAAAAATTATTAAAGAGTTTGTTAAATAATTTAAGAATTATTCTCTGTATCTTGAGAACTTTGGTCTTGAGTTTGTTCCTCAGCTTCAGAAACTTGATCTAAAGAGACATCATCATTTTCAGTATTATCAGCTTGAGCTGCATCAACATTCACTTCAGTCTGAGCTCCACCTGATATCTCTGCTAAATCGTCTTTTGATACTTGGATTTTCTCTGGAATTTTTCTAGCTCTTTTAGATGGCAATATTGGAGCGCCACTTTTTGAGATTTCACCTTTGTATAAATTTTCAAAATCATCTCCTACTTCTTCATCCTCTAAAGAAGTATCATCTACCTGCTCCACATGTTTTCTGAGTTTGTATACAGCGCTATCTTTTAAGTCTGAAACTTTTACATTTTCTTTAGCAATTTCTCTTAGTGAAATTACAGTGTTTTTATCATTATCAATACTTACTGTTGGTTCTACACCTGAATTAAGTTGGGTTGTTCTTTCTTTTGCAACTAATACTAATTCGTAAGGACTTTCTACTTTATCTATGCAATCTTCTACAGTTACTCTAGCCATGCGAGGTATTTATACTCAAGAATTCAATAAATCAAGATGTTTTATTATTATAATTTCACTGGATTTAGTTTGTTTTTTACTAAAAAAAGTAAAACTAAAGACAAAGAAATATAAACACCAGATATTACTGCTATTCCCTCAATTGAAAATCCTCTGTCAATTAAAAAACCAAACAAAGCAGTTCCAAAAGCAGTCGCAAAAACCATTAAAGCAGTTGTTAAGGCTTTAATTGATCCAATATACTTCACTCCATATATTTCTGCCCATGTGGAAGATCCTAAAACGTTTGCTAATCCATTTGTAATTCCAATTAGTCCTAGGAAAACAAAAGATGTCAACGGATGATTAAAAAATATAATTACAAAGATTGATAATAAGAGAGGTAAATTCATAAATATCAATATTTTTCTACTTGTAAATTTATCAATTAAAAAGCCAGCAATAAAAAGTGTGATTACGGAGAGAACCGAGTAAACCATAAATGATTGTGCTATTACATATGGGCCCCAAGCTTTAGATGAGAGAATAAAAGATTGATAAACAAATGTTCCTGTTGCAATCCAAGGCATTGCAAGCATGTTTGCACATAAAATATAAAACCTATAATCTTTTAATACCTCTGTTCTTTTCCAATTTTTAATTTTCTTACTATTCAGATTTTCTTTATCGGGTTCTCTAGAGTCAAAATTAAGGTTTCTAATTAAAGAAAAAGATATAACTGGTAAAAACAAAATTATTATAATTGAAGCGTATATCCAAATATTTCTCCAATCATAAATTGTTAAAAGATAAACAATTAAAACAGGTAAGATAAATTCAGCAGTTGAAAGTCCAAACCATCCAGTGCTTAAAGCTTTGCCTCTCGATTTTGTAAAATATCTAGAAATTGTTGTAGTAGCGGTATGAGACATCATTCCTTGACCAGAAAATCTCATTAAAAAAATTGCNATAAATAAAATACTGATAGATGAAATTTTAGAAAAGAAAAAACATGAAAAAGATAGTGCGATAATTACAAGAAAAGCAAATTTAAAAATATTTATATCGTCAATTTTTTTTCCAACCCAAATTAAAATAAAACTACTTAAGAGTGTTGCAGATGCATAAATTGAGCCAAATTGTCCATGAGTTATAGAAAGTGCATCACGTATACTAGAATTAAATAATCCAAGAAAAAAACTCTGTCCAAAACTAGAAAAAAATGTAAAAATGAATCCAAATAGTATTACTTTTAAACTTAAACTTTTAAACATGTAAATAAGATATGAGTTGTAATGTTGCTTTCATAGGTCTTGGTGTCATGGGTTATCCAATGGCAGGTTATATATCAAAAGGTGGACACAATGTAACTGTTTTTAATAGAACTAAGTCAAAAGCAGAAAAATGGATTAAGGAACATAATGGTAAAATGGCAGAAACACCTGCTGAAGCAGCAAAAGATGCAGAATACATTTTTACATGTGTTGGAAATGACAATGATTTACGTGAAGTAACGTTTGGTGATAATGGTGCTTTTAAAACAATTAAAAAAGGTTCAATCTATATTGATAACACCACAGCTTCAGCAACAATTGCTAGAGAAATTTATGAACACGCAAAAAAAAACGGATTTGGTGCATTAGATGCTCCTGTATCTGGGGGACAAGCTGGTGCTGAAAATGGTGCGCTAACTGTTATGATTGGTGGCGATCAAGCTGACTTTGATAAAGCAAAAGATAAAATTGATTGTTATAGTAAAAAAATGAAATTACTTGGCAAAGCTGGAAGCGGACAACTTGCTAAAATGGTTAATCAAATTTGCATAGCAGGATTAGTTCAGGGTTTATCTGAAGGAATAAATTTTGGAATGAAAGCTGGATTGAATATGGAGGATGTTATTGAAGTTATTTCAAAAGGTGCAGCTCAATCTTGGCAAATGGAAAATAGATACAAAACGATGATAGATGATAAATTTGATTTTGGTTTTGCAGTTGATTGGATGAGAAAAGATTTAAAAATTGCAATGGAGGAAGCAAAAAACAACGGTTCATTATTACCTGTTACAGAGCTTGTTGACAAATATTATGCTGAAGTTCAAGAAATGAAAGGTAATCGTTGGGACACATCTAGCTTAATCAAAAGGTTTAGAAAGTAAAAAGGTATGCAGCCAGCATACTATGATAATTTAGGAGAAATTCAGAATAAGTATTGGTCTATGCTAGAGGATGCTGTGACCAACAGAGCTTCATCTTTTAGAATTCCCGTCTTTATTTGTTCGCATCAAGATGAAGTTGAAGGAAGAATAGTCGTTTTAAGAAAATCTGACAAAAAAAATAATTTATTACAGTTCCATACAGATCTTCGATCTCCAAAAATAGAAATACTTAAAAAAAATAACAAAGCATCATTGCTTTTTTATGATAAAGAAGAAAAAATACAATTAAGAGTAAAAGCAATTTGTGAAATTAATAATCAAAACTCAACAACCGAAGAATCTTGGAAAAAAACACAGCATATTAGTAGAAGGTGCTATCTTACTGACAGTGCACCAGGAACAATCTCAAATAACCCAACATCTGGAATGATATCTCAATTAGAAAATTTTGATTATACAATGAAGCAAAGTGAAGATGGGTATAAAAATTTTACTGTAATTAAATGTAAAATTATGTCTGTTGAGTGGTTATATCTTGCGGCCAAAGGACATCGTAGGGCAAAATTTGATTTCGAAAATAATAAAGAAATGTGGTTAGTGCCATAATGAAAAAATATAAAGCAATGGTCTTGTCCTGTATTGACCCAAGATTTCAACCAAAAGTTTTTAATTACTTAAAGAAAAAAAATTTGACAGGAAAATATAGCTCCTTCACCATAGCCGGAGGATCAATAGGAGTGACAGCAAAAAAATTTAAAAAATGGCATTCCACTTTTTGGGAAAATTTAGCGACTTCAATTAAATTACATAATATTAGTAATTTAATTGTTATTAACCATAACGATTGTGGTGCAGCTAAAATTGTTAATGGTAATAATAAATTTAGTACAACTATAGAAAATAAAATCCACAATCAATCATTTAAAATCATTAAAAAAAAACTCAAAAAAAAACATCCTAGCATTAAAGTTAGCTTCAAAATAATGAAAATTTAAAACTATATTCTAAATAATATAAGTTTTTTTAATGTGTTTAGCACAAATAATAAAAGCGTGTATAATTTATAAAAGATTTTGTATTTAACAAAATATTGTAATTTTTTTCCAGTTCTTTCAGATTTTTCTAAAAATTTCATATCTTCGTAAGAATGTTTAATCACCTCTCGACTTGGCTTATTGTTATTACCTTTTCTTACAAAAACCATATTATGATAAAATGAAATATTAGTAATTTTTCCATCATATTTTTTTTCAATGTAAAAAGGATTCGCAATTTCTTGATAATTTAAACTATCTGTTAATTGTTTAAAAAAATTCATGTGCGAATTCGAATATTTTAAATCAAATGGGTTTCCGCCAAAAAAATGATTGTAGCTAGTCTGTATATCCTCAATAACATAAAGACCATTTTCTTTTAAAGAAGGAAATAGTAATTCAAAACTTTTCTTAACGTCTTTTGCTAAGTGACTCCCATCATCTATTATAATGTCAAATTCAGTATATTCCTTTATTATTTCATCAATAAATTTTTTATCACTTTGTGATCCTTGATGAATAAATATATTTTTTCTATTTAGTTTTTTCTCTTCTAAATTAATTTTATGAATATCAATACCAATTATTTTTGAGTTCTTAAAATAATCCGACCACATTAAGAGCGATTTACCGTCAGCGATACCTATTTCAAGTATTGTAAGATTTTTATTTTGAAGTTTATTAAAATAATTCTCATAGATCTCTAAATAGCCATGATCAATTTTATCTGTTTGGTATAGGTGACCAATTTTTTTTAAATCACTGTGTTCAGACATTAAAATTAAAATATAGACTCTGAATATTTTTTCCAGTTATCTTGATAATGTTTAGTATTTTCCCAAACTGCTTTTTTTTCTTCGTCTGTTACTTCCCTTATCACTTTGCCAGGGGATCCAACAACTAAAGAGTTGTCAGGTATTACTTTATTTTCAGTGATTAATGCTTTAGCCCCAATAATACAATTTTTTCCAATCTTTGCTTTATTTAGAATTACAGCACCAATACCGATTAGACTATTGTCACCTATTGTACAACCGTGAAGCATAACTAAATGACCAACTGTAACATCTTTTCCAACTTTTAGAGGGCAACCTGGATCTGTATGCAAAACACATCCATCTTGTACGTTTGATCCCTCACCTATGTGAATATTTTCTATATCTCCTCTAAGGGTTGCATTAAACCATATGCTTGTATTTTTTTCTAAAGTAACATCACCAATAACAACAGCATTTGGCGCTACCCAATTTTCGCCAGAGTTTTTTGGTTTTTTGTCTTTTAAATCATAAAACATAAATTATATATTAACCTATCATGGCTCTTACAAAAACTCCAATATGTGATTTTGGAAAAAAAGCACTAGAATTTAAACTTAAATCCACTGAAAATAAAATACTTTCTTTAAAAGATATTCAAGGTGAAAAAGGAACATTGATTATGTTTATTTGTAATCATTGTCCATATGTGAAGGCAATTATAAATGATTTAGTTAAAGATTGTAATGAAGTTAAAAACTTTGGAGTCAACTCAGTTGCAATATGTTCCAATGATGTAAAAAATTATCCAGAAGACTCATTTGAAAAAATGATCGAATTTGCAAAAGAAAATGGTTTTAGTTTTCCATATCTTCATGACGATACTCAAAATGTAGCAAAAAAATATGGTGCTGTATGTACCCCTGATTTTTTTGCTTATAATAATAAATTAGAACTTCAATACAGGGGAAGAATTAGAGAACTAAAAGATTTAAAACCAGTGAGGGATGGAAATAGTGATTTATACAATGCACTTAAACAAATTTCAGAAACAGGCAATGGGCCTCAAAATCAAATTCCGAGTATGGGCTGCAATATAAAGTGGAAAAGATAAAATGTTTTTAGTTTTAACAAGGAATTTTCCTCCTGAAGTTGGTGGAATGCAGAATTTAATGTGGGGTCTTACTACTTCATTATCAAAACTTGATATGGTTAAAGTTTTTGCTGATTACCATGAAAATTCAAATAAATTTGATGAAAAGGTCTCTTTCTCAATTGAAAGAGTAAAAGGACCAAAGATAATCAGAAAATTTAGAAAATCATTTTTAATTAATGATTTTTTAACAAAAAATAAGAAAGTAAGATGTATTATAGCTGATCACTGGAAGAGCTTAGAAAATATTAAAACTGAAGTAAAAAAAATTTGTTTAATACATTCAAAAGAAATTAACCATAAAAAAGGGTCTTGGTTAAATAAAAGAGTTCTAAGTATTTTAAATAATGTTGATTATGTAATAGCTAATTCAAATTTTACAAAAAATTTAGCTATTGAGTTAGGTGTAAAATCAGAAAAAATAATGATAATAAATCCAGGCATTGAGCCTGTAGATNATATTCCTGAAAAAAATTTAAAAGAAGCAGAANATATATTTGGTGAAAAAAAAAATAGATTAATTACAGTTTCTCGCTTTGATAAAAGAAAAAATCACGAAAAGATCATCATGGCGTTAAGAAATTTAAAAGAAATCTATCCCGATATAATTTACGTTTGTATAGGATATGGTGATGAAGAAGAAAATATAAAAAAATTAGTTGATCAATTAGGATTATCAAAACAAGTAATCTTTATGAAAAATATCTCTAATGACTTGAAAAATGCGCTTGTTTCATCTTCAAATATTTTTGTTATGCCATCAATAATTGATAAAAAATCTGTTGAAGGTTTTGGGATTGCTTTTGTAGAGGCTGCGCAGTTTGGTGTCCCATCGCTGGGTGGCAAAGATGGCGGAGCATCTGACGCAATTATCCATGAAAAAACTGGTTTAATTTGTGATGGGAATAGTTTNGATGAAATTTACTCCTCTATAGATAAACTTCTTAAAGATAGAAAATATAAAGATTTTGGAAAATTAGCCAAAGAAAATTCTAAAAAATTTCACTGGGACAACATTATTGAAGATTATAAAAGAATCTTATAAATTGTAAGTGTGATTGAAAAATTTAACAATATTTTTTATTTAATAATCTTTTTAGTACATTTTTTGGGTGTTGGTGTTTACGCATTTCAAACAATTGTAGGAACAAAAAGTTTTATGGAAAAATTTAGCATCGATCCAACCGGTGCTATTATGATAAGATTAGCAGGTGGTTTTATGTTGGCGGTTTTTTTAATGTCAATTTATATCGGTTTTATAAGACCTGCCGGATTAGAAGGCACATGGGCTTTCTTTAATTTAGTTTTTGCAAACAATTTGTGTATTTTTTTATGTAATTTTTATTCTGTAAAAATTAATAAGACGGGTGTTAATGAAAAAACAGGTAATGAACCTGTAATAGCGCCACTTGTATTCACAATTTTGAGTGCTTTACTTTGTTATGGTTTAGCAAATAAAATTTATTATTAAATTTTTTCCTTAAGTCTTTCAAAAACTTTTTCAGGACTTAACTTGCTTAAATCATTTACCTGGATAGCTTTAAAATTTTCTCTCTCAATACTAACTTTAAATGCAGTTGTATGAGCTCCAAACAAACTAATTCCCTTTGCCTTTAAATGCGCTGCCATATGTGCTGGACCAGTATCATTTGCAACAACAAAANAACTTTCTTTTATCAACGATGATAACTGAGAAATATTTATAGGCTTTCCATTATCTAAAATGCAATCAGCATTAATTTGTTTAGCTTGCTCAATCTCATTAGGACCGGGTGCAACAATAATTTTATAGGTGTTATTTAAATTAATTTTAATTAAATCAATTAACTCATTATAATACGGCCACTTTTTTTGAGATAGATGTGGAGAGCAAAATGGAAATAACAAAATATATTTATCTAAATTAAATTCTGACTTCAATTTTGAAATATCTTCACAACTCCATGAAAAATCAGGTTTCAGTGTATGTTGAGTCTTTAGTCCAGATATTTGGAGTTGATGTTTGAATCTATCTAAAACTGGATTTTTATCAAATTCCTCTTTAGATTTATCCTTTGGTATTGTTGTTTCAGATGATGACCAAACATTAAAATTTGATTGAGGAAATAAAATTTTTTTATAAAAATTTGTTCTTGATGAATTTTGTAAATCATAAACTTTTGAAAAATTATATTTTTTTATCTTTTTCATTAAAAGATAAAGGTAGATCAAATTAAGTCTGGATGCTCTTTTATCTAAAATTACATCAGTTAAATATGGATTTTTTTTAAATAAGTCAAAATAAGGTTTGGTTGTTAATAAATAGATTTTATCTTCTTTATGATTTTCAAATATATCTTGAATTACCCCACTTGCTTGCGCTATATCACCTAAGGAACCATGTTTGATTACTAAAATATTAGACATATTTTTAACAATTTAACATAGAATAATATTTTATGAATAAAATACTAGTTGAAGTATCTGTGGGTGAGCTATTAGATAAATTATCCATATTAGAAATTAAAAAAATTAGAATCAAAGATCCTAGTAAGCTTAATTTTATAAATGAAGAATATGACATTTTAAAGAATCAGTTTGAAAAGAATGTAAAAATTGACGATAAATTAAACAATCTTTTTAAGGAGCTAAAGGACATAAATAATAAATTGTGGGACATAGAAAATGAAAAAAGACTTTGTGAAAAAAATTCTGATTTTGGTGATGTTTTTATAAAGACTTCGAGAGATATACATTTTTTAAACGACAAAAGGGGAAATATTAAATTGGAAATCAATAATCATACTGGATCAAAAATTAAGGAAATTAAAGAGTATACTGGATATTAAAATCTATATTTTTTCTCTAAAAATTTAATTAAATTGTGAATTAAAAAAGTCAAAAATAAATATATTCCACCAGCTACAATGAAAACTTCAATCGGCTTAAAGGTTGTTGAGATAATATATTTTGCTACACCAGTAAGATCCATTAGTGTAACTGTGCTAGCTAAAGAGGTTCCTTTTAACATTAAAATTATTTCATTTCCATATGCAGGTAATGATTGTCTAATCGCAATTGGTATTTGAATTTTAAAAAAAATAATTTTTGATTGAATCCCTAAACTTTTACCTGCTTCTATTAAACCTGGTTTAATTGTCTCAAATGCAGATCGTAAAATTTCAGATGTGTATGCCCCTGTGTTTAAAGAAAAAGCTATAATTGCACACCAATAAGGTTCTTTTAAAAATATCCATAAAAATGATGATCTTATAAATTCTAATTGTCCTAATCCAAAATAAATTATAAATATTTGAACTAATAGTGGAGTACCCCTAAAAAAATAGGAATATCCATAGGCAAATTTATTAATAATAGGATTTTTGCTGATTCTCATAATAGAAAACAAAATTCCAAATATTAAACCAATAATTAAAGAAACAGATAAAAGTTTCAAAGTTATTAAAGTTGCATTAAGTAACTTTGGAAAACTACTTATCATTAAATCAAGATCCATTAATATCCTCTGCTATATTTAATTTCTAATCTATTAATAAGTTTCATGCTAATAAAGGTTAACAATAAGTATAAGACTGCCGCAAATGAATAGAAAAACAATGGATCTCTTGTAGATCCTGCAGCAATGTATGACTGTCTCATAATTTCAACTAGCCCAGTTACAGATATTAATGATGTATCTTTAAGTGTTATTTGCCAAACATTACTTAAATTAGGAAGAGCTAATCTTAACATTTGAGGCATGATTACTTTAAAAAAGTGGATTGGTTTCTTTAAACCTAAAACCTTTGAAGCTTCAAACTGACCTTTATCAATTGATTGTATAGCTCCTCTAAAAACCTCAGTTGAATATGCTCCAGAAATTATACCTATTGCACATGATCCTGTGATAAATGCATTTATTTCTATATAATCATTGTAACCAAAAATAGATGCAACAAACATAACCACACCACTTCCACCGAAAAAGAAGAGATAAATTACTAATAATTCGGGAACACCTCTAATCACAGTTGTGTAGCAATTAGCAATAATATTTAAAAATTTATTTTTTGATAATTTTAAAGGAGTAAAAATTAGGGCGAAAATAAAACCAATTAACATTGCTGTTATTGAAACAGCCAGAGTCATTAAAGTAGCAATGAATAACTCATCACCCCAACCAGTTTTTCCAAATGCTAGAAGTTCCATAAAGACTGGCGACTATATATTATAGTCGCCGAATCTAAAATAATTACATAGAGGCGTCGAAGCCAAACCATTTAGTAGCAATTCTACTGATATCTCCATTTTTTCTTGCTTTATCTATGGCTTTGTTAAATGCTTTTAAAAGTTCTGTGTCGTCTTTTCTTATTCCAACACCTACTCCATTTCCAAACGCACCACCAGAAAAAGTTGGTCCAACAAGTACCACTGGTTTACCTGATTTTTCAGCATAATCTGTAAATGCTACTGCTGCAGCTAATGCAACATCACATCGACCAGAAGTTAAATCTAAGTTTACTTCATCTTGTGTTTTATATGTTCTTACATTTATTTTGCCTACATCACCTGACTCTAAAAAGTTTTGGTGAATTGTAGCGGTTTGGGTACACACTGTTTTTCCAGCTAATGCGGAAGTCAAAGTTTTAAGATCTTTTTTTACTGCACCTGTTTTTTTTGTAAGATTAATTCCCTCAGATGTGCTAATTCCTTCAAGATCTGAACCTTTCATAACAGCAAGTGAAGCTACTTCATCAGCATATCCTTGTGAAAAACTAATTGCTTTTTGTCTCTCTGCAGTTATTGACATTCCAGCCATTATGGCATCGAATTTTCTCATTATAAGAGCTGGTATCATTCCGTCCCAATCCTGCTCAACGATTTCACATTGTTGTCCAATGTATCTACAAAGTGTCCAAGCCAATTCTACCTCAAAACCAATCAATTTGCCTGAGGCATCTTTTGAATTCCAGGGTGGATACGCACCTTCTGTTCCTATTCTAATTTTATCAGCATTAGCAGATATTGTTAAAAATAAACTAATCAATAATCCTAAGCTGAATTTTTTAATTATATTCATTTAACCTCCAAATTTATATTCAAAAGTATTTCACAAAAATTAAAATTTAAAAAGAAATTATTTATTTATTGAAGATGCAAAATTCCAAGAACAATCAAAACTTGGAATGTAAATTCTATCTAAGGATGTATTACCAAAGCTTTTTTCAAATAAATTTAACCATTTTTCAACTTGCTTAGGTTTTTTATCTTGACTACCAACTTGTGCTGTAATTGTTCCATCAGTTTTTAAAATTCTTTTTAAAGATTTTATATTTTTTGCTGCAAGATCAATACAATATTGATCATCATTCAAATCAACAAAAATTTTATCATATTTATTATCCTCAACTTTTTTTATACTCTCAAAAGCGTCACCCCAAACACACTTAACAGAATTTTTAGTTGTGGCTTTTTCTCCAATTTTAGATAAATGTTTTTCACACACTTTTACAACCTCTGGATCAAGCTCATACCAATCAATTAAGTTAAAACCTTTTGAAATTAATTCTCTTGCTACGCCACCATCTCCACCACCAATAATTGCTGATTTATCTTTGTTTGGATTAAGTTTAATACCAGAATTTACGAAAGTTGAACTATATAGATGCTCGTCTTTTTCAGCCACTTGTAATTCATTGTCNATAAACAAGGATTTACCAAACTGTTCTAATTCTAAGATTTCAATATGTTGTCCTACTTTTGAGGTAAAATCCTCTAATACATTTTTAACCATGTAATATTTTCTTAATCCTGGTGAACTATAAATATCATCATAATAACTGACAGTATCTCTATTAAACTCTTTTTTTACGATACGTTTATGTTTAATATCTTTTTTTAATATATCTAATGCAACGATTGGATTTACTTTTCCACATGTAAAAAAATCAAAGCTAATTATACCTTTCTCAGGAAAGGTGTGAAAGCTAATATGGCTTTCAGCAAGTAAGGCTACTAAAGTAAACCCTTGAGGCTCGAATTTATATTTTGAAATTTCTAAAACAGTTACTTTTGCCTTCTTTGCAATTTTATAAACAAGTTTTTCGAAAAATTTTGGTTCATACTCTTTTTCAGTACCAATTATATCAAGAGTGATATGCTCACCTACTTTTTTACCCATAATAAACTCTTTAATTTTTTTTATAGTTTTTAGTCTTTTCTAAAATTTTATTCATTTCTTCAAATGAAAGAATCTTAGGATTGCCTAATTTTATTGTATTTATATATTGATGACAAATATTTTCTATTTCTTCTGCCAGTTCAAATGCTTGATCCAAATTTTTTCCAAATGCAACCTGGCCGTGGTTTGACATTAAACATCCTTTTCTTTCATTCAAAGCTTGAATTATATTTTTTGAGAGTTGCTTAGTACCAAAAGTTGCATAATCTGCGCACTTAATGTCGTTACCTCCAGCCAAAGCAACCATATAATGAAATGCAGGAATATTTTTTCCATGTGCAGATACTGCAGTAGCATAAGGAGAGTGAGCGTGTACTATCGCTATTGCATCTGGTTTGTTTATATAAATATCTTGATGAAATTTCCACTCTGAGGATGGGTTTAATCCAAGATCTATAATTTTTTGTTCATTTTTTTTTTCATCCATCTCAAGAAAAACAATTTTGTCTTCCTGTAAATCATTGTATTTTATACCTGAAGGTGTAATGAAGAAACCTTCTTTGCCTTTTAAATCTGTTCTAACAGAAACATTTCCTGATCTTAAAGGTGAGAGGTTGGTATCATTTAGTTTTTTTGCATATTTAATAACCTCTAGTTTTAAATTAGTCATTATTTTTTAAGTTTTTTATTTATCTCATTTTCACAAAAAGTTTTGATATCATTAATATTTTTATCTTTATTAATTTTTTTTTGTGCAATGATGCAAGCTTTCATGGACTTTTCAAGACTGAATGAACCATATTCTATTCTTGAAACGTAAAGCATCAAAAATGCAATTATTAAAAATAATATTAAGTATAAATTTTTTTTCATTTAAATAATTTTTCTAAACCTTCTTTAGATGCTTCACAAATTCCTTTTTCTGTAATTAAACCTGTTACATATTTTGCTGGGGTTATATCAAAAGCAAGATTCAATGCTTTACTTTTTTTTGGATAAATTTGTATTTTTTTAACATTTCCATCTTTATCTATCCCATCTATAAATGATAACTCATTTGAATTTCTCTCCTCTATAGGAATATCTTTAAAATTTTTAATATTCCAATCAATAGTTGAGCTTGGAAGTGCTACATAGAAAGGAACATTGTTATCATATGCTGCAAGGGCTTTTAAATAAGTTCCAACTTTATTGCATACATCCCCGTTTGCTAAGGTTCTATCTGTTCCAACTATACACATATCAACTTCACCCCTTTGCATTAAAATTCCACCAGTGTTATCTGCAATGATTGTATTCTTAATACCCTCCTCATTTAACTCATAAGAGGTAAGATTTGCACCTTGATTTCTTGGTCTTGTTTCATCAGCCCAAACGTGAACAGGAATTCCTTTTTTGTGAGCATGATAAATTGGTGAAGTCGCTGTGCCCCAATTTATGGTCGCTAACCACCCAGCATTACAATGAGTTAAAATATTGACTGTATCCTTTTTTTTATTATGAATTTCCTCAATAATTTTAAGACCAGTTAATCCAATATTTTTACAAAACTTTATATCTTCTTCGCAAATTTCATTTGCTTCACTCTGTGCTATTTCCAAAATCTTATCACTATTGACACCTGACAATTTACTCATCATTCTATCAATTGCCCATTTTAAATTAATTGCAGTAGGTCTTGAATTAATTAAATTTTCTGCAGATTTGTTTAAAAATGATTGATCATTACTTTCAAGAATCGCTAAGACTAATCCATAAGCTGCTGTTGCTCCTATTAATGGAGCTCCTCTTACCTCCATTACTTTAATTGCATTTATTGTATCTCTAACTGTTTTAAGATCTTTAATAACAAATTGGTGTGGAAGTTTTGTTTGATCAATAATTTTTACAACATTATTTTCAAACCAAATTGTTCGATATTCTTTACCTTCAATTTTCATTTATTTAAAACTCTACCTGCTACTGTTTTAAGTTTATCAATAGTTTTTTTAGTTCTCTTTTCCGGTGCTGTTATTATTGCTACATCTAAACAATTATTCGTTGGATCTTTAGTGTCAATGTGATTTTCGAAGTTCTCTATTAAATTTTTAATCATTTTTTTTGCTTTCTCAGCATTGCCTAAAAGAACTTTAATAACTTTTTGGACATCAACGTTTTCATGATCAGGGTGCCAACAATCATAATCAGTTACCATTGAAACTGATGCGTATCTAATTTCAGCTTCTCGAGCGAGTTTTGCTTCAGGCATATTGGTCATTCCAATTACATCTGCTTTCCAGGATCTATATAGGTTCGATTCTGCAAGAGTAGAAAATTGTGGTCCTTCCATAACGACATAGGTGCCACCTCTTTGATAATCGATTTTACTTTCTTTTATTGCCTCCTCACATGCATTCATTAACCCTTTAGAAGTTGGATGTGCCATTGAAACATGAGCAACTATTTCATCATCAAAGAAGGTTTTATTTCTAGCAAAAGTTCTATCAATAAATTGATCAACAATTACAAATTTGCCAGGGGGAAGGTTCTCTTTTAATGAACCTACAGCAGAAACTGAGACAATATCAGTTACGCCTAGTTGTTTAAGTGCATCAATGTTTGCTCTAAAGTTTATTTTTGATGGAGAAATAAAATGACCCTTACCGTGTCTTGGTAAAAAATACACTTCTTTTTTATTAAAAATTGTTTTTAGAATTTGGTCTGATGGAGCTCCCCAAGGAGTATTGATATTTAAAAATTCTCTTTCTTTAAATTCTTCCACATCATAAAGGCCACTTCCTCCAATTATAGCTAATTTGTTTGTCATATTATTTAAAATGATTTAATTATTTATAACTTAAAAAATTATGGATTTAAAAGATTATATTAGATCAATCCCTGACTATCCTAAAAAGGGAATTTTGTTTCGTGATATAACTACTTTAATAAAAGATTCAAAAGTATTTAAAGAAACAATTAATCAAATTGTTGATAGATCTAAAAAATTTAAAATTGATAAAATAGCCGCTATAGAGTCTAGAGGTTTTGTTTTTGCCTCTGCAGTTTCATACATTTTAGATAAACCTTTTATTATGCTAAGAAAAAAAAATAAGCTACCTGCTGAAACATATTCAACAGACTTTGAGCTAGAATATGGAACCGCAACAATTGAAGTACACAAAGACTCTATAGCAGAAAATGATTCTGTTTTAATTATAGACGACCTAATTGCAACTGGTGGAACTGCAGAAGGTGCCGCAAAATTAGTAAAAATGTCCGGAGGAAATGTTGCTGGTTTTATATTTGTTATTAATCTTTTTGATTTAGGAGGTTGTGATAAGCTTAAAAAAGCAAACTACCAAGTCGAAAATTTAATAGAATTTCCAGGTCACTAAATGATGAAAAAGTTTTTTTACAAATTATTTAAAAATAAAAATAAATATAGAGAGATAACGCAATTAGAAAAATATGAAAAGAAATATAAAAAAACAATTTACGATATAGACTACGCCATAAAGCATAATAAAGAACTGAATTTTTTGCATTCAGGACATTGTGGTGATTTAATATATTCCTTTGCCGTGATTAAAAAACTATCTTTAACACATAAATGCAATTTTTATGTGGGTTTGAATAAAGTTAATGAAAGTAATTACGAAAAGCACCCTTCTGGAAATATTTTTATAAACGAAAGAATGTTCAATTTATTGTTACCATTATTAAAAAAACAAAATTTCTTAAATGTAGCAAAAAAACATGAAAATGAAAAAATAGATATAAATTTAGATTTATTTAGAAAACTTCCAATAAATTATGTTTTCAATTCACCTCGCTGGTATTTTCAAATTACTGGAGAACAAGTTGATTTGAGCTTACCTTATATTGATGCAGAGGAACACCCTCGAGTTAAAAATAAAATTATAATACATAGAACATTTAGATTTAGGAATAATTTTATTACTTATAAATTTTTAAAGGATTCAAAAGAATTGTTATTTATTGGTCTTCAAGATGAATTCGATGATTTAAAAAAAGATATTCCAAATTTAGAACTATATGATCCGAAAGATTTTTATGAAGTGGCACAACTAATTAAATCATGTAAATTTTTTATTGGTAATATGTCTGTATTTTATCCAATTGCAGAGGCACTTAAAGTTCCAAGATTATTAGAGGCTTGTCCAGATTTTCCTGTTGTCCAGCCTGTTGGCAAAGAAGCTTATGACTTCTATTTTCAACCACATTTTGAAAAATGGTTTAAGTATCTTAACAATAAATTTTAATCATTTATTCTAAAAAAAGATTTTTTACCTATAATAGAGTTTACTAGACCAGAAACTCTCATTTGATATATTTTTTTTTTTATGATGATTAAAAATAATTAAATAAAATATAGATTTGAATAAAGAGGAAAAAAGATTAAAAAATATTTTAGAAAATGCTGAAAAAAAACCATAGTGTTTTTTATTAAAATAAAATTTTGACCACATCCAGTGCCAATTTCTTAAGTATTCTAAATCTTGGTTTTTTGAAATACTACCGGTATGATTAATTAATGAGTTTTTAATAATATAAATATTTTCATTTCTATTTTTTACGCGAATACATAAATCATCGTTTTCTAAATATAAAAAAAAATTTTCATCAAAAAAAGCTTGATCACTAAATTTTTTTAAATTTATTAACATTGAAAATCCATCTATGCTTTCAACAGATAAAATATTGGAATTTTTTTGATCTAGGTTTTTTTTTTTGTAATTTGGAAAATTTGGATCGTCATTCAACGGTGAAGCAATAGTAAAGTCTGAAATTTCATTTAGTCCATTTATTAAGTTTTTGATTGTGTTTTGATTTAATTTTGTATCTGGGTTTAAAATATAAGCATACTGAGTTTTGCAAGATTTAATACCAATATTATTACCAGCACCCATTCCAACATTTTCTGATGGTATGACCTCAATATTGTCATATTTAAGCTTTAATTCTTTTTCTAAATTAATATTTTTCGAATTTTCTACTATGATTTTTTTGGAGTCACTTGGGAGTGTATTTAAACAATATTGAATGGTAGACTCGCTTTTATATGTAACAATTACAAATGTTATTTCGTTTAGATTCAAATTCATTAATTAAAATTAAGTATACTTAAATAGACTATTATTGTAAAAAAAATTATGAAAAAGATTATTGTTACAGGTGGCTTGGGATTTATAGGAAGTAATCTAATAAANCTACTTTTATCAAAAAAATATTATGTAATAAATATCGATAAAGTAAGCTACTCATCAAACTTTTATAATGTAAAGGAATTTTCAAGTTCTAAAAAATATAAATTTATCAAAGTTGATTTAAATAATAGTGATAAAATTTTAAATATACTTAATAGATATAAACCACATGTTGTATTTAACCTTGCGGCTGAAACTCATGTTGATAGATCAATTGATGGGCCAGAAACCTTTATAAAAAATAATATCTTGGGAGTTTTTAATTTATTAGAAACTTTTAGAAGATATACTATTAAAAATAAAGACTGTAAATTAATACATATCTCTACTGACGAGGTTTATGGCGATGTTTTGGTTGGCAGGTCAAAAGAAAATGATGCTTACAAACCTAGCTCCCCATATGCTGCATCAAAAGCTTCCTCGGATCATCTTGTATACTCATATATTAGAACATATAAAATACCGGCAATAATTACCAATTGCTCTAATAATTATGGTCCAAGACAACATCCAGAAAAACTTATTCCAAAATTAATTTATAATATTTTAAATAATAAAAATTTACCTATTTACGGAAAAGGTATTAATTCTAGAGAATGGATTTATGTTGATGATCATTGTGAAGCTTTAATTAAAATTTTTAAAAAAGGTAAAGTAGGCAACTTTTATAATATTGGGTCTAATTTAAATTTAAACAATATAAAAATTACAAAACATCTGCTTAAAATTGCAAAAAAAAGAATTAGAGTAGGAAAAAATGTAAAAATAAATTTTGTTCAAGACAGACCAGGTCATGACTTAAGATATGCGTTAAATAGCAATAAAGTTATAAAATCATTAAAATGGAAACCTAAAGTTAATATTTCAAATGGACTTACCAAGACTTTTGATTGGTATTTAAAAAATCCAGGTTATTATTCAAAATTAAAAAAGAAAGATATTACGAAGAGACTTGGAACTAAAAGAAAATGATAAAAAAAGGTATAATACTCTCTGGTGGTAAAGGATCTAGAATGAGTCCTTTAACAAAAGCGGTTAATAAACAATTATTACCAATATACGATAAACCCCTAATTTTTTATCCACTATCAATTTTAATGTTAGCTAATATAAAAGATATACTAATCATCGTTAATAAAGGTCAATTAAACCAATATAAAAAAATAATTCCGAATGGAGATAATCTTGGGATAAAAATAACTTATAAAGAACAAGATTCTCCTCGTGGTTTACCAGATGCTTTTATTCTTGGTGAAAAATTCATTAATAAAGAAAATGTTGCATTAATTTTAGGAGATAATTTTTTTTATGGTCAAAACTTAACAAATCAACTTTTAAAAAATACAAAATTAAATAAAGGTGCAAAAATAATATTGCATAAAGTAAATAAACCAGAGCTCTATGGTGTAGCAAAAATTGGCTCAAAAAATAAAATTATTATGATTAAAGAAAAACCAAAAAAGTATTTATCCGACCTTGCTATAACTGGACTATATTTTTTTGATAACAAAGTGATAGAATATGCAAAAAAACTTAAACCTTCTAAACGTGGTGAGATAGAAATAGTTGATTTAATAAACAAATATAAAAAAAAAAGCAGATTGTCGGCAGATATAATAGGAAGAGGTGGGGCTTGGTTAGACACAGGGTCAATCGAAGATTTTTATAAAACAAGTGCGTTCGTATCTGCCATTGAAAATAGGCAAGGTTTTAAAGTTGCTTGTTTAGAAGAAATAGCTCTTAATAAAAAATGGATTTCAAAAAAAAATATCCTAAATGCAATTAACTTTTATGGAAATTGCGAGTACTCCAATTATCTTAAAAAATTGATATAATTTACTGCTTTTAACAATTGATATTTTTTAATACTTTCTATAATGCAGTTCTCAAGATCAGAATTGTAAATTAATAACTTATATGTCTAAAAATGATTTTTAATATGAAAAAAAAAAATAAAAAATTTATTTTCTTTATTTTTGTAATTATTTCATTTGGAATTTTTATTCGTTTTTATAATTTAAATTATAATGACATGTGGTCAGACGAGATGGTTACATTTTGGCTTAGTGACCCATCTATAAATCTTAACGAAACTTTAAATAGAATTTTTATTTCACATTTTATGGTTTTATATGAAATTATTTTAAAATATTTTCATAAAATTTTTGGTTATGATGTTTACGTATCTAGATATTTATCCTTAGCAACCAGTGCATTGTCTCTTATTTATTTTTATTTATTAATATCTAAAATTTCAAATAATAATTCAGTAATTTTTGCTGTTTTTTTATTATCTATAAATATTTATCACATAGCTTACTCTTCAGAATTAAGGTCCTATATTTTAACTTTTCTTTTAGTTTTAATTTTTATTTATTATAATTTTGAAAATGAGTATTTAAAAAAAAAAATTAATATTATGTTTATATTAAAAATTAATTTAATATTGATATTAATGCTTTTTTCCCATCCATTCACTTTATTAGTTTCTGGCTCTTTTGTTGTATATAAATTTTTAGATATGATGATTAATAATAAAAGAAATAAAAACGAATTTTTATTTTTAACTTCTGTTATAGTTTCAACATCAGTCTTTTTACTTATATACTTTCAAACAACTATAAAATTTCACGATCCTGCAGTATTAAAAGGAGAAATGTATATAGATTGGTTGACACAAGTTAAACCAAGTTTTTATACAAATTTTTATTTTTCAAAATTTTTTGGCTCAAGATTATTAGGTTCAATTTATCTGTTAGCATTAATAATATGTTGTGTAAAATTTAGAAAAAGTTTATTCCAAAAATTTAATGTTTTTTCTTTTTTTATTATTTTGATAATTTTCAGCTATTCAATACCTTTATTGTTTGGATATATTTTTTATCCAATTATATTGGATAGATATATATTTTTTGTTTTAATACCAATATTGTGTTTAATTTCTCATTTTATCTTTCAAATAAAACCAAAATTATTTAGTTACTCGCTAGCAATATTAGTTTGTTTAATGACCTTTTTTAATCATTTATTTTTTGAAAATACTTTAAGACAGTTTTATACAGAAGTTTATCCAAATAAACCTGAAATTAAAAAAGTTTTAAAACACATCAATTTGTCAGACAATTCAAATTTTACGTTTAAAACAGATGATAGATTTGAAATTAATACTAACGAGATCTATGAAAATTATTATCAAAAATATTTAGAAAAATTAAAATTAAAATTAAATTATATTAGTTTCAAAAAGCAAAACGATTTTCCAGATACTTTGTGGGTAATATATCTTAAAGATACTACAAATATTGATTATAATATATCAGAAAAATTTAATGGTTATAAAGTTGTTGATAAAAAATATTTTAATCGTGTTGAGTTGTATTTATTATCCAATAAAATTTAGTGGTAGCGGGAAGTGGGATCGAACCACTGACCTCGGGCTTATGAGTCCCGCGCTCTAACCAACTGAGCTACCCCGCCATTAA
>FUFK010041117.1_pt1 | contig 48843 bp, 47 predicted proteins | sample 1021851 | NCBI WGS metagenome assembly FUFK01 (sample SAMEA51879418, study PRJEB19060) | metagenome
CCGGGACAAGAGGTTGGAAACCTCTTGTGATAACCCCTTCACTACAGGCGCTTACATTGTCCGAGAGTATGGCGTCTCTAAACCGATTCGGTCGGTCGAGGAAATTCAAAAGTAGATGCCCTCACCATGGGGCATGATTCTAAGGCAGAGGTTTGGGATTTTACTTGTAATACTATTTCTGCCAATAAATGGCCCATTATGGAGGATGGGGGTAGAAACCGCCGGATTCGAGTTCCCATTTGGCGAGTTTAGTTTCTTGGTTTTGTCGGTAACTATTATCACAATTGGGTGCGTTTTGATATTTACGCCAAAGATTAGGTTTCATCATAATCCGTAGAGTGATTCTGGCCATTCAGAGTGAACCTTTGTCAGAAGAGATTCGACTTCGTTCTCACTCCATCCTTCAGAAAGCAAACTTGAACACAGCTGCTGAGTTCTTTTGGGGACAGTTTTCGGGCCAAGGACCGCTCCGGGGCGTCTATTGTCGTCTAGAAAGTCAGTTTCCATTCCCCATGGAGATCCTGCCTCTCCGGCCGTCTCTACGATGGTTTCTATGCTCCCTTTACCCACGTTAACTGTGGCTGATAGACCGTGAGTAAAATCGGCGCTAACATTCGGAGGAGCAAAGTGCCTGATCGCCCTTTCAGATGAAATTCCTGAAGACATACATAATTTGCTTAATTCAATATATGTTCTTTCATCCTTTTCCTCAACATGTAGTTGGACCGACGTTCCTGATGAAGATGCCATTGAGAGGATCTCCAGAAGTAGATCGTTCGCTTTTTCCCAAATTTCTTCTTCAACTGGGTAATGTGGCCTCCCGACCTCACCAAGACAGTGTGCATGACCTGAATCTATGTACTCTAGAGCCAAGCTAACTGCTTCTAGATGAAGTTCTGATGATGCTTCAATTCCTAATTCAGGAATCTGCTTCTCCCATGCTACAGGATGAGGTCCTAGAACAACTCCAACTTCCAATCCGAATTCTTTACGAACCTCTTCTGCCATGGAAATTGTATCAGAATACGCCCCCCTATATCCTTCTAAATCAACTGGAAGGGAGTGTGAAAATGAAGGCTTGTGTACAAGCATAATTCCTGTTCCGCCAGAACTTGAGAAATCGGCTACTGCGTCTAGGAACAAATTTGTCCTATCGAGATGCATGTGTTGATCGATAATCGGCCCGACCCACTTGCCTTTCTCAAGCATCTTCTCACGCTAGAGCCCCTTCTTCACTCAATCTTGTGACCCAGTATGAAGCTGCCATCTCTGCAACCTTGCGAGAATTCTGCCCCATCACTATCCCCTTCCCATTGTTGAATAATAGAACTGTACAATTGTGCCTCTTTGCAGATATCCTGAGAGCATCCAATCTAAGATCGTGCTCTGCATCCTTAAATCGTTGAGCAGCCAATCCGATAAGAACGGCCCTCCCTATGGAGAAGCTGGCAAGTACCTCTCCACTTTCTAGCGCTAGACCCTTCGCTGAAAGACCAATTCTGAGCAGGATTTCCTTCGCTATCAGCGAGGCGGCTTCTAGGTTTGAGATTCCGTGGATAAGAATAGAGCCATCCTTGTCAATGACGACTAGTGCATGCGGGTCTTGATGCTCTATCACTGCGAACTCTCCATTGCTCCTAGCATTCGCAAACTTCACTGCTTCATCTATTTCTACTCGCTCGGAGGGAATGGCCCTGAAAGTCTGAGTCTCGATTTTCACTTCTAGGCCACTCATTACTCTCTCTCCAACATCTCCACGGACCCGCAGGCAATTAGGCTATCCTCTAGACTGGGCAGATAGCACTGTTGAACCGGTATAAGCAGCGATGGCCCGCTGACTCCCCAATCACCATCTGAACTTTCTCTCAAATTTGAGATTGCCCCCCTTATTCTTGATGCGTATCTTTCATTCCTTTCTCTGGAAAGTTCAGGAGTCAGGGATACGAATTCCTCTACCCACCATGCAGCGCATACTGCTGCCGCGGCTCCCAAATCATTTGGAATTGCAAATGGAGGTTTCTGGATTTTGGAGATTGCCTTTATTCGTGTCTTGGCCCATCTTCTATTCCTTCCAAATGTAGCAATGAGATTTCTGAATCTTACTTGCTCATCGGCCCACCTAGATTGCCAATCTGCCCATTTTTTATCATCAATACCGGGTTCAATGGAGAAGATTGGCATCCCCCCTCTAGAGTTCTCTGCATGCCTAAGGAGTCTGATCCTCTCGGGATCCGGGATTGCAGGACCCTCTAATTGGAGTTCGGAAAGGTCGCGGACTAGCATCCCTAATGTAGTGCCAGACGCAGTCGCGGATTCCAAATGAACACCGGGGCTCTCCTTGTCCTGTTCTTCCTCTTCTCTAAGAGAGATGAGTTCGTTTGAAGACGAAAGTAGAGCCAATGCATCCCACTCCCTAGGCCTCATCTTCATGGGCATCCTAACGCAGGGCAGGTATGGCCATAGAATCGCAGAACCCCCATCAGGGTCTTGAAAAACTGAACTTTCCCACCTAAGTTCTGGTACTTCCACGCTCGACCGAGTAACACCTCTCGATTGAATTAAGCGGTAAACTCGTATTTGAGCGCCCTAAACACTGGAGCATTCAAGGCAGATGGTGTTGTGTGATAATCTGATGGAGGGTGATTCGCCATTCTCAACTGATCCGGTTGTGGTTCTTGATGAGGTTTTTCCGGGCCATACAAATGCCTTGAATACTCTATTTGGGGGAAGACTGATGTCAATCATGGATACTGCTGCAGGAATGGTAGCCTCGAAGTTTGCACACAAGGTGTTCGTGACTGTCTCTGTAGATGCTCTAAAATTCAAGAGGCCTGCATTCCAAGGAGATATCATTAGAACAACAGCGAATGTTGTTTGGACTTCACCGAGGACCGTTGGGGCCCATGTAACCTCATGTAGACTTTCAAGATCCGACTGGGTTGGTGAAGAGGTCTGCTCGGGTTTCTTCTTTATGGTAGCAATTGATGAGTCAATGAAACCTGTGGAGATTCCACAATTCGAACCTCAAACCGATGATGAAAGAAAGATGTGGGAATTAGCATCCGAAGCTAGAGATGCCATGCGTTAATGGAAATTCGGCATAATTAGAAGGGCTCAGAACTGATGCGAATTTAGTCCACAACTTACCATGTGCTTATACCTTAGATTGGATGCTGGNTAACCGGATGGGATTAGCCGGGCCTATGGGCCCGACTGAGAAGAGGCGTTCCGAGTTAGTCGGTGGCCTCTACTTAGTCGGAGCGAGAGGTAAGTTCTGCGCATTGATCACTGAGCGACAGCTGACCATAGAAAGATTCGATGGAAAGGGAGTAAGACTCGACTTGAGTGCAATAGATAGAATGAGGCATCTGAAGATACCTATGCTACCCTCTGGATCGATACTTCTGGGATTGATTGCGGTATATCTAGGCATCACAACAATTGTTGCACCGATTAGTTGGTTAGCGGTTGGAACCGGAGCATCAATTATTCTCGCAAATGTAGTTTCTCGTTACTCGATTCTAGCAATAGAAACTGGTTCGGGAGATAGGCACTTAATTTCAGGAAGTGAGTCAAGCCTCCTGAAACTTTGCCTGATCGTAGACAGAGTTCGACATGGAAGCCCCATAGAGGAGGCTTTGTTAGGTCTAGAGAATCTTGAGTCTGAGGTTCCAGTTTTTCCGTCAATAAGAGATGCAACTGGTCAATTAGGCCAACAACCACGAGTTGCTCTTCCTGAATACTTCCCTCCGATGGACCTTGCTCAGGAAAAGAAGGAAGATTTGCAAGCGGAAACTGGATTTGGCATCGGAGAGAATTCTGATTTTTTCGGTTTTTCCTCGGTTGGGGATTTTTCCGAACCCAAAGAAGTCAGAGAGTCTGAAATTATAGAAGCGGACCAGTCNCATAAGCCTAGTTCTTCCACGAAGCAGAATGCTTACGAAAGAGCCTGGGGCGTGACAGAGGCTCCTAATTGGTATCAGGAGAAGGAAGAACCCGGTATTTCTGATAACAGGATAGATACGGCATTCTCGGATGCAGCCAAGGGCCTAGACATGTTCNCTCCAGGTGGGCTTTTCCACAGTGAAGCAAATAAAGAAGCGGTAGGAAACGACATGGGTTTATTCGACACTGATCGAGATTTAGTCTCTAATGAAGAAGTCGATAAACTGCAATCAAGCGCTCAAATGATCAAGAGAGCTCATGAAGAGTTTGGTGCTCCATCAGAGCCTTACACCGGAGAATTGCTTCCGCCACCTACTGATGAGGCAGTGAGAAAGGAATGTAGAGCAGGTGTTGTTCGACAGGCAAGAGCCAGACAAGAATTGAGGAGTCGAAGATCCAGTGAGTTAGGGATTCAGACTACAAACTTAGAAGATTATCCTGCACTGAACAAACTAGCCTCTACAATGTCTGGNACCGGTTCGACAAAATCCATCCGTAGAAGAGGCTCATCCGGAGGATGGCTTTCGAGACTCTTGAGTCCTAGTAGTTCTCTAGATGGGAGAGATTCAGGTAAGAGGGCTAGTTCCGTGATTGAGATTGAAAGATTCCAGACTTCCCAGCATATGAGATTGAGGAGTGATCAGGATCATCAAGCTGAGTTGACTTCTCGTATACGAACGATGAGAAATACAAATATTGGTTCTTCTACTGCCANGGATAAGTTAGATTCTATNGTTAGGAATCTTTCTGGCGNAAGNAANGAGNATNCNNTNANGATTGATGGNCCNAATGANTCATTGAAGTTCAGNCAACTAAAACCNACTTCATCAANGNANGATCCAAANCCTCTACCCGGNCTCANAAGATTGGGCTAACTNAGTCCGACAATCCTTCGATATCTATCCATTCGGGCATGGTAAAGGCCCCTCTCCAGTCCCTGGAGTTTTTCAGTACCTAGCCCCTGGATAGTGAATGAAGAAGTAACGGTTGCATGGATCATTGCTGCCCTCATTGATTCTAGGTCGTTCATGACACCCTTCCTTCCAGAAATATGGGCTAACAGCGCTCCAGCAAAGGAGTCTCCACACCCAGTAGGATCTACCAGTTCACTAAGTGGATATGATGGTAGTGATATAATCCCGCAAGGCAGATGGGCGAAAACCCCCGAAGAGCCTCTTTTGATTATCAGACCTCTGGGCCCTCTACCTGCAGATTCGCCTCCATGGAGGCAGGCTCCAGATAAAATCGGGTCTATCGCATTCATGAAGAATTCTTCACCGGAAATTGCACATACTTCTTCTTCGTTGAGAATGGCCAAGTCTGACTTCCTTAGAGCTGTTGAAAGTTCTGAAAACTCTGTCTCAATCCATAGCATGAAGGTATCAATTGCCGTAATCTCAGATTCTGGACATTGATCCAGAACGGATACCTGGGAGGAGGGATGGGTATTGGCACAGAATAAAACCCTAGGAGATCTCCATTGTTCTGGAATTTCTGGAGAAAAGTCTCCTAGAACATTTACCTCGGTGGAAATTGTCTCAACATTGTCCATTGAACCCGAGTATCTTCCTGACCATCGAAATGTCTTACCTGGCAATTTGGCCACTCCTGAGAAGTCAATTCCCAATTCCTCTAGTTTTCTTTGATGGGAATCTGAGAAATCCGTTCCAACTGGGGCAACCATTCCAACTCTACAAATTCCTTCTGGAGTCCTCGGAAGGTGAAAGGAAGCTGAAACCCCAGCATGAACTGCGGACCCTCCCAGTATATCTGACCCCGTAGCAACAGGAGTTTCTATGTCATCATAGCCCATGCTACCAACAATGACCAAGTCCAACTAACCACCGCCAATCAATAAATCTGNATGAGTTTCTAGATAGTCTGTTGTAATCTTTCTTTCCATGAAGTCTGTATCGATTAAAATCGCTCTATGCAGGGGTATTAGTGAGTCGACACCCAATAAAATGGTTTCTTCTAGTGCTGAGTCCAATCTTGCAATTGCCTTTTCCCTGTCTGGGGCCCAACAGATTATCTTTGCTAGGAGCGAATCGAATGCTTCAGGCATCTCATATCCAGAAAAACCATGAGTATCTACTCTAATTCCTGGGCCTCCTGGCCAATGGCATTCCCAAATCTTCCCTGGTGATGGTTCCAAAGTGAATGGGTTCTCGGCATTGATACGTGCCTGTATTGCATGGCCCTGGATTTGAACATCGTTCTGTTCCAGAGGCAGATTTGCCCCCGAGGAAACAATTATTCCTAACGATACCAAGTCGACTCCGGTCAACATTTCAGTCACAGTATGCTCAACTTGTACTCTGGGATTAACCTCCATGAAATAGAATTGGCCATTTTTATTCCTTAGAAATTCAAAGGTTGCTAGTCCGCGGTATCCTATGGCTTCTGCTCCAGCCACTACTTTAGATCCGATATCCTGTCTTTCTTCCTCACTAATCCAAGGCCCCTCCTCGATTATCTTCTGATGTCTCCTTTGGATCGAGCAGAAGCGTTCGCCGAAGTGAATAGCACGTTTTCCATCCGCTAAAACCTGGAATTCAATATGCTCTGCTGAATCTACATACTCCTCAATGAAAACTCTGCTATCTCCGAAAGCAGACTTAGCCCTACCTTGGCATAATCTCAGGGCGGATTCGAATTCAGATTCTTCATGGACTATCTGCATCCCAATACCACCTCCGCCAGAAGCGGCTTTGATCATTAAAGGAAATCCAATCTTTGATGCAACTTCCAAAGCTTCATCGTTGTCCGTTATGGGTTCTTCCGTTCCCTTTGCTACTGGTATTCCTGCCTTTGACATAGCTTCTCTAGCAGCAATTTTATCTCCCAGAAGTCTAAGTGATTCTGGCGAGGGACCAATGAATGTAATTCCTTCATCTGATAGAAGCTGAGCAAACGTAGCATTTTCGGATAGAAATCCGTACCCAGGATGTACTGCATCGGCACCAACTTCTTTTGCTGCAGAAACGATAGCCTCAATATCCAGATATGAAGCAAGAGGGTCTTCACTTGGAATGTAAAAACCTTCGTCGGCAAGCCTAACGGGGAGAGACATCCTATCTTCTCTTCCATGTATAACTACTGATTCAATCCCCAATTCCCTCAAAGAACGGACAACTCGGAGGGCTATCTCCCCTCGATTGGCGACTAACACACGCCGGAACACAACTCACTGCTAGGTGTGTCCTCGTTTGAGTGAATCGGCTATCAATATACGTCTCTGAGATACCTCTTCTCCGTTTTCATCAACCCTGTCTCTACGAAATCCTTTGCATCCTCAGGACTCATTCCGCCAAACTCCGAGCATATTCCTATCAATGTCGAGTGTACGTCTTTTGCCATATACTGTTTATCACCACAAACATAGAAGTATGCACCTCCATCTATCCAGTTCCAAATTTCCTCTCCATTTTTCTCCATCAAGTGTTGAACATATACTTTCTCCGATCCTTGTCTAGACCATGCTAAATCATGTCTCGAGATTATTCCTCTATCTTTCCAATCGCCCATCTCATCCCTGTAGAGATACTCTCCCTCCTCGGTCCAATCGCCGAAGAAAAGCCAATTCCTCCCTGAGTCCCCGTTTATCTCTCTCTGCTGCAGAAAAGCTCGAAAGGGGGCTATCCCAGTCCCCGGCCCTACCATTATGATGTCCTTTGTACCATCCTCTGGGAGAACGAAAGATCTTGTTGGAGACATGTAAACTCCCACTTCCGTAGCATTAGTCTCACACCTGTCTGCCATGAACCCCGTGCAAAGGCCTGTCCGATCCCTTTCGTGGTGAGAGTATCTGACTATGGCTACGGTCAGATGGACTGTTCCTTCTTCGAATTCAGGGCTGCTGGCTATCGAATACAGTCTCGGCTTCAAACGGTCCATTCCTTCCAATAGTTGCTGTGGAGTGAAGCCGAAACTAGCGAAATCTCCCAATGCATCCACATAATCTCGTGACCAAATGTAGTCCTCCATCGCATCGTTATCGGATATGAGTTCGTGGAGAAGTATTGCTGAGTTATCGCCCATTTCTCCCATCTCAACATAGCCCTCGGGAACGTCTCCCTCACCAGTTGACGACCAGTCAACTATTAACGCTCCATCGACAGATGAGGATCTCTTTCTTGAGACGATTCTTATCTCAGACTTGGGGGCATCTCCTCCTGACCTTTCTGCTAGACCTTTGATCCACTTCTTCGAGACTCTGTGAACCTCGTACCTATCTGTTAGCGCCTCTCTAAGAGAACAATCTCCGAGATTGGTTTCCACTATTTCCTCACCAGAGAATCCACAAATTCTCAGGATTTCTTCCACTTCCTCAGGAGGACATCTTGGAACTACGCCAAGGGCGTCTCCTGCCTTGTATTCCAAACCGGAATCTCCCAAGTCGAATACAATATGTCTTGTCTCTTTTCTTGAAGATTCTCCGTTCAATACGAAATTGTCAGTAATTTTAGTGAAATAGGGTTTCTTTGCTGACCACTCAGATTTAGATGATTTTCCCGCCATATTGTCTTCAGTATGACCGAGTAAACTGAGATATATGAACAAATGTGTAAGCAAATTACCGTTAAATTAGAAACGATGGGGTCAAGTCATAGGGCCCGTGTCGGAATATGTGGCACGAGTGGATTTTCTAGGTACTGGGAATGCTTTCTGCCCTAGTGGAAGGATGCATGCATTGGCGATTTTGGATGAGAAGATACTCATTGATGCTCCCCCGACACTTCTAGTTCAATTGAGAAGATCAAATATTTCAACGGGTCAGATAGAACATATACTATTCACTCACTGGCATGGAGATCACGCATTTGGATTTCCATTCTTAATTTTGGATAGGAAATATATCACAGACACATCGGCAGATAAAATCCTGGCATTACACCACAGACCTGGGGGCAGGGAATACCTTACGAGTCTCAGCAAATTGGGGTTTCCAGGAAGTCTGGAGGATTTTCTAGAATCAAGAATTTTTTGGAATAACGAAGAGTCGGGGATATTGGAAGGTACAGAATGGTCTTACGAGAGGTTTCCCGTTCGACACACACCTGAAACTGATCCGCATGGGTATGAGTTAGTGCACCAGAGTGGATTTAGGTTGCTCCATTGTGGAGATTCGGGGCCCTGTTCAGAAATTGAGAGTAGAGCCAAAGGTGCGGATGTAGTTTTACTAGAGATGGGGATGCCTGATATTGGAGAGTTCCCCCACCATCACAGGCCCTCGGATGTAATCGCATTCTGGAAGAGATTTCCCGATACCAAGGTGTTAGTGACACATAACTATGCCAAGTCTCCGGAAAGTGAGTTTGGTTTCGATATTCCAGAGTTGCCAGAAGGCATAGTCCAACTGAACGATGGAGCTAGTATCGAAGTGCATGATGATGGAAATTTTACTGTAAATAATTAGAGTGTAAAAATAACGAATATATATATTCACTCGGAAATCGAAAAAATATTTTTTCATCCGTACCCTGTGTATTGATACAAAATCAGTCAATATTGGGAAGGTTCACAATCGACTGCTTAACTAAGAATTTAGATCTAGTAAAAGTCAATTGTGGTGTAGAAAATACATCAGAAAAAATTACTCAGAATCATTATACTGAGACTATTTTCAAAGAACATGGGAATGGTAAGGGGAGAGAATATATTTCTACATTGTAGTATTAACAAAATTGGACATAGATAAAGAAAATCCAGTCACTCTTATTACCACAAACATAGTCGCTCAGAAAACCTCACGATAAGCTATGTTCCCTATGGGAGGGAAGGTTGGCTTTTCTTGGGGTGTTTTTTGGTGTGAAAGAAAATGAAGGGAAATATTTTCGAAGAAATTCTCGGACAAGATAGTCTTTTCACAGACAGGAAGGCCTTTGACCATGCCTTCGAACCAGCAAGACTTCCTCACAGAGAGCACGAGCTGGATTCTCTAGTGAGGAATCTTGTGGATGCTCTAAATGGTCACATACCGTCTAATATGCTCCTATACGGGGTACCGGGTTCAGGAAAAACCGTGGTTACCAGATACGTTCTGAGCCAATTAAGGGAGAAAGGCTTGGAAATGGGGCAATCCGTACATACCTACGAGATTAATTGTAGGAATGTAGATACCAAATATAGAGTTGTACAGACCATAGCTACCCAGTTGGCTCAGAGAGGCGATGCTCCGGTCCCATTCACGGGTTGGCCTACAGATCGAGTTCTTGATACGGTAGTTTCCAGAATGAGCCGCGTGGGAGGGGTTCACATCATCGTGCTAGATGAGGTGGATAACCTGGTAGACAAGGGCGGAGATGATCTCCTTTACGCGCTGACCAGCCTCAATACTTTGCTAAGCAGGGGGAGATGCTCAATTATCGGAATCAGCAATGACTTACATTTTACTCAACACCTTGACCCAAGAGTCAGTTCAAGACTGAGCCAAGAGGATATAGTGTTCCACCCTTACGTGGCCACTGAGATTCAGAATATTCTCAACGAGAGGGCTGATATGGGAATCAAAGCCGGTGTCCTGGACGATGGAGTAATCAAACTGTGCTCGGCATTGGCTGCGCAAGAGCATGGAGATGCAAGAAGAGCTTTGGATTTGCTTAGAATCTCGGTACAGAAAGCGGAACAGAGGTCGCAGAATAGAGTAGATACAAAACACGTTAGATTGGCCCAAAGTCAACTAGAATATGATCAGGTGACTCCTGTTATCAAGACCCTGCCACTTCACCAAAAGTTAGTACTATTCTCAATCTGCTTAAACGAAGAGAACGGCCTGAGAAACATCTCAACGGGCGAAGTGTACAGAACCTACGCAGAAGCGTGCTCGAAGATTGGTACAGAGCCATTAACGACCAGAAGGGTCTCCTCGTTGCTTAATGAATTGGATACAATGGGACTTATCATGGCAAGAAACGTCAGCAAAGGCCGAGGTGGGCGAAGCAAGCAAGTTAATTCGGCAATTCCAAAGGCTATAGATGCAATCGTCCTAATGAGTGAAAGTGAAACTCTGGTTAACGAAGCCGCAATGGGCAAGTATAATCTTCAAGGTCATCTATAGGAATAGTTCAGACAACGGTTAAACAGAGGTTCCGGGACGGCGGCTCGATGTCAGAAGCTAACCAAGAGTGGATGGAAGTCCTGAAGAGTCCCAGTATTACCATGTCCGTCGGCTCATTTTTATTAGGCTCATGGATGGCATTTCTTACTCTCGTCAACATAATTTCTGGAGCATATTCGGATGGTAGAAAGGTGAACTGGTTGGACTTCATGACTAATGGCCCGGTTACAAACTCCGCTCATGAAATCGGACTAAACTTCCCAGATGACCTCATATTTGCTGTAATCAGTGCTGCACTAATTGTCATTGGAGTAATGGGCATAGGCTCCTCAAGAGAGGATGGCTTTGGTGGCTGGATTTCCGGACTACCAAATGAACGGATAATGAAAAGTCTGATTTCTCCTAACCTAGATATTGTTAGAACCATAGCAAGTTGGATGATGCTGTTGGGCATTGTCTACTACTTTGCATGGAGCCTCAGGGAAACAACATGGGTTGACCCAGGGGTATACTCAGTCATGATCGCACTAGTTTCAGTTGGTTTGGGCATTCATTGGATTAGAGATGCTGAAAACTAGTCTGTGGAAAAACCTCTGAGGATATTTCTGCATCTGATCTTTGATTCTTCGTCACACCACCTAATGACTAACCCCTTTCCCGGTTGACCATAGATAACTACAGAACCAATGGGTGCCATCGGATGTAGAAGAAGCGGAGACAGGTCCTCTTCACCGACTACTCTGATTATGCTGCTGCTTTCGTTTTCCATCCATGATGAGATTGAGGATTCACATGATTTTAGGAGCGATCTGGATAAAGATCCTGCTGGGCTGATACATTCGAGGGAATTATCATACAAACTGAAGTCAATTTCATTCGAGCCCTCCCATTTTTCGCGCTTAGTTTGTCCGTCGACTATTGCTATGTCTGCTGGTCTTCCTGAATTCTGAAAGGCCAGGACGGTGACGTCTCCGACGGCAATTAGTGGGCCGGAGAATTTTGTAGATCCCACTATCTTAGAGATGGCTTCCAAAGCGGCCACGGTGATATCCTCCTCGGGCCCCTCGATTAGTTCGCCAAATGGTTCTTTGAGTTGGGACTCTACCTCGGGAGTCATAATTGGGTCTGAATTTCTGAAATTTTCGGGAATCCATGGCATCCCCTCCCTGTCAATGTGACCATCTCTGATTCTGGAGCTAGAAATTGTCCTCCCATCCCAAGAAGTGACTCTCTCAACGGAAATAATATCTAGAGGAGAAAATCCATTTTTTTCCCTGATAGAGTTGATTTCCAAGCATCCCTGAATTGTTTCAGCAGTGCATATAATTGCTGATGCCTCAGTAGATTGCAAGGATGGTCCGAATTTGTCATCGAGTTGATGAGTTGTGATTCGAGGGGAGTATTCTGATGTGGCGTCGATCAAATCGGACTCCCTGTCATACCAGTCCTGGATACGCTGATCCTTCGACCTAGCTAAATTATCATTGGTTATCCAGACTTGGATTTTCTCGCAATTTGCAAGACCTGCAGAAATCAAGGACATGTGTCCGGCATGGAATCTATCAAAAGTACCACCAATTAATCCTATTTCGTGCTTTTTTTTCTCCACCCAAAACACCTGAAATTTCAGTGTGCCCCGGGGCGTAACGGCAACCTTCACTGCTTTGCTCTGGCGCCTGACCCACCCCAGGACGTCTGTCGGACTGCGGGGTAGTCCCTTGATTCATTCTATTCCGTCCTCAGGGGACCTACGCAGTCCGGCCACCCGATTTGCGCCATCAATCATTCTCTCGGAAGAGTCACGATGGTCTTCGACGGATGGTCACCCAATCCGTGGTGCCGTGTTTCATCCTCCACCTCCGGCGAGGGGGTTTTGTCCGCACGGTGTTGCCGGCTGGGCAATACCACGCCTGCAGATTTGTTCAAGAACCCAACGGTTGAGCAGAACTATCGAAATTTCTAAGACCTTCGTGAAATCCAGATTTCCGAAGAATTAGACTTTCTGAAACGTCTTTGTCTCCATCCATAATCATCTCCAGAGTGAAGTTGGGCCATTTCTCAAGTGGTTGTGCTAGCCAGCCTGATAGTTTATGAGAAAGCCCAACAGATGGGTTAGAGCCTTCTCTAACTGATTCTAACGCAGATAGCAAATCCCAGAGATGATTCATAGAATTGACATCTCCTACCTCGGAACTAACTGATCGTAAGTAGTTCTGCAGTAAAGGGAAAATTTCGATATCACATCCCTGATTAATTTTAGAAGATAGGCCTGGAAAATATGAAACCTCTCCTTTCGGCCTAAGTACATTTGAACACCAAGGAATATTTACACTGAAGAATTCGTCTGTAATGGCACTATTCAGTATCATTTTCAAGAATTCTGATGAAAATGGTACCCACCATGAATTGGGGATATGTGTGATGAATAATTGTATATCTTCCAGTTTAGCCTCTCTTTTCCCTAAAGCGTGGTCATGAAGCCTAGACCAAGTGTTGAGGTGATGTCCCTTAGGGAGTGAGGTTCCGATGTCTCTAATTCTTATAATTAGACTATTGAAAACCGCTTTCTCTAGATTTCCAGAAGTAAAGAGCCAGTTAATGCCATCTAGAGCCCCAAGAGATTCAGCAGGGGGGTTGGATAGCCACGCCTCAACGGCCCAGCCAATGATGTCATGATGCGTCTCTTTAGGCATCCAAGCTGAGTTCTGAATAAAGTGGGATGCCAGCCAAGAAGCACCTGAATTGGCTCGACTTGGATCTATTGCTGGCCATGATCTTAACAGATTATCCGGATTCTCTCTAAGTTTTGAAGTTAAGGTTCGTGAGAAAATTTCCTTTACTGATTTCGGGGCTTGATTGGCCAATTCTGAAATCTTCTCAATTGGAACATAATCCAGATCAAGTAGTGCTATCCATTCTGAATCCAACCTCGTGGAAACTCTCTGCCATCTTTGCCACCTAGTTGTCCTTGGAGATGCTATCCAGGACGCGAGTGGATACATTGCCTCCATTTGATTCGCCCACTCCTCATCGCCATCGGGAAATTGTGAGACGGCAGAGCTAATTATTGAAGCTGAATTTCTTGCAATTTCTTGTTTGTACTCATCATCCTCAGAAGGGAGTTTCAAGATTTGCCATGGAGAAATTGTTGTGTTCTCTGGTTCTGCTGGGTAGTCTGTGATTTTTCCTCTTTCTACCATCCTTACTGGTATCCTCTCTCCTCTTACTAGTACGATAACTCAACCAAGGAAGCGTTCGAATCCTATCAACTTCGAGCACAGTGAATGAAAAGAATTGATCTGGTAGGTGGTCGAAGATTACTAGTCTAAGATTCTGCTTAGATGCAATTCTAGACATTAATTCACTTGGCAAATTATGCCTGATCTCTATCACTAATGGAGTTGAATCATTATCCATGGACCACCTGATTATGGACTCTGTTGCGTTTTTACTCAGACCCCTCAACTCGATTGATCTGATTGCCGATTCATCGTTTGAGAATTTTCTTCCCGCCCAGTCCTTCCTAAATTTTCTAATCGTAGACTCTGGAACCTTTATTCTTCTAGAGGATGAAATCCTATCGATCAACGAGTTTAATCTCCTTCTCCTTTCAGCCTCTGAAAGCCTAGGATGGGCTTTTTTAATCCAATATCTAAGTGCCCCGATGGGGTATTCTTCGCCTTCCATTCCCAATCCTCTAAGATCTGCAATTACCAGCGAGTTTGACCTGGCTGACCTGAGTAGAACAGAAAGTGGAAGTCTTTCTTTGATGGTAGCAACAATTGGTTGAGTCGGTCTAACATCCGGCGATTTGCTATGGGGTGAGCCAAGAGTCCAATCTCCTCTGTGATGAGTAGCCTCGTCCAATGGAGCAGTGTAAATCTGGTTTGGTTGAGAAAACCATTCACCCGGTGAAATTATTGAGTTAGAAGATTGGCGCACGAGCTTGGCCCTGATAACTCCGAAGATTTGTGGTTTTTCTGAATATGACTCTATACTTCCTGGATCGGCAAACTCCGGAGGTGAATCTAGGATTATCATTTTCTCTCTGTCGAACCAACGAGGGTTAGCCTCAGAAAGAACTGCCCAACTCCAAGAGACCCCTGTGTTTCTTGTGGACGTAGTAGTCTCTGNGATTAGGGTCGCGATTCGGTTTGGAATCTGCACCAAGGGTTCTCTTGGAACGCTCAAAAAACACAAGGTTAGATTTTCTTCGTCCCGGGATAATACACAGCAGAAATCTGAGTTTGAGGATGGTGCCTTCAACTCAATTACTTTCGACCACTCGTCATCCTCTAGAGCGCTCCAACCATCCTCAGTGAGTCTGATTCTTGCACCCCTAGAACCAGGGGGAAGGTCACTTGTAGCCAGCCCCTCGGCCCTCATACGACTGATCTCAGCAGACACGTGAGGCATTCTGAGTCCTGACTCTGAAGATAAAAGAGAGACTGTGGCTTCACCATCCGAGAGCAGGGAGAGAATCCTGCGACGGTGCTTACTTCTGATTTTCTTCGGCTCATCATGGACGAATCGGGAAGCATCTGACACGAAAAAACACCTACAGGAGGATACTCTACGAAAGATAGTAATAAAATATTTGTTTTTGTTACATTTAGTTATACCTTTCCAGTGGAAATATCAGTTATTGAGATGTGCAGTGGAAAAAACATACAGAAAATGCAAAAAAACTGTCATTATTTGTAACCAAGTAGAGAAAAAACATACAGAAGCATTATATTACCATCCGCTATCCTGAGAAAAGCGGACGTTGTGGGGGTCCCGGGAACAAGAAGAGTGAGAATATGAGGACCACAAGACTGAGGCAGAAGATCAAGAAATTCCTAGACGAAAGAGGAGAGGCGAACACCACCGAAATACTAGAACATGTTAACTCAACTATGAGGCATGGAACTACTCCGCAACAGCTAGGGAATGTTCTTTCGAAGGACAAAGACATACTGAAGGTGGCTACGACCAAAAGAGGTGGGGCACTTTCTGGCAGGTACGAAATCTGCGTCTGGCAGGTTCGCCCAGGCGCTTTGGAAGACAAGGCGTAATCACGACTCTAGGTCCTGACTCCAGTCTCCAAACCTTGCCAAGCTATTCATTTTCGCCCTATGCGAAAATGCTTTTTGGCTAGATATATCAGATTCACCGGTAGCCTCCGCCCACTTTTGAAGGGCGTCGGCTTGTAATGCCCTACCATAGGAGTATGATAGCTCCCAAGGATGCTCGGAAGTCATCTTATTCATCAAATTGAGGTGTGCTGTGGCATCTTCGTCAGATTGTCCCCCAGATAAGAATACTATCCCAGGGAGATTGTGAGGAACATGATTAGTTAGACATTCGACAGTGAGATTTGCAACCTCCTCTCTAGAAGTCTGGTTCTCACAATCATTGCCTTGAATTATCATATTTGGTTTTAGCAAAGCTCCAGGAATATGTACACCTTGGCTTTCACACTCAGAGAATGTGGCATCCAAAATTTCTGCCGTTACCTCGTAGCATCTGTTAGCATCATGGTCCCCGTCCATCAGAACCTCTGGTTCGATTATAGGAACTAGCCCTTGCTCCTGGCAGATTGCTGAGTACCTTGCCAAGGCATGTGCATTAGCACTAATGCACGCCTTGGTCGGAAGTCCTGCATCGATCTTAATTACCGCACGCCATTTAGCAAATCTGGCACCCATTGCGAAATACTCAGAACATCTTTCTCGAAGTCCATCTAGTCCCTCTGTGATTTTCTCACCCTCATGATTGGCCAGTTCCTTCGCTCCTGTGTCGACCTTTATTCCTGGGAGGATTCCTCTATTGGAAAGTTCGGAGGGTATTGGAGTCCCATCTTTCATTGTCTGACGGATTGTTTCATCAAATAGTATAACACCACTAATTGCAGATTCATAACCCTCCGTGGAGAAGAGATTGACACGGTATTCCCTTCTGGTATCAGATGATGCTTTTACACCTACTGCTTCCAAGCGATTGGACATCGTCCCGTTGCTCTCATCTGCAGCAAGTATGCCTCTTCCTGGGGAGACCAAAAATCTTGCATTTTTTTCCAACAATTCCCTATCCATCTTCTTTCCTCGGAGTAATGGAGGGGGCAGTAAGAAAAGAAACCATCGTCAGTGTTTTCCCCCTCTAAATTGTAGTTGAAACGAAGTAGTGTTCTTTTGATTTGACATCTATAATCTCGGAATGAACAGTATAGGACCCTTGTCCAAGGTCTTCAACCCCTTTTGTTCTGCCGTCACAAACACCTGTACCAATGAAAATCGAGTCTTCCGTCGAACAGAGTTCGTCCCGTGACCAGATTCTCTCTACATCTCCTTCGATCATTTCCTCTGCTCTCTCCCGGTGTCCTTCGTTTTTGAACACAAGTCTTCCCTCAAATGGAGCATCGAGACCTCTTAGAGCCGTTGCTGTAATCACTCCCTCCGGGGCTGCCCCTATCCCCATCAACATATCAATCTCTGAATCAGGATCAGCAGCGTTCAGTGCTGCAGCTATGTCCCCATCACCAATCAGCACCGGAGAAATTCCCATATCCTTCAGATTTCTAATCAAGTCTTTATGCCTGGGCCTATCCATCACCACTACTTGCATTTCGGATGGGCTCTTACCCAATGCATCTGAGGCTCCCTCGATGTTGTAATCGACATCTGCCTCCAAGCTAACAGCGTCGAATATCTCTGAAGGCCCTGCTATCTTGTCCATGTAGCAATCCGGAGCATGCAATAGGGTCCCCCTTGGGGCTGCGGCCAGTACTGCCATTGCATTTGGGAGATCATTTGCTACGTGATTGGTACATTCAAGAGGATCAACAGCGATGTCTATCGATGGATAATTTGGATCTCCTTGCTTAGATCCGAGAGGCTCTCCAATCCACAGCATTGGAGCGTCGTCCCTCTCGCCCTCACCAATGGCAACTCTGCCATCGAAAGGAACAGCGTCGAAGATTGCACGCATTGCTTCGACAGCGGCTCCGTCGGCCCCCTTTCCATCTCCTAGCCCCCTCCAACTTGAAGCAGCGATAGCTGCAGCCTCTGTGGCCTTGAGAAAATCTGGAATTAGGTCAGCCGTAGGCATGCCCCTGTGAAAGGGTCATAGAATTCAATCCTGCGGATGTTCCTTCTTCTTTCTTAGGACCCGGATATCCTCAATTCTTACTCGGGGATATTGCCCTTCCTTATCCTTCTCTATCGGCTTCAACATGTCCCAAGCGCAAAGCAACCCGGCGCTTACTCCACAGAGAGCTTCCATCTCAACCCCAGTTGTCCAATGGGTCCTTACTGTAACATTACACCTCAGTCCTGTTTCTTCTAACACCCACTCCACATGGCACCCCTCGATGGGTATAGGATGACAGTGAGGAAGGGTGCGAGAGGTCTCTTTGACTGCCTGAATTGCGGAAATAGTTGAGGCTTCGCGGACATCTCCCTTCGGAGAAGACCCATTGGCCACTGCGTCAATAGATTCTGACTTCAGCAGAATCATGCCAGTAGCAATGGCCTCCCTCCGCACAATTGGTTTCGAACCCACGTCAACTATTCCAGACCAACTGTCGCCCATCACCTCACCGCCTCGCCGGAATAGGTCCACCCTATTCAGACGCACGGACTAGAGTGGTAGATTCAAGCGGCCCTATCCAAGACCTGCCTTCCAGAATTCTCCGTCCTCCCTCAACTCCTTTTTCCAGAGAGGAGCCTGCCTCTTCAGCTCAGAAATGAGCCAAGAACATGCGGTAAAGCCCTCGGCCCTGTGGGCTGAGCCTACATGGATGCAAACTATCTCTTCGCCGGGTTCAACGAATCCAGTTCTATGTGACATAACAATGGAGCTTACCCCGAATGTGGAAATTGCCTCTTCTGCTATACTCTGAAGAACCTTCGGAAGTTCATTCTCCCAAGCATCGAACTCTAGTCCCTTAACTGGGACTCCATCCTCAATGTCCCTAGTTAATCCAACAAAACTGACTACGCTACCACATCCCTTGGAGTCGATAATGCCACGAAGTCTGGAGATATCCAGAGTTTTACTCTCAACCTCGATATGGACTGCCACGCCCCCCCATGGGATTTATGCCTTGAAACCGACGGGTGACCCAACCGTTCAAGCGAACATAGGAGGTCGCGAAACCGTGAGCGCCGAAGTGCACATCCTTGGAGCAGGTCTCTCAGGTCTCTCATCTGCAACGATATTGGCAAAAGCCGGGAAGGATGTTCACGTTCATGAAATCCGGTCTGATAGCGGAGCAAGGTTCGATGGGGACTTCCAGGGCATCGAGAATTGGACGAGCGATATTGACTTCTTCGAGGAGTTAGCAGATTGGGGATTCGACGCGACAGAGTTCAAGTCTGATTCATTTGGAATTATTGATTTAATCCACCCAGATGATGTTGTGACCAATCCAAAAACGGAAGGCGTGGCTTTCAGGGTGGTTGAGAGAGGCACTGCGGAGCATACAATTGATCAGGCGTTCAAGAGGATGGCCTTAGAGTCTGGAGTGAAGATACACTACGGAGTGAAGAAATCTCCTGAGGAGTGCGACATAGTTGCCGCAGGACCTAGAGAGTCGAGTGCCGTCGCATACGGCGAGATATTCCATACGAGCCACCGAAACCTAGTGGCTTTCCAATTGAATGACAAGTTGGCCCCTGGTGCATACTCTTACCTGATAATAATTGACGGAATCGGGCTTATTTGCACTTGTCTTTGGCGTAAACAAAGGAATAGTGGGAGATACCTGGATGAAACAATAGCGTGGTATGAACGAAATTACGACTTGGATAGGGAGCCCATAAAGAGGGTCGGTGGGAAGGGGGACTTCGGAATACCTACCAAGTACGTCCATGAGGAAAGGCTGTACGTTGGCGAAGCTGGGGGCCTACAGGACTTCATGTGGGGTTTTGGCATGAGATACGCTATAACCAGTGGAGTGCTGGCGGCTAAGTCTTTACTAGGGGAATTCGACTATGAAAAAGAAGTAAGGAGGAGGCTTGTTCCTCTCGTAAAAGCCAGCGCGATAAATCGTTTCCTAATGAACAGGGTTGGTGATAGAGGATTCAAGATGGTAGCAAATCAATGGATGAGAGATCAGAAGAGGAACGGAGACGGATTGAACTTCATGCGTTGGCTGTATAAACCCGGGCTATTCCGAAGGGCATTGTGGCCGATTGTCAAGATTGGAATGCTGAGAAGGAAGGATCTTTCAGACGGTAGAGTTGTCCACAGGATGCCCTTCAGAAAGTCGCTAAAGAGAGATTCATGGGATCCTAGCATTGAGGCTGAAAGAGTTCGTGAGCAATGGAAATCCACAAGAAGCAAGGGAGGGGCTGTATCGTTCAAAGAGACGGATGAATAGCCTAGTATTGCCTCCGTTTGATTGATATGGCTGGACTAAGTCGTGAGAGCATGACGTCTTGGCCAGAACTTAAACCCATGAAGAATCGTCTCGTTAACTACGGAGAGACAAAAAACGGAGTCGCGATTATTGAGCTCATTTCCGATTCCGCCGGAGATCCACTCGAGGGGGATAAGACACCGGTGAACACCTACACAAGGGAGATGTGGCACGACATTGACGATGCCATACTTGAAGCAAGATTCAATGATGACGTGTCGGTAATCCTGATAACTGGACACGGTGAAAAATTCTTCTCTGCAGGTGCCAGCATAAAGTATCTGAACACTCTGTCTCCGAGATACAAGTACTTCTTTTGCCTGCACGCCAACGAAACTCTGTCACGTTTGGAGCAGACTCCCAAGTTGGTCATAGCCGCACTTAACGGACATACGGTTGGGGGCGGACTGGAAATTGCAATGGCCGCTGACATTCGGATAGCCAGAAAGGGCAATTACCAGGTAGGACTGCCTGAGGTCGCTCTCGGAGTATTGGCAGGTACCGGTGGAACGGCTAGACTGTCTAGACTGGTCGGAAAAGCCAAAGCAATGGAGATAATGGTTACAGGAAGGAAGTTCTCTTTCGAGGAATCCAGGGAAATGGATCTAGTGCATGACATCTATGACTCACTGAGCCTAGATGAGTTTAGGCAGGACGTTCTTGACTACGCTGGAAGGTTCTCGCTACCATTCGCAGCTTCAAAGGCAATAGGGAACATCAAGAGAAGCGTGCAAAGTGGCATGGAGATACCGCTTGAGTACCATCTTGCTCTTGAAAGAGAATTGCAATCTGATCTATTCCAATCGGAAGACGCAAAGGAAGGTATCAAGGCATACGTTGACAGGAAAACACCTAGGTTTGAAGGAAAGTAGGCTGTCCATTTGTAGATAAGAAAAGCAACCTCTGAAATACCCCTTAATGTTGGGGCAAAGCATGACAGATACTGACATAGTTCAAAATTATCCGACGAACTTTGAGTCTTGGATTGAAATGTTCAATGACTGGCAGACTAGAATCGGGTTCGATCCCTCATGGTTGGGCGATTACAGCTTCGATATCAAATTCGATTGGGATACAGCAGGAGCAGAAATAGAGTTTGGTGACTTCGAGGGCATGCCCAAGTGGGAGAGGAGGATGCAAATTCCGCAACAGAACATCACTGACGCGATTCTGACTATGGTCAGCGTCCAAGGAGACACCGAGTTCGCCAGCGTCGAACAGCAGAACCATCTCCTAGAAACAGCGCCGACCGAGTATGACAAAAAATCGGCCTTGAGAATAATGTGCGAGGAACAGAGGCACGGTTGGCAGATGGCCTACCTGCTATGCACGTTCTTCGGCGAACAAGGAGTAAGGGAAGCCGCCAAGCTTCTCGAGAGGAACGCTCAGGAGGGAACTCGGATACTTGGATCCTTCAACGAGCCAATAGACCACTGGCTGGACTTCTTCATGTTCACCCACTTCATCGACCGGGACGGGAAGTACCAGTTGAAGATGCTGAGCACCTCCTCTTTCAAGCCACTAGCTGCGAGTATGGGACCAATGCTGAAGGAAGAGTCATTCCACCTTGGAACCGGAGCGAACGGGCTTCGTAGGGTAGTCAAGCAGGGAGTGATCCCTTGCTCACTCATTCAGAAATACATCAACAAGTGGGTTAGCACCGGATTGGACCTTTTCGGAACAGATGACTCCAGCAGCGCGGAGTGGGCATACGTCTACGGAATTAAAGGTAGGTACGACGAGAGAGAGGCTGACACGGAAGCAGACAGAGAGCACCTGAATGAGGCCAGCAGAGACCTCTACTTTCAGGAGCTCAGGGCAGAGATGGGCAGGATCAGTAAGGCCCGCAAGGAAGGAGAGCCCGAGTTGTACATCCCCTCTGATAAGTTCAAGAGGGGCATAGGCAAGTATGCAGGGAAGAATTACACTGTAGAAGGTGAATCCTTCGAAGGGTCGGAAGAAGAATATCGGGCCTATTTGGATTCCGTACTTCCTACCGATGAGGACGAGGATACCCTGGTTAACGTGTATATGAAGGAAGACTGGATACAGTACAGAGAATGGAAGGGTAAATAGACGAGGTGACCATAATGCAGCATGTTGCGCTATCCTCATTTGACAAAGAGGCATGTCGACCGTTCTTTGAGAGACTGACTGATCTCTTCCACGACCATCATCACTCCGATGACCAGGATGCTTCTTCATACGAGGAGTTGCTATACAAAGTCCGCAGACCTTACACTCCCGAGATGCTAGATATGATTGACGATTGGATGGGCCTCGGAAAGAGAGAATGGAAAGAGGAAACACAGCGAGAAGTGCTGCTATCCCTGTACGCAATCAAGTATCCAGACACCCTTCTTATCGAGAGTTTGACCGACAAGGCGAGATCCGATGTTAGGAGGCTCTCCGCTTATCTTCACTTCACTCACCACACCTACTCGATATGGGACGAAGATACCAGGAAAGGCCTGTCAAAGCTAGGTATCCAGATTCCTTCCACAGAGAGTGCGGACCCATTCATCTATGGCGCATACATTTCATCGATTGAGCTTTTGAAAGACGTGGCGCCATTCACATGCTTCCTAGAGCATGACGTACCGCGACAAAGACTGTTCCAGTCAGCACTCGCGGCATACGGGCGTGAGGGTTAGTACGGCTTATGGGGAGAGGTGCTCTCCGCATCTCGTGGTAATTCGGAAAGTGGGCATCATCGGCGCTGGCGCTATGGGATCTGGGATAGCCCAGGTTTGCGCTCAGACCGGATGGGAAACTGTACTCTACGACGCGTTTCCTAAATCTCTGAAGAAGGGCGAGGAGAGTATACTGAATTTCTGGCAGAAGGGTATAGAGAAAGGTAAGACGGGAGAGGTTGAGGTTTCATCATGGAAGGCTAACCTGTGTACTACCTCCGACATAAGTGAGGCTTCCAGAGGTATGGACCTGATTATAGAAGCAGTCCCCGAGAAGATTGACTTGAAGAAGTCGGTCTTCCGGAAACTCGAGGGTTTGGCACCCAAGGAAGCAGTCCTAGCAACAAACACCTCGGGGCTTTCCATTACGGAGATTGCCACTGAAATCCAAACTTCCTGGAGGTTTGTCGGTTTGCACTTCTTCAATCCAGTCCCGCTGATGCCATTACTCGAGATAGTGAAGCACGGAGAAACATCAGAGGAAACGATTGCGATTTCTAAAAAAGTAGGGGAGTCTATGGGCAAGACCACGATACTAGTAAATGACGTTCCAGGATTTGCTACCAGTAGATTGGGAGTAGTATTGGGTAATGAGGCAATCAGAATGCTGGCAGAAGGAGTTGCATCAGCANGTGATATTGACACTGCGATGAAATTAGGTTATCTTCATCCTATGGGACCTTTGGAGTTATCCGATCTAGTGGGTCTCGATGTTAGGATGGATATTCTGAATAGTTTGGCGGAGGCCTTTGAGGACGATTNCTACAAACCGCACCCACTACTAAAGAAACTGGTGGAATCCGGAAATTTGGGTAAAAAGACAGGAAAGGGGATTTACGACTGGACATCTGGAAACAGGGAAGAAAGAATTTGACCCCCCAGAGGCTACCAAGTCCCTTCGAAGTAACACTCACCCGAACAAGTGTCAGTTATCTCCCCACTCAATAGAAAGTCATTGGCCACTTCCATGGCAGGATCGTAAAACAGCACCTGATTATGGGCTAGGGAATGATACTCCATAGGCCCCTGTATGTTTCCTGATGGCACTGCAGGGAATCCTCCATCGAAGTAAACAATACCAGAACCTGAAATCGGAGCATCGGCAACTTCGACACCGTACGGGTGATATGTGGAGTTTGATAGAACGGGGATTCCAGAAGTCCTGGAGGCTCGATCCGCAGAGAGTGTCGTGACCTGCGCGTCATTGATTGAAACCACATAGAGTATCTCGTAGGGATGTAGTTCCCCATCCATCCCCCCGTCAACAAAAGGAAGGTATGTTTCAGGCTCAGTAGTATCCCACATAGATTGCATAAGTGCAATAATTATCGATCTGTCCATTGTAGATTCGTAAGCAAGAGAAGATGAGAAAAGCTCCTCAAATTGGGTATATTGTGTGGATCTCTCAGCAATGAAGCTGAAAGATGAGCCTCCCACCCAAAGAACTCCTCGGTCAATTTCTTGAATTAGAGACAGCATTGATGGGCCCCTTATTCCCCCAAGTGATACTCCCATGTAATCGATATCGGTAGTGTCCACCAAGTTCACCCCGTTGTGGTAAAATTCAGGGAGGTCAGAGCAAACCCCTTTGATTGTAATAATCATTGCAAGATGATTGATCAAAGATTGCTGGAGTCTCTCNGACTGGTGTTGTAGATAGTTCGGATTTAGGAATGCGAAGGTATAAGCACCAAAATCTCCATCAGAGCTCCAACCCTTAAAATCAGTTCCTATGGTGGCAAATCCATATTCATTAGCCCAGCCTCTGGCTTCAGTGACCATGCCCTCTCCATCTCCCATGAAGCCATGCCCAAGGACCACGAGAGGTGCAGGTTGTGAATCGTCTGCAGCGGACTTGGGGATCGTAATTGTGAACACAACCTCTGTCAGAAAGTTGAATCTGGGAGTTCCGTCCTCTGAACGGGTCATNGGTGTTGGGGGATATGTGGATTCAAGATAATGAGGAGTTGTAATGGTGCCACTTATTCTCCTGAGAGTTGTGTTGTCTTCGGCATAATTCTCATTCACCGCCGTAATATTGCACCCTATCCCATCATCGCCTAGAAGTTGGGTTGCATTATTTCTCATCGAGATTATATCCCCCATGATTGACTGGCTGGATGCAGTGTGAAACCACCATGCACTTGTAAGATTCTGCCTTTCATAGCCAATCTCAGAAAGAGAGGAGAACATAGATTCGTAGCTGGATCTGAGAGACTCTATCTGTTGGTTGTTAGTTACTAATCCATCCCTTAATGCTTTGAACCCCGGGAAGGGTGAGATTGTATCTCCGCTTCCGTCTGTCAGTGACCTGAATGCAACTGCGTACTGAGTGTTGTGATCGAGTCCTCGTATGGTTCGGACATGGACTAGGGTTTGCTCGCCTTCCTGGGTCCGGGCCGAGATTTCGACCCAATGTTCTACTATCTGGCCCGTATCCATATTTAAGACGAGACTGTTGTGTCCAGGGAGAAGTGAGGAGGGTATAGAGTCTTGAGAAGCGAGCCCGGATATATCGGGAATGCTAGTAAACGTCGTAAATATCTGTGAGGAAGGGGAGTGGCCGTCCTTGCTATTTAGCATATGGAAATCTTCCGACTCAGCGGAGGCTGAGTCAGGTATAGCCTCTCCATCGATGTCCAATCTATATCCGGTAATGGTTCCGGAATCAGAATTAAGGAATGCAGAAGAGGGGAATGGCAAAAGGCAATGGTCAGGATTTGTATTGTCGCAGAAACTAGTTCCTGATATTGATATCTCTTCCTCTACGGCCTCCTCGCCTCCAGTAGTATCTTCGCTTTCGCAGGAGTCTCCTATGATTGTGGAACAATCTTCAATTTCCGGATTCTCTAATGTTTCATCACTTAGACATCCGGGCAACAACAATAGAAAGACGAGCAAAGTAGCAATAGTTCTTTGGCGGGACATAGGCACTGCCGAATGGACAATTAGTTATCAATTGACTCTAAGATGATAGCATTTGGTGGAAGTGATGGACGCCTATCTCTTTGGAAGGAGAGTATCGCCCTCTTTCGTAGGAAACTGATGATACGCCCCTGTGTGTAGACTCTACCACAAACTGATCTTCTTCCTCGACCTTGTCTAGGTCTCCTCCGGCACCCTTCCCTAGGAATTTCTTATCCCATACAAATCCATAGTACTCTATCCTAGTACGATCAACTGACAATGGGAGGACTAAGTTGACAGATAGGCCCCATGGATAGAAGTTGAGCATTAGACCTGGATAAATCCAGTAATAATAAGCTGCAACTTTTAGCCCGAAGTCGGGTGATTCCTCAGGGATCTCGAAGCTAGGCTCCCCATCTCTAGCGATACCAATCTGCAGCACTCCACCATTGAAAATCTCAGTTCTATAATCGTCGTAGTCCAGAGTCCTATTGAGGTCATTGTGGACGAATGGGATGTGGAAACCCTCCAAGTAGTTATCAACATACAGGGCCCAATTTGCTCTGATTTCATAGCACCTATTCCTAGAATTATCATATTCGAATTTCTCAATCGGCATCCATCCAACCCTAGATTCCATCTCTCCCAAACAGGCTTCCATACCAGATGGCTGTAGACCAGTGAAAATCAGTCCCTTCCAGGATGTAGAGGGGAATGTTCTGAGATCATCTTCAGCAGCAGGAAATCCTTCTACGAGGTCGAACTCGGGCATCGATTTCATACTCCCGTCTAATCCAAAGGTTCGACCATGATACGGGCATTGAAGAGTTGTCCGGGAGCAACTTCCATCCACCAATAGCATCCCCCTGTGGGTGCAAACGTTCGATATGCACCTGATTTCATCTCCGGATACCAATATCATTGGCTCCCCCAGCAAACTCTCCAGATGCCTCAGCTCAATTGCCGACTTACCTGAAAGCTGGCTCTCGTGGGCTGCAAAGTGCCAATTTAGCGAAAATCCCTCCATGATTTGCTCGAATTTCTCAGTATCTGTGTAGAATGCGGACGGAAGGGTGTGAGCTTTTCGGATATCGGGGTCAATAATTGCAGACAAGGTTAGCGCCGGACACCCCTAGACGCATTCTGATGTAGCCATTTCGACGTTGGCCATATGCTCAGCGAAGCTCTCGACTCGCGCTTTGTTGACTCCTAGATCAGAAACACCGAGGCGTGACTGTGAGTAAACATACAGGACGCTATCGCCATTATCACAGAAACCTTGCACTATGAAGTCGTCTGGAAACCTCAGGATAAGAGTTCTGAATACTGCATGGGTTTGTTCGGGCCAATCTCCTATGGTGCTAGTTCCCGATTGGGAATCAATCCATTTTCTGACTTCAGCCATTACCTCGGATAAACTAGCGTTGATTCTGATCTCTGTGAGGTTTCCACTTCTATGGTGATTTGGTGCAATTAATGAGCAGTTAATCGAATCTTCGGGACAATTGGTCGGGAAATTGTCGGGTTCTATTGGGTTATCTGGAGCTGCAATTTGTATTGCGAACACTGCCCCAGCATATGTGATAATTATTCCGAACACGAGCAAGTAGGCTCTGCCTTTCCTACTCACGAGTCACCCTCAGCGACAACGACTTTTGATGCTCTGAGGATGCGGTCGTGCATCCTGTATCCAGTTTCGATGACTTCTATCACACTCCCAGGATTCTTTCCTTCTGGGCAGGGTACTGTGGCAATCGCCTCCATGCAAGTAGGATCGAAATCGTTTCCTAGGGCTTTGATCTCATTGATTCCCTCTGACTCTAGAGATGACCTGAGTCCATCTAGGGTGAGTCGCACGCCTGCAATTACTGACTCTGTCCCTTCACCTACTTCTGTAGCTTCTAGAGCCTTGGAAAGGTGGTCTAAAGCAGGAATAAGCCTCCTAGCGAGAGAGGCGCCGCCGTACTTCAGAGTCTCAGAGCGGTCCCTGGCAGCTCTTTGAGCGATGTTTACCGTTTCTGCCTTGGCATACTGGAGCTCCTCCTCCAGTTCGGAAACTCTAGCCTCGAGGTCTATTTCCTCATTGGATGATTCCTCTGACCCGCCGTCCTCTGACTCTTCTGCCACGTTGTCGGGCCGTAATAGTCCCTCAAGAAGCCAATGGTTCATCTCAGTCGGAGTAGAAGTATTCACCGGATGATTTCTGCTCTCGGTCCTTCCTGCTAGAAGGCTTGTTTATCCTTGGACGATGTGATTCTATGTCCCTCCTGAAAGTAACATCGGCATCGGATAGAAAGAGGTTCATTCCCTTTCGGAGTGATAGTGGGCCGATAGCCTTTCCATGATCCCCTCCCTTGCCTTGGAATACCAGAACAGAGTCGCTAACTATGTCAAGGAAGTAGGTGTCATGATCTATGACCATCGCAGCCTTCTCATTACTTTCCATGGTCCTCCTGATCGCTTTTGCAGCCTCCATTCTAGCATTGGCATCTAGATGTGCACTGGGCTCGTCGAACAGATACAGATCCGCCTCCTTTCCCAAGCAGATAGCGATACTGACTGCCTGAAGTTCTCCTCCTGAAAGTTTAGTCGCATGCAAGTCAACCATTTTGTCAACCTGTAGGGCCCTAGTTACTTGGGTATGGAATTCGCCACTTCGCCATTTTCCTCCAATCTCCGTATCTAACCATTCTTGTACGGTTCCCTCGAAGTCTGCACGAACGTGCTGAGGTTTGTATGATACCTTGGCATCCATGGTACACCAACCTTCGTCGGGATCTATCTCTCCAGCAATTATCTTCACCAGAGTCGTCTTTCCTGTAGCATTCGGACCAACTACTCCAACGACCTCAGCGGACTTCACCTCGCCCTTTCCTGTAGTCAGGCTGAAGTCTCCTAGAGTCTTCTCTATGTCTCCCCATTTTAGAATGGGAGTGCCTACCTCTTCACCGCGATTTCGCCCCCTCAGGAACTGTATCGGCTTGTCTCTAATCCTGACATTCTCCTCCGGGAGGAAGCCGTCAAGGTATGCATTTATCGCAGTCCTAGTGGATCTGGGGGGAGTGAAAATCCCGTAGGCTGATCTCTCCCCATAGATGACGTGAATGGAATTACAAAGAACATCCAAAATTGCCAAATCGTGCTCTACTACCAGTACCCTCTTTCCCTTTTCTGCTAGCCCCCTCACCACTCCCACCATTCTCATTCTCTCATATATGTCCAAGTATGAAGATGGCTCGTCGAAAAAGTAGACGTCGGCTTCCTTGAGTAGGGTAGCACAAATCGCCACCCTCTGTAATTCGCCACCAGAGAGATCCCCAAGTTTTCTGTCTAGAATATGGGAGATTCCCATGAGTTCAGTGTAGTTTTCCATCTCTCCTCTATCGTCTACTCTCGCTAGAAGTTCCCGCACTTCTCCATCGAATATCCGTGGTAGCTTATCGATGTACTGGGGCTTTACTGCAATACTGACTTCGCCCGTAGACACCATTCCGAGGTAGTCTCTGAGTTCACCTCTTGGGAACGTGGAAATTACCTCGTCCCAATCTGGTGATGAATTCTCCCAATCCCCGAGATTCGGCCTGAATGTTCCGGAAAGGAGGTTTATGGCTGTGGACTTTCCAATTCCATTGGGACCTAATATTCCTACTATCTGTTCTTGTCGAGGAGAAGGTAGGCGGAACAACCTGAATGCGTTCTCACCGTAGGAATGAGTGAGGTCGGTGTCCAATTCCTCTGGAAGATTGATGATCTTTACGGCCCCATCGGGACAGTGCTTGGCTCGTGTGAAGCAAACGGGACATGCCGCCTCCAGTATCTTGCATTTTGATCCCTCTACCTGAATGCATTCTCTTTCGCACATCTCTGAATACTTCTTCAGATACGCAAAGGCATTGCTGTTCGGTTTGCACCTCTCCTCGAGAAGAACAGCCACCCTCATATCTAATCCTCCTTACTATTGAATAGATACATCTTCCATAAGAAAATTGATGATGTGGATATTACCATTAGAAGCCAAAGAATCTGTACCTCGCGTACACATATCCAGCAAGTAGGATCTTCTCAGTTTTGGTCAGCTGAATCCTCTCTGTGAAAACATCTCCGTTCTTCTTGGTTATCTTCGCCATAATCGATTGGTAGAAAGATGCCATTGCTGCTGGAGAGTAGCGAGCCGACTTGTCCAGATGGGAGAGTAGCTTGAAGGCGCGCTGTCTGTATCCATCGGCTCTGTCCAAATACTCCTCTACGAAAGGAGCCCATCCAGGGTGGTTGAGTAGTTCCTTGCCACTCTTCACGTCTTCCTCTGAAATTCCCCATCTTGCTAAATCTTCCATTGGGAGGTATATTCGATCGCGCTGAGCATCTTCCGCAACGTCCCTGATAATATTGATGAGTTGCATGAATACGCCCCAAGACTCTGCATATTCCTTGGCCTTTGGATCGTCGTACCCGTAAATCTCTATGCAGACTAGACCGACTGTGGACGCAACTCTGTAGCAGTATGAATACAGTTCCTCGAAGGTTTGATACCTATTCTTGTGGAAGTCATTCTCCATACCACTGATCATATCGTCGAGAAGTTGCCTCTGAATACCGTATTTTCTGACAGTATCCTTTAGGGCAATGAAGATCGGATCGGTTGAAGTGACATTGCCGTACGCTGTGGATAGTTTCTTTCTGTAGTAGAATAACTGCGACATCTTGTCATTGTAGGTCGATCTATCCAATACTGGATTCCCCGGGCTCAGTCTCTCAATACTTGATCTATAGTCCACAGACTCCGGATCGTCCGAAGATCCTCCGGGGAAAATATCCACGAAGTCCCCGTCTGCGATGTCATCGGCCCTTCTACAGAAGGCGTAGTATGCCATTATTGACTGTCTCTTCTCATCCGGGAGATACTTGAAGGAGTGGTAAAAATTTCCAGCCTCCCTACGAGTGAGTTCTTCACAGAATTCGTATGATGTTTGTATCATATGCTCGGGGATTTCTGATTCTGACCATATTGCCGCATCGATATGCTTGAACGGGTCAAACAACTCTCCTCTTGATCCTATTACCCCCATAAATAGAGCCCCCTCCCTAACTGCCTCGATAGCAGTAATGCTGATTGCTCTGGCCGCTTCCTTTGTTAGGCCGACAGTCGCTCTGACGATATCGATCTGTTCTTCTTGACTAGTTGATGGATCCGGAAAACTAGGTTCATGCATTTCGCCCTCGAGAACGATCTCGATGTCGGAATCCTTGCCCGGCTCCATAACTCTTCAGAAGTTGCCGGTATCGGGGTCCACTTGAATGTCTCCCGAGTGCGATTGGAATGCGCATCATTAGTTTTAGAGCTGAAAACACTCGAAAATATGTGATCAAACTCTTAGGAGTCTCTTGCTAGATTCTTTGAATGGGACGGCCATGACAACCTTCTTGACTAGCTCCTTGATTTCAGATCTATCAATCTTTATCCTGTCTTTTCGGTCAAGAACGTTTCTACCCCTAAGCAGTGAAACAGTCCTCTTTCCAATTATTACTGGAAGCATGCAAGACCCTCTAAGGCGGAACTGCGAGTGAGGTATCATTTCGATGTACTGGATTGCTGACTCCAGATACTTNGAGGTCAANTCTAGATATTCGTCATAAAGTGGCCTGAAGGATTCCATTTTCGAATTGTCCAATAGGTCTTGTGGACTCAATTTGTGTTCTTCCAGACTTTTTCGGGGAATGTAGCATCGTCCTAGAGCAAGGTCTGATGGAATATCTCTGAGGATGTTGATCATCTGTAGTGACTTACCGAACCTAACGCCTTTCTCGAATAGCTCATTCTCCTTCTCAGATTCTAATTTGAATAGATGAGTTAACGACATCTGGGTCCAGAATTCACCCACACTCCCAGCAACTCGATATGCATAGTCATCTAATTCATCATCTTTCTCTATAGAAGCGATGTCCTCCTCTGCGAGTGAGAATCTATTCAAATCCAGAATCTGTCCACTGATGATGATTCCCAAGCATGAGCGAATTGCCTCCTGATCAGAGTCAGAGAATCCTTCAATCCTGGACACCACTGTCTCTACATTCTTCAGAAGGAGTCCTTCTGATTTATTGCTTTGAAACTGTGAGAAGGAAGACAATTCCGGAGCGTCTGAGGACCGTCCTTGTGTAAAATCATCGTATGACTCTAGAGCCTCCAAGAGTTCCTTCGGTTCCCCTCCTTCCGAGTCTGCGATAGTGTCAGAAGTCCTTGCAAGCATATACAGAAGGCTAACTTGAGGCCTGATGGCCCTAGGCAATTCCTTCAGGGAGAGGTAGAAGGAGCGTGACGTCCCCTCGAGAATTGAGTCCAATTCCGAGTTGAATATGCCAGACATGGTTACCAACTATTTCATGCTGGGTGCCTTCGTTCCTAAGGCTCTCGTAGTCCGGCTTCAATCAAAACCGAGACTAGCACTTCCCCAATCTTGGATGGATCTCTAGCAATGTGAATCCCTGCCTTCTCGAATGCTGAGAACTTCTCATCCGCCGTGCCCTTTCCACCGGAGATAATCGCACCGGCGTGCCCCATCCTCTTCCCCGGAGGTGCTGTTGCTCCTGCAACGAAACCGACAATAGGCTTGCTGAAGTTGTCTGCAGCCCAAGCCGCAGCATCTTCTTCGGCAGTCCCACCAATCTCTCCGATCATCACAACGGCCTCGGTTTCTGGGTCCTCCTCAAAAGCAGCAAGACAGTCTATGAATCCGGTTCCACTGATAGGGTCCCCTCCGATACCTATGCAGGTGGTCTGACCTTCACCCACACTCATTGTTTGAGCTACTGCTTCGTAGGTTAGAGTACCAGACTTCGAGATGATGCCTATTCTTCCCTTGGCGTGTATGTATCCCGGCATGATTCCCACCTTGCAACCACCATTTTCTCCGGGAGTTATGATTCCTGGACAATTGGGTCCAATAAGCCTGATTCCAGGCATTTCTGAAATGTGCCCTACGCATCTAATCATGTCGAGAGTAGGAATCCCTTCTGTAATGCATACGATCAATCCCTCGCCCTTAGTTTCGTTGAAGGCATCGGCGGCCTCGACAATTGCTGCTGCTGCGAATCTCGCTGGAACGTAGATTACGCTCACATCAGCATCGGTCTCGGAAACGGCTTGCCCCATGGTATCGTAGACAGGGACAGACCGACCAGGGAGATCGACCACTTGGCCGCCTTTGCCGGGCGTGACCCCTCCCACGACATCTGTTCCGTACTCCGTCATTCGAGTGGCATGGAATGTTCCCTGGCCTCCAGTAATTCCCTGAACTAGGACCTTGCTGGATTCATTTATCCAGATACTCAAGCGTCCACCCCAACTGTTGCAGCGACGATTGCTTTGGCACCATCGGCAAGCGTACCCACGGTTGTGACTTCCAGAGAGCTCTCCTCTAGTACGTGCCTTCCTTCTTCGTGGTTTGTTCCTGAGAATCTAACGACCAGTGGAACAGAAAGCCCGACTTCCCTGGATGCATCGATTATGCTCCGAGCCACCATATCACAGCGAATGATTCCTCCAAAGATATTCACTAGAATGCCCTCTACATTTGGATCCTCGAGAATTATTCCGAAGGCAGTAGTGATTGACTCCTTGTTAGCCCCTCCCCCGATGTCGAGGAAATTCGCAGGCTCGCCCCCGTATAGTTTGATAACATCCATTGAGGCCATGGCTAATCCTGCTCCATTGACCAGGCAACCTATATTTCCATCCAATTTGACGTATGATAGGCCGGATTTATTGGCCCTAATCTCGACCTCTTCCTCTTCGGACATGTCTCTCATATCCGCTCTCCAGGGATGCCTGTATGAGGCGTTGTCATCGAAACTTATCTTGGAGTCTAGTGCGATCATCGCACCGTCTCCTGCTTTCACAAGAGGATTTATTTCAATCATAGAACAGTCCCGTGATACGAACATAGAAACCAGGCTCCCTAGCATTTTTTTGAACGAGTCCTTTGATACGCCTGTCAGTCCTAGTGAATCAGCCATCGCACTGTCGGCCCCAGCTGACAGTTTCCCGGATGAGTCGGTCCAAGCTTTGTGAATAGCCTGGGGAGTAGTCTCAGCAACCTCCTCTATGTCAACACCCCCCTCAGTTGAAGCCATCACCAAGATTGCATCCTCTTCTCGGTCGACCAAGAGAGCGAGATAATACTCATGGGCGATTTCACAGCCTGCTTCTATGTACAGGTTGTTCACCATCTTACCTTCCGGACCGGACTGTTTGGTGACCAGAATGTTCCCTAGAATGTTTTTCGAATAGGTCTCGACCTCGTCACGCGATAAGGCAATTTTGACTCCGCCCTCCATCTGCAAATCGCCAGTGTCGGGGCAGTATAGGCTTCCTTTTCCACGTCCTCCCGCATGTATCTGGCTCTTTACGGCGACGACCTTGCTTCCAAGAGAGTCGTACGCTTCCAGAGCCTGGTCGACTGTTGTGCAGTGAACGCCTTCTTGCACGGCGACACCCTCTTCTCTGAAGAGTGCTTTACCTTGGTACTCGTGGATATTCACACCCTCCCGAGACATAGTCCGTCTTTCAACGATACGCATCGAGATTATGACAGTCGCAGGCGCGAAGCTCTCAAACGTAGAAACGCAACCCACCTGACGTGGATGTCATAGTTCTGGCTGGAGGTTTCGGAACAAGGCTCCGACCTTGGACAGAAAGCATCCCAAAGCCCCTCTTACCAATTCTGGACAAGACGATGATTGAGCATGTTGTGGGGATAATCCCTGAATCTCAAGTGAACAGAATTCTCATTGCCGCAGGTTATGGAATGGAGAAGATGCGGGATCACTTCTCCAAAGTTAGTCTCTCCTACGAGGTAGAGATAATTGAAGAAACCGAGCCGCTAGGTACTGGAGGGGCCATTGCAAACTGCAGAGAGCATCTCTCTGGAGGAACATTCTGCGTAATCAACGGAGACCTAATTACCAGTCTCAGAGTGGAAGAGATGCTCGAATTCCACAGGAGTAACGGAGGCATTGGAACCATCTCACTGTGGGAAGTTGAGGATCCGTCCCGATTCGGTGTCGCTGACTACAGGGAAAAGAATGGGAAGATAATGAGGTTCCAAGAGAAACCCCCGATAGAGGAGGCTTTCTCTAATCTGATTAATGCGGGGGCATACATCCTTGAGCCTGAGATTTTCAATTTGATGCCCGCCGGAGCGCATAGCATTGAGAGGGATGTCTACGAGAACCTAGCTGCAGCCGGCGGCTTGAACGGCTTCCCGTTCGAAGGATGGTTCGTTGATGCGGGGACTCCTAAGTCGTTCATAGAAGCGAGCCAAGCATGTATCTCGGCCGGGAGTTTCAACAGCGGTTCGGTTGACAGAGGCTCGTGGTTCGGAGAAGGTTCTACGAACAAAGGTAAGGTTGTCTCAAGCACGATAGGTTCCGGAGCCTGCATCGAGGAAGGATCGGTTGTTCGCGACTCAGTTGTTCTGGAGGGAGCGGAAATAGGCCCTAATTGTAACATCGAAGGGTGCCTGATAGGGATTGGGGCTATGGTCCCAGAGGGTTCTGACTTGAGTTCGGAAATCGTCGATCATGGTTAAGCCAGGAATAAGATACGATATTGGTTGTAAATCCCGTCATTGTCAAAGAGGCCCGGTCCCTCGGAGGTCTATGGTCGACTCCCTAGTTGTTGTTAATTTCAAGACCTATGAGACTGCTCACGGGGCGTGTGCCGAAGATCTAGCTAGAGCTATGGAGAGCATAGATACAGGTGCTAGGATTGTGGCTGCGGTCTCTGCATTCGATCTGTCTGCCGTAGTCGCTGCTGCTCCTGGACTGGAGGTATGGTGCCAGCATCTTGATCCCGTAGGTTTCGGTTCGAATACGGGGTGGCTACACCCTGAAACTGCAATGGAGAGGGGGGCTTCAGGAACTCTGATCAATCATGCGGAACACAAGGTCAGCTTGGAACACGTCGCTATGCTCATGGAGCAGATTCCAGATGGATTCCATGTTTGCGCCTGTGCCGCAGACATTCACGAGGCAAAGGCACTGGCGGCATTGGAGCCGGGTTTTGTTGCTGTGGAGCCGCCCGAGTTGATTGGCGGCGAGACTTCGGTAACTAGCGCTGATCCTGGTATAGTCAGTGGTACAGCCCAAGCAGTCAGAGAAGTGGCCTCGAGTGTTGGCATCCTATGCGGTGCGGGTGTAAAGACCGGCGGGGACGTGGCCAAGGCTATCCAACTTGGCACTTCAGGGGTTCTTTTGGCTAGTGGAGTTACCAAGTCCGAAGACCCTAGGTCATCACTGATTGACCTTGTCAGCCTCCTTTAATTCGTCGAGATTCGTCGAATCCTCGACCAGAGGGCTTTTGTCGAAGACGGCTATGGGGGGTTGATTATAATGGGCGGCAATGGGAGCGAGAAAATAGAGAGAATAGGAAAGAAGCGGTACAACAAAGAACTATTCAGGCTACAACTAGAGCTCATCAAACTCCAGGAATGGGTGAAGGCTAAGGGACTCAAGGTTGTTATCGTCTTCGAAGGCAGAGATGCTGCNGGGAAGGGTGGCGTNATNAAGAGGATCGCGCAGTACCTCAANCCCAGAGTTGTGAGNGTGGCNGCTCTNCCNGCNCCCACNGAGAGGCANAAGACCGAGTGGTACTTCCAAAGGTACGTCAACCATCTCCCTGCTGCTGGAGAGATAGTGATGTTCGACAGAAGTTGGTACAACAGAGCAGGGGTCGAGAGGGTTATGGGATTCTGCGATGAGGGAGAGTATGACGAATTCATGAGATCCTGCCCAATGTTCGAGAGAATGCTAATGAGGTCCGGTACGATTCTGATCAAGTATTGGTTCTCAGTTTCCGATGACGAGCAGTTGAAACGTTTCAAGGCAAGATTGGACGAACCGCACAAGAGGTGGAAGCTTAGTCCGATGGATCTAGAGTCACTCACACGCTGGGAAGACTACTCGGAGGCAAAGGACGTGATGTTCGCTCACACTGACACTAAGCAGTCCCCATGGTTCGTGGTTAATTCCGATATCAAGAGGCATGCTCACTTAAATTGCATTAGCCATCTACTTTCTATGATTGAGTACGAGGACCTTACTCCAGAGCCGATAGAGCTTCCAGAGAGGAAGACCGCGAGAGGATACGTGAGACCACCAATGACTGAGCAGACTTTCGTCCCTGATCACCACGAGACCGTTATGGACTAGGATGCCACTGGATTTGATAGGTAGGATGACCGGCAAATGGAAAAAAAATTGTTCTCCTTTTTGTTGTGCGTCTCGCTAATTACACCAGGATGCTTGGAAGCTCCTCCCCCTGATATGGATGGAGATGGTATTCAGGACGCTGAGGATCTGGATATCGATGGCGATGGTTGGAGCAACTCCGAGGAAATGAACTGCACAACTGATCCAAATGATGCTGACGTGATACCGACTGACACTGATGGCGATTCACAATGCGACCTCAATGACTTGGATGATGATGGGGATTCTTGGAGCGATGCCAAGGAAGCGATGTGCGGAACTGACCCGGTTGATAGTGAATCTGTACCAGACGATCTAGACGGAGACATGGAGTGTGATGAGTGGGATGACGATGCGGATGGCGATGATCTCCCAAACGATTGGGAGTTAGAGAGGGGTTTCAATCCGATGGATCCGAATGACTTTATCGCCTGTCACGGAGAGGCTAGTTATTGCCTTAGAACATATGACGATTTCACCTTCGCAGAGAGTCATAACTCATTCTCCACCCCAGAAGATGGCATAATGGGCGGAATAAACCATCTAACTGGTTTGCGGAGTCAATGGGAGGGTGGCATCAGAGCTTTCATGCTAGACCCCTATCACCAGTCTGAATTTAATAGTGAAAAAGAGGACGTGGTTTTTTGCCATGCACCGTCCTTGCCGAATACGCCCCCATGCTTGTTTGGTAGTGTTGATGCCTTTGCTTGGCTCAGAAGTCTCAATTCCCTCCATAATAATAGCAGCGGAGACGTTGTCAGTCTTTTGATACAGAACTATGCGGTACCGGGAGAGCATCTGGAGTACCTGCTGAATGAAACAGGAATCTTGGAGAGGGCTTACATCCACGAATTAGGAAGCCCATGGCCGTCTTTAGGGGATATGTCACTATCTGGGACTGATGTCTTGATTTTCATACAGATGGAATATGAAGATAATTTCACTAAATTATTGCCGGCTTGGAGGCATACTTGGGATACCCCGTATGGAGAATCTAGCCAAGAAGAAATGACCTGCGATCTTGGAAGAGGCGATTCAAATCAACCTGTTTGGCATATGAATAACTGGTTAAACAGCGATTTTGGATTTGCGGATCCAATTAAAGCGTCTCAGGTCAATGCTTACGATACTCTATTGCAGAGAGCTCTGTTATGCTGGGAAACTGTAGGAAATAGACCGACATTCGTTGGTGTTGATTACTGGGAACAAGGAGAGGTGACTAATGTGACCATCACTCTGAACAAGATGTCACACTGGTCTGATGATGTCCCCGGGCATCCTTGACTATTCAATCTCCTTTGGACGAATAACGTCCTTGACCGTCCATGATGATCCCGAGTGGCCCAATAAAACCGCGGTTGCAGTGGGCATTGTATGCCATTCTCCGGAGAGATGGTTCACAAGAATCTCCGAGCCAGGATTGTGGCCAATTATCATGGTGGTCCCGTTATCCCACACATCTTCCAATTCTTCCATTAGGTCTAACACTGTCGCATGGTAGATTCCCGGTCTAACCTGGAATGGAATCTTTCCCATCCTGTGAGACATCCCCTCCAGAGTCTGGAGAGTCCTCTTCGAACTGCTAACCAGTATAAGTTCTGGAATCCAACCCCTATCGAAAATTGCATCTGCCACTATGGGAGCATCCCTCCTGCCCCTATTGTTCAGTGGTCGTTCGTGATCATCGAAGTTCTGATCTTTCCAGCTGCTTTTCGCATGACGCATGATAACGAGTCTTCTGACCACCCTACTCCTCCTCTGAACTTCCAAACGATGGTTCCCTCTTACGCTTGAATGAAGTGACTCCCTCGACGAAATCCTCCGTTTGCGAGGATGCAATCATTAGCGACTGCTCGAAATGCAGCTGAGTCTCGAAGAATGTAGAAGTGGACGCATCTAGCAGTTGCTTCGTCCCCTTTCTGCTGCTGACCGACCACTTGCCCCAATCTCTGGCAACCTCAATGGCCCTTTCTAGAAGGACACTGGAGTCGGCCAACTCATCGACTGCTCCATAATCGAGGGCCTGTTCGGCAGACCAAACTTCGGAGTTGAAGAAGAACTTGCGAGCCACCTGGTTCCCGACCAGTCTTGGAAGTAACCATGTCATCCCCCCGTCAGGTGAGAGCCCTAGTCGGAAAAACGCGGAGGCGAGCTTCGCCTCTGGAGAGCAGACTCTGTAGTCTGATGCTAGTGCCAAACCTAGTCCTCCTCCGGCTGCTGACCCATTGATGGCGCATACGAAAACCTTCTCAGAAGTCCTCATCCTCAAGAGAAGGGAATGTAGCTTATCGGTCATCTCCTGAACTATACTACCAATATTTTCATTCTCTATTGCATCAGAAAAGTCGTCCATGTTACCCCCAGAGGAGAAGAAGCGTCCAGAACCAGTGATTACTACTGACCTACAAGAGGGGTTTGCCATCACCTCTTGTAAACATGAGAGAAATGGGTCGAAGTGATCGGGGGAGAAGGTGTTCGAGGAGGCAGCTGGAGACAAAGTGACCACAGCTACCCCTCCGTCAAGCATGTCGGTGGAAACTGGCATGGCTCTCGAGCAAGGGCCACTCTATTGAATTGCATGAATATCATAAGATGTCGCAGGTTGGGTCGGCCATGCACGAACGCCGGCACCTGTACATCAATGGAAACTGGGTAGAGCCCAGTGGAGAGGGCTCTATCGAGGTAATCAATCCCACCAATGAGGAGGTGATTGGTTCCGTACCAGTCTCCAGCGATTCAGATGCTAATTCTGCTGTAGAGGCTGCTAGGTCAGCATTCACGGATTGGTCAACAACCGAGGTTAGCGAGAGAGTAGAATTCCTAAACAGGATTTCGGGCTTAATCAAGGATAGAAGCGAGAATCTAGCCGAGACAATTACTTCGGAGGTAGGGACACCTATAGAGTACTCCAGGATGGCGATGGTAGGTACTCCAAGGGTTGTTTCAAGGTCTTACGCGAAGATCCTAGACGGATACGTATGGGAGGAAGAGGTAAGGAACTCTCTCGTAATCAAGGAGCCGATAGGGGTGGTAGCTATGATTACCCCGTGGAACTTCCCCCTGCACCAGATAATCGGAAAGGTGGCGCCAGCTATCGCAGCGGGTTGCACGATGGTGCTGAAGCCATCCAAAGAGGCGCCCCTGAATGCATTCCTTCTAGCAGATATCCTGGATGATGTAGGCCTTCCTGATGGGGTTTTCAATTTGATTTCAGGTCACGGGAGAGAAATCGGAGAGACCTTGTCTAGCCATCCAATGGTGGATATGGTCAGCTTTACAGGATCTACAAGCGCTGGGATTAGGGTCTCGGAACTGGCAGCACCAAGCGTAAAGAGAGTGACACTGGAACTCGGGGGAAAGAGTGCGAACATAATACTGGACGACGCAGACATCCAACGAGCGGCAACTTCGGCGATTTACTCGTGCTTCGGAAACTCTGGTCAGGAGTGCTCGGCCCTTACTCGGCTTCTAGTGCCAGAGGATTATAGAGACGAGGTAGTGGAGGTTATCTCAAACAAGATCGGGAGGTACACTGTTGGAGACCCCATGGATGAGTCCAGCAGATGTGGCCCACTGGTCTCCAAGAGGCAGCAGGAAAGTGTTTCTTCATACATCTCTAGTGGAATCGAACAGGGGGCTACCCTAGTTGCAGGAGGAGAGGGGGTGCCAGATGGGCTTGAGTCTGGATTTTTCGTAAAGCCGACCGTCTTCGCGGACGTTACCCCGGATATGACCATATTCAGAGAGGAGATTTTCGGTCCTGTTCTATGCATCACCTCATACTCCTCAGAGGAGGAGGCAGTAGAGCTAGCGAACGATTCTGAATATGGGCTATCTGGAGGGGTCTGGTCTGGTGATGAGGAGAGAGCAATGAGAGTAGCCAAGATGTTGAGGACTGGTCAAGTCAGCATTAATGGTGGCGCCTTCAACGTTACTGCTCCTTTCGGGGGGTACAAGCAATCGGGACTGGGGAGAGAGTTAGGGGTCCACGGAATGGAAGAGTTCCTCGAAATCAAATCAATTCAGCGCTAGGTGATTAATTGGTCCCAAGACTGTTAATTATCTGTGGGACCAGCGGGGTCGGAAAATCCACTATGTCTACAAGTCTGGCATCTTCTCTTGGCCTTGCAAAAATAGCGTCCACGGACACGATTCGAGAGGTTCTGAGGACGCAGATATCATCCACTGCAAGACCTGCCCTACATCGTTCCTCTTTCGAGCCGGCTGGGGGTTCGGCTGCGGAAGATTGGAAAGAAACGGTTCAGGCCCTCTCAGGAGGGGTTTTGGCGGTAATAGAGAGAGCCATCTCAAAGGGAACTGACTTGCTTCTGGAAGGGGTTCATTATCTCCCAAACAAGGAGGTTATTGATCTCTGGAGGGAGGCTGGCGGTGTGGCCATCGGAGTTGTTCTCTATGTCTCCAGCGAGGAGAGGCATCGAGGAATGATAGCAAATAGAGAAAAGCACAACGGTAAGAAAGTGGACCACTATCTCGGTAATCTTGATCGGATTAGGGAGATTCAGGAGGAGCTAGTTCTATCGGGATCAGAGTTTGGTTGGCTGGTTATTGACCCTACCAAGGAGTCCGATTCAACCAGGTTGATCTCGAGCAGCTTGTGTTGAGTTGTTATTTTCCTACCCACTCTGCATCTGATCTATCCAGGAATGCCGTGACACCAATCTCCTTATCCTCAGTGTCGAAAAGGGCGACAAACTCAGAGCGCTCCATCAAGACCCCTTCGGAGAATGGTAGTTCCAATGCACCCCTTACTACTCGTTTTGCTACCTTCGTGACATGTGGGGACTTCTTGGAAATCTCCAAAGCTAGCTTCATGGTCTCTTCTTCTAGATTTTCGCTAGCCAAGATCCTGTTGACTATTCCCATACTAAGCGCGTCCTCTGCATCCACCATGCCGCCTGAGAGAACGATCTCCATGGCTCTCCCGTACCCTACCAGTCTGCATAGCCTCTGAGTCCCCCCTCCTCCAGGAATGAGGCCAAGGTTGATCTCGGGCTGGCCGAATGTTGATCTCTCTGAAGCGAGTCTGATATCGCACGATAACGCCAGTTCCGTTCCCCCTCCGAGTGCGAATCCATCGACCATAGCTATTGTTGGCTTAGAGACGTTCCAAACTGCCTCCCATGCATTATCCTCGAAGAATGGACGCACGTCATCAGAGTCCTTTCCAGCGAACTCGGAGATATCGGCGCCGGCTGCGAATGCGTGTGGCTTGGGCCTCTTTCCCTCCCTTGGTTCCGTAGGAGAAGCCCCTTTGATCACTACGCATCGGACATTATCATCTGAGTTTGCCCTAGCACACTCCTTTTTGATCGCCTTGTGTGATTCTGTATTTAGGGCATTTAGTTTGTCTGGTCTGTTTAGTGTCCAGACTGAAATGATTCCTCCTTTGGGGTTGGAATCATCTACCTCAACGTCCTCTACGGTCAATACATCTTGAGTCATGCAACGCCGAACGGGTCGTATCGCTTCAACGTATCACTTGACTAGTCATCTGCCCCAACCGGAGGCGGTATATCCGGGAGAGGGAGTGGTGGCATCGGCATCCCCTGAGGAGGAGGGTCATGGAAATCGTCATCTAATTCATTGTCTTGGATTTCATTAGTATCGGCTTGCATTCCTCTGGGGGCATCCAATGATACACGAATCTTTAGAATCCGCTCGTCATCAATTCTGAAGTATGAGATTCCCTGAGGAATCGAGGCATCGGGCTCTTCTGGCTCATACAACACAGCCAAACCGTGTCCCGGGATACTAGTCAGAGTCGAGAGGTCTTCACCATCCTCTATTTCAGTCCACTTGCCAGCTTCTTCGGCCATTCTCTTGGACATCTCCATCCGCCTTTCCTTGTGTAGCCTCTCTCTGAAAATCTCCCTCCTCTGCTTCTGCTGTTCTAGGTATCGATCGACCTCAGCTTCTGCCTGAAGTTCGGGATCTGCTTTTGCGATGTGGACCCTGGCAGTGCCCTCTGCCTCTTCCACCNGGAAATCGGGTGAATCAGGGGCGTCCATGGAAATGGAGGGGGACTGTTCAGGCATGGATTGAGGCATTGGCAGTTCTGTAATTTCTGGCGCCTTCTGCCTGCCTCTGCTCCTTCGAATCTTTGATTCCCTGATTTCGCCAGTTTTCTCTTCAGAAAGGACCGGTGCAGGGAGTTCGATGTCCCCGAAAGTGGAGTCGGCCTCGATGACGACTTGACTCTCTTTGACAACGGAAGGTGCCGGACTCCTGCCTGTGAAAAGAATCATTGAGACTAGGAGGAGTATCAGGACCGCACCTGCGGCCTGCATTAGAAGTCCCTCTGGGACGATGAAAACGAGGTAAATTGGGATTGAGACCGCGGTCATTACGAACAGCAGGAGTCTGGTGGCGGTGACCATTACTCCGCCCAAGTAGGAGTGCTTCTATTCACTTTGACGGGGGATTCAGGAGTTCAGAAACTCCCTTTAGAGCGAATCCACGATGCGAGATGGTTGATTTCTCATGAGAAGACAGTTGGGCGCATGTCCTACCATTGGCTTCTTCGGGGATGAAAATGGGGTCAAAGCCNAAGCCAAAATCACCAGATATATTTTCTGAAATAAAACCTCTGCATATTCCTGTGGAGGTCAGTATATTTCCTTGGAAGGAGACGGCTGCAACAGCCCTGAATTCAGCACCCCGGTCTGTTTCCCCTGACATCAGACTTAGTACCCCTGACAATCCGATTGTCTCCTGGACGAACGAGGAATAAGGTCCCGGAAAGCCCGAAAGAGAATCAATGAATAGGCCGGAGTCCTCGACAAGTAATGCCTCATTCTCAAATTCTGTACCCATTGTTAGCGAAACGGCTTGGTCCAGCTTAGATTTAGCAACCTCCTCAATTCCTTCTGCTTGTGGCTCGATTAGGTCTGGGACCTGACCCCCAATTAATAACTGCTCAATAACGAAACCTAGGGGAGAGAGTATGCCGTGTGCTTCGGTTACCTTATTTTGGTTACCTGTGACAAAGAGAATTCTCATTATCCCAACCTATCCATGATACCTGACCCTTCCCACGATCTTGTGAAATCTCTCAATGACATTGTTGGCACTCTCTGAATCGCTATTTTGGCACTCGTAATCCATGTAACCTTCGCACACTCTCTCGATTGCATCGGGCATGTTTGTGTGGCTTGAGCCCAAGCACTCCCTAAGGACCTGTAAATCGAGTCCGAAATGCTCCAATTCGGGAGATTGTCGAGAAAGTCCGAAGTCGATTAGATATAGATTATCTTCCGAGACCATTACATTGTGAGTGGTTAGATCTCCGTGTGAAATTCCCGTCTCATGTAATCTCCGAATCAAACCTCCCAGGGAATGTAGAATATCTTCAGAAGAGTCTTCTGACTTCAGAACGTCGTATAGGGTCTTTCCTTCGATCCTGGACAGCAACATTGTAGATTGGTCCGGTTCCATTAACATTAGATTCGGCGAGGGGAACCCAGCAGCAGATAGCCTGGATAGTACTCTGGCCTCTACCGCCATCCTCTGACGTGTCAGCCTTCTATCTAGGTCTGGATGTCGATATCTGCGAGGTCTGCGGTACTTTAGTACGGCCCTCCTACCAAGCCAAGAGCCAGCCGTTACGATTGCCTCGGCTCCTTCATGAAGTACAATTTCCGGCTTCCAAATGTGAATCGCTGGACACTCCATGCAAACCCGACACCAGATGAGTTGAAAGCGGTTGCACTCCGACGATCGGTCAGTCGATATGGTTCTGGACATGCCAGCTGCCCCGGTCCCGAGAGTTTTCTTGGGAACTTTTGGTTACTCCGACTCAGAGATAGAGAAAGAGGCAATAAGGCTTCAATATGCAATCAAGCAGCCGATGAGATGGAGTATCGAGATCTGTAAGTCATTGGCTCCTCTGACTCTAGAAATAAATCGAATAAAGAAAGAGAAGGATGTTTTCCTAATTGCCCACTCCTACCAGACCCCTGACATCACATATGGTGTTGCAGACTCAGTAGCCGATAGTTACGCCCTTTCAAAGGAAGCAAGAGATGCCCATCAGCAGACCATACTTTTCTCAAGCGTCAGATTTATGGCAGAGACTGCGAAGATAGTCAGTCCCGAGAAGACTGTGTTGCATCCATCCCCAGATGCAGGCTGCTCACTGAGTGACAGCATTGAGGCTGGAGACGTAGTCAGATTGAAAGAAGAGAATCCTGGAGTACCAGTAGTTTGCTACATTAATACCAGTGCTGCTGTTAAGGCCGAGTGCGACGTTTGTGTTACCAGTAGCAATTATCTTAGAATCTGCGAAAGATTACCAGGAGACAAGTTGATTTTCGTACCGGACAAGTACATGGGAAGACACCTTCAGCAGTCGCTCCAAGGTCGCAAGGAAGTTATTCTGTACGATGGAGAATGCGAGGTCCATGCAGAGTTTACTGGCCCCAAGATAAGAAACTGGAAGAGTAGCATGGCCGAGAACGGGATCGATCTTGTGGTTCTGAGTCATCCCGAGTGTGACTCAGAAGTGCTAGACGAAAGTGACTTTGTAGGTAGTAGCGAGTTATTGATGAACGAGGCTATTCGACTCGCGAGCGTAGGAAAGAAGGACATGATGCTAATCACTGAATGCGGCACCGCAGACAGGGTTCTCGCTGAGACGGAAGACAACCTGAATCTGATGGGTGCCTGCGTAATGTGCAGGCACATGAAGAAGACTCAGTTGGAGGACATACTACAGGCACTGATGGATCCCACTAAAGATCAGATTGTGGATATCCCAGAGGATACGATAAGAAGGGCCTCTAGGAGCCTGGATGAGATGTTCAGACTCGCTGAGTGACTATCTTGGCCCCATATGACTGGAGCGTCCATAGGAAAATGAGCGGAATCATAGCGAGTATCGAGGCTTGTAGGAGAAGAGAGTTGCGGGGCTCTATTGTATCGATGAATGAGTATACCAGTAACTGCTTCTCTCCTTGGTCATTTACTTCTATCCAGGCTAGTCGGTCCAGCAATATCTGAGGTTGAAACTGATCAACATCATCGTCGAAGGTGTGCTGTCTAGTCTCCGCAGATTCGATGTAGTAGACGTAAACGTCATTGTTCCTAAGTGAGTCTTGAGATGTGGAGATGATGCTATCTCTCGTTACTTGGAGGAATGCGACCTTCCCCTCCCCTATACTAGGAGAGGATGAGTCCCACCTAGGGTTAGAAATCAAAGTCTGATTGATCGATGATGTGTCAACTATGATTGTCCTATTGAAGGGACCGACATTTACAGTCGCGACTAGCCAATTCGAGTCCATTACCAGTTCAACTATGGTGGAGTTCCCGAAATCTAGCAAAGCACCAGAGTTCCTGATTGACTCTTCTATTCTTTCTGAGGAGCGGGGATCCAATAGGATGGTTAGAGTCAGATCAGAGTCTGCCGAAGTTATGTTCACAGTAGGGCCGGAGGGGGAGTTCTCGGAAAATGCCACTAGTGGACCCGAAGAGGCGATTACCGAGGAGTTCGATACAGACTCTAGAATTCTAATAGATTGATCACTGGTGTCCATTATTCTTAGACTCTCGTTGGATAGCATTGCTATGTATCCAGTACCGCTGGAAGATGAGGAAATAGAAATGTCGATCAGATACTCTGCTGACGACTCACTGAAAATTGGTTCGAGTATTCCAGCCCCTGAGTCATGACGGAAGTAGTCGACTCTGAATTCATCATAAACTGCGAAACTGTTCCCTGAAGAGACGACTTGAGGCGGACTTTCCCATGTCATTCCTCCCAGTGTTCTATTTGTTTTTGATATGACGTTGGTAGCCGTAATCGAAATTTCCTGGCCAGAGTCCTCAATCCAAATCAACCACTCTCCTGAACCAGAGGCTGATGTAGGAGATTCAGCTTCGTCGATGGATATCTTCTGATGAGTGACGTCCCACAATAGAACTGATCCTGTAAAGAGGATTAGTGCCAGAATAATCGCGCCTGTCTGGTTCTTGCCTGGTTCTTTAATTGGGTCAAGAGACTTTGTGAGTGAGTTTAGGCTGCTTCTTACCGATCCTCTCGGGTTATCCAGTACACGTGCTAGTCTCCTGGTGAAAAGTCTCTCATCGGCCATTTTCCATATTGGCTCATGTGTTCTTGAAGTGATGTATACAGCCAGAATGCCAACCACCATTCCTCCGATTATGTCTAAGAACCAGTGGATTCCGAGATATATTATCGCCACAGAGGTCAGAGCAATGAAAATGATGAGGAAGTATCGGAACCTGTTCCACCTTCCATCCTCATCCCATCTGTGCATCGTTAGCCAAATCGCAAAGGGTAGTCCGATGTGGAGGCTGGGCATCCCATTTGTGAATGGATCGATTCTATTGAACCAATTATGAATTTCAGGCGTCAGGTCATATGCTACAGTCTCCATGCCTTGGATGTAATTTCCTGTAACTTTGACATTCAGGAACAGGTAGAATGGTATTGCAAGGATGTACACCCAAAACATGGAAAGAGAAACTCTGTCAGCCATGTGCCTATCGTCAAAGTATATTGGATAAATGAAGGATGAGAAGATTGCCGTCATGAATCCCATTACGTAAAAATGAGTCATGATTACGTCCAAGAAATCGCTCCTGAGTCCCTCTTGAACCCATAGGGAAGCATCACCTTCTATCGCATAAACTAAGAAAGTCATATCCAGCTGAGTGTTTGCCATCAAAATCCTGTCCAGACCATCGAGTAGGTCCTTCCAAAGATAGACTGAGAAGACTACTATCATGTGCGCCCAATATCGTCTGAACATATCGATGAATCCATCCAGGCTGATCCTTGCGTATTTGGGCTTGAACAGAGGCATCATTGCTATGCTGATCAGAATAGCACCTGTCACCCAGGTGATGTAGATGCCTGTTTCAGCAACCATTACGGACTCTTGGGACTGTGACTATGTCATCAATTCGACGCAAGGATTGGACGTTAGATAATCCTTAGAGAACGTTGTGACCCCTTCTCGAGCTGCTCAACGATTCCTTCTACTATCGATTTGAATGCCTTGGCTGTTTCTCCCTCCGGCTCTGCAATGATTCGATGCACTCCATCATCTCCTCCTCTGACTATTCCGGGATCGAAAGGGAGGGAACCTAGGAAGGGGACCTCCAATTCTCTGGATGATTCTTCCCCCCCGCCCGACTTGAAGACATCCAGAGTGACTTCCCACCTTCCGTCATTATCTGATTGACAGTCAATTGGTACCCCTCCCGGGCCAATTATTGAAATCTTAGAATTAGGTTCGGATTCTCCTCTGATAGTATAGCCGCTCATATTCTCTACAACTCCTAAGACTGGAACTGAGATTGTTTTGGCGAAGTTGATCGATTTCCTACTATCTAAGAGGGCGACTTCTTGAGGAGTAGTCACGATAACTACACCATCTATCCCCGGGAGGCTCTGGCTAACTGTCAATGGTTCATCACCAGTTCCAGGTGGGAAGTCGATAATTAGAGCGTCTAGTTCCCCCCATGCTACGTCACCGATGAACTGCTGAATCGCTCCCAACTTTATCGGCCCGCGCCAGATTACCGGCTTGTCTGGATCCTCAAGT
>FUFK010043726.1_pt1 | contig 48753 bp, 49 predicted proteins | sample 1021851 | NCBI WGS metagenome assembly FUFK01 (sample SAMEA51879418, study PRJEB19060) | metagenome
GATTGTTTCGGCGGGGCATCGACGTGGCGCGATGATGGGAATCCTTCGGGTAGATCATCCAGATATTGAGGAGTTTATCCGAGCCAAGAAGAACGATAACGATCTGACTAATTTTAATATCAGTGTCGGAGTTACCGATGAATTTATGACGGCAGTAGAGAAGAACTCTACTTTTGATCTCAAGTTTAACGGGGAAGTCTACAGGACAATCAACGCCGGTATGCTTTGGGACGAGATCATGAGGAACAATTGGGATTGGGCAGAACCCGGAGTTGTCTTTATTGACAGGGTTAATGAGGACAACCCTCTAAACTATTGTGAAGTTATTGAGGCAACCAATCCCTGTGGCGAACAACCTTTACCACCCTTTGGATCGTGCCTTCTGGGTAGTTTCAATCTGGTTAAGTACGTCAATCCAGAAGATAAGACCTTTAACTTCCGTAAGTTTAAGGGGGACATTCCTCCCGTAGTACGTGCCATGGACAATGTAATTGACAGGACTGAGTACCCTCTGGACTCACAACAGAAAGACCATAAGAACAAGAGACGTATGGGTTTGGGAGTTACTGCCCTAGCCAACGCTCTTACCCTTATGAACATTCGATATGGTTCTCCCGAATCCGTAAAGATTACTAGGAAGATCATGAAGACCCTTGCCTGTGTGTCCTATGAGGCAAGTTCAGACCTTGCGGTAGAGAAGGGTTCATTCCCTATGTTCAAAGCAGACAAGTATTTAAACAGTGGGTTTGTCTCTAGGTTGCCTAAGGACTTACGGGAGAAGATACGAAAGCAGGGCATGAGGAATAGTCACCTCACTTCCATAGCTCCCACGGGAACCATTAGCTTCACTGCCGATAATGTGTCCAGCGGTATCGAACCTGTATTTGCACTACAGTACGACAGGACTGTACAGTTAGAGGAGGGTCCCGCTGTAATGCCCATGAAGGACTACGTATATAATTTGTATGGGATAAAGGGAGAGACTACGGAAGACCTGGGTACTGATGACCATCTTAATATTCAGATAGCAGTACAGCCCTACATTGATAGTGCCTGTTCCAAGACGATTAACGTAGGGGACTCCGTAACCTTTGAGGAATTTAAGGAGGTTTACCTTAAGGGATGGAAGGGAAAACTAAAAGGGGTAACGACATTCCGACTAGCCGGTAAGAGGTACGGCGTACTTAACACTACAGAACCAGATGGCGAGGGTGCCGCATGTTTCATTGATCCCGAAACTGGTCAGAAGGAGTGTGGGTAATGTTAAAATATTGGGACATACCTTTAGTTCAAGTAGGGATAGGACTTATTGTATTTTACTTTGGACTAAAAATGTTTGCTGGTGGTATGAAGTCCATGGGAAATGTGGAACATTTAGAATGGTTTGTCTCTAATCCATATTGGATGTTTCTTGGAGGAATTATCTGTACACTATTATGGCAATCAAGTTCTCTTAGCACTACAGCAATTATAGGTTTGGTTGCTAGTGGATTTCTCCCGCTACCTAGTGCGATAGCCGCTGTACTTGGAGCAAACATTGGAACCACAGGAACAATTTGGTTAGCTGGTTTACTTGTTTCCGATGGGATGCCTAAGGGAGATACGTTAAGAATAGCAATGGTTCATACAGGAGCTAATCTATTTATGGCTATATCGTTATTACCATGGGTGCATCATATCGCTAGGTTTGTAGGACGTTTTTAAATATGGGACCGTCCCAGGAAATTAAACATCCCACCATTTAATTCTAATTATCTTGGAACTACAACGGGGGCAGAGAAATCTGTCCTCGTTTTCTTTTGGCTTCTCATGGCCTCTGAAGAAACATATAATTCTATTCTTCATTCTCCTCATAGTATCCCCTCACCAAAGGTTTAGTTGCCTGACCGGCAGTGATGGCCCAATTTAGTCCTGCCCCTGCGTAGTCTCGCTTCCCTTTAACACCAGCCAATGCCTCTCCTGCCTTTAGGTTGGCCCTGGTTGGACCTCCACTAGGAAGTTTTCTGCCTGTTTCCCCTGCAATTTCACCCATGGTTTCTACCACGGTTTCTTTTGTTCCTTCTTTAATAGGGATAGTAACTTCAGTTTGAAGTTTAATATCTTCCCATTCTTTTCCTTTGATACCTGGGTTGGCCCTTTTCAATTCTTTATTCTTGGCTATATTCACAAGATCAAATTCAATAGGAGTAACTACAGTGACCATACGATCTGCGGCGGGAGCCTTTATTGATACGTCATCTTTTAACCCTAATCTCTTTACTGGTATGTTAAGTAAATCATTCTCGTCATTAATTACCGAAACCATTTTACCGTCAGGTTTAATCATGGTTACGTAATTAGCACCTCCTAATTCGTAGGCATCGGTTTTATGACTACCTACGAGAATGGCCGGTTCCCCTTTCCTCCAACCCTCAGGGTTTCTAATGCGAACTCCTTCTACTTTATTAAGTTCTTTGTACATCTTTCTATAACTCTTACCAAATCCACCACCCTTAAATATATCCGCTATGTCGCTTTGTTTAGCTCCTCCTAAAACAGAAGAAACACCCTTTCTAATGGGGTCAATAAGTTTACCTGATGCTCCCGTCGTTGGATTTCTAAGGGCCATTCTATAATTCTTTGTGGGATCAACTCCTTGAAACTTTGCAATCTGTTCAAAGGCTAAGTCCGTTTCTCTTTTGGAAAGTCCAGTTGCCCCTTTGACAAGTTTGAAGTAAGTCTTGGAATCCAGGGCAGCAAAATCTCTTTGATCTAAGTCATCAAGCATACTATAAAACTTTCCCTGATCTTTATAGTATTGGTCATTAAATAACCGCTGTTGATTTAACTGCCCCATAATTTTCTTTTGAGCAGTCCTCTGACCTTCCGCTGTTTTCGCCGTGTCAAACTTCTTTAGTTCTCTTTTGGCTACTTGTTGTGCGCCTCTACCTACTCCGTACTCTCTAAAGGTCCCCATTGCTTGAGGACTGTGGCGTTGAACAGCAAGATCAAACAAACCTCTACCCGAAACAAGACCAAGACCCGCTCCTTGTTTCGCTAAGTTTCCAGAGTAAAACCCAGGAACATAATTACGAAGGTTACTTAGGTACTCATAGGATTTATCCGCTATGGGATTAAATAAGCCCTTACCGGCATCAACTCCAAACCTCCCAAGTCTGGCAAAAGGAATAAAGTTAGTTCCAATCGTAGCTATGGTTGCTGCCGAAGGATCACGTACAGCCGCAACAGTATCGGCAGTAATACCTAAGGCAGTTCCCACTCCCGGAACAGGGGAAGTTATAAGGGCAGCTTTGTCCAGGGTAGACATACCCTCCCAGGCATCACCCGCTATCTCTTTAGCCTTACTTACGTTCTCGTCTAGCCATCCCATGTTTACTTATCCTATTTAAAGAGGAATCTTGGATTGATTTGAATACTCTTGACCAAGTTTTACCATTATCTCTCCGATCTGTTTCGCAGTAAAGTTCTTCCTCCGTAAAGTTTGTAGAGTAGCGTCAGTCAGCACATTGTCCGGTATATATACTTGGTCTTGTAAACTGTTTCTGATACGGGAATTAAGTCCCCCGGTAAAGTTTCTAGTTGCTGCCTGGATAACTCTAGCTATTCCCACTCGTTCATTAACTACTTGAGTTTTCCCTTTTACTTTTTTAATGACTTGAACGGGAGTATTGGCAAACACATTGACTTTCCTTGCAAGTTTCTTCATGACCCTACGGCTTCGATTTTGACTATCCCTATATACTTCTACAAACTCATCTATCTTTTCAGGAGTTATTAACTGAGGGTCCATTTCTGTAATGGCTCTCTGTAGCCTAGCTTGTGACTCATTTAGAGGTTGAATATCTTGGTATAAATTCCAACCCATTTCTTTTGTAAGGTTTCTTGTGTTGGGTCTTCCTCCGGTAGCTGCCCAGAAATATAGATCATCCTTAGTCATGGGCCTCCCACTGGCTCTTTCTGCATTACCAAGCCCTAAGAGTTCTTCAGATTGTGTTGTCTTTAAAAAATCATCAATAATTTTATAAGAACCACCAGCATACACAGGTTTCAATAATTCATCTACACCATTCTTTATCTTTTCATCTAAGGTAACTCCCGCATAACTATCATAGACAGGCCTACCTGTGCGGTTGTCTACCCCTGTAAGGACATTCATAGCGGCCTGGACAGCCATCTTAGGAGACACAAACTGACCGGCAACTTGACTACCTAAAGTTCCATATGCTTCTTCAAGTTCTGCGTCGGACATAATCTCGCTCCCAAGTACCTTACCCGTAACTGTCTTAGCGATACGAGAAATGTAGTCCAAAGTATTTAAAGAAGCAGAGTTTAAAGTCCTAGTCCTAATATGCGGAGTGTAGTTTGCCTTCTGTTCTTTGACAGTCTTCGCTATAAACTGATCGTAAGTCCCTTTAAACTGGAGCCGCTCCTTTATTGCTCCCCAATCCTCCTTAGGAAATTGAGACTTTACTGTGTCGGGAGTAATCTTATCCGCACCAGTTTCATCTATGTATACTGGTTCCATAAAGTAATCCGTTGATCCCCTGGCCCACTCTGGATTAAGAATAGACATTGTACGTTGGTGATCGTCAGTAATGCCATAGTGATCCCTAAGGCGTGTCGCTGCATGTTCCATACCTACAGCTAGTCCACTCATTCCTGCTAACCTACGCATCCCCGTGGCTATCTGTCTAGCATTTCCGGTAGCAGTACCCTGTGCAATGTCTTGGAGTCCGTACTTAATTATATTTTTTGAAGTCCTAACGAGTTCCACGGGAAATAACGTATAGTTACCGACAAGTGGAAATTTAGAAAGCTGTCTAAAAGCTGCCGGTGCAGAACCATAAGTAGGCATAGTGGCCTTTACGATCTCAGCGGCTCTTGTATTTAACCATTCCTCATGTCGTTTTGCAGCGTCACCCGCATATACGTTAGGATGGATAGCTCTTTGTGCGGCCTTCTCTGATTCAAAGGCCACGAGTTTACCATATAAGTCGGGTTGTCCATAGGCTCTACCAAACTTTTCCATTGATTTAGAGTATGCTCTTGATGCAATGTTTCCCTGTCTATCTCCGAATATTCTGGAGTTCTGAACAATCATTTCACCCGTTACGTCCTGGTCAATTACGCCAAGACGTTTTAACATTGCTAGTTTCTTTAGTGATTCAGGGTTGCTTTTTCTTAATTGTTGCGACCAGGTACCCATTTCCTTAATGGCCCTGCCGTAATTTTTAGGATTAAGATGATGTCCATTAGCAACTAACATTTGAACCATACCGGAAGTGTTTAGGACATAAGCAGGAAGGTCTAAAATAGTTTGAGTAGCCTGACCAAAGGAAGAAATCTTCCCCAATGCCCTCATTACACTTCCAGAATTTGCAGGGTCAAAAACATCCAAACCTTTTGAAATCATAGTGGCAAAGTATTCACTAACGTAGGGATCGGAAAGCACTTTGTTTGGCGTACTACCTCCGAATCTACCTAGGGACTTCTGAATAATCTCACTTAGTCTTACGTCCCCTGCCTTTGGATCAACTCTAAAGGCCTCTCTACGTGAGGGTACAACGGGAAATAATCCAGGAAGTTTTAGGGGTTCTCCTGAGGAGTCTGAGGCAATCCTACGTATATCGTCAAAGTACTTTAGTTGTGACAGGACTTGACTCTGGTTCATTAGAGTAGACTGAAGACCCTTGTAGGGATCGGAGACTTCTCCAAAGAATACCCGGAGTTCCTCAGGTATCTTCTTACGGGACTTAAGAACTTTACCAGCCGCTTCCGTTACTTGTCCCCTAAACTTATTCGATACTCCCTCAAATACACTTCTGTACCAACCTCCTTCGGGCTTAGTCATGTTGTCCAGCATACGTTCAAGGACGTAACTTTGTTCTCCAGGTGTCATTTTGTTATCTGGATCAATGACCCTTAAGGCTCCCGCAATCCTACTATCAAGATCAGCTTCCTTTATAGGGACTCCCTTCTCATGTTGACTGATTGCGCCTCGTAATCTTTTTCGATCCTTGGGACTTAAGGCGGCAGAGTATTGGCGGGTAATATAAAAGTCCTGTCCCTGTGTCCTGACTCCTATCTTACCCTCACCTGGTTTCATTCCAAGTAATCTGGCTATTTCCCTTTCGTTGTCACTAATTTCTTTAGTTAAACTATCTACGGCTTTCTTTACGTCGGGATCAATTTCCCCCTTTCCAGTATTAAAGTACCTAGCAAAGTCAGCGTCGGAAACCCCACGTTGCTTCTGGAGATTTCTTAACTCACGCATCTTTTCATTAATTACGGACTCAAAATACTTGTAATCATTTTGCCTTACTACAGCGGGTCCGTAGATTTCATCATTTAATGCAGCCCTAGAAGTGAATATTCTTCCAAGATCGGTATTTAACTTTGCTACACTCTTTGGTATTATCTTAGTACCTGTATCAAGAACTGCCTTACCGGCTTTTGTGTTGGCAGTGGCCTGACCTATGTTCTTAAGACCCTTTGATCCGTACCTAACGAGTTGAATAACACCGTTTACAGCGGCAACCAGGGGTATGTCCAGAAGAGCAGCATCGCCGTACTGCTTTAACAACCTAGTCTTATCGTCATCTGTCTCCGCAATCTCTAGTTGTTTTGAGAGTTCCACTAACTTATCAGTCACGGGAACATTCTCGACCATATATTTAACTTCATCCGGGAAAGTTTCAATAAGTTGTTGTACAATTTGCAAGTCTTCTGGTCGAGTCTGAACGTCTGCCTGTATAGCCGCTACAGATGTACCAGTTCCAGAGGNTACTTTAACAGCAACCTTTTGTNNNTTGGTGTAGAAGTCTGTCTTCTTCCCTCCCATTATTTTATTCATTTCTACGGCAACTTCTTTTGCCTTCTTATGTCCCCATTTATCTATGATTAATTCCATGCCCTCCTTAAATGCCTTTCTACCTAGACCGGCCACAGTTATCATAGTAAGGACGTTACTTGCAATTTGTTCATTGGGAGTTAAGTCGGGACGCATGGACTCTAGTTTAGCAGAGAACGCCTTTCCAAATCCAGACTCCTTTATTGCCTGGATTGTTTCGGAATCCGTCACAGTTCCAATAGCGTCCACAATTTCAATGGGAGTTGACGCCATATCCATAAGGGCATTTACGGCAATCTTACTTGATACTTTCTGAGCTTCCCTTTCGACTTCCTGTGCAGTAGCCAAGGGGTTCACAATATTCTTTTTGATAAAGGCAGTTGCGGAATCTATAAAGTTAGACGTATCAGTAAGTTTACTTTCCGTTTCAACTGCCGCTGCTTCTTCCTTATCGGCGGGAGTTATTACTTTAAAACCTGATAAGTCTACCTTAGGAGTTTCATCCGTTGTGGGTGTCACTTTTTTAAAACCCGATAAGTCCAACTCAGTAGGAGGAGCCTCATCTGTTATTAATTTAAAACCTGATAAGTCCATAAATACTTACCTTTACTGCTTCTGACGTATGTTACCTTGGGCATCTTTAATATAAGTACCGACGGGTAGTGAATTTAATTGGGCTTGATTTAAGTTAGCAATAGGAAGAGGATTACTCTGTGTACCCTGACCAGGACCTAGAACGACAGTATTGGGACCAGGAGTGGGTACAGGATTCGGACTACTACTAGAGGACTGAGGTTGAGGAAGTTTAGCAGTTATGGCAGACTTAATATAATCTTGAACGGCTAGATATCCTGGGGCACCTCCTTGAGCGCCTGTGTAGGCTATAACGGCATTTCTAATATGATTGTTTATATCTCTAAGCATTGTATTATCTAAGGGTTTATCATTAATTGTAATTGATTTAACCGTTACACCATCAGGCTGATATTGAATCACAGCACCGGTAGCTGCTTTTATATCGTCAGCTATCCTCTTCATTTCACCGGGTTTCATTTTACCTTCTTTTGTGGCTCTTCTTAGGGCCGCTCTGGCTCTTGTTAACTCCGCATCTACCTTCTTATTTTCTCGTACTTCTGTACGCATACTCTGGGCCATGGCAAGAAACTCTTTTGCTTCCTGTACGTATCCCTTCTTTAACAAAGCACTATATCCTAAGTTAAGTTCCTTATCTGAAATATCGGCACCATCCGCTGACTTGGGATCATTAAAGCCCTCAAGCATCGTAAGGATTTCCTTACGATCATTATCACGTTTAATTGCCTGGGCCATCCTTGGGTCCATACGTGTCTCAACACCCATAAGTCCCGTAAGTCCCCTGCCTATACCACCAATGGCTTCCTTCATGCCCTGAGTAGATTGGGCAACGGCGGCAACTAGAGGGTCCATTCCCTCTCCTGCCATACGAATACGAGCGTCACGCTCTAACTGTTGTTGACGCCGTTGTGCATCCGTGGCCGATGCCGGTCCTTTAAAAAGTCCACTCCAATCATTAGTAGCCATTCTTTACTCCTCTAATCCTTGGTCTTCTGAGGGATCAGGGTCCATTCCGTAACCACTTCCCCCAAAATCGTCCATTATTGAATCCATAAATTCATTAGATACTTTTGTTTCATAAGCTGCCTGACCTCTTGAATCGGCTGTAAATCCAAAGTTATACGTTCCCTCTTGTGGAGTTCCTCTGGCTCCTCCCACTACCTGTCCTAACTCATTAACGGCAACCGGCATACCTATTCCAGGTACATTAGCATATCCAGCAATAGTAGTGTCCGTTACAGTAGGACCTGATCCAAGGGGACCTCCCCAGTAATCTTCCATAACAACTCCGGGTTGTCCTTTTTGACCCCAAGCAGAATCACCAAAACCCTCAAACAATCCCTTTAGTTCTTTTGATACGTTGTCTATCCCTAACATTTTTGATAAGTCAAAGGGTTCATTTATTGGTTGAAATGACCTAGCCAAGTCGTGTGCTAGGTACTCATACCCATCAATGGTTATAATTTCGTTTGGATTTTTTGCTGCTACGTTTTGAATAAAGTTATTTCGAGCTTCAGTATCATAGTATGCCAAACCTCCGGTCTGCCTTGCTGCGTCTTCAGGATTAGATACAGGAGTATCTGTACCTGACCATTGAACTCTTCCGCTATCTAAATCAATAGTTATGTCCTTATCAAACTGAGGATCAAAATCATGATATGCACCCATGGCATTTAATCCTGCTCCTAACATTGAAACGGGAGTAAAAGCTGACGTTGCCAGTGATCCAAGTCCCACTATTGACGCACCTACTTTACTTGCGGTATCTAGAGTAGGATCACTCAAAGCCCTACCCATCATACCCATAGGCCCTGCGTTCATCATAGTTATGGGATCACCTGGTTTAGGGGGGTCTAAAGACTCAAAGATATTTTTGGCTCCCTGAGATATTTTCTCCCCTATTGCTCCAAGGTCTAAATCGAAACCAGGAAATAGTCCCTTTTCTTTTCCTGTTTCTTTTGCTTGTTCCTCTTGTAATATATTTTTTAAGTCTTGAATTGTAGATAAAGTTCGACCCGATATAGATTGCAATTGTCTTCGTGCCTCTTCTTGGGTTATCCCAGGAGGCATAGGAGATACCGGAGACATCGGAGGAAGGTCTTCCCCGGATTCATCAGACATTTGAGCAAACCTTAGGGGTCCTGTCTGTCGAGATGGCATAGGCATGGGTTGAAAAGAGGAAGCGGGTTCCTGTTCCTGTGTCCTACCAAAGAGGCCACGCTCCGCTAACCATTGCTCTAACCAGTTTGCATTAGTAGCCATCATTAACTTCCTAGTTTATCGCTTATATACTGTCCCGCTCCCATTAAGGCAGTTGGGAATAGCCCTGGAGCCCGAGCTTCCGCTTGAGCCAGTAGTTTTTGAGAAGCTGCCTGAGAAGCAAGACCGGCTCCAGCAATAGTCCCCAAGTCTCCTCCGATACCTCTACCAAGTTTAGCTTGTTGTAGCGGAATATCTAAGAGTCCAATGGCCTGTGCAATATCACCACGCTCTCTACCAATTAACCCATCAATCAATGCCTGCGCTCTGGAAAATGCAGCAGTTCTCCTACCCTGTTGTCCTCTACCAATGGCCTCTTCAAGAGCCTGTTGTTCAGTGGCACCTCCAGTTCCCCCAAGCCTTCCTTGAGCCAGAAGGCGGGTTTCCAGGTCAGTTCTTTGGCGTTGTTCTTGTTGTTCATAGTAGGGTTGTTCCTGTTGATAAAAGAGATCGGCGGCTGCAAAGGGGTCCATCATGGCATATTGAGATGCCTGACCTCCAAAGAGTCCACTCCGGGTTAATGCCCCTTGATATATGTTTTGAAGTTCAGGAGAAAGCTGAAGTAAAGCTGCCTTTGATTCCGGGTCAAACTCCGCTACTCCACCTAAACTTGCCGTAGTATAGGGAGTTCCTGCCTCAATAGCCGCTTGGCTTGCCGCTCCCGCTGCTTCTGCTTGCGCCCTTGCGGCTTCTAAGCCTTTTTCACCAGCTTCACTTTGCCCCCAAAGACTTAACCCTGCTCCTACTAAATCACCAGCAAAATTCCATAATGACATTTTATTTCTCTCTTTCTATTGTAGTTATCATCTAATCTTTCCTTTTTTAGTAAGTAGGGTCGTATTAACCAAACTAGAGTAATTACCCTTAACTTCAAAAGTCATCTTAATTCGTATTGTTTTACCTGTTCTTGCCAGGGGAACTTTATATTCTCTAGGTCCCGCTGCCGGTGCGTACTTAGCCGCTCCGTACAAAGAAGAACTGCTACCCCACAAATAGGTTATTGCATCAGTAACTAAATTAAAAGTCTTGGAGTATTGTGAACCCTCTTCGTAGTCCTTATATATCTGAATGGTAGCGGCTGCACCACCTCCTCCGGTAATCGTAAGTAACCCTGACTTAATAATCTTAGAAGATATGGGATCACCCAGGTCCAACCAGGGAGATTGAAACTCCCAACTGTAGTCCGTATTCGTAGTTGTCCAGCATTTTGATCCGTCCCAAGTTCCTCCCGCCGTCGAACAGGCTCCAGATGTACCGTGACTAGACGTAGAATCTACAAGGGAAACATCGTAGTAATTGGAATACTCAGCTACGGAATCTGAAGTTCCCATGTAGAGACTTCCTGAAATAGTGCTTACGGCACATAGGGGTTCTTTACCGGCAAAGGTCCAAGTAGTAATCCTTGGAAATTCTTTTTTACCTATCGAAAAGTCAAAGACATAGGCCTTATCATTGTCGGGCATAAAGGTAATTATCATACCTTCCTTTTGATAGTAAACACTTTTAATATTACCTACGTCTGCCTGTGTCAATATCCTTGTTAAATCGTTACGAACTGTAGTGGACAATCCTTCAAGAGGAGCCTTACCATCAGTTTGCTGTATACGTTGCATAGACTGTAGACCTTCGTAACTCATGAACACTAGGTCTGCTCCTACATATACTACATTGTCCCTTCCTGCTAGTCCGGTGTCCCGTATAAGTTCATCTAATGTCATCGTGGCTGGATTGAGCGCACCGCTGTATATGGCGATATTCTGTTTACCAAAGATAACAATTTTATTTTCCAGAGAAGCAAGCCCTACGATCTCATCATTACCCCATACAGTCTTTAGATCAAGAGAACCGGCAGCACCACCGTTAAGTTTTTCCCCGATTAAGTTATCGGAATAAAATAGGGTTCCCTTGTCTTCGGTAATTCCTCCGTACCACATACGTCCAAATTCACCAAGAGCGCAATTGGGATCAAAAGTAGTTACACCGGCAGGAGCCGCATAGGCACCTAAGTCCTCAACATCGTACCAGTTTGTCCCGTCGTAGTTAATTGCCTTGTGACTTTTTTGTACTCCCCAGAACTCGTCATTAAAATTAACCCACTGCCAGTTGCTATCACTAATAGTTTGAGGAGTACCAGAAAAAGACTGAGTAGTTAAAGAATCTGGAGCCGTGCTTGTGTCTAGTTTTACAATAGTGGCTCCTGATCCAGCATAGTATTCTCTAGTACGATCTGACTTAACAAATTCCCCAATTGACTTAAGGGGACTTGCAACAGTCTTAGTTATTTGTTTAATCCCCTTACGAGGACCCATTCGACCCTCAAGATCATATACTATATTATTGGCTATAGTTAGCCATTCTGGGCCTAGAGTAGCACTCTGAGCCTGAGTATTAAGGCCCCTAGAACCTAGGCCCGTAAGAAGAATAGGGGATATAGGTCTAGCTGGCATACCATGTATTCTCGTCTACGGTTCTGTCGTTGTCCTGTGCAATTGCATCTTGGAGAGCCAAAGTAAATCTTTGAGCAACCGTATCCGATCCTGCTCCCCCGTCTTCTCCTCGTTCATTTAAAGCCAAGGAGTACGCTCCCAAAACTACAAGGTTTTCAGGTACAGAAAAAGTATCTGCGGCAAGAGTTCGATCTGTCTGAGGGATAACTACGTTTATTTTAATGTCGTATGTTCCTCCGGGAATAGGCCAAAAATGAATATCGTTATCTTTAAGTCTATAATAAGACGGTTGCCCTGTTTGTGTATTTCCAATATAAGTATAATTAAAAAAAACATCGTCACTAATTTGTCTAAGTATTGAGTCATTAGTGTTATCTATAACTTGTAAAATACGGGACCTACTTGTTACATTTGACATATCATAGGAAGCCGTGGAAGCCGAAGTAGTTACAGTTTGTATTGATCTTAAGACTGTCCAATTCCAAGCGTCCTCAATAATATCTTTTGATTCATTAACCAGTTCTCCAATGAGCTTTTGGTAGTCATCTAAAGAAGATGTCGAGGAGATAGTTCCCGTCCAATCCGAACCAATAGTGTCCTCTCGTAATCTAGTTAGAACCTTATCAATAACTGTTCTATAACTCATGTTGTTTCCTCATCTAAAAATAAATTTCTTTCGGCGGCTCTACGTAGAACTAGTCCCCTAAGTATTTTCCCTCCTGCCCTCCGCCACTTTTTAAACTCATTAGCAGCGGCAAGCCTTTCATTTCTATTTAATTTAGAACGTAGTGTAGAATTTTGTAGGTTCCCTAGTCCTAAATTATATGAGAATGATATCAGGGCTGCATGTTCATTCGGATTTAAATCCACTCTAATAAGTCTTTTAACTCCCAAGGCAAACTTTTGTAAATCAAAAGCAAGGATACCTTCTGCCTGTTCCTTTAAAATATCCGGGTCATCCATTGTTACTCGTTTACCATTTGGATATCTAGTGGCTCCATAACCTATTGTGGGAACTTTAGCTGGACAAAGATAAGGATAAAGATGACATCCCTCAAAATGTTTTATTACTGGAATTGCAATATTAATTGCCTGGTCTATTTCTGATTCCATTTAGATACCATACGATTCCCAAACCAAAAACTAATGACGGCAGAAAATAGCATTTGGATGTCCTCATTCCACACAATTGTAACTGCATCTCCAGCGGATAATCCCGATGCGGTAAGTGCTATGTATGCACTAATTTCAACAAAGGCAAATAAACCAAAGAAGCAGTAAGTTATTACGGGCCTAACTGATGCAGACAAAGATGAAGTCCAAGAGGCGGCGTTCTTATGTAAATTAGCGTCATGCCTATACATAGCCTTCATTTGATCTATGTCGGCCTGTGTATTTATTTCCTCTAGTCTCTGTACATGAGCATCAGACTGAGCCTTCATCTGAAGGTCCATAACCTTTAACTCATGTGCCTTATCCGCACGATCCTGGAAGTAGTCCATTACTTTAGGGAGGAAGGATGTACCAAATCCCAGAACTGATCCTAATAAACTAAGCACCTATTGATTTTCCTTTCTCTAAAAACTCCTTTATTTTTTCTTTTTGAAACTCTCTGTCTTCTTTATCTTTTAAAGGTTTAAATTCCACTGGAAAACAAAATGCAGCCCAACTTAAAAATTCTCCATTCTTCTGTCTGGAGTCCATATCTTTTCTTAAGGTTTCATGAGGAGGACATACATCAACCTCAATAATTTTATAAGTAAACCTAGAGTCTAATTGTATAGCCATAATTAAAAGGACTGTCTTAATTAACATTAGGATGTTTTCCGTTGTGCATGTGTCTAAGTGTAGATACTTCAGAAACAATTGAATCTAGTGAGGCCTTTATTGATGCCAGTTCTCTATGTTGTGCCTCTAGTTTTCCTGGGGAGAGTATTGTAGAAAACACTTTATTCTGATGTTTAATTACTGCTCTGTCTGCATCCGCTTGATCTATACGAGTATTCATTTCAGTAAGGACCTTTTCTATCTGAGCAATGTCCTGAATAACTCTAGACAGTTGAGACTTAACTACTGCAAATGCGCCAGCTAATGAGGCTAATAGTGTACCAAATTGTACAAGTTCTCTAATACCAAATTCCATGTTAGCTCACCGCTGGTCCTGATGTTGCTGCCCAATAAAGAAACCAACCAATTCCACCGGCAATAACTATAACAGCTAGACCCTTGGCAACTTCAAATAGAATGGCCTTTCTATGTCTAGTACGTTCCTCTGCGTCTATCTTCTCTTGCTTCTCACGTTTCTTTTTATCGGCAATTCGTTTCTCACGTTCTTCCAATATTAAATCCCAAGTAGATTTTTCACCTGGCTTAGACGGCCACTTTGAGTTAATTTCTGCCTTAAGATCGTCAAGTTGTTGCTTAAGTTGTTTTTCTTCTATAACTGCAGCAGCGGCAGATGACATTGATGTTTCTGAGCCATCATCTTTAGCTCGTTTCTGTAGAATACTTTTGTTTTTTCTACCGATTGAGCTACCGGCTTTATGATCCTTATTCTTTTCATGTTGTTCTTTTGCTTGAAATAAACCATCTAAACCATGAGCAATTTCCTGAACACCTTTAGCGGATTTTACTAGAGTTTTAGTAGCGGTAATTGCGGCAGCTATAGTAATTGGGTCCATACATTATCTCGCTTTAGCCTGTGCTACATCTTCACCACCAAATGGATTTTCTGCAAATGCTAGGTAAATAAACGTTTTGGCACCTTGAAAATCAGACCCATTAGTAGAGCGAAATTTCACCCCGTTTGNAGTAAAATCAACGGTTCCATTNGAACTGTTCGACGCCATTGTGCTTTCGTTATGACTTTGATTAAAAGCTAATAGACTGTTTACTGGNTTGTACGTGTTTCGAGTCGAGTCNAAAGTGTACCAATCTCCATTACTGTCNATATTTTTGAACATAAAAAATGCTGGTTTAAATCCAGAAGCACCGTCATCCAAAACTATGTAACTTCCGTCGGCGGCATTTGCTCCCTCAAACGACCCTACGGCAATTAGTCCCGGTGTCCTTGCAAAACAGTATGCAACATGAGTTTCACCGCTTGCTGATGTTCCCGGCCCGCCATCAACACCAAACGTGCTTGTACCAATGGTGCCAAAAGACGCTGCCTCTGAGGCTTGAGGTTCAACAGTGTCTAAGTACAAAACATGATCTGACGATAAGTCTTTGTGGTAGACTCTTCGATTTCGACTCGCATTGCGGCACATAACTATTATCATGTCTGGGGCTTTCCCCATGCCATGCCCGATAGTTTTAGCCGCACCGCCACAATCACCGTATGTTACAATCGCAAAACCGTTATGACTTGCAACTGAAACACTGCTGCCGCCTGTTACGTTTCCGTCTGAATTGCTTGAAGCGGCACCTCCAGCCTTCCAACACCAAGCCACCATCGCACCGCCATAATTTACACGCTGATCATTACTGTCATCGTCCAATGTAAACCCATTGATAACGGTGCTACCATTTGCAGCTTTACCAAGCTGCACCATTGTGTTTGTGAAACTACCTTGGTTCTCTGTGTCCGTAGTGTTTACAGTTAGATAATTGTTAGAACTTGGTGAAACACCACGAACGATATCAAAGACAACATGTGATGCCGCCGTGTCACGGTCTTTAATCCAAACAAAATCGGGGACGAAACCAGCCGTTGATATTTCATGCCCGTCAGAATTATTGGCGGTGTATAGAACTGTTTTAAAGAAATCATCAGGCTTAGTTACAGTCGGAGCCGGAAGGTTGGCGGTGTTGAGGGCTTTGAAGCCTGTGGGTTTGGTTCCAGCAAAAGCTGTCTGACCTGTATTTAGAATAAATACTGCGCCTGAACTGCTCATCTGGACCATCGGCCCAAATCGGCCAGTCAATCCTGTGAATGCAGCATTTGTAGTAGTGCCAGCCTCAATTTCTGCTTTAGTAGCGGATGCTTGCCACGCATCATCTTTGGAAAACCAAATGGCTCCGTTGTCTAAATCTAAAGCGACACCGATTACATTACCCGTCGTGTATGTCGCACCATACGAACTACTAGTTCCAGAGGCGTTGACTTTATTACCGTTGGAGTCCCGATAAGCATAACCATTAAGATCACCTATCCCAGCATCATCACCATTTGATGGTTTCTTCAAGAATGTTTGAGCAACACCGACCCAATTAGCGCCAGCATCGTTGTCAAGTTCAACCTCAAAATACCACTTACCACTATCAACTTGAAAGGTAGGCATTTCAAAATTGTAAACGCTACCTGATGCAGTTGTGGTTAGATTTCCATTGGATAAAGTTGAAAACGTTGATGTACTATTTGCACTACTGCGAGCCAATGGATTCCAAGTGCAATAGTTTCCAATTGACTCAGCATTATCAGTAGGCGTGTCGGTGACTTGCTGCGCTGCCGTCAGACTATTTTCGGTGAAATGATTTCCGTTTCCAGATACGTCAGTTCCAGCGCCGTTGCCTGTGCCGGGAGCTACTTTAAAATCAAGATGGAAACCGTTTGTTCCGAAAGTTAATCCAGATGGTTTAACCGGAACCCACACACCGTTGTCATCGTATTCTCCAAACTCACTTCCGTCAGAAGTAACAATTCCATCAAGAAATATCACCTCTGCCATATACCCTTCGTAAAAAGATTGAGGAGAATTGTCATAATTGTTCATGCCAATGGCCATTTGAACACCACTAGTATTAAACTGAGTAACTCCGTTTTGTGATGGGTAGACATGAGCATCTAAATTGCCGTATCCATTTTCAACAACTTTCGTTCCATTAATCATGTAGAAAATGCTTGAACCGCTAGGCGTTGAAACTGTGGAATCATAGACTAAAATTAAATGGAACCACCCTGTTGGGTCTAAATATTTGCTTGTCGTATGTAGGTCAGTAATCCTGCTACCACTCACATCTGAGTGAAAATCTAAAAATCCAGTATCTTCAATCGAAATTGCACACCGATTGTTGTTATCTGTCCACGCACTGAAAGGCGTCTTGTGTGCGTTTTGAGCATCAAGTTTTAACCAACAAGAAAACGTAAACTTTTTATTTCCAGTGGTTGAGGATGGCGTAAAATGTAAGTAGTCGGCAGAGCCATCGAACCAAAGGGAGTTTTCAATGGTATAACCAGCAGCACCAGTAGGTATCCCTGTAGGATAAACTAACATTAGTCAGTCCACTTTTCGTCAGCAGTCCAATCTAAATCTTTATGTCTAAGAGCATCCAAGTCCATACCGTTTGCAGATGCTTCCAACTCATTTGACTTGGTTCTAATATCAGTAACCTTTTTCCACTCTGTAGCTGCCGCTGCCTTTGTGTCTGCATCGTCGGAGGACAGATCGGCAATTACATTCCGTTGTTTCCATTCAGGTACGGCTGCAATAATACGTTTATGTGCCTCTAGTTTAATTTCCGCTACAGCACTATTTTTAGCTCGTTGAAGATCGGACACTGGAGTAGGGGCAACGTAGTCAGGATCATTAACCCAGGTTGCCTTACGGATTACGACAAAACCATCTACTGTATCAGACTTATCGCCTTCCTCAAGTTTACCTGTGGGAACTGAAGGCTCCTCAAAACGAACTACGTTATGTTCCTTGAGTTCCTCTTGTGACCACACTTGACAGATGTTGGCTTGATAAGAGAGTCCATCACGTTTACCAAGAGCAATCGCTACGGATCGTGAGTTGTTATGAAGGGATGCTATTGCACCGTCAGAGAGTATTGCAAACATTGTTATCTCCTAATTAAGCAACTGCTAGGGATTGACCCACAAGATACATATTTGTTCCATTGGAACGGAAAGTAAACTCATCCTGTTCGGATGCGGTTGTAGTAAGCGTAGGAGCCGTATCGGAAGGCCATTTAAATACAGCGTTCCATGTTATTGTACGTGATCCTGAACCGTCCTGAATAACCGTGATATGATAAAAAGCACCGTCTACTTGGTTCGTAGGTGCAGCCATTGTGCGATTACCAGCAAGTGTAACTTTACATACTTGGTTAATAGAGGCGTCCCAAGCTATCGTCGCACCGTCAGTTAAAGTCGTGGCATTGAAGTTCTGCGTCTTAGAGTATTCATTAGCTACGTCCTTTTTTACAGTATCGGCATCGTATTGTTGAAGTGTTACCCCTAAGTCATCGGAATCGTACTTACTATTTACTGCCGTCCTAACTGCCGCAAACTCTGTATTAAAGTCTCCACCAGAAATAATCTTATTTGAATCGGAGTCAGCTAGACTATCTTTACCGGACCAACTAACTTGAATTGTATAATCGCTCATTGTGTACCTCTTTTATCTTGATGAATATTTAGCTGCGCCATAAAGTGATCTCGCGTCCCCGAATAAGTAGGGCTCTCTCTCGTCCTGTCTTTGGTTCGACAACTTAATAAAGAGTTGCTGTTGTTTCCACGTATGTTGACTTGCTCTGGGAAACGGTTTAACAAGTGGGCGTATTCTACCACGGGGCATTACGCATGTATCCTACGTTGAGAAACCCGTCGAGCTTTCTTTTGTTTTTTTGTGCTGCTCTCTTTAGGTTTGTTCTTAACAATTTTACCAGCAATTCTATTTTTAATTTTCATTAGAGAATAACTCCAAACTCTTTGTTTCTCTGTTCAACTAAAGCAAGTAGCTTAGATCGTTCCGCTTCCCAAATATCTTTTAACTCTTTAGTTTTTACTGTGGGTGCATCATTAATAATACGTTTAATTTTACCTGTCGGTGTTTGTAATGCCTTTGTTTTTGGTCTGCTTTGTGCATCTTTAGGTGTAAACAAACCTCCTGTCGGCAGCTTTAAATCTGTAGTTATAGGAGCGGTAGTCTTTTCGCTAGATTTACTTTTAAGTTCTTTACCACTTTCTACGTCAGGAGTTTCAAAAGATTTGTTTTTAATTTCGTCTAATTTATCTTCTTTACCCAGTAAGTCCAACATTGCGTCTAGATCATCAGCCTCTTCATCAAATCCAGTACCCTTAAACTCTAGTTCATTAACCTCTAAAAACTCTTCTATTTGTTCTGGAGTAGCGTTAGGATTAGCAGCTTTAAAAGTTTTAACTAACAGTTCTGTGTATAGTTTCTGTATTTTATTCTTAATCTTTTCAAGTTCCATGTCGTAACTTGTGTCGGCAAAAGCTGCTTCTATAGTTAACATTACTCTGTCCTAACACCATTACCTCGACTTTCATGTTCCTTAACCCATCTAGAATGGGCAGCGGTAAAGTCAGGGTTGGACCCATCTAATAAAATAGTCGGAGCCGATACAGTTAAAGTTGATTTACTACCACACTTAACACATTCCGTTTTCTTTTTACGTTCACACATACAACGCCATTCGGTTTGAATATGCTCACAAGAAGTACAAATGTAGTTATAATTTGGCATGGAAACTCCTTAGTTAAGTAGTGGGGAGGCCTGTATTATTAAGACCTCCCCTATGTTACTTAGGCGGCAGGAACAGCAATCGCAACACCAGCGGTATCGCGAAGTTCACCTACACCATACAGGGTATCAGCGGTAAAGAGATCACCAAGATATTCCTGTTTGTATTGGGTCTGAGAACGCACACCCATTTGCTCAACCAAAGCAAGAGCGTCTTTGTGCATCATCACACCAAAGCGAACAGCAACGGAGTTTGTCGTTGTTCCTGATGGGCAATTACTGGAAACAAATACGTCCATGCCGTAGATGCTACCAATTTTACCCGTCTTGATTGCATCACCGTCACCAATGAACTGTTGCTCAGTGAAGCGGTTAATACCAAGCATATCGTTGGCTGCAACCGGAGGAATAACCATAACACGATTATCCATCGGAACATCGGCGTTGTCCAAAAGAAGAATCATCTTCCGAATACCAGCATCCGAAATGTCGGCAGCGTTAGACGTACCACCTACAAAGTCCGTAGTACCATCACTACCAATCTTTGCTTTTTCAAAGAGTGACGTACCTGAACCACCTACGGTTCCACCTTGAAGACCTTCGATCAAAGTGAACAAGTCCGTATCTACTTGCGTAGCAAGTGCATACCCAGCATCGTCGGTGTAGAACCGGCGAAGCGATTGTAGGGCCTGAACCTCAACAATGTCTTCAATAACTACGGAATATTCGTAGTGCTTATTGATGGACAGTTGAACTTCATCATGTGTATCACCTTGCAGCGTAACTTGCGAGTTTGCTGCTTTGGCATTAGCGGAACCACGTACTGGTTTCGGAATGTGAATCGTGTCACCTTTCTTACCAGCGTGATTAATTTTAGTAACGACATTACCCAGGACAAGATTTTTCTTGTACCCTGCAATAACCTCGTCCGACCACAACTCAGGAATAAATTTCGCTGCCGTTGTTGTAGTTTGTTGTGCAGTACCCAAACCCATTTTATTTCTCCTTTAGCTCTTTATAGGTTATTTGACTCTACCTTCCGCATAAGCCTCTAAGATTTCATTTTGGAGTGCTTCATAACGAGAAGGTTGTGTTGTTTTAAGTCTGATTAGATCAGCCCTACGGTAGATTTTTTTACCGGATGTAGATTCAGAGTTAGTTTTAGATACACCCTTTCCTGCCTTCATAGCTTGTTGTCTTTGATCTGCTTTAACTGCCTCTGCCTCACTTGTATTATTAATTAGAGACCGTTCTTTCCAATTATTCATAAGTTCCATAGCGGCATCTAAATTATAATTATGAGCAGCAACGAACAGATTTTGTCGGATGTTACTATCTTGAACCCACTCCTGAAATTTAGAATCTGCTACGATATCCAAATAATCAGGATGCGCCTGTTTCAGTCGTTGAGTTGTAACTTCTGCCACCTGGGCTTTCTGTTGCTCCTCGAACTGACGGAACTTTGGATGATTTTCGATGGCCTTGTTGACTGCTTTATCGGGGTCATCGAAGAAATCTAAATCCTCTGTAGACGCTTCTTCTGTTCCGTTATGTTGTGCGGTAACTTGTTGCTGAAGAATATTATCGGTCAACTTACGTAGTTCACCTAGTTCTTGACCTTTTCTCCCAAGTTCCTTTTCAAGGTTCTCGTATGAAGAAACAATGTCCTCCATAGACTTACCCTGAAACTTTTTAGGAAGTTCAACCGTTTGTTCTTCTTGAGGTTGTTCCACTTCGGATGGTGGAGCCTCTTCGATGTTCGCATACGTAGCTGCTTCCTCAGGGGTTTCTTTATTTTCTTCTACAACAATACTATCCATATTACCGATCCTCCGTCCCTTATAAAGATTGTGGAGATTAAATTATGTTGGGATTAGACATCTAACTCTAATTGATCCAACGCTAGTTTGGTGGTTTCCTCTAAATTAATAATCATATTTAGCATGTCCACCTGGCCCTTCCTAAGAAAAAGGGTCTTTTCGTCGCTTATCGTTCGGATGTTTTCCAGTGATTCCGCCATGTCTGCCAATTCATTTGTAAAGGTAGACCAGGCATCGCTTGAAAACAATTCTAAACGATCTTCAAGAATTTCTTTATCTGTCATTATTATTTTTTTTTCTTGCTGTAAACTCGTCGTTTATTAGCAGTATTTTTTGATTTACTTTTTGATTTTAAATACATTTTACTACCCTCCGCTGGTTTGTTGCGCCCTTGCCTTCGCAAGATTAAGGACTGTTTCTGATTGTAAGTGTTCTATTTCTGGGTAATTCCTCATCGTTTCGGATTGAACATTTTGAGTCTCGACACGGAGTTTTTCAATACGGGCCATCTTTTCCGCAAGTTCTATTTGTAGTTTAGCCACGTCAATTTCGGTATTGTCTTCTTGAGCTTCGGCCTGAAGTTTAGCTGCATGAGCCATGTCCTTCATCGCACCGGCCTTCATTTCCTCAATTTCCATTTGCAATTTCATTAGTTGTAATTGCTGAACCATTTGTTGGATTTGTTGTTGTTGAGGATCGGGCTGCATTGTTTGAGACAAAGCCACCTTCATTTCGTCCCTATTTGGAACGGAACTATTTTCAAAGATGGACATAAGAAGCATAGAGTGTGGAGGAGTTCCCGGTTGTGTCATGGACATTAATTGAACCAACTGAGTCATTTCTAATTCTTTTGCCATAATACCCATAGAAGAGTATGCTTTAAATTTATAGTCTCCTGCTGGATAACGAGCGGGGTCAAATTGAATATATCGCCATACAGTTTTTTCAATTAAAGGAATTAAAAAGTTTTCTTGAAAATTCATTATGGTTCGTTTTTGGCGTTTAATGGAAGCGGCCTGTAGCATAGACATCCCGGAAGCCGTAGAGTTTCTAGGGTTAGAAAAGTTACTGTTGGCTCCGTCCATAGCCCCTGTACCCATTTGAACCATTCTTTCTAGTTCAGCACTCTCCGTAAACGTAGAGTTGGCTATGTTACCAAAGTTTAAGGGGAACAAGGTTGACCGAGGATCACCGTTTGTAAGGATTGTCTTACCGGCTTTAACCTCAAACTTGACTCCCCTAGGGAGGCGGGTAGCGTCTACACCCATCATAGGATGTGTCGTAAGGGCTAGGGCATCAATCCTTGCTCTAAGCTCTGCATCGAGAGCCTTTTGAGGATTGTAGCCTTTCTCTGCCACACCACGCCCCCAAAACTTGTTGGGAACTCTGTCTAGTTGGAAAGACACAAAGGGACGATCTTCCATTAAGTACGGATTTTCAGCGGCTTTAAGTACTACAGAGTCGTTAGCAATAACTACAACTGCTTCTACTAACTCATCGTCCTCGTACTCAAACTCCTCGTACATACTATCATTACGATTTACAAGGTATTTTTTCGGAACCCTTCCCCAATACTCAACAATTTTAACTTTGTCCATATCTGAGTATTCGCCAGTAGATTCCTCGTTAAACCCTAAGTCTATTTTGTCATAACTTCCTAAAGGTTTATCTTCATAAATACCTTCTTTTATTCCTTCAATTATTTCATATTTAGGTTTTGTAACTATCTGTGCTACACCTAAAGCATCGTTAATAGAAGTTACACAGGGATCAATTACAAACTCTTTTGGAGTTAAAGAATCTACTTTTACTGAAGTTAGTTCGTTGTTCAAAATTTGTACGTCGGTAGTAAGTGTATCGGGAACTGGAGTTTCTGTTGGAATTTTTTGGATTTCATCCACTACATTAATCTTTGCAATTCCTGTACCGTAAATTGCAGCGTTAAGCAAACATTCTACAATTGCATCTTTTACATGACATCTGTTTAAATCTTCTTGAAGAAGAAGTTTAATTACTGTAGCGTCAACTGGATTTTTATCTGCGACATCATCACGTAAATCAAACCAAGTGTCTCGTCCAAATATAGCTTCTTCTAATTCCGAAACAGTAGATTCAACCGCTTGTTGAGTAGCCGGGGATATTAATTTAGAACTTTCTGATTGGCGGGATTTATCTTCATGGGACCATACACCTCTCCAAATCCTATAGTATTCGTCCCACTTAGTCATGTAGTTTACGTTTCGGTGGTTTTCCCACTCTTCTACTTTTGACATAACCCAAGAAACTAGAGAAGCCTGAGGGTCCTTATAAATAGTATTGTCCATAAATTAGTATCCTGCTACAGTGTCCATGGGTTCCCACTCGTCTACTTCAATTGATTGTGCAAAGTCCGCTACGGAAACTTGATCTATATACGCTAGTGAGTCCAATAAATCGTCGTGAGATAGTGAGCTTGGAAAATCTAACATCTGACTAATAAAAGTATGGTTCCAATTGTCCTTACGGAATTTTATTTTACCATGCTCAAGTCGGCCTTGTAATGCCCAGACTATCCTATCTTGTTTCCTTTTGCCACCATGAGTTACATCGGCTATATTTAACCATCTATTCCTTATTCTCATCTCGTCTTCAATGTAGGGCATGATGGCATTTTTAAGTGCGCCTGATTCAATTCCTACTGTAGTGGCTTTTACATCGTCGGATATTGTAATGATCTTTTCTGCCGTCTCTTTGATGTTCCATCTACCGTGGTGAATGTCTTTTACTAACCACTCATCTCCGACAATCTTGACTACCGAAATAGCCGTTTCATCAAGTTTTGAAGACTTAAGACCTCTCCCCTTATCCGCTCTCTCAAATCCTGCCGGGTCAACCGAAACCACATAATGACCCTTTTTAGTGGCTGTGTCTTCATTAAATTCTTTATCGTCCTCATAACGAACCCAATCTTCTTGAAAGACTCCCCCAGAAAAACTCTCAAATGTTGCTTCAAATTCCTGACGAAAGGCCTGAGTCGACATATTCTTCTTGGCCGCGTCGATTTCTTTCGGGTCCAGAAAAGGATTATCTGTTGAAACAAACTGATATGCCTCCCAATCCTCTTCGTTTTCCTTTAGTTGTGCATCAATCCATAACTTATGAAAGTGATTCTTTCCCGACGGAGTCCCTATGAATAATGCACCACCCTTAACGTCTGCCAATGTAGGTCTTAAGATCATCTCCCACACTTCGGGTTTCATTGAGGCATACTCATCCATTACGACATATGCCAAACCTACCCCTCGTAATGTGTCCGGTCTGTCCGATCCCTTTAAATATATTTTTCGATCATTGACCAGTGTAATTGTTGCGGTATTTTCGTGGGTATTTTTAATTACGTTCTTCCCTACGTCCTTAAGGATGGACCAGAGAATGTCTTTGGCTTGTTGAAATGTGGGGGCAACATAGAAGACATCTTTATCCTCACTTTGGAGTGCCTTAATAATTAACACCCATGCCGCTAAATAACTTTTTCCAAATCTTCTACCGCAACTTGCTACTTTAAATCTTTTTGGTGACTTAAAAATCTGCATCTGAGCGTCATGAAGAGTAACTTTTAGGTCAGTCATCTTTGGTTACTTCATGGAACTCTGCTTCAAATATTTCTTGTTCCTTGGCTTCCTGGGCCTCTACTGCCTTGACGCCCTCAATAATAATATTTATACCTAAATCTTGGTGTTCATGAGTAATTTCTACTGCTTTCGAGGTAGGAATAATACGATCCATACACATTTTAAGGCAATGTCTATCTCCCTCTAAAGCCAACTCAACAACTTTGTTTACAATCTCTGGGCCTTTAGAAGACATAAGTTCTCTGGATAACTGGGTATATTTGTTAAGAGAACCTTTAGGTCTTCCCGAAGGATTTAACGGTTTCATTCCTTTATAAAAATTAGGATTTCCCCGTGGTTTTTTTTCAGATGTTGGTTCATCTTTTGTAGACATATATTCCCCCTGGCTTTGCCCTACATTGTAGGAAGACAGTTACGACTTTTTACTCTTTGCTTTTTTCTTTGCTGTTGCCGAAAGATCAGAAAAATGAAAGAGTTTTTTACTGCTGTTAGTATGGCGAGAACCGCTGTGCATATCACCGTTGGGCATTTTATGTGTCCCGCCTGTGTGCTTAGTGCCATCTCGAAAATAATGAGGAACGCCCTTTGCCATTTAACTTTCTCTCTTTTTCCAACCACTTTGCATATCTTTGTAGGCTTTAGAAGTAACAGTAGATTTACTTTTGGGATTACAAGTTCCCATTTTTCTACATTTTCTAATGTTTGCTACAAGAGACATATCACTACCATTTTTTACAGGACCAATAACGAGCCGTCAGTTTACCTGGTGGTCGGCTATCGCAACCATGACGAGCCCTAAAACTTTTTCGTCTTGCCGGTTGATCCTTTTTAATTGACATATTGGGATCGCCAAAGCGAACTAAACGTACAGTATCTTTTTCTTTGGCAAGAACGGCAAACTTTTTGTTTTTATTCTTGGGAGTTCTCTTAGGTTTATTGTACCCGGAAAACTTTTCCCCTCTGTAAGTTATCATTCCGTAACTCCGAAACTGTTAAGAGCGACCAAACCTTACAGGTTTGTGTACTTAAGTAGTCCTAAGGATTCTTTAAGTATGTTCTTTAATTAATAACTTAAAGGATTAACCTATAGTATGACTATATTATATCATATTTAGTTCCTAAAGTCAACTTAAGTTCCTTAGGACTACTTAGGAATACCGCGCTTGACCCCTTAAGTCAACCTTTATTTTTATTTGGGAGTTCTTTTTTATATAATTCATGGACTCCAAATTGCTTCTGATGTGGTCATGAGGGTTTATTATACAAGGACAGCGGCCCTGGGCCCCTCCCGGGGTCAACTCAGGGAAACAAATGATCCCAGGGAACTTCTCAGGTTTTCCCAAGGACCACCAGGGACAGCAACCATGGGAATTCATGGGAATTCATGGGAAATACAAAAGAAAAAGAGTTTGATAGTGGTTCCCAGGACATCCCAGGACATCACAAGCAATCATATCAATGATGGAAAACATGGGACATCCCAGGAAAATTATTTTTCATACTGTTACTAAACCATTGAAAACAAACAAAAGAAAATTCTTGAATATTCTATTTGTTTCGTTTAGGATTCCAATCATTGAAACGAACCAAACGACACGGAGAAAACAAATGGAAATCAATGTTCAAATTCGGAATGACTACGGACAACGCCGGATCATTCCAATGGACAACGCCGGGAAAGTATTGGCAAAGATTGCAGGAACCAAAACATTGACGGCGGAAACAATCGAATTGGCAAAAATGCTGGATTTCACTTTCAACGTAGTGACGGAGGAAATATAAAATGGAAGTTAAAGATATCAACAAGGCACTTGTGAAGGCTTCAAAAGCCGATGCAAAACAAGCGCAGCAATTAGTAGAGGCTGTATACCTGGACGCTGCATCGGTCATCGAAACGGAAACCGGCGGAGCGTGGCCTGAGGGATCATTGACAAAGAAAATGATCGAAAACAGCCCGACACTGACGGCCATGTTTGCCAAGCTATCTCAGGAGGATCGTTCGGAACATATCCGGGATATCAAGTTTACAAAACAGAACTACGACGCTATTCTAGTGGAAGCTAGGGACAACGGCTGGCGCAAGTTGTCGGCAATTCGCAAGGCAATCCAAAAGGACCAAGCCGAAGAACCATCAGAAGAAGAAACCGAAGAAACGGCGGGAGAAGAAACCGAAGAAACTTCGGCGGAAGATATGGACTTTGAAGCCGCTGTAGCTCATGTCCTAGGTGCAGTCATGAACGCCGAGAAGGCTGGACACGACGCCAAGGCGGTCCTAAAAGAGGTCATCACGCTCTACCGCGACCAGTGAAGTATATTCCAGGGTATCGCCAGGGTTTACCTTGGCGGTACACTAGAATATATTTATTTCTGGGACGGTCCCAGGAAACAACGACGGAGAGAAGTAATGTCTGACGTAGACAATTGGATAATCCGCAACACAAAAGATGATACCTTTTGGACTAATGAAACGCTTGGGGAAGGATGGTCATGTTGTATCGGATGGGTAGACTACTCTAGCTGTCAAGTATTTACCCAAGAAGAAAAAGATACACTAGACTTACCTATAGACGGAGCATGGGAGAAATTATGATAACAATTTATAGATCAAAATTCAGAACGGAAATACGCTTCGGTGCATGGGTTTACAAATCCCGCAAGCGTAATGGTAAACGGATAACATGGGAAATATCAAAATGGTATTGATCACAATTTTAATTCTTGCAGTCTTTGGGTTTACTGTAGTAGTATCCCTTATGAATTTAATCTCGTTGATGAAGGAGGACAACTAGTCATGTTGGTTAAAGAAGCATTGGAATTTGGCAAGGTATCAAAAGGGAACACCAAAATGCCAGGGACATCGTATGCGGTTGATGCTTTCGCATGTAATGTCGGAAGTAAGTTAGCGCAAATCAAGGGAACACCCTGCCATGGTTGCTACGCTAGACGTCTACAAAAGATTAGGCCTAGCGTCGACAAGGGATACAAAGCTAATCTGCACAAATGGCGCACAAGTGATCCCGAATTGTGGGTTGAGGCTATGGTGTTTCAAATCTTACGAAGTGGGGAAGAATACCATAGATGGTTCGATAGTGGGGATTTACAGTCTCGCGCAATGCTCAATCAAATTATTGAGGTATGTAAACGAACCCCCAACGTAAAGCATTGGCTACCTACGCAGGAACGAACCATTGTTGACGGTGTGGCATTGCCAAAAAACCTTGTCGTGCGTTTATCAGGTAGCAAGGTCAACGGACGTGCGCCTAATGCGCCCAACACTAGCACGGTATTCGACAAACAAGGTGAGGCGATAGGTCAAGAGTGCCTAGCGTATACCAGGGGAAACAATTGTGGCGATTGTCGCGCATGTTGGAACCCTAAGGTAAAAAATATCAGCTACAAAAAACATTAATCGGAGGGAAAACTATGAAGCGTGAGAAATTTCTTGACACTGTGAAACTAATGCTTATAGTGGGATCATTCTTGGCATTACTTTTGGTTACATAGGAGGAACCATATGAATATATTCTATTTACATTCGGACCCCGTAACGTGCGCTAGGATGCACTGTGACAAGCATGTAGTCAAGATGATACTGGAATATAGTCAACTATTATCGACGGCGCACCATGAGCTAGACGGCACACCAGCCATAGAGTGTTACAAACCGACACATAAAAACCACCCTAGTACCGTATGGGCTAGGGAAAACAGACACAATTATCGCTGGTTATGGCGATTGTTAGACGCTACACAGGAGGAATATACACACAGATATGGAAAAATACACGCCACAAAACAAAAAGGAATTGTTGACAATCTACGGTATTGTCCCTATGAATTGACGGAAGGCATGGACATGACACATATGCCACAGTGCATGCCTGATGAATATAAAACACTACAGTCCAGCATACAGGCATATCGAAATTACTACCGTGGAGACAAGGCTTATATGGCGAAGTGGACTAATAGAGAAATACCACATTGGATGGAGAGAGCATAATGACTTACGATGAATGGTGCCGAATGATGGAATTAAAGTATGATTTCATGCCCCAATGGTGGTGGAATAAGGCAACACGGATGAAATCTTATGAAGCCTATGCTGAAGTATTCAAAAACTTCGGAACAAAACCGGACAACATGGAAGATGGATAACATGAGAGATAGAATAGTTCAGGGTTTGGTTGCCCTGCTACGCGATGATTGGTTTCAAATTACGTTCCAACTGGTGATGATATATGTCCTCATTCGTTGGGGCGGTAAGTAAAGGGGAAGTAATATGCGTTGTATTATTTGTGACACTATACTATTCGGGAGTGAATTACTTAGTAAAGACGTGAGGACGGGAAAGTTTCTCGACACATGCGGGACTTGCATGGCTGAGATCAACCAATCTCTGGCAGAACTACCTGAAAAAATAGTTCTTGACACTGAGGAAGAATAGCATTAGGATACTAATGAAACCTAGGGAGTTAATTATAATTATCATTATGAATTATTCCCTAGGTATTCCTGGGATGGTCCCAGGAAATTAAAGAAAGGGAAAGGTTATGTCTACTAGAAAGAACCAACGTACTCGTAAGGAATCACCGAAGAAACGAAACCCCATAGCGAGACACATGAACAAGTTCAACAGTCCCAAGGTATTCCGGGGCCGTCGCAATGAATTGATTGCCAAAGAGGCAGACAAGGAAATAGACGAGTTCTTAAAGGGAGGGGACTTCTAATGTTGCAGCCTCTATGGTTTACCGATGAGTCCTCCAGGGTGGGAAGTGGAGTTCGTATGGTACGGGTGAAAACACGTGGTAGGAAGTGGACTCACCTTGAGTATTTCCCCGGTGGTCGGGAGGGTCACAAGGTCAATGTGAAACTCAAGAAAAGTTTGTTTGAACTGATGGAGAGAGACACGGAGAAGCAAGTGGGATCGTGGCATCCCTTCTACAATCAGACTGATGAGAAAGAGGACGCCGATGGATGGAATGAATTGGAGGGTTTACTGTCATGAGTGAAGAAGTATGGATTGTATTTGGATACGATGGCTATGATTTTGCTTGCGTCTATGCCGTGTTCAAACATGAGGCCGATGCCCTCAAACGTAGGGACAACCTTAACGATGCGGAGGTTGACGGCAATACGTACTACGTGAATAAGTATGAAGTTCTTGAAACGGAGGAGGACTAAATGAAAAACCCAATGGGCAAGGGACGTTCAGTGGAAAATCCATATGCCATCTTTAGGATGCGTGACTTTGAGTTACGAGTCCTTAAGACCTATCAACTACCGAAGAACGAGAAGGGTTTGGCTCGTTGGTTTACTGTAGCCAGGTCCCCTATGACCTTCGGTAGTTGGGAGTACGGAGACATGTACAAGGCAGAAGTTGTCGATAACTTCCGTCTAATTGAGGCAACCCCTGAGTTCAGGGAAGCATACCCGGAATTAATTGTTGACATCCCGGATATCGTAGCTTAATATAGTAGAGTAAACAGAAACGAAGGAGATTACATATGATCACTGAAGGTATTGTAGCTTTCTCAAACCTTGAAGAGACTGAGCGGTTCAATGGTCAGGACACTGGCAAGTATTCCATCGTCCTCACCCTGGAATCCGAAGAGGCGGCGAAGCTCACCGAAGAGGGCGTTAAACTCCGGGAGTACAAGAACCAGCCGCAACGGAAGTTCGTAACCAAGTTCAGTGGGTTCTCCGTACTGGATGCTGATGGTGAATCATTCGGCAGCAAGTACATCCCCTATGGTTCCAAGGTTCGTATTCTTTGGGAACCCGGCAAGCCGCATCCGACACACGGTGTAGCTCCGTACTTCAAGAAGATTAAAGTATTGGAGTTGGCCGAAGGTGGTTCGGCGGGTGACGGTGGAGATGATGAGGACTTCTAACTTCATCAAGAAGGGACCCTGTCCCGCATGTCGTAAGGATGGTGAGGACTCCTCTGGAGATAACCTCGCCATCTACGACGATGGACATGGGTTCTGTTTCAAGTGTGGTCATGTAACCTCGTCGGATTTCTCTGAGATTGATGACCTCGTTCAAAACATGGGACCGTCCCATAAATCAACAAGGAAACTAGAGATGCTAGGTACACCCGGACCAATCACTGATCGGAATATCTCCCAAAGAATAGTGGAGAAATTCGGAGTCACTTTGGAGTCCAACAAGCACCACTATCCCTACTTCGATAGGGACAGTAAGAATGTAGTGGGGACCAAGGTTCGCTCATGTGAAACCAAGGACTTCCATACCACTGGAACGATGGACAATACCATGCTGTTTGGTCAACAGTTGTGGTCATCCGGTGGGAAGTTTGTGACCATAACCGAAGGCGAGTTGGACGCCATGGCAGTGTCCGAAATGTTCGACGGGAAGTACCCTGTCGTAAGCATTAAACGTGGTGCCGCCGCCGCATCAAAAGACATCAAAGAAAATCTTGAGTGGCTGGAAACTTTTAACAAGGTAGTCCTTTGTTTTGATAACGATGCCGCAGGGAAGAAGGCTTCCCAGGAAGCGGTGCGTATTTTCTCTCCCGGAAAGGCCAGGGTTGTTACCCTACCCATGAAGGATGCCGGTGATATGTTGAAGGCCGGTAAGGTTCAGCAATTTGTGAAGGCATGGTGGGATGCCGATGACTACAAACCTGCCGGGGTTGTGTCCTTGTCGGACGAGAGTTGTTGGGATGCCTTTGTTACCCGTGGTAAAGCGGAGATCATACCCTTCCCATCGTCCTTTGGTATGCTGAATAAGATGATGAACGGTGGTATGGGAGCAGGAGAGGTTACTGTCATTGGTGCATTAACTTCCGTAGGTAAGACTACGTTTGTCACTAATCTTTTGTACGGTATGTACAAGGAAACGAACCGTAAGATAGGAGCGGTATTCCTTGAGTCCTCCATTGGAGAGACTACGGAGAACGTAGTCGGTGTAGTTGGTGGGACTAATATCAAGGGGATACCTGAGGAGGAACGAGAGTACGACAAGTACCGTCCCTACTATGAGGAACTACAGGAGTCGGATCGGATACACCTGGACGATCATGCGGGGTCCTCCGACATTGACGATCTGTTCTCTCGTATGCGCTATCTAATCAAGGGCCTGGACTGTGAAGTTATTATTCTTGACCCACTACAGGCAGCGGTGCAGTCCAATGAGAACGGTATGATTGATGAGTTCATGGATCGTTGTCTTAAGATTGCGAAAGAAACCAACGCCGCCATTATCATTGTGTCCCACCTTAGGAAACCAAGTGTCAAAGACCCTCATGATGTCAACGAGTACGACATGAAGGGTTCGGGTTCGATCAATCAGATAGCATTTAACACGATCCTTTTGAGCCGGGACAAGATGTCGGACGATGAGTACGCCAGGAATTGTACCAAGGTACAACTGGTGAAGTGTAGACGTACCGGACGTACTGGACATGCCGGTTGGTTGTACTACGAAACCGATACAAGCCGCATGGTTGCCGGGGTTTCTCCAGACGTAAAGGTAGTGGAAGATGAAGAGTTCTAGGAATACTAGAAAAAATAATACTATATCAATGGAAAGAGGGAGAAGAAATAGGTCCTTATATATTAAGAATAGAACCGGCTATCGGTGCGAATGTTGTGGCGAGGAATTTCCAGAGGAAGTTCTTGAGTTTCACCATCGTGATCCGGAAACTAAAAAGTTTGGTCTTGATGCTAAAGTATGGCGTAGAAAGTTAGCTTACCTATACAATAAAGATGTTATTGCGGAAGCAGACAAATGTGTGATACTATGTAGTAACTGCCACAGACTAGAGCATGTAGCTATAAAGAATGGTGAGACATTGATAGATGACAAAGACGCTTATCATAGATATAGAAACCACCGTTATTCCTGTGAAGAATATATGGATGGTGGGGACTATGGACTTGGAGACGGGGATCAAGGAGAACTTTTTGAATCCCTCCCTAGAGAAACAAAAGATACAGGAGATGATAAATGGATTTGATTGCGTGGTTGGTCACAATATTATTGGGTTCGATTTACCTGTTCTAAGGGAACATTTGAATCTTAACTTTGACCAAGTTAAACTAGTCGATACTCTTATCATGTCCCGTCTGGACAACCCACAACGAGACAACGGACATTCATTACGAGCATGGGGAGAAAGACTAGGGTTTCCCAAAGGAGATCATGATGATTGGTCTAAGTTGTCAGATGAGATGATTGAGTATTGTGAGAGGGACCTTGAAGTTACTGCCAGACTATACAAGACTCTTAGGGAATCCCTTAGTAATTTTCCCGGAGAATCTCTTGAGTTGGAACACAAGGTACAGGAAATTATAACTGAACAAGAACAGAACGGATGGAAGTTAGATGTTGAAAAATCTTTTGGATTACTGGCTAGGCTCAAGGAGCGAAGCATCCAGGTTGAACGAGATGTACATAGGAGGTTCACTCCGCTCCCCACGTTTGTACGTAGAGTCACGCCCAAGGTTAAGAAGGACGGTACTTTCAGTACAGTCGGTATTAAGTTCCTTGGGGATACTCTTCATACTGTGGCTGGCGATTTCAGTAGGGTTGATTGGCCTGAGTTTAATCTAGGTTCTCGTCAACAAATAGGCAGACACTTACAGTTCTTCGGATGGAAGCCCACTAAGTTTACGGAGAAGGGGCAAGCCATAGTTGACGAGGGAACCCTGTCCAAAGTGGACATACCTGAGGCCAAGTTAATCGCTGAGTACCTTATGATTCAGAAGCGTGTGGCACAGGTACAGTCCTGGATTGATGCGGTCCAGGAGGACGGGAGAGTTCACGGCAGGGTTAATCCAATAGGTGCCGTCACTGGACGTATGACCCACAGTAGTCCTAATTTAGCCCAAACACCCGCATCATATTCCCCATACGGTGCTGACTGTAGATCATGTTGGACAGTACCGAAGGGATACAAACTGGTCGGAGTTGACGCCGCTGGTTTGGAGTTACGAATGTTGGCCCACTACATGAATGATGAGGAGTACACAAATGAAATCATCAACGGAGATGTACATGCAGCAAACCAGAAAGCTACTGGACTTGCAACAAGAGACTCTGCTAAAACTTTTATCTATGCTTTCCTCTACGGAGCAGGAGACGGAAAGATTGGCTCCATCGTCGGTGGTACTGCTACAGATGGAGCAAGACTTAAAGCATTATTTCTCCAGAACACACCAGCTCTTAGAGATTTACGAGAAAGAGTTTCAAGGGCCTCTCGCCGGGGACATCTAAGGGGACTCGACGGTAGGAAGTTAGTAATAAGAAGTGAACATGCCTGTCTTAACACACTTCTACAGTCGGCAGGAGCAATCGTTATGAAGAAGGCATTGACGTTGCTCTATGAATATGCTATCCTACATAATATAGAGTTCAAATTCGTAGGTAATATTCACGATGAGTTCCAGGCAGAAGTCAGGGAAGATCATGCCGATAAGTTTGGATGGCTGGCAGTGGAATGTATTAAGGCAGTTGAGGACAGGTTTAACTTGCGTTGTCCTTTGGATGGTGAGTACAAAGTCGGAGACAATTGGGCAGCTACTCATTAAATCTGGGATCGTCCCATAAATTTAGGAGAGACAAATGACAAAGACATTAGATACTCTAGTTCAAGATATCTATAAGCTGATGAAGGATCGTAACTCCGGAAAGGATGTCGATGTTGAGGCAGAGATAGATAAATTTGGAGAGTCTATGAAGGACCTCATGCGTAAAGAGTTTCTCCCAGGTTCTCCAAGGGACGGACGGAAGCTGCGGTTGTCTGCCGTAGGTAGAAACGATCTTGTTCAGTGGTTCTCCTACAACGGATACCGAGGTGAGAGGATCAAACCTCATACCCTAATTAAGTTCATGTACGGCCATCTGATTGAAGAGATGTTGCTTTTCTTTGTACGTCTTACGGGACATGAAGTGACCGATGAACAAAAGCAAGTGTCCGTTGGTGGGATAACGGGACACATGGACTGTAAGATTGATGGGGTTGTTACCGATGTAAAGTCCACAACCAAGTTTGGACTCATGAAGTTTGAGGACGGAACCTTGGCAGAAAGGGATGACTTTGGTTACGTCGATCAGCTTAAGGCCTATGCCCATGCAGAAGGGGATCGTAAGTGGGCATGGTTAGCCATGGACAGGGACAGTGGTAAACTTTCCGTCCTTGAGTACGATCTGGACAACAAGGATCACCCAATGTACAAGCATTATTCTGGGGACATTGAGGAAAGGATAGATCACGTAAAAAAGTTAGTAGAGCAAGCAGACCGTCCCTCACGATGCTATTCTCCCGTCGAGGATGGCAAGTCAGGCAACTTAAAACTTGGTACTACTTGCTCCTATTGCCAATACAAGAAGATTTGTTATCCAGAAGTCCGGGCCTTTCTAACTGGATCAGGTCCAAAGTTTTTAACCACCGTGGTAAACGTGCCTAAGAATAGGCAGGGTAAACCACATCCTGAACTTAACTTAGAGGAGTAATACAATTATGATAGAATTTAAAGCTGTAAGCACACCTAGACATGATAGGTTTGAAGAAACAATTACAAATCTTTTAAATGAGGGATGGGAATTACATGGTAGTCCTTTTGTATCTCAGAGCGGTGCTATGACACAGTCGTTAACCCGTACTATGAAGACTTCTAACCCTGTTAAATCTAAAAAATAGATACTCTTGTGGTTAAGTATCGTAATAAGTTTGAAGAAACGGCAGGGGTTCTCTTGAAGGACTTATGCAAGTATGAATCTGAGAGAATCCCCTACGTCATTCACAAGAATTATATCCCTGACTTTGTGGGACGTAATAATAAAAACAGAATAGATATTCTTGTGGAAGCTAAAGGATACTTTAGAGTAGGGGATACTCAGAAATACAAGGCAATAAGGGACAGTCTTCCAAAGAAAACTCAGCTTGTTTTCCTTCTGTACAACCCGAATAAAAAACTACGTAAGGGAAGTAGGATAACAATGGCCGAATGGTGTGAAAAAGAAAACATTAAATGGTACACTTTGGAGGACATTAGAAATGCCTTTACCAGTTGAACAGTTCCTAAAAAGATTAGCGGTAGTTACTGATCCCGATTCTCTATGTGAGTTCTTGAATATCGAAAGCAAGGATATAATTGAACGCTTCGATGATTTAATAGAACAGAACATGGATAAACTTAGAGAAGAATTTGATGTTGACTTTGCAGAGGATGAGGACAGTCATGAAGATAACTTATATTGACCACATGGGTAGTGATCTACGTGTCGTTAATGCAGCCCGTGTATCTTTCGACAAGGTAAGCACGTGGGAAAAGAGTGATTATAATCTTAACGATCAATCTCTGGTAAATGTGTTACTAGAGAAGGACGCTAAACTTATACGGTATCTCGCAAAGCATAATCACTGGACTCCTTTTGGTCATTGTCAGGCTACCTTCCGTATCAAGGCTCCAATCTTTGTGGCCCGTCAGTTAGGTAAACATCAGGTAGGTATGGTATGGAACGAGGTAAGTCGTAGGTACGTAGACAGTGATCCTAGATTTTACCGTCCAAAAAGTTGGAGGAAACGTGCCAGGAATATAAAGCAAGGTAGTAGTGAAGAGACAATTAAATACTCAACCGCTCCTTTGTATTCATATGCCTACCAGTGTTACTCAAATATGTTGGATGATGGGATATGCCCCGAACAGGCACGTATGGTCCTACCACAGTCTATGTACACTGAATGGTACTGGACAGGTTCCCTGGCTGCATGGGCCAGAGTATGCAAGCTAAGACTTGATCCCCATACACAAAGGGAAACTCAAGAAGTTGCTAAGATGCTTGACAAAGAGATGGTTAAGCTATATCCTATTAGTTGGAAAGCATTAATGGAGATGAACAATGATAACTAGAATGGAAAAGTTACGGGAAGCAGCGGGAGTAGACAAAGAAGAAGAATTGGACATGGTCAATAGCCCTCCTCATTATAATCAAAGGGGAGTCGAGGCTATAGATGCCATACGTGCAGCTACGGATGATGGGTTTGAGTATTACCTTCAGGGTAACATCATGAAGTACCTGTGGCGCTATCGTTATAAGAACGGTGTGGAGGATTTGAAGAAGGCTGAGTGGTATCTCAAAGCTCTTATAGAGGAGAAGTCCGATGGAAGAAGAGGTTGAACTTGAATACTTCAAGGGTCTTATTAAGGACGGCCTTGATCCCAAAGTCCTAATCTTTTTAAAGACCCTGGCAGATATAAATAACCAGCCCGTGACGTACTTCGTAAAGGCATCACTAGAAGAATTTGTAGCTTACTTAAGTCAGGACTCTAACGTAGGGGATGAGGAGGAATTTAACGAACTCTTTCCCACAAGACATTAATATAAGGGAGAATGTGGAATGTATGGTAGGAACTCTGTAGGACCAGCACTCAAGGCCTGTGACGATCTTCACGCAATGAAGTACCGATTACCCAATGAAAGTTTTGAGGAAGCAATCAATAGACAAGCAGGAGTAATGTCAGATGATGAAGAACATCGTAGAACGTATAAGGAAATTACAATGGACATGCGGTTCCTTCCAGCGGGGCGTGTACAATCTGCTATGGGAAGTCCACGCAAGGTTACGGCGCTCAATTGTTTTGTTAGTGGGGTTATCGAAGACTCTATGGACAGCATCATGGCGAGAGCATCTGAAGCTGCTGAAACTATGCGGAGAGGAGGCGGCATTGGCTACGATTTCAGCCGTATTCGCCCTCGCGGCAGCAGGATTGTCTCTCTTGACAGTTCTGCTAGTGGTCCCGTTTCGTTTATGTATATCTATGATGCAGTGTGCAGGACGATTGTTTCGGCGGGGCATCGACGTGGCGCGATGATGGGAATCCTTCGGGTAGATCATCCAGATATTGAGGAGTTTATCCGAGCCAAGAAGAACGATAACGATCTGACTAATTTTAATATCAGTGTCGGAGTTACCGATGAATTTATGACGGCAGTAGAGAAGAACTCTACTTTTGATCTCAAGTTTAACGGGGAAGTCTACAGGACAATCAACGCCGGTATGCTTTGGGACGAGATCATGAGGAACAATTGGGATTGGGCAGAACCCGGAGTTGTCTTTATTGACAGGGTTAATGAGGACAACCCTCTAAACTATTGTGAAGTTATTGAGGCAACCAATCCCTGTGGCGAACAACCTTTACCACCCTTTGGATCGTGCCTTCTGGGTAGTTTCAATCTGGTTAAGTACGTCAATCCAGAAGATAAGACCTTTAACTTCCGTAAGTTTAAGGGGGACATTCCTCCCGTAGTACGTGCCATGGACAATGTAATTGACAGGACTGAGTACCCTCTGGACTCACAACAGAAAGACCATAAGAACAAGAGACGTATGGGTTTGGGAGTTACTGCCCTAGCCAACGCTCTTACCCTTATGAACATTCGATATGGTTCTCCCGAATCCGTAAAGATTACTAGGAAGATCATGAAGACCCTTGCCTGTGTGTCCTATGAGGCAAGTTCAGACCTTGCGGTAGAGAAGGGTTCATTCCCTATGTTCAAAGCAGACAAGTATTTAAACAGTGGGTTTGTCTCTAGGTTGCCTAAGGACTTACGGGAGAAGATACGAAAGCAGGGCATGAGGAATAGTCACCTCACTTCCATAGCTCCCACGGGAACCATTAGCTTCACTGCCGATAATGTGTCCAGCGGTATCGAACCTGTATTTGCACTACAGTACGACAGGACTGTACAGTTAGAGGAGGGTCCCGCTGTAATGCCCATGAAGGACTACGTATATAATTTGTATGGGATAAAGGGAGAGACTACGGAAGACCTGGGTACTGATGACCATCTTAATATTCAGATAGCAGTACAGCCCTACATTGATAGTGCCTGTTCCAAGACGATTAACGTAGGGGACTCCGTAACCTTTGAGGAATTTAAGGAGGTTTACCTTAAGGGATGGAAGGGAAAACTAAAAGGGGTAACGACATTCCGACTAGCCGGTAAGAGGTACGGCGTACTTAACACTACAGAACCAGATGGCGAGGGTGCCGCATGTTTCATTGATCCCGAAACTGGTCAGAAGGAGTGTGGGTAATGTTAAAATATTGGGACATACCTTTAGTTCAAGTAGGGATAGGACTTATTGTATTTTACTTTGGACTAAAAATGTTTGCTGGTGGTATGAAGTCCATGGGAAATGTGGAACATTTAGAATGGTTTGTCTCTAATCCATATTGGATGTTTCTTGGAGGAATTATCTGTACACTATTATGGCAATCAAGTTCTCTTAGCACTACAGCAATTATAGGTTTGGTTGCTAGTGGATTTCTCCCGCTACCTAGTGCGATAGCCGCTGTACTTGGAGCAAACATTGGAACCACAGGAACAATTTGGTTAGCTGGTTTACTTGTTTCCGATGGGATGCCTAAGGGAGATACGTTAAGAATAGCAATGGTTCATACAGGAGCTAATCTATTTATGGCTATATCGTTATTACCATGGGTGCATCATATCGCTAGGTTTGTAGGACGTTTTTAAATATGGGACCGTCCCAGGAAATTAAACATCCCACCATTTAATTCTAATTATCTTGGAACTACAACGGGGGCAGAGAAATCTGTCCTCGTTTTCTTTTGGCTTCTCATGGCCTCTGAAGAAACATATAATTCTATTCTTCATTCTCCTCATAGTATCCCCTCACCAAAGGTTTAGTTGCCTGACCGGCAGTGATGGCCCAATTTAGTCCTGCCCCTGCGTAGTCTCGCTTCCCTTTAACACCAGCCAATGCCTCTCCTGCCTTTAGGTTGGCCCTGGTTGGACCTCCACTAGGAAGTTTTCTGCCTGTTTCCCCTGCAATTTCACCCATGGTTTCTACCACGGTTTCTTTTGTTCCTTCTTTAATAGGGATAGTAACTTCAGTTTGAAGTTTAATATCTTCCCATTCTTTTCCTTTGATACCTGGGTTGGCCCTTTTCAATTCTTTATTCTTGGCTATATTCACAAGATCAAATTCAATAGGAGTAACTACAGTGACCATACGATCTGCGGCGGGAGCCTTTATTGATACGTCATCTTTTAACCCTAATCTCTTTACTGGTATGTTAAGTAAATCATTCTCGTCATTAATTACCGAAACCATTTTACCGTCAGGTTTAATCATGGTTACGTAATTAGCACCTCCTAATTCGTAGGCATCGGTTTTATGACTACCTACGAGAATGGCCGGTTCCCCTTTCCTCCAACCCTCAGGGTTTCTAATGCGAACTCCTTCTACTTTATTAAGTTCTTTGTACATCTTTCTATAACTCTTACCAAATCCACCACCCTTAAATATATCCGCTATGTCGCTTTGTTTAGCTCCTCCTAAAACAGAAGAAACACCCTTTCTAATGGGGTCAATAAGTTTACCTGATGCTCCCGTCGTTGGATTTCTAAGGGCCATTCTATAATTCTTTGTGGGATCAACTCCTTGAAACTTTGCAATCTGTTCAAAGGCTAAGTCCGTTTCTCTTTTGGAAAGTCCAGTTGCCCCTTTGACAAGTTTGAAGTAAGTCTTGGAATCCAGGGCAGCAAAATCTCTTTGATCTAAGTCATCAAGCATACTATAAAACTTTCCCTGATCTTTATAGTATTGGTCATTAAATAACCGCTGTTGATTTAACTGCCCCATAATTTTCTTTTGAGCAGTCCTCTGACCTTCCGCTGTTTTCGCCGTGTCAAACTTCTTTAGTTCTCTTTTGGCTACTTGTTGTGCGCCTCTACCTACTCCGTACTCTCTAAAGGTCCCCATTGCTTGAGGACTGTGGCGTTGAACAGCAAGATCAAACAAACCTCTACCCGAAACAAGACCAAGACCCGCTCCTTGTTTCGCTAAGTTTCCAGAGTAAAACCCAGGAACATAATTACGAAGGTTACTTAGGTACTCATAGGATTTATCCGCTATGGGATTAAATAAGCCCTTACCGGCATCAACTCCAAACCTCCCAAGTCTGGCAAAAGGAATAAAGTTAGTTCCAATCGTAGCTATGGTTGCTGCCGAAGGATCACGTACAGCCGCAACAGTATCGGCAGTAATACCTAAGGCAGTTCCCACTCCCGGAACAGGGGAAGTTATAAGGGCAGCTTTGTCCAGGGTAGACATACCCTCCCAGGCATCACCCGCTATCTCTTTAGCCTTACTTACGTTCTCGTCTAGCCATCCCATGTTTACTTATCCTATTTAAAGAGGAATCTTGGATTGATTTGAATACTCTTGACCAAGTTTTACCATTATCTCTCCGATCTGTTTCGCAGTAAAGTTCTTCCTCCGTAAAGTTTGTAGAGTAGCGTCAGTCAGCACATTGTCCGGTATATATACTTGGTCTTGTAAACTGTTTCTGATACGGGAATTAAGTCCCCCGGTAAAGTTTCTAGTTGCTGCCTGGATAACTCTAGCTATTCCCACTCGTTCATTAACTACTTGAGTTTTCCCTTTTACTTTTTTAATGACTTGAACGGGAGTATTGGCAAACACATTGACTTTCCTTGCAAGTTTCTTCATGACCCTACGGCTTCGATTTTGACTATCCCTATATACTTCTACAAACTCATCTATCTTTTCAGGAGTTATTAACTGAGGGTCCATTTCTGTAATGGCTCTCTGTAGCCTAGCTTGTGACTCATTTAGAGGTTGAATATCTTGGTATAAATTCCAACCCATTTCTTTTGTAAGGTTTCTTGTGTTGGGTCTTCCTCCGGTAGCTGCCCAGAAATATAGATCATCCTTAGTCATGGGCCTCCCACTGGCTCTTTCTGCATTACCAAGCCCTAAGAGTTCTTCAGATTGTGTTGTCTTTAAAAAATCATCAATAATTTTATAAGAACCACCAGCATACACAGGTTTCAATAATTCATCTACACCATTCTTTATCTTTTCATCTAAGGTAACTCCCGCATAACTATCATAGACAGGCCTACCTGTGCGGTTGTCTACCCCTGTAAGGACATTCATAGCGGCCTGGACAGCCATCTTAGGAGACACAAACTGACCGGCAACTTGACTACCTAAAGTTCCATATGCTTCTTCAAGTTCTGCGTCGGACATAATCTCGCTCCCAAGTACCTTACCCGTAACTGTCTTAGCGATACGAGAAATGTAGTCCAAAGTATTTAAAGAAGCAGAGTTTAAAGTCCTAGTCCTAATATGCGGAGTGTAGTTTGCCTTCTGTTCTTTGACAGTCTTCGCTATAAACTGATCGTAAGTCCCTTTAAACTGGAGCCGCTCCTTTATTGCTCCCCAATCCTCCTTAGGAAATTGAGACTTTACTGTGTCGGGAGTAATCTTATCCGCACCAGTTTCATCTATGTATACTGGTTCCATAAAGTAATCCGTTGATCCCCTGGCCCACTCTGGATTAAGAATAGACATTGTACGTTGGTGATCGTCAGTAATGCCATAGTGATCCCTAAGGCGTGTCGCTGCATGTTCCATACCTACAGCTAGTCCACTCATTCCTGCTAACCTACGCATCCCCGTGGCTATCTGTCTAGCATTTCCGGTAGCAGTACCCTGTGCAATGTCTTGGAGTCCGTACTTAATTATATTTTTTGAAGTCCTAACGAGTTCCACGGGAAATAACGTATAGTTACCGACAAGTGGAAATTTAGAAAGCTGTCTAAAAGCTGCCGGTGCAGAACCATAAGTAGGCATAGTGGCCTTTACGATCTCAGCGGCTCTTGTATTTAACCATTCCTCATGTCGTTTTGCAGCGTCACCCGCATATACGTTAGGATGGATAGCTCTTTGTGCGGCCTTCTCTGATTCAAAGGCCACGAGTTTACCATATAAGTCGGGTTGTCCATAGGCTCTACCAAACTTTTCCATTGATTTAGAGTATGCTCTTGATGCAATGTTTCCCTGTCTATCTCCGAATATTCTGGAGTTCTGAACAATCATTTCACCCGTTACGTCCTGGTCAATTACGCCAAGACGTTTTAACATTGCTAGTTTCTTTAGTGATTCAGGGTTGCTTTTTCTTAATTGTTGCGACCAGGTACCCATTTCCTTAATGGCCCTGCCGTAATTTTTAGGATTAAGATGATGTCCATTAGCAACTAACATTTGAACCATACCGGAAGTGTTTAGGACATAAGCAGGAAGGTCTAAAATAGTTTGAGTAGCCTGACCAAAGGAAGAAATCTTCCCCAATGCCCTCATTACACTTCCAGAATTTGCAGGGTCAAAAACATCCAAACCTTTTGAAATCATAGTGGCAAAGTATTCACTAACGTAGGGATCGGAAAGCACTTTGTTTGGCGTACTACCTCCGAATCTACCTAGGGACTTCTGAATAATCTCACTTAGTCTTACGTCCCCTGCCTTTGGATCAACTCTAAAGGCCTCTCTACGTGAGGGTACAACGGGAAATAATCCAGGAAGTTTTAGGGGTTCTCCTGAGGAGTCTGAGGCAATCCTACGTATATCGTCAAAGTACTTTAGTTGTGACAGGACTTGACTCTGGTTCATTAGAGTAGACTGAAGACCCTTGTAGGGATCGGAGACTTCTCCAAAGAATACCCGGAGTTCCTCAGGTATCTTCTTACGGGACTTAAGAACTTTACCAGCCGCTTCCGTTACTTGTCCCCTAAACTTATTCGATACTCCCTCAAATACACTTCTGTACCAACCTCCTTCGGGCTTAGTCATGTTGTCCAGCATACGTTCAAGGACGTAACTTTGTTCTCCAGGTGTCATTTTGTTATCTGGATCAATGACCCTTAAGGCTCCCGCAATCCTACTATCAAGATCAGCTTCCTTTATAGGGACTCCCTTCTCATGTTGACTGATTGCGCCTCGTAATCTTTTTCGATCCTTGGGACTTAAGGCGGCAGAGTATTGGCGGGTAATATAAAAGTCCTGTCCTAGTGTCCTGACTCCTATCTTACCCTCACCTGGTTTCATTCCAAGTAATCTGGCTATTTCCCTTTCGTTGTCACTAATTTCTTTAGTTAAACTATCTACGGCTTTCTTTACGTCGGGATCAATTTCCCCCTTTCCAGTATTAAAGTACCTAGCAAAGTCAGCGTCGGAAACCCCACGTTGCTTCTGGAGATTTCTTAACTCACGCATCTTTTCATTAATTACGGACTCAAAATACTTGTAATCATTTTGCCTTACTACAGCGGGTCCGTAGATTTCATCATTTAATGCAGCCCTAGAAGTGAATATTCTTCCAAGATCGGTATTTAACTTTGCTACACTCTTTGGTATTATCTTAGTACCTGTATCAAGAACTGCCTTACCGGCTTTTGTGTTGGCAGTGGCCTGACCTATGTTCTTAAGACCCTTTGATCCGTACCTAACGAGTTGAATAACACCGTTTACAGCGGCAACCAGGGGTATGTCCAGAAGAGCAGCATCGCCGTACTGCTTTAACAACCTAGTCTTATCGTCATCTGTCTCCGCAATCTCTAGTTGTTTTGAGAGTTCCACTAACTTATCAGTCACGGGAACATTCTCGACCATATATTTAACTTCATCCGGGAAAGTTTCAATAAGTTGTTGTACAATTTGCAAGTCTTCTGGTCGAGTCTGAACGTCTGCCTGTATAGCCGCTACAGATGTACCAGTTCCAGAGGATACTTTAACAGCAACCTTTTGTCCTTTGGTGTAGAAGTCTGTCTTCTTCCCTCCCATTATTTTATTCATTTCTACGGCAACTTCTTTTGCCTTCTTATGTCCCCATTTATCTATGATTAATTCCATGCCCTCCTTAAATGCCTTTCTACCTAGACCGGCCACAGTTATCATAGTAAGGACGTTACTTGCAATTTGTTCATTGGGAGTTAAGTCGGGACGCATGGACTCTAGTTTAGCAGAGAACGCCTTTCCAAATCCAGACTCCTTTATTGCCTGGATTGTTTCGGAATCCGTCACAGTTCCAATAGCGTCCACAATTTCAATGGGAGTTGACGCCATATCCATAAGGGCATTTACGGCAATCTTACTTGATACTTTCTGAGCTTCCCTTTCGACTTCCTGTGCAGTAGCCAAGGGGTTCACAATATTCTTTTTGATAAAGGCAGTTGCGGAATCTATAAAGTTAGACGTATCAGTAAGTTTACTTTCCGTTTCAACTGCCGCTGCTTCTTCCTTATCGGCGGGAGTTATTACTTTAAAACCTGATAAGTCTACCTTAGGAGTTTCATCCGTTGTGGGTGTCACTTTTTTAAAACCCGATAAGTCCAACTCAGTAGGAGGAGCCTCATCTGTTATTAATTTAAAACCTGATAAGTCCATAAATACTTACCTTTACTGCTTCTGACGTATGTTACCTTGGGCATCTTTAATATAAGTACCGACGGGTAGTGAATTTAATTGGGCTTGATTTAAGTTAGCAATAGGAAGAGGATTACTCTGTGTACCCTGACCAGGACCTAGAACGACAGTATTGGGACCAGGAGTGGGTACAGGATTCGGACTACTACTAGAGGACTGAGGTTGAGGAAGTTTAGCAGTTATGGCAGACTTAATATAATCTTGAACGGCTAGATATCCTGGGGCACCTCCTTGAGCGCCTGTGTAGGCTATAACGGCATTTCTAATATGATTGTTTATATCTCTAAGCATTGTATTATCTAAGGGTTTATCATTAATTGTAATTGATTTAACCGTTACACCATCAGGCTGATATTGAATCACAGCACCGGTAGCTGCTTTTATATCGTCAGCTATCCTCTTCATTTCACCGGGTTTCATTTTACCTTCTTTTGTGGCTCTTCTTAGGGCCGCTCTGGCTCTTGTTAACTCCGCATCTACCTTCTTATTTTCTCGTACTTCTGTACGCATACTCTGGGCCATGGCAAGAAACTCTTTTGCTTCCTGTACGTATCCCTTCTTTAACAAAGCACTATATCCTAAGTTAAGTTCCTTATCTGAAATATCGGCACCATCCGCTGACTTGGGATCATTAAAGCCCTCAAGCATCGTAAGGATTTCCTTACGATCATTATCACGTTTAATTGCCTGGGCCATCCTTGGGTCCATACGTGTCTCAACACCCATAAGTCCCGTAAGTCCCCTGCCTATACCACCAATGGCTTCCTTCATGCCCTGAGTAGATTGGGCAACGGCGGCAACTAGAGGGTCCATTCCCTCTCCTGCCATACGAATACGAGCGTCACGCTCTAACTGTTGTTGACGCCGTTGTGCATCCGTGGCCGATGCCGGTCCTTTAAAAAGTCCACTCCAATCATTAGTAGCCATTCTTTACTCCTCTAATCCTTGGTCTTCTGAGGGATCAGGGTCCATTCCGTAACCACTTCCCCCAAAATCGTCCATTATTGAATCCATAAATTCATTAGATACTTTTGTTTCATAAGCTGCCTGACCTCTTGAATCGGCTGTAAATCCAAAGTTATACGTTCCCTCTTGTGGAGTTCCTCTGGCTCCTCCCACTACCTGTCCTAACTCATTAACGGCAACCGGCATACCTATTCCAGGTACATTAGCATATCCAGCAATAGTAGTGTCCGTTACAGTAGGACCTGATCCAAGGGGACCTCCCCAGTAATCTTCCATAACAACTCCGGGTTGTCCTTTTTGACCCCAAGCAGAATCACCAAAACCCTCAAACAATCCCTTTAGTTCTTTTGATACGTTGTCTATCCCTAACATTTTTGATAAGTCAAAGGGTTCATTTATTGGTTGAAATGACCTAGCCAAGTCGTGTGCTAGGTACTCATACCCATCAATGGTTATAATTTCGTTTGGATTTTTTGCTGCTACGTTTTGAATAAAGTTATTTCGAGCTTCAGTATCATAGTATGCCAAACCTCCGGTCTGCCTTGCTGCGTCTTCAGGATTAGATACAGGAGTATCTGTACCTGACCATTGAACTCTTCCGCTATCTAAATCAATAGTTATGTCCTTATCAAACTGAGGATCAAAATCATGATATGCACCCATGGCATTTAATCCTGCTCCTAACATTGAAACGGGAGTAAAAGCTGACGTTGCCAGTGATCCAAGTCCCACTATTGACGCACCTACTTTACTTGCGGTATCTAGAGTAGGATCACTCAAAGCCCTACCCATCATACCCATAGGCCCTGCGTTCATCATAGTTATGGGATCACCTGGTTTAGGGGGGTCTAAAGACTCAAAGATATTTTTGGCTCCCTGAGATATTTTCTCCCCTATTGCTCCAAGGTCTAAATCGAAACCAGGAAATAGTCCCTTTTCTTTTCCTGTTTCTTTTGCTTGTTCCTCTTGTAATATATTTTTTAAGTCTTGAATTGTAGATAAAGTTCGACCCGATATAGATTGCAATTGTCTTCGTGCCTCTTCTTGGGTTATCCCAGGAGGCATAGGAGATACCGGAGACATCGGAGGAAGGTCTTCCCCGGATTCATCAGACATTTGAGCAAACCTTAGGGGTCCTGTCTGTCGAGATGGCATAGGCATGGGTTGAAAAGAGGAAGCGGGTTCCTGTTCCTGTGTCCTACCAAAGAGGCCACGCTCCGCTAACCATTGCTCTAACCAGTTTGCATTAGTAGCCATCATTAACTTCCTAGTTTATCGCTTATATACTGTCCCGCTCCCATTAAGGCAGTTGGGAATAGCCCTGGAGCCCGAGCTTCCGCTTGAGCCAGTAGTTTTTGAGAAGCTGCCTGAGAAGCAAGACCGGCTCCAGCAATAGTCCCCAAGTCTCCTCCGATACCTCTACCAAGTTTAGCTTGTTGTAGCGGAATATCTAAGAGTCCAATGGCCTGTGCAATATCACCACGCTCTCTACCAATTAACCCATCAATCAATGCCTGCGCTCTGGAAAATGCAGCAGTTCTCCTACCCTGTTGTCCTCTACCAATGGCCTCTTCAAGAGCCTGTTGTTCAGTGGCACCTCCAGTTCCCCCAAGCCTTCCTTGAGCCAGAAGGCGGGTTTCCAGGTCAGTTCTTTGGCGTTGTTCTTGTTGTTCATAGTAGGGTTGTTCCTGTTGATAAAAGAGATCGGCGGCTGCAAAGGGGTCCATCATGGCATATTGAGATGCCTGACCTCCAAAGAGTCCACTCCGGGTTAATGCCCCTTGATATATGTTTTGAAGTTCAGGAGAAAGCTGAAGTAAAGCTGCCTTTGATTCCGGGTCAAACTCCGCTACTCCACCTAAACTTGCCGTAGTATAGGGAGTTCCTGCCTCAATAGCCGCTTGGCTTGCCGCTCCCGCTGCTTCTGCTTGCGCCCTTGCGGCTTCTAAGCCTTTTTCACCAGCTTCACTTTGCCCCCAAAGACTTAACCCTGCTCCTACTAAATCACCAGCAAAATTCCATAATGACATTTTATTTCTCTCTTTCTATTGTAGTTATCATCTAATCTTTCCTTTTTTAGTAAGTAGGGTCGTATTAACCAAACTAGAGTAATTACCCTTAACTTCAAAAGTCATCTTAATTCGTATTGTTTTACCTGTTCTTGCCAGGGGAACTTTATATTCTCTAGGTCCCGCTGCCGGTGCGTACTTAGCCGCTCCGTACAAAGAAGAACTGCTACCCCACAAATAGGTTATTGCATCAGTAACTAAATTAAAAGTCTTGGAGTATTGTGAACCCTCTTCGTAGTCCTTATATATCTGAATGGTAGCGGCTGCACCACCTCCTCCGGTAATCGTAAGTAACCCTGACTTAATAATCTTAGAAGATACGGGATCACCTAAGTCCAACCAGGGGGATTGAAACTCCCAACTGTAGTCCGTATTCGTAGTTGTCCAGCATTTTGATCCGTCCCAAGTTCCTCC
>FUFK010037516.1_pt1 | contig 48752 bp, 52 predicted proteins | sample 1021851 | NCBI WGS metagenome assembly FUFK01 (sample SAMEA51879418, study PRJEB19060) | metagenome
CATGTCTAAATTATCAAATTTCTTTTCATCTCTTATTTTTTTGATGAATTTTACATCTAATCTCTCTGAATATATATCTTTGTCAAATTCAAAAAGATCAGCCATTTTATACAAAATTTCTGGTTTATATCCGGTAACCTCTTCAGAATTTTGCCACCAATATTCATTATCAATTAGTGATTCTACAGAAGGATGAACAGTAATAAAAAGATAATTGAAATCATCTTCGTTGGTGTTAAGTCTTTTAGCTACCCACCAACCGTATAGCTTTCCTTTATCTTTTGCATCTTGAGCAGTTTTAATTGAGTATTCAGTATGAATGTTTTCAAAGTATTCAGCATGCTCAGCTGGAACTTTTACTGGTCTTAACTCTACAATTTGAGAGTTAATATTTATAGTGAGTAAAAGTAAAATAATAGAGATTAATTTTCTCATTTGTTAATTGATTTTAGGTTAAACCTAAATATAGTAATTAATTGAATATCAAATTAATCTGAATCTCAATTTCATTATTTATTTTTTGAAGCAAAAGAGAAGGGCGTTCAACATTAAAGTCTGAGAGGTTAATTATAAATTTACCTGTTAATGAAATATTATTATTTTCAGTTGATTTATCTAAGAGAACATTTAAATCTTTTTCAATGCCATGAAAAGAAATAGTGCCAGAAACATTAATTACATCTAATGAGTCAACTATTTCTGAAGACCTAAAAACTATATTAGGGATTCTTAATGCATCTAAGACTCTATAAGAATTACTATCAAGGCTTGAGTTTCCACTTTTAAAATCTTTCACTTTAGCTATAACTCCAATTTTTGAAATTTGATTATCGTTAAGTTCAATTAAACCAGAGATATTCTCATTTGTTGCATCCCAATTATGGAGAAAGTGAGTTCCAGAATAACTAATTGATGAAATTGAATTATCAATTCTCAGGATCTCTTGAGCAGACAAAATATTTGCAGATAGAATAAATATGAAAATTAATTTTCTCATTAAAAATCAAGTATAATTGTAATCATAGCAAGAGTATAACTTGCTACTGCAGTATATGCTGCGTTTTTATGAATTTCTCTATACTTATTAGACTCATGTTGTTTATCTGAATAGATATTTGTCACTATCATAGCAGGAATATGAACATTTGCTAATATTTTATGAAGTTTTATGTTATTTATCCCCTCCTTTTCTCTACTGACAAGTGGGGGTGGAGTAAATAAAGATAGTCCTGCTCCAGTAAAATATGAAGCAGTTACAATCTTACCAAGTTTTTTATGTGTATCATANACACTATAATCACCATTATANANTTTACCNCCNAGAATACCTTGATAAATCATACCAGCAAAAGTTATGTAACCTATAATTTGGTGAGCTTTCAGCATTTTTTCTCTTACTATAAGTTCCTTTTCTCTATTTTCTAAAGTAAGATTTGAAATACCAGTCTTTCTAAACAGACCCTTTTCACCCCAAAGAATTTTTTGAGTAAATATCATCTTTTCTGGAAGTAGAATTGGTTCCTCTTCTTCAATTAGGTTTTCAAACTCCTCAAAAAAATTATTCTGGGAAAATGAAAAATTAAGTGTAAGTATTATTAAAAAAAAATAATTTCTATACTTACTTATCTTCATTCTAGGATGTAGTTACTGTTAATGTATCACCTGAAAGTGAAGCATCATATTTTTTTAATCCACCAGAGGTAGCACCAGAATTACAATCTTTTACGTCACTACCATCAATATTAAAACTATTTCCATGTGTACCACATGTAAATTCATTATTAGAATATGACCATGAATTTTGGGAACCGTTGTGAGGACAACAATTATCAAAAGCTCTAAACTCAGTGTTGGAAATTTTCAAAATAATTATATTGATTGACAACAAGTTAATAAAATCACCTGGATTTGTTAGATTACTAAATGTAGAATTTGATAGATCAAGTGTTACAGTACTACCTGACTGATTAATACCATCATTAGTTTGGGTACTAGTACCTTGTGAGCTCTGCCCAGTACTGCCAGAAATATTAGAATTTGAGCTGTACGAAGATCCTTCATCATCTGATTTTGAACATGCTTGGATAAAGGATAATCCAAAAAAGGCAAACGTAACAGTTGGACATGTGTTTTGCAAAAATTTTCTTCTTTCCATAACTAAATTTTATCTAAACTAATATGATTAATCCTTTTAAAAATAAATATCATTATTTTTAATATTCTTTTAACTTATAAGCAAACAAGTATTTTGAAGAAATTTAAAGTAAAAAAAGACATAAAAGTTGCAGAGACTCTCCCAGGAAGATTTTATAAAGATCCTGATATATTCAATGAGGTCAAAGAAAAAATTTTTGTAAAATCCTGGCAGTATATTGGTCACAATAATATAATGCCTGTAAATATTAATACATATCCATTCAATTTCTTAAATAACTTTATTAATGAGCCTTTAATATTAGTAAGGGATAATAATGATAAGTTTAAATGTCTTTCTAATGTGTGTACTCATAGAGCAAATATTATAGTTGACCATCCTTGCGAACTAAAAAGTATTAGGTGTAATTACCATGGAAGAAAATTTGATCTTAATGGTGCATTCAAGTTTATGCCAGACTTTGAAGAAACAAAAGACTTTCCAAGAGACTGTGAAAATTTAAAAAGCTTTCCAATATCTCATTTGGGACCTTTTTTATTTACTAGTTTAGAGCCTGGTTTTAATATTCAAGAAGTCTTTAATGAAATTCAGGATCGATTATCATTTTTTGATTTTAATTCTTTAGATGTTAGACCTGATCTTTCTATTGACCATCTTGTAAATGCTAATTGGGCAATATATTGTGAAAATTATTTAGATCCATTTCATATTCCTTTTGTACACAAAGATCTTACTAAAGTCCTTGATATAGATAAGTATAAATGTGAATTATATGAAAATTATAATCTACAAATTGGGTATGCATCAGAGGGTGAAGAATTTTTTCAACTTCCTGAAAATCACATTGACTTTGGAAATAAGATTAGCGCTTATTATTATTGGATATATCCCAATATTATGCTCAATTTCTATCCTTGGGGATTATCTATAAATATTGTTACTCCATTAGATATAAATAGAACCAAAGTATCATTTATTCAATTTATGTTGGATGAAACCAAATATGATTCTGGAGCAGGTGGAATGATAGATAAAGTAGAAAGAGAGGACGAATTTGTAGTTGAACAAGTAAGCAAAGGATTAGAATCAAGATACTATAGTACAGGAAGATTCTCTCCTACAAAAGAATTAACTATACATCATTTTCATAGATTAATTTCAGAATCTTTAAATAGTTAATATTATCTTTTAATAATTGTGGAAAGAATTTTTTGAGAATGATCTCGAGAATTTTCAATAAACCATTTATTTGTCTTTAATCCTCCACAGATAACTCCAGCAAGAAATACTCCATTAATATTAGTTTCCATGGTTTCCTCATTGTATAATGGGGTATTAAATTCATCGTCATTTATTTTAACTCCAAGCTTTTTAAGTATTTCGTAATTTGGAAGATATCCAGTCATTGCTAATACAAAATCATTATTTATTTTTTCCACTCCAGTGGGAGTTTTAATCAATATCGTATTCTCCTTGATTTCAAGAATCTCTGATTCATAGAATGCTTTTATTTCACCACTTTCAATTCTGTTTACAATATCAGGCTTTACCCAATATTTAATATTTCCTCCAATCTCCTTTTCTCTTATAATCATTGTGACACTTTTAGCACCTTTTCTATATGTATCGAGAGCTACATCAACTGCTGAGTTTCCTGCACCTACAATTGCTATATCCATTTTATAATATGGATGAGACTCATTATAATAATGTAATACTTTGTCAAGTTCTTCACCTGGAATATTTAACAGATAAGGTATATCATAAAACCCTGTACATATAATTATATCTTTTGATTTCTTTATACCATTTCTGGTATTTAGAATAAAAAGTGATTCTTTTTTCTCTATTTCTAAAACTTCATTATATAAATCCAAGTTGAGATTCCAAGAATCACATACTCTCCTATAATATTCTAGAGCCTCAGTCCTTGTTGGCTTAACATTATGAGAAATAAATGGGATTTCACCAATTTCAAGTTTATCTGATGTAGAAAAAAAAGTTGTGTTTACTGGATAATTATATATTGAATTAACAAGCATTCCCTTATCAACTATTAAATAATCTAAATTATTTTTTTTTGCTTCAATACCACAAGCAAGTCCAATAGGGCCAGCACCAATAATTATTAGGTCTTTCATAATACAAGAATGAACAAATTTATTTAATTTTGTTTACTAATTTTAACTTCTACCATTGAATAATTTAGTAATTGTTGGGCATCCAGATAAAAATTCTTTTTGCCACAGCGGAATCTTTAATAAAATTCAAAAGATTCTAAGTGATAATCCCAGTCAAGATATAAAAACTATAGATTTATATGAAGATAAACTTCATAGAGATAAAAAAGACTTAATTGAAAATTATAAAAAAATGGTCACATGGTCAGATAGGATATATTTTATTTCTCCTGTCTGGTGGTTTAGACTTACTCCAAAGATGGAAACTTTTTTTGATGAAGTTTTTACCCCAGGTTTTGCTTATGAATTTGTCAATATCACCAAAACATATGCATATCCTAGATCATTTCTTAAAAAGAAAAAAATTAGATGCTACCTTACACATGGTGCCCCATCTTTACCAGTTAAAACAATATATTTAAATTCAGTTAAATTAAGACTTGTTCTTGGGGTATTTACATTTGTTTTTGGTTGGGGTGGAAATTGGAGTAATACAAAACAGTTTTGGTCAGTTCCATTTGTCTCAGACAAAAAAAGACAAAAATATCTTAAAGTAGTAGAGAGAGATTTAAGAAGAGATTGTAAAAAATAATTAAACTTTACTAGATAACTTATTTCTAATTTAATAAATTATAGACATGAATCGATTCATTTTCTTACTATTTTTTTTACTTCTTTCATGTTCTGATAGGGTTTCAATTATTGAAAATCAAGATTTTATCACTATTAAAAACCGGGGGGGTAAAACATTAGGATATGATCCTCAATCTGGAGTAAAAATTTTAATCGTTGATAATCTTGCCTTCAAAGACTTAAATAAAAACAATGAATTAGATGACTATGAGGATTGGAGATTACCTGTTGAAGATAGAGCTGAAGACCTAGCTGGAAAATTAACAGTAGAGGATATCGCAGGATTAATGCTTTACAGCTCTCATCAATCAATTCCAGGAGCTCACCAGGGGTGGCGTTCTGCAAAATATGGTGGACAAACATTTTATGAGAGTGGAGCAGAACCCAGTGATTTATCTGATGAGCAAATAAAATTTATTGAAGAAGATAACCTTAGACATGTTTTAATAACAAATGTTAAGAGCTCAACTGTAGCAGCTAAATGGAATAATAATATTCAATCTCTTTCAGAATCAATTGGATTTGGAATTCCAGTAAATATTAGCTCAGATCCAAGACATGGAAATGACTCATATGCAGAATTTACATCTGGTCAAGGAGGAAGAGTGTCTTCCTGGCCAAGTTCTCTTGGACTATCAGCAAGCTTTGATCCACATCTTATGAAAGAATTTGGAAGAGTTGCTTCTATTGAATATAGATCCTTAGGGATTGCAACAGCACTATCTCCTCAAATTGATCTTGCATCAGATCCGAGATGGGGAAGATTTGAAGGAACAATGGGTGAAGATCCAAATTTAGTGACGGATTTGGCTAGATCATATGTGGATGGATTTCAATCTACCAATACAAAGGGTTGGGGAGTCAACAGTGTAAATACCATGATTAAACATTGGCCAGGTGGTGGAACAGGTGAGGGAGGTAGAGATGGTCATTATGGCTTTGGCTCTTATGCAGTATATCCTGGAGATAACATTGAAGAACATATGAAAATATTTACAGAAGGGGCATTAAATCTAAGAGGAAATACATTAAGTGCTTCAGCTATTATGCCCTATTACACAATTGCTTTAGGTAATGGAGAAGAAGTTGGATCAGCATATAATAACTATTTGATTAGTAATATTCTTAGAGATAAATATCAATATGATGGAGTATTATGTACTGATTGGGGAATAACAGGAGATGCCTTTGCAGTTGATGTGTTTTTCTCAGGAAAGAGTTTTGGTGTTGAGAATCTAACAGTTGCAGAAAGACACTATAAAGCTCTAATGTCAGGAATGGATCAATTTGGAGGTAACAATGATATGATCCCAGTACTTGAAGCATTTAAAATAGGAGTTGAAGAGTATGGTGAAGATTTCATGAGAAATAGATTTGAAAAGTCTGCTGTTAGGTTATTAAAAAATATTTTTAATGTTGGACTTTTTGAAAATCCTTATTTAGATTACGACAAATCAAGTACTATAATTGCTTCAGAAGAATTTGATAAAATGGGTAAAGAAGCACAAAAGAAGTCAATAGTAATGCTAAAAAATGATCAAAACTCCTTACCTATAAATACAAGAAAGAAAGTTTACATGCCAATGAGAAAAGTACCGAAAAGCATCAATTTTTTTGGACAAGAAATTCCCGAGAGTATGGAACATAAATTAAATATTTTGGACTTATTGGAGTATTACGAGGTTGTTGATGATCCCAGTGAAGCTGATTTTGCTATAGTCAGTATCGAGAGCCCTAACAGCGGTTATGGATATGATAAAAAAGACGTAGAGTCAGGAGGCAACGGATATTTCCCAATTAGCCTTCAATATAGCCCTTACACTGCTAAGTTTGCTAGAGATGAAAGTATTTCGGGAGGTAGTATTTTTGAAGACTTCAACAACAGATCTTATAACAATAAAAGTATTAAAACAAAAAATGAGTCTGATATGAAGCTTGTTCATGAGACTTATAAATTGATGAATGGTAAACCATTAATTTTAATTGTAAGGGTTTATAACCCGTTGGTTTTTTCTGAGATTGAACCATATGCCTCATCAATTTTAATTGACTTTGGTGTAGAGTCAAGATCAATGTTGGATTTATTATCAGGTAAATTCGAACCATCAGGATTGCTTCCCTTCCAAATGCCTATTGATATGAAAACTGTAGAACTTCAAAAAGAAGATATTCCACGTGACATGATTCCTTATATTGATTCAAAAGGAAATGAATATGATTTTGCTTATGGAATGAATTGGAGAGGAGTTATTAATGATAAACGTGTCAAAAAATACAAATAATTATTCATAGTGATTCGAGAAGCTAAATTCTGTGAGACTAAGAAAAATAGATACTTTTTAAAAAGGCAATGGGATAGATCTAAAGGATTACTTCTATATATTATGTTAAACCCTTCTATGGCTGATGATACAAATGATGATCCGACAATTCGTCGTTTGATAAATTTCACAAAGAAGTTTAACTATGGTGGATTTTTGGTCGGTAATATTTTTACAAAAATCACTTCAAATCCAAAAGAGGTTGATAAATCAAGAGGAATTACAAATAAAAATTTTGAGGAGCTTTTAAAATTAATTAACAAAGTTGATCAGATAGTTTATGCATGGGGTAATAGTGTTGAAGAGCCTAAAATTTTAAAAGAGTTGATTTCAAACCCTAAATGTTTTGGCAAAAATTTTAATGGAACTCCAAAGCATCCACTATATCTTCCGTCAAGTTCTAAGCTAGAAAGTTACAGAGATTAGTTTAATTATTCAGTTATAATAATAGTTCCAAGCATTGAGGGATGATACTCACATATATAATAGTAAGTTCCAGCCTCAGTCGGTGACCATGAAATAGTTCCGCTTGAAGAACCATTATTTGTGACACCATTAATTAAATTATTTGAATCTATACCACCATTGGATACTATGATTAAATAAAAAGGATGTCCAGGTGAATTAACATTAAAAGTGAAAGTATCTCCAACTTTAGCTGAAATTGAAGGATCATTCCCTGAGACATTACCGTTCTGGTCAGATCCAGATAAAATGTAATTGGATGAACTTTGAGCAGTAACATCTATACTATATGTACTTGAAGTTGTTGAAGTTGTTGAAGTTGTTTGAACTTCACTAAACAGTGCTTCTAAAGTAGTATTGGAATTTATTGTAATGCTGATAGTTGAGTTTGAAGAATCTGAACCATTCCATCCAACAAACTCATATCCATCATTTGGTGATGCGGTTATAGTTACAATGGTTCCATCATCATATGTTCCACCTGAAGTAGAAACGGACCCACCAACACCAGCCGAAACAGTCAGACTGTATTGAGTAACAGTTGAAGTTGATGATGATGTATTACCATAGTTAGAAAACGATGAATTCGATGATCCAAGATTAACCTCACTAGAACCATAATCATCCTTTGAACACGAAACTAATATAAGGATTGATGAAATGATAAATAAACTCCTAAAGCATTGCATAAACTCTGCAATACTAAGCTTTAATAATTTAAAATTTATTTAAGGAATTGTTAAATTTAGTTTATGAAGTTTATCATCTGATCAGCAATCAATTTATTACCCTGATCATTCAAGTGAACACCATCATAAGTAAGTATCCCTGATGGATAATTTTTAGGATTATTCTCAGATATGTAATCTATAAAAATTTTTCTTAAGTCAATTAAATCAGTACTATACTCAGAAGATAATTTTCGAACAACATCAGAAAATGCATCAAGATCTTTATTCATACTCTCCATTGTTTTAGCATCCCTGTACTGTTCAATATATTGATTTGCTAAAGTAAAGTCTCCATAGTTTTCCCCAATAACTGTTGGAGTACATAAAACGACCTTTGCTCCTATTTTCTGAATTTCAGAAATTATTTGTCTTAAACCATTTTCATATAGATCTATGTCTGACCCTGTGCCAAAATCATATTTATGCCAAACATCATTTATACCAATGTATATAAAAACAATATCAGGATCTAAATCTATTACATCCTTTTTATATCGTGTAAGAAGATCCGAAACTTTATCTCCGCTAATTCCTTTACCGACTAGCTCTGTATTTTCTGCGAGACTTGGTGCTAAAAATGTAATAAACCCTGTATACTTAGGATAAATTAATTCACCATTATTTTCAATTCCAACATCTTTATCATAAACTCCAGCCTCTGTTATTGAATCACCTAAAAAGACAATTTTCAATTTACTTTCATTCACATCATTACAACCAATAATTAATATAAAAATCAGAAGATGCAAGTATCTCATTAAAGCTCTCTAATTTTAATATTTCGATACCTAACGTCCCATCCATGATCTTGAAGACCAATTTTACCTGTTTTAAATTTTCCAAAAAAGGGAGCGTATGTAAAATATGGATGATCAGGGATTAAGCCATCATAATATTTATCATCACTAAATTTTGATCTTGACACCATTTCATCCCACTCTGGACCGTATAAGGGAAAGGAGTATACGAATTCACCATTAAAAGTTACTGATCCTTCATTTTTATTATGATCAACTTTTAGAAGTAAGTGATTCCACTCTCCATAAGGATTGTACTTAACGTCACCAAGAGGCTTTATATCATACAGAGCTGGTGCTTGGTGATAAAGTGTACTCGGTCCTACAAAATTTTCATTATCTAAAACTTGAATTTCAGGACCAGTTTTCCAGGGTGTATCAACTTCAGGGATTTCGTTCACCTTAAAAAAAATACCACTATTACCTCCCTTAGGAATTTTCCATTCTATTGATAATTCAAAATTTGTAAAAGATTTATCGGTTACTATATCATTACCCCAACTAGCATTATCATTATTAGATTTTAATACCATTTCTCCATTTTCAATATACCAAGCATCACTCATATCATTTGAATTATACTGGTGCCAACCATTAAAAGATTTTCCATCAAATAGGTACTCCCAATCAGAAGTTTGAGAGAAGGCTGCAGAGCTTATTAAGATTATAAAAAGTAATTTTTTCATATCTGATTTTTTTTCTTTTAAGATACCTTAAATTTAACAAAATATATAATAAAATTTATTAGATTTATTTATGTTGAATAACTATTTATTACTATGTCTTATACTTATAAATTCTCAATTAATTATTGGACAAGAAAAAAATATTTTTGAATATTTACCAGATAATAATGAGCATCTAATATATCATGATGATTGGGGTAAGAATAACTATATCAAATTATTACATCAGTTTAATTCATCACCATTAAAGAAAGATGATATAGTCTTTTTAGGAAATAGTATTACTGCAGAGGGTAAAAATTGGAGTGCTCGATTAAATAATCCTAAAGTAAGAAATAGAGGAATTGGAGGTGATACTACTGACGGTGTTCTTGCAAGAACTGGAGAAATAGTAGACTCTAAACCAACTGCAGTTTTTTTATTAATTGGCATAAACGATTTGTACAATAATTCAATCCAAGAACCATCAGTGAATTATATTGCAAATAATATAATAGAAATTGCAAAAAAAATCAAAACTAATTCAAGTGATTCAAAAGTTTTTATTCAGACTTTACTTCCAATTTCAAAAAAGAAATCAACTAAAGATTACAAGCTTTATAATCATAGTATAAGAACTATTAATGAAATCATTATTGAAAATCAACAAAAGAAATTTTACTCTGTAATAGATTTGTATGCCTTATTTGTAAATAGTGAAGGACAATTAGGAGAAGATTTAACTTATGATGGTCTTCACCTTAATGAAGAAGGCTATAAAGTATGGTCTAACTTTATTAAACCCATAATTGACTCTCTCTAAATTTTAAAAAAAGAACCTGAGCACTTTCGAAACTCAGGTTCTTGTGTAATAATGTTATTAAAAGAGATTAAAAACTAAACTTAATCAACATACTTTTTTAACATATACTACAATTTTATTTAGCCCACCAAAGTTTTGTGCCCTGCTTATCTGGACCTTGTAAACTATTTGCTTGCTCAACACCTGCAGCATTAGTATTATATGGACCTGATCCATATCTCATTCTTTGAGGATAGTCTCCATTAAGATCTCCAAGAACAAATATGTCATCATCATTAACGCCTGAACTAAGCTCAGTAGGATACCCAGTATCTCTAACAACAGCCCACGCTTCAAATCCGTTTGTAAATAATGCCATCCATCTTTGAGTTGCAATTTTCTCTAAATTTTGATCTGTGCTTCCATTAAGCTTAGCCATATCTTCTGTGGCTAAGTAATTATCTATATCCGCACTTGCTACATCCCATAATTCCATAGCATGTCTAATACCAGTTTGATAAAAAGTTTCAGCATTACCGCTTGCAAGGCCTTTAGTTATTGCCTCGGCAATCATAAAGTGACTTTCTGCAGCACTCATTACAACAAAAGGAAAAATAGGTTTTCCTGAGTTATGTTGATTAACAACAATATCTGCTGGCTCTGACCATAGTTTTCTATCTAACAATGGTTTAATTTCACCATTTAGTCTTGATGGTTGACCGATATAATTAGTATTCTCAGGCATAGTGATTGTATATCCACCAGCACCATCAGATGCTTTAGTGTATGTAGCACCTGCACTATCAAGAATATCTGTTAAGTAAGAAACGTGCTTATCAAATAAAGCAACTCTTGTACCTTCAGTTGGTTTAGCCCATTCGATTGTACCTCCTTTGCTTGGTTTAGCATATTTGGAAAGTCTTGGATCATTATTATCTCTAAGTGCATCAATTAATGTTTTAGTAAGATGCCAGTTTCCACCTCCGTAGAATGGACCCCATACATCACCATAAACTGCACTTACCCATGTGCTAATCTCTAAGTCTCTTTCTAAAAGAGCGTTTTTGTCAGCAAGAACTCCAGAAGAAATAGCTGAAGAAATAGCAGAGGAGGAAAAATTCTCTCCTTCTGCACCATGAGCTCTAAGACCAAGTCTTAACTTTAGACTATTAGCAAGTTGTTTCCAAGCTTGAAGATCTCCATTAAAGAAGATATCATTATCAGTTAGTTGGTCTACACCTGATCCGGTGTTGGTTGAACTTCCAATAAGAGCAATTGCCTCATCAAGATCAGAAACCAACGTGCTATAAATTTCTAGCTGAGTATCATACTTTGGATTTGGTATGTCAGGATCAGAAGCCTCTGAAAAAGGTACCATACCAAATGTATCAGTATAATATTGATAATATAGTCCTTTCATTATTAACGCAATTGCATAATATTTATCGTTTTCAAGAGTTCCACCTTCTTTTACAAAATTTGTAAAAGCAGTTAGTGTACTATTGTAATTAGCAAACCACGCGTCGTGTACTGCACTAGTAAAACCTGCACTGTAATTATAACCCAGTCCATCATCCCACCAATTTGATTTATAACCAAATGCAGTGTGTCCAGCATATCTATCTGAGTGAATAATTGGACCTCTCCAAAATGGATACCTATTGGGTGCAAATAAGCNTACTTGTGCATTAGTTACAAAATATTTTGCACTAACATCACTTGGGGCTAGAGCATCTGGTCTTTCATTAATCTCGTTGAAGTCATCTGTACAAGAGATCATCAAAGCCATTAAAGCTATCGTTGATAAAAAATAAATGTTTTTCATAGTTTTAATTTTTAAAAGTTTAAAGTAAGATTCAGACCTAAGCTTCGAGTAGAAGGTAGGTTATTTAGGTTAAAACCTTGAGCACCAATAGCAGTTCCTAGAGTCATCTCAGGGTCTACATCTGGAGCATCTTTTGAGAAGAAAAAAAGATTTCTTCCAACAAGCTGAAGAGAAGCGCTTTGAATACCTAAAGATTGAGTATTAGGAATTTGATATCCAATTGAAAGCTCTCTTAGTCTTATATTATCTTGATCGTAAATATAATTTTCTACTGCAAGGGATCCCCAATATTCTTGTCCTGTAATTGACTCAGTATTTGGAGCGCCAGTTGCGCTATTGATTCCATCTAAAGTCACACCAGATTCTCTATATTGAAGAGTTCTCTCACTAACTCCATATGAATCTAGATTTCTAGAAGTATTAGAGTAGAACTGACCACCAAATCTTCCATCAATTTGGAAGCTAAGTGTATAATTTCCGTATCTAAAAGTATTTATCCATCCAGCTAAAAAGTCTGGCTGAGCAGTACCTAAATACTGGTCAGGGTCTGAACCTTGTGGTCTACCATCTTCTCTTAATAATTTTTGACCAGATTCATTTGTTTCCCAAACTGAACCATAGATATCACCTATTGTTCCACCAACTTGTGCTCTTAAAGCAACTTGACCATCGTTTGTAGTCATATAAGTAAACGATTCTACGTCATTAATCAGCTCTAAAAGCTCATTTTCATTTTTAGAATAGTTCAGAGATGAATCCCAAACCAATTTACTATTTTGAATTATTCTACCACCAAGGGTAATTTCTACACCTTTATTAGAGACTTTTCCAACATTTTCTTTAAAGAACTGGAAACCAGTTGCTGCTGGAACAGGAACATTAAATATCATATCTGTAGTCTCTTTGTCATATATAGAGATGTCGAAATTCAAACGATTATTTAACATAGAACCTTCAAGCCCAAATTCAATAGATGTTACCTGTTCAGGCTTTAAATCTTCATTTAATTTAATAGTTGGAGCACTTAAAGTAGTAAGACCAAGGTATCCTTGACCTGGCACATCAAATGTTTGATATAACTGGTATGGGTCTGTATCATTACCAACTTGCGCATATCCAGCTCTTAGTTTTAATAAATTAAATAACTTTTGTTCTGGGTCAACAAAACTATTTAAGATAGCAGAAACTGAAGCCGAATTATACATATAAGATCTATTTTCCTCTCCAAGTGTAGATGACCAATCATTTCTTGAAGTCAAATCAACATATAAAAAGCCTTGATAAGCAAAATTAGCACTAGCAAAAGCTGAGTTAACTTTCTTAGTTGTTAAAGGAGTTTCATTTGGAGCTAAAATATTAGCAGCATTATTTAAGAAAAACTTAGTTGGAATCTTAAAGTTTTCTCCAAACTGATAATATCCTTGGTACGTTCTTTTTGATAAACTTCCACCAGCATTTACAACAACATTTAGATCACTTGTTATGTCTTTTTTAGCTGTAAATACAAGGTCTGTATTTAGTTCACCTGAAGAAATAGTATTTAAATCCATTCTTCCTCCTCTATAGAAATGATGACCTGGTTTTGTTATTCTTTTAGTCTTAGTATCTGTAACATCAGCACCTACTCTAACAAATGCACTTAACCAGTCAGTAAATTCATAGTTTATTTTTGCAAAACCAAAGAATCTATTTCTTCTTTCATTATACTCATCATGATTTGCCATCCAATAAGGGTTAGCTGTTTGAGAATTTGAGCCACCATAGTTTAATACTTTAAACTCATCTGTTGTCCCAGGATTATCTACTTGATATTTCTTTAAGTCATTTATATCAACAGATCTAGGCATTTGATAAAGAACCCCCATGATTCCTTCACCTCCCATTTGCTGACGACCGTTTACTTCTTGAGTAAAGTATGTTGCTTTAGCATCAATGGAAAGCTTATCAGATAGATTCATTACTCCTCTTAAATTAAAGTTATGACTAATCATAGATGAATTAGGAATCATACCTTGAGTGTCATTATTAGTGTAGGAAAATCTAACTGAACCATTTTCTGAAGCATTTTGAATTGATATTGATGTTATAGCCTTAATACCAGTATTGAAAAAATCTTTTACATTATCTGGGTATGCTTGTGATACTCTTGGCGTACCATCAAAATACATTTGTGACGCGCCCATTTTTGGTCCCCAAGATGAAGATCCAAAATCAGTTGCTATATCAGTATATGCAGCTCCTAAAGTACCCTGTGCATATTCATTTTGAAAATCAGGTAAAAACATAGGTGTATCAGCTGTTAAATTCGTATTAAGAGATATACCTAAACCTTCAGTTTCAGATCCTGTTTTTGTAGTAATAAGAATAACCCCATTACCAGCTCTTGAACCATAAAGTGCAGACGCATTTGGTCCTTTTAGAACTGAGATTGATTCAATATCATATGCATTTATGTCTGTTATACCACCACCAATTACTGTGGAGCTATAATCAGCATTTTGACCTGACTCAATTCCGTCAGCATTGATAGGAATACCGTCAACAACAATTAATGCCTGATTCATTCCGTTTACTGAGTTGTTACCTCTTAATGTAATTCTAGATGCAGAACCAATTGTTCCTGACTGAGTGATGTTAAGACCTGCAACTTTTCCCATTAAAGAGCTTGCAATGTTATTATCTTTTAATGAATTTATTTCATCACCATCAACTTCTGTAACTGAATATCCTAGTGATTTTTTTTCTCTTGTAAGACCTAAAGCTGTTACAACAACTTCGTCAAGAGCATTATCTGAAATCAGTTGAACGTTAATTGGAGATGAACCGACAACTATTTCTTGTGACTCATACCCAACATAACTTATAACTAGCGTACTCCCTTGAGATGCATCTATTGTAAAGTTACCATCAAAATTAGTAGTTGTACCATCTGATGTTCCTTCTATTACAATTGAAGCACCTGGAAGAGGTATGCCGTTATCATCGCTAACAGATCCTGTAATCTGTTGTGCTGTTGCTGCAAGACTAAATGTCAAAGAAACTAGAGCACATAATAATAGCTTTTTTTTCATGTGTTTTCTATTTAATTAGTTTTAATATTTTAAATGTAGCGTTTAATTAATATGAAAAATAATTAAAGTATACTGCATAAATACTGCATAAAAATTATCAATCTGAAATAATTATACTGATAGTATGAAGCTATTGAGATCTTTAGCTTTCGTTATTTTAAGTTTTTTTGATAGCCTATATCTTTGGCTTTCAACTGTTCTCATTGAAATTCCTGAAATTCTTGCAATTTCATTGTTAGAGTGGTTCATCTTTATATATGAGGCAAGTCTTATGTCAGTTTTAGATAAATTTGCTCGTTGATTTAGTTTTTTATAAAAATTAGGATATACTTGACTAAACATTCTATCAAATTCTTGATAGGCTTTATTTGATTTAGAAAGTTCATCCATCTCCTTTTTTAAACTATTAATTTGTAATGGAACAAATCTATTTTTTGTTATTTTCTCTTTTAACTTATTTATGTGATCATTTCTTTGAACAATGAAATTAATTTTTGAGAATAACTCTCTTTCTGTTATTTTGAGTTCATCTGAAATTCTAGATTTTTCAATATTAAGTCTAATGTTTTTTTCCTTTTGAAGCTCATAATTATATTTCAAGTACATCAATATCATAAGTAAACTAAATAGTATAATTATAGATATCAAAGTTACTGTAAGAGCTTGAGATTTTGATTTGTTTATTTCTTGCTGTTTATCCGTTACAAGAATTAAATTTTCAAGAACATTAAACTCTTCTTGAATTAGTTTCTGAAATGGCTTTTCACTGTATACGATTATTGAGTCTTTAACTGCTAATAACTTTTTATCTGATTTCTTTAAAACATACAATTCCTCAAGAAGTTTAAAATTTGATATTTTTTCATCATCTGTTATTTCTTCATTTGAAAGCGACTCTAAAATTATTTTTTCAGCTGAATTAATTTGATCAACTTGAATTAATAATTTGGCAATTTCATAATTTACCTTTGGGATTTCTGTAGGGAAATTAACAAGTAATTTTTTAGCATTGTTAAAATAGCCTAGTGCTTCTGTCTGCTCTCCTTGATTTTCTAAATATTTACCATATTCATAATTAGCATTTCCAAAACTAAGTTTGAATTCATTAGCGGATTCATTTTCTATATTTAAATTATATAACTCTTCAATTTTTTGATAATTCAATTTTGCATCTTCAATTTTTCCAGCTCTTAAATTCAGATCGAGAATATAAAAGTAGCTTAACGCAATATGAGTTTTATCCCCATTTGCTATTCTTCTTTTTAGTACTTTTTCGTGAATAATTTTGGCTTCTTCAAAATTAGCTTTTTCAACTTCAATTAAAGCTAAATTCATTTCAGAGGTATTAATTCCATATAATTTTTCTTCCTCATATTTTGAATCAAATAATTTAAAGTTTATTAAAGCCTCATCATAGTATATTTTAGCTGTGTCAAAATCTTGATTACGAAAATAGACGTTACCCATAATAACTAAAATCCATGGAGGTTTTGAAACCTTTCTATTCCTCCTATCACTTGAATCCAAGAGTTCATATAGTTCAAGAGACTTTTTTAAATACTGATATGAATCTCTGTAATTTCCTATATAATAAAAAGTTTCACCTATATAATAGTTTACAAGAACAAAATCCAGAGTTATTTCCTTTTCACTTGAATAATATTTTAATGAGTTAAAACCAAATTCTAAAGCTCTATTTGGATCTGATGATTTATACTTTATAATCGAATCATTTATAAAAGGATCTCCATAACTATCTTGAAGAATTAATGAATTTAAATTAGTACTTGAGAATACCGATGTAAAAGAAAAAAAGATAATTAATCTAAAAAACTTCATGTTTCTAAATTAATAAAAGAAAAATAATCACTGAAGATAATAGCCCAATCAGTCCCTGAACTAAAGTAGCAGTTGTAAAAAATTTAACAACCTCTTTTATCTCCAAATTTGAGTATTTTGTAACAACCCAAAAGTAGCTATCATTTACGTGAGAAACTGTCATAGCTCCAGAACCAATAGAAGTTATTAAAAGTACTTTTTCAATTTCACCAATAATTCCGATTTGATCAATAAGAGGTGATACTAAGGCACATGTTGTGATAATTGCAACTGTTGATGAGCCCTGAACTGTCTTGATTAAAGCTGCAATTAAAAAAACAGATACCAGTCCATAAATACCATTAAAATTTACTATTCCCAAAGATTCAATTACGCCTGATGTTCTTATTATAAATCCTAATGCTCCACCTGCACCTGTAATAAGTAATATATCTAACGAGTTTTTTAGAGCATTTCCAATCCATTTTGAGATATTTTTAGAATCATCTCTTTTAATAAACCCTGTTGAGATAATAAGTCCAACAAGTAGTGCAATTTCAGGTTTACCAATAAAGCCAATAAAATTTGTTAGCTGGTTTTCAATAATATTGAAAGAGGGGTATTTTAATAATGTTGAAATTGATATTAAAATAATTGGAATAATGATTGGAAGAAAAGCAGAAATTTTTTTTTCATGATTTAGGCTATTAGAAGCTTTATTATCACTACTTAATTTAAAGTCCTTTTTTAATAAAACTCTCATCCATATATATCCTGATAGGGATACTGCTGTTCCAATAATCAATCCTAATAATAATAGTAAACCAACATCAGCACCTATAAGAGCTGAGGCTGCAAGAGGACCAGGGGTAGGGGGAACAAAAACATGAGCTGAGTATAAACCAGTTGCTAGACATACGGTCAGAATGATCATTTTCCTTCCAGATACTCTGGAAATTTCTTTAATAATTGAGGACATTAGTATAAATGCTGCATCACAAAACACAGGTATGGATATGATGAATCCAAGAATATTAAATGTTAGTGGAATCCTTGATAATCCAAATATTGAAATGAAAGTTGCCACCATTTTATTAGTTGCACCTGTTTCTTGAAGAAACTTTCCTAAGATAGTCCCAATAATTATAATAGGTCCAATTGAGAATATTATGTTTTTAAAACCAATGAATGTTAGGTTTAGAGTCTCAGAAAAATCAATTTTTAAAAATAATCCACTTAAAATTGAAATAAAAAGTAAGGCGAAATATGGTTTTATCTTCATGCTTTTGTTATGCTCCTCATTAGCTGTTTTGAGCACATATAACCAGGAGTTCCTGCAACACTTCCACATGGGAAACTTCCAGCCCCACAATAAAAAATATTATCATATTCATAATAGGAGTAAAAATTATCTTTATTATTACTAAAAGTTCTTTTTTCATAATTCTGATTCCCAGTTAATGTTATGTGATCAATATTTCCTTTTGGAAAAAGAAAAGTTTCATTTAAGTCCATAGGAGTCAAAAATTTTGAAAAAACAATATCTTCAGGATTTTCTATATGAGGAATTACTTTTGAAATAATTCTATCTTTTATATCAGATAAATTATCTGCTTTTTTGTCAAAACTTAGATTTTTAGTAAAGAAAATTAATTTGTCATAATCCTCATGATTATCCATATTTCTTTGAGCACTTCCCTCAGGATAAATTTGAATAAATCCAGGAAAATAATCACCATTATTTTTTAAAGCTTTTTGACTCGCATTTTCAAAATCTTCAAGTGAGTCAACTGAAAAAATAAATCTAAAAGAATCAGAATAATTATTTGCATCTTTCCATCTTACAGGATTTTTAAAAAAAGCTGTTACTTTTCCACTAGTTCCAATTAAATCCAAACTATTCTGATTTTTAAAGTCTTTAATAAGTTTTGAAGGAGTTATAGGATCCGTAGCAAAAATTAGATGATCATAATTTAATTTAGTGTCTTTATTGTTTTTAGAAAATAAAATAGATCGCTCATAACTATCAACCTCTTTAATATTTGATTCTAAATAAAATTTAACTCCAAGTTCTTTATTTATTTCAGTTAAGTTCTCAGTTATCTTCCATATTCCTGTCTTTACAAATCCCCAGTATCCATCAAATATCGATCCTGAATCCATCAAAGGAATTGTAAATGCTGTTCCTGGGTCATAAATTGAAGCAGGTCCACTTTCAATTACTGTCATGCCCATATAAAGTTTTGCTTTTTCAGAAGAAAAGTAATGATCTAAAAGATCTTTAGCTGAACCACTAATCCAAAGACTAGTAAGCTCTTTTCCTAAAAATTGATTTGCTAACTCGATTGAGGGGGTTATTGCGTTTTTATATAATTTTTGAATAAACTTAACTACTTTATTTTCATCATTTCGAAATTCATTAACCTTGCCTGTCTCTCCCCATTTCTGATTAAGTTCTTTTTCAAGTTTGTCATTATTTTGATATATTTTTGTAGGAGTTTCCTCACCATTAAAATATACAAGCTTTGGGTTTTTTGGATAGTAAGCATGAATTTTTTTGCTAAGACCAGTTTCATTAAATATAAAATCAGGCATCATACCTAAAACAGTTGCTCCGTATGCAAAATCAACTTTTTTATTATCTATTGAGACTGTATCTTTTATACATGCCCCTCCAGTAAATGACTTTTTTTCAATAACCTCAACTTGGTATCCATTTTTTGCAAGATAATTTGCAGCAACTAGTCCATTAATTCCACTACCAATAATAACTACTTTCTTCATAATTATAATCTAATATATTATAAATGGTTTATTTAATATTTATATAAATCAAAAAAGGAGATCAAATGATCTCCTTTTAAGACTGAAATAATTGAAGCAACTATATAATTATGATGAAAAATAGGCTTTTGTTCCATGTTCAGAAATATCTAATCCTATTTCTTCTTCATCATCAGACACTCTGAGTCCCATAATTGATTTTACTATTAATGCAATAATAGCAGCACCAATTACACAAAATACACCCACAATTCCAGTACTTGCAAGTTGAACCATAAATTGATCGAAACCAGCAGAGGCTCCAAAAAGTCCTACTGCTAAAGTTCCCCATATACCGGCAAATAGGTGCACAGGAATTGCACCAACAGGGTCATCAAGTTTACATTTATCGAGCAGAGCAACACCAAGAACAACAACAGCACCTCCTATTGCTCCAATTATTATTGCAGAAGTTGGACCCATTTGATCAGCACCAGCTGTAATTCCGACAAGCCCACCTAAAACACCGTTCATAAACATTGTAATATCTAAATTTTTATACATTAGGGTTGATAAAAATGTGGCACCTAATCCACCTGCAGCTGCAGCCAGACATGTTGTTACAAGTACTAGGGAAGTATTTGCAGGATCAGCTGATAAAACAGACCCACCGTTAAATCCAAACCATCCAAGCCATAATATTAGAACACCAGCTGCAGATAGTGGAATGTTAGATCCGGGAATTGCTACTGCTTTTCCAGAGCTGTCAAATTTTCCTTTTCTAGCACCAAGCAAATAAATTATAACTAATCCTCCCCATCCACCAACTGAGTGAACTAGTGTAGAACCAGCGAAGTCATAGAATCCAACTTCATCAGTAAATGTAGAAAGGAAACCACCTCCCCATTGCCAAGACCCAACAATTGGGTAAACTATTAATACATAAAGAAAGACTATTAGCATAAATGCGTTAATCTTAATTCTTCCAGCTACTGCACCTGAGATAATTGTTCCAGCTGTGGCAGCAAACATACCTTGAAATAGGAAATCAGTCCAATAGGTATACCCTTCATTGTAGGCTAGATCTGCTGCAGCAGCAGCATCTAAACCAAGACCTGCGAACCCTAAAATACCATTCCCAATGATATCAAAATCACCAGGATACATTAAGTTGAAACCAACTAAACAGTAGACAATTAATCCCATTGTTATAATAAAAAAGTTTTTAAATAAGATATTTATTGTATTCTTTTGTCTAGTAAGTCCAATTTCTAGGAAAGAAAATCCTAGATGCATAAAAAAGACTAATGCTGTACAAAGCATCATCCAAACATTATTTGTTGTTAATAATTCCATACGGTTTGATTTTAAAAACTAACTCCAAAAACTAAAAATGCTGCTTCAGCATCAGGATTTAGAATGAATGATCCAAAGACAGGAAGTGCAAATGAGTCAGAGATTTGTATTTCTTTAGATCCACTAAAAGACATATTTACAATTCCACTTCCTCCACTAGCATACCATGCATCTCCTTGATCATCACCATAACCAATTGCAATATCAACTGGACCTGCTCCAAAAGCTAGCTCTACATATAGAGCTTCTAAATCGGTAAAGTAACCTGCGAGTAAATCTACACCACCAATGGATGTAGATCCACTAATTTCAGTAAAGTCTCCTTCAAAAAAACCATAACCATCGCTGTCATATAGACCACCATCAAGTGGGAAAGTATAGTTAGTAACTGTAAGTGCAAATGGTCCAAAATCATAACTTAAATAAGCATCCAATTCATTACCACCACCGTTAGCTGTAGTAGGAAAACTTCCCCAAACACCAGCTTCTAAATTTCCAGAACCAAGAGTCATCCAAGGTTGAATGTGCGCTCCTGATCCAAACTGAGTACCTCTCCAAACGTAAGAACTTACTACATCTGCTCCAAAATCTTGAGAAAATGAAATATTGCTAGATAATATTGCAACCGTAGTTAAAATTCCAGTTCTTATAGTATTAGAAAAGTTTAATTTAAATAATTTCATAATTATATTTTTGATTAAAGAATCAAATCTATATTATACCACTATTATAAAAATTTATTTTTTTTGGAAATATTCTATTTTTATCAATATAATATTTTAAAACAAGAAATTTTTAGAAAAATTAAATTTGAGCAGTTCTTTTTTTGTAATATTATAAAAATTATAAAAATTATGAAAAAAATAGAAGCAATTATTAGAAAGTCAAAATTTGACGAAGTAGTTAAAGCTTTGCACGATGCAGAGGTTTATTTTTTCAGCTATTGGGATGTAACCGGAGTTGGAAATGAGAAGATGGGAAAAGTATACAGAGGTATTACATATAGCACTAAAGATATCCAAAGGAGATATTTATCAATTATTGTCTCTGACTCATTTGTTGATGCAACACTTGATGCTATAATCAAATCTGGAGCTACAGGTAATGTTGGTGATGGTAAGATATTCATAGTTCCATGTGAAGAAGCTTACAGAATAAGAACTGGAGAAAGAGGAACTAAATCTTTAAATTAAAAATTAAGATTTAATCTTTATAACTAATTTCAAATAATATTTCGTTTCTTCTGTTGTAGAACTTTGTTGGAGCATCGTATGAAAGTACATAGAAGTCACTAATTATCTCAAGTCCATTATTTTCAAGAATAGATTTGAGTTCATTTCTATGTTTCAGAATTTTATTAGGATTTGAGTATCCTGAATATCTAATTGCTGCAAAATATCTTGGATTAGAAATATAGGCTTCAAGGTCTTTATCATTTGGAATAGGAAGGTCTTCTGTTAAATATTTTTTTGGAAGAACAAACTCCATAGTTTTATTTTGATCAGACATATATACAGGAGTAGTCATAGCAATTTCTTCATTCTCTTGATTGTTACCAGCAATATATCTAAAGAGTTTACCAAAATTGTTATTTCTATTCTGATCAGCAGATATCTTGACCATAGCAGCACTAGGATAAAATCTTATTTCAGCATTATCAATTTGTTCTACTACTTGATACTCCTGTGTTTCATATTTCTGTGAAAAAACCATTGATGAGTTTAAAAAAATAATTGCAATTAAAAAATTAAATTTAGGTATTGTATTAATCATATAACAAATATAAATAGTCATAGGTCATAAAAAACCAATTGAATCTGGTTTAGGATATTCTTAACAACCATTTCTTCCCGGCTACGTTAATTAATATTTTGCAATAAAGTCCTCCTTCAAAATTTCTCGAAAATATTTTATAAATAAATCACAATTAGATTTGCTAAATACCATAGGAGGTTTAATCTTAATTACATTATTAAACGGCCCGTCAATACTAGAAAGAATTCCAAAGTCCTTTAACCTGTTTATAATATATTGGGCTTCCTCATTTAATGGTCTATCATTATCATCAAGAAATTCAATACCTAAGAAGAGTCCTTGACCTCTAACATCTGCAATAATTCTGTTTTCTTTTTCCAGTTTTTTTAGTTCTTTTTTAAAATAATTCCCAACAACTTTAGCATTTTTCTGAAGGTTATTTTTTTTAACAGTTTTGAGAACTTCTAAGGCGATTGAACACGAAACTGGATTCCCCCCAAATGTGTTAAAAAATTCCATTCCATTTGCAAAACTCTTTGCAATTTCTTGAGTGCAGACAACAACTCCAACTGGGTGGCCATTTCCAATGGGTTTTCCTATTGTAATAATATCAGGAATAACTTTGTGCATTTGAAAACCCCAGAATGTTTTACCCATTCTTCCACATCCTACCTGAACTTCATCTGATATGCAGATTCCTCCATTTTTCCTAACTTCTTTGAAAGCTTTTTTTAAAAATCCATTCGGTAATTCAACTTGACCTCCGCAACTTATAATTGGTTCAATAATAAATCCACCAAGCCCTTTATTCTTCCGTTTAATTTTTTTTATTTGTTTTTTAACCTCATCAACATATTTATCTTCTTTTTTATCTCCTTTGTATTTTCCCTTAAAATTGTTTGGAATAGGAATCACATGAGTATTTTTTGGTGCCCCACTACCACCTTTTCCATCAAATTTATAAGATGAAATATCAACACATATATTAGTGTTTCCATGATAACCATGCTGAGATACTATTATATCGACATTGCCTGTGTGAGCTTTCATCATCCTTATTGCAAGTTCGTTAGCTTCACTCCCTGAGTTAACATAATGGACAACATTTAACTCATCAGGTAAGGTATTAAGTATTTCTTTTGTAAGGTGGTTAATATTTTCATGTAAGTATCTTGAGTTAGTATTAAGAACTGACATTTGACTTTTTCCTACACTTACTACTTCTTCATTTTCATGTCCAACATGAGCGACATTATTTACGGTATCTAAATATTTCTTGCCTTTATGATCAATTAAATAAACTCCTTCTCCACGAACTATTTTAATTGGTATATCGTAATGAAGTTTAAGACTCTTTCCAATATGTTTTTTTCTATAATCTATTATTTCACTATTAGTCTTATTCTTTAATGAGATCAATCCTTTATTCTTAAATACGGTGTTAGGATCTGGACATATATCTTTCCAAACATCTTCTTGTTTTGAATAACATACACCTGGATAATCAACCTGAAAATTTAACATAGAGAGCATAATTTGGAAATGAAGATGAGGTGCCCAATTTCCATTCTCAGGGTAATTTGCTACCTCAGCAATTATTTCTCCCCTCTTAACTTTTGAGCCTATCTTATTTTTTAATACGCTATCAACTGTGTTATGCCCATATAGTGTAAAAAATTCAAAGTCCTCAACATTATGTTTTATGATTACTAGTCCTCCATATTCTTTATTCCCTTCATCATTCAACGCAGCTACTATTTTGCCATCATAAATGCTACTGACTTTTGTCCCTGCAGGTACCCAAAAGTCTAAACCTAAGTGAACAGTTCTGTTTTCCTCACCCTCATTTCCAATTTTCTCATATGAATTTGAAGAATAGATTGATCTTGGTTCAAGATATCCACCAGAAATAATATGATCCGGTATACTTTTTTGTAGTTTTTCAACTTTAAATTGAAAAAAATCTAAATCCTCAATTTCATTTCTAGTACCTAACCATTTACTACCTATACTTAAATCTAGATTATAAAATTTTGTTTTGTTTATTTCTGGTAATAAATCTTTAATTGAGAAGCTATTATTTTTAGCCCACTTATGAAATTTCTTTTTATCAGGATGAGCATCTAGTAAGCATGCTTTTCTAAATGAATAATATGCAAACTCTGAATCAATTTCACTCCATTTATAAAGAAGATTCCATGCAGATTTTTCACTAATTAAAAGATATTTGTTATCGGGTTCTTTATATCTATTAATAGATGATTTTGTTACAGAAATGACCAGCCTCATAGCAATCAAATTATATAATAGCTTTAGNTCATTGTCTTTAACCTTTCTATTNTTATTATATCCTTTTAATATATCTATACATCCAGAGAGAGGGTCATTTAGATTCATTATACCATATGAACAAGTGATTGCAAGATCATTAATAATTTGAGAAAATACCGAGTCGCCAAAATCAATTACCGATTTAACCGTTGGATTTAAAAAATCATTAGTAACAATAATATTATTATCATTAATATCGTTGTGAATAATCGATTTTTCAAGCTTATTGTAAAGATGAAGATTCTCTTTGAAATTTTTTATAAATTTTTTTAAGATCTTCAGTTTCTTAGTATCAAATTTATCTATATGGCTTTCTACCCATAGTGATTTTGCAACATCCCACTCAATTTCCCTGTGAGCATATGAATGTTTAAAACCTTGCAGAGATTTTGATAATTCAGAACATGAATATCCTAACTCATATCGTAATGATTTTGTTATTGGATTAACGGAGCTCCATAACCTACCATCTATCCAGCTCATTAATCTTACAGACCTATTAAATCCATAACTATCTTGAATAATAGATGATTTTTTATTATCACTTGATAGAACTATTTTAGGCAGTTTGATTTTAGAGTTTTTGTTTAGATGTTCTAACAATAGGATTTGATAGTCAATGTACTCTTGATCAAAACTTGATCTAGATATTTTCAATAAATATTTTTTAGAATTATTTGATATTACTTTGAAGTTAAAGTCAATCTCTCCATCAAGAATCGAGATTTCTCCATCTAAATTATATATAGATTTTAAAATTTTTGCGGCTTCTTTTAATGATATTTTAGATTTATCAAAGCTCATTAGACAAGAGGAAATTATTTTGTAAATTAATCAAATGGAATGGTATTTAAAAGTAATCAATTCTTATTTTGATTTTAACGGAAGATCCAGAAGAATGGAGTATTGGATGTTTGTTTTTATCAATTCTCTTATTTCAATTTTCTGTCTACTCTTAGATAATATGTTTGGAACCACATGGGCAATTGGATACGGACCTATTTACATAGGATATGGTCTAGCAGTATTTGTCCCAAGTTTATCTGTAGCTATTCGAAGACTCCACGATGTAGGCAAATCAGGATGGTACTACTTACTTGTATTAATNCCACTAATTGGAGCAATATGGCTTATAATTCTTTTTGCCACTGAAGGAGAACAAGGCGAAAATCAATTTGGACCAAATCCAAAGAATGATAATTTTGAAAACAGGGATTTCTAAATTTTAAAAATTATGGAGCTGGATTTGGTATTTTCTCATTAACTAAATTAATTTCTGAGATAATTTCATCAGATAATTTAATATTAATACTATTAATATTTTCTTTCAACTGATTCATTGATGTAGCCCCAATTATATTACTAGTTACAAATGGTCTATCATTAACAAATGCAAGCGACATCTCTGTTAATGTCATATTATGCTTTTGTGAAATTTCAAAATACATATCAATTGCCCTTGCACAATTATTATTACTAAATCTTGATAAATTGGGAAATAGTTTAAGCCTACTATTTTCAGGCATCTCACCATTCCTGTATTTTCCAGAAAGTACACCAAACCCAAGAGGTGAATATGCCAACAATCCAACGTTCTCTCTTTTACATATTTCTGCATTACCAACTTCAAAAAGTCTATTTAAAAGTGAATAAGGATTTTGGATAGTTATCATTTTAGGTAACCCAATTTTAGAGTATTCAATAAACTTCATGAATCCCCAAGGATTTTCATTTGATAAACCCACATATCTTACTTTTCCCTCATCAACTATTTTTTTTAGTTTCTCCAAAATCTCTTGAAAGTTATCCTCCCATCCATCATTAGCATATGTAAATCCTCTTTTTCCAAAAAAGTTTGTCATTCTTTCTGGCCAGTGAAGTTGATATAAATCCAAGTAATCAGTTTTAAGTCTTTTTAAGCTTCCATTTACTGCATCTTCAATTGAGTCTCCTTTAAACCCTGTTTTTCTAATATGAGCTGTGTAGTCTCCAGGTCCAGCAATTTTTGAAGCTAATATGATTTTTTCTCTATTATTTCTTTGAGATAACCAATTCCCAATTATTCTTTCAGTATCAGCATATCTTTCAGGAGTAGCAGGAACCGGATATAATTCAGCAGTATCAAAAAAGTTTACTCCTTGATCTAAACTATAATCCATTTGTTCAAAAGCCTCAGACTCAGAATTTTGTCTACCCCATGTCATAGTACCAAGACATATTTTACTTACTTCAATATTTGTACCAGGTAGTTTGTTGTATTCCATTACTTAAATTAATTATTTTATTTTGACGAGAATCCGCAAAATATAAAATTTTGAGTCGTTTCAAAAGGAGTTGTATGATTAATATACTCATANTCATTGATCGATAGTTCTCCATCACAAAATAATTTTTCAAGAGAGTCTTTATCATACTGAGAAATATTTAAACCACTACATTTTAAGGGCCCTGATTTTGAAAAAGTACCAACAACAAAATTTTTGGAAAATTCATTAACTAGTTTGACATATCTCTTGATTTCTTTTTTTTCAGTTAAAAAATGAAATACAGCTCGATCATGCCAAAAATAGTATTGAGTTTCTGGATTAAAATCATTTATATCACTAACAATCCAATTTACACTATCAGAATCTTTTCCAAGTCTATCTTTTACTCTATTGATAGCATTTATAGAAATATCAAGTACAGATATATTTTTGTATTCGTTCCGGATTAGATAGTCAACAAATCTACTCTCACCCCCACCAATATCAATTATAGGTGACGACTTATCTATATTAAATTTCTCAAAAAACTTAATTGATGTAACTGGTAATTCTTGTGTCCATGATACTTCATTAGGACTCTTTTCTTTGTAAATTTTATCCCAATGAGATTTTGTTGACATATTTAAATTTACAAAAACTAGTTATAAAATATATGTAATTTGCGATTCTTAAAAAATATTTAAGTGAGCCAAAAAAAACTTCTTAGACAAATGGGACTTATGCTTGTTACTGCAACAGGTATATGCTCAATGATGGGTGCCTCGATAAATGTAATACCATTTATGATTCAAAAGAACGTTCCAGGAATTGGCCCATATGTAGTTCCAGCATTTTTATTTGCTGCAATACCTGCAATATTTGCTGCATACTCTTATGCAATTTTATCCTCTTCTATGCCGAGAGCAGGTGGAAGCTATCTATATGCAAGTAGAGGACTTAATCCATATCTTGGGTTTATAGCAAGTTTTTCCCAATGGTTTGGATTGTCAATAGTAATAGGAGTTATTGCATATATTATTGTACCCTTTATAAGAGATGTATTTTATAATTTAGGCTTAAGAAGTATTTCAGATTTTCTAGAAGTAGGATATGTAAGGTTATCAATATCATTGATTTTAATTTGGGTATTTGTATATATAAATATTATTGGCGGAAAGCTCTACAGAAACACATTAATTCCAATGTTATTTATAATGTTTGCACTTGGGAGTATAGTTATTGTATCGGGATTATTATTTAATCAAAATGATTTTATTACAGCAGTATTTGAAATTGATAAAAGGGAAATAACTTCAATTCAATATAAACAGTTTGATTGGAGGGTATTTCTAACTGCATCTACTCTGCTTTTCTCAAGTTTTATTGGTTTCGATGCAATTGCTCAAACTGGAAATGAGGCAAAAAATCCAACAAAAAATATTCCTAGAGCAATATTACTGGCAATATTTATAGTTTCAATTTATTATATACTTTTTACCATATCTGTATATAATATTGTCCCATGGAATTTTGTAGCTGATGAATCATTAATTAAGGATATTACTGCACCAGGACTATTAAGTTACGTTTTGCCACCATTTTGGGGAATATTAATAATTCTGGGAGCAACAATAGCACTTATAAATGACTTACCTGCAATGATTTTATCTGTATCAAGGTTGATGTTTGCTTGGTCCAAAGACAAAATTTTTCCAGATAAAGTTTCAAGTATTCATAAAAAGTATAGTACTCCATATATATCTGTATTAATTGTTGGGGTTGTAGCAAGTATTGGTTCAATAGGTTCTCACTTTGCAGGTGATTTTTTTCTTGGTATTGATATAATGGTAACCTCAATGATGGTAAATTTTTTACTAATGTCTATTACTGTAATTACAATAGTCAAGGTTAATCCAAAACTATATCAAGAAATCACAATATTGAAAAACAGATCACTTCAAAAGATCATTGGATATATAGGCTCATTTGTAATAGTTATCTTTTTAGTAATTCACACCTATAAAGATTTGACATCAGAAGTTGATGCTTGGTACTTCCATTCTACATTCATATATCTAATTGTAATGACTTTAGCATCAATATATTTTCTTACACGATGGATTAAAATTAAAAGAAATAATAAACATATTTTTAAATCTTTACCATCTGAGTAATGCAAGAAATAATTAAAATATCAGATAAGCTTTCAGTTCCAAGAGTTTTAATAGGTCTTTGGCAGATAGCTGATATGGAAAAAGAGGGTAAAACATTAGATCCCAATGTTACTTCAAAGTACATGAACTTATATGCTGAAAATGGATTTACTTGTTTTGATATGGCAGATCACTATGGATCTAGTGAAATAATTGCAGGAGTTTTTAAAAATAATTACCAAAATAATTCTGATATAAATCTTTTTACTAAATGGGTGCCTACCCCTGGAAAAATAGATAGAAAATTAACAAAGGATGCTGTATTAAAATCTTTAAGTAGGATGAATCAATCTCAAATTGATCTTATGCAATTTCATGCTTGGCAATATTCTGACCCAAGCTGGATTGATGCTCTATTTTATCTTGATGAATTAAGACGTGAAGGACTAATTAAAAATATTGGGGTAACAAATTTTGATTCTGCTCATCTAAGAATTGCATTATCTAGTGGAATAAAATTAGTTTCAAATCAAATATGCTATTCCTTGCTTGATAGAAGAGCAAGTGGAGAAATGTCAGAAATTTGTCAAGAATTTGGTATTAAATTATTTGCATTTGGGACTCTAGCTGGAGGATTTCTGTCAAAAAAATGGTTAGGTAAAAAAGAACCTAAAATTAATGATGATCTAAACTGGTCTCAAATGAAATATAAGAGATTTATTGATGTAACAGGAGGATGGAAAAAATTTCAAAATCTCCTTGAGACTTTGGATGAATTAGCAATAAAAAATAATACTTCAATTTCAAATATTTCAAGTAGATATATTCTTGAAGATCCAAACGTTGCAGCAGTTATAATTGGAGCAAGATTAGGAGAGAGCGATTATATCAATGACAACAAAAAAATATACGATGTTAATTTTAGTGAAGAGGATAAGAAACTATTATCTAAATCATTAAATTTATTAAATGTAGTTCCAGGAGATTGTGGAGATGAGTATAGAAAACCACCATTTCTTACTGCATCTGGTGATTTAAGTCATCACTTAAGTTCAATGCCAAAAGTTTATGAAATTTCTAAAGTGACAAAAAAAAGAGAAAATATTTCAAGTAATACCAGTTGGGAAGAAATGGCTAGTTATTCAAGGGCAGTTAAATATGGTAACAGAATAATTGTCTCAGGAACTACTGCTACTCATGACGAAAAGGTTATTGGTAAAAAAGATCCAATCGCTCAAACAAACTTCATTATTGATAAGATAGAGGCAGCAGTCTCTTCATTAGGTGGAAGTCTAAGTGATATTGTTAGAACAAGAATTTTTGTAAAAAATATGGATGATTGGAAAGATGTTGCAGAAACTCATGGTAAAAGATTTAAAGAAATTAATCCTGCTAATACTTTAGTTCAAGCTAATCTTGTAGGCGAAGACTATCTTGTAGAAATTGAAGCAGAAGCTATAATTGAATAATATGTTTTCAATTATAATAAATAAGTTAGTCACCAATTCTTGAAAACAGCCAAGCTTCTTGAGAATTTGGTTTCATTACAACAAGTGTCTCTTTCCCTAGAAAGTATTCTAAAGCATATTCTTCATTAGTATCTGTTCTGTAGACTAAAATTTTATCATCAATAAATTCTACATTCCCCTGAGCAAGTACTGAGAATTTATTACTTCTTGTAAAAGAATTATCTAGTTGAATTAATAATATTTCACTTTCATTATTTAGCCAATATCCGTAAATATTAGAAGGATTTTCACTAGCTGAATATGATAAAGAACTTATAAAAAGAGTTAAAGAAATAATGAAATTTTTCATGGTTTTTAAATGGGTTTAAATTTTGTGCAAAANTAANAATTTTCCCATAAATTTTCATCGATATTTAGAACNNATTATCTATGTTTTAAGAAAAATAANAATTTTTAAATTTTAGNTTAACCNTTATTTAATTTTAGAAAATTTTAACCCTGCATTCAACTCAAGCCTTTTCAAAATTTCATCACCCATTGAAGTTGAAGGTGTAAGAACTCCATACGAATGATTTAAGGAATCTTTCGCTAAACAAACAGCACTTTCAGCAAGCATTTTAGAAGTTGAACCGTATCCAGGATCTCTATCTCCAGTTACTTTATAAATTGAAGTAACTGATTCCCCAAAAACATAGAATCTGATATTAAAGTAGCCAGCTTCTCTTTCTTTTTTGTTTGGACCTTGGCCAGGATTAGGTGAAAGAATATTAAAAATACTCTTCATAATTGATCCCGGTTTAGCAGCTAAAAAAATTAATGGTATTGATACCATTATTCCCCTTAATCTGCCCATAAATCCATTACCAGTCATTACTGCTTCGTCATATCTAAAATTTTTTCCATAAGTATAATTTGATAAAGCATTAGATCTCCTAACAATTTTTGTATTAATTCCAGCCATTAAAAATGGAGCAATCCATTTTTTTATTTTTTTATCAAAAACTACAGAGTTCAAGTCTCTTTGATCAGGTCCATTTTTTTCTCCTTCTGGATTTAAACCATATGGGTTGATTAAATCCTTCCTAATTTCTTTATTTTTTGAGGCTTCGCTAATTATATTATTTATACTTGCATAAGTACCCCCACTATATCCTCCTTTTGCTCCAGCTACTCTCATACTAATTTGTAAGTTCTTCTTTAAAATATCCTTGTAGATAAAGTAAACTCCCATATCTGACGGTATTGAATCAAACCCACAGCTATTTACAATTTTTACTTTATTTGACTCTGCTTTCTTATGGTAGAAATCTATCATTTTTCTAATCCATTGAGATTCTCCAGCTAAATCACAATAATCAGTACATGATTCTACACATGACTTTACAATTAAAGATCCATATTTTGAATATGGTCCAACAGTTGAACAAATAACTTTTGTTCTTGTAGTAATTTTCTTTAGTGATACTTCATCAAAACTATCTGCAATAAAAATTGGTATACTTGTATCCAGATAAATATCTCTCACAGATGTTAATTTGGGTTNATCTCTTCCTGCTATTGCCCATTTTAAATCTTTGGAGTTATATTTTTGAAATAAATACTCTGCTACAAGCCTGCCTGTAAATCCTGAAGCTCCCCAAATTATAATATCAAATTCTCTTTTATCTACTGACATATTTTATTTATTGGGGATTAAATGAAACTTGGTTAAAATTAAAAGAATATTTACCTTCTAGAAACAAAATTTAAATAAATATAAAAAATGACTTCTTCATCTCAGAGAATATTATCATATATATACTTTTTAATTGCCATTATTGCTTTGATATCCATAACTAAAAGAGTTATTGGTCCTCTAGATTATGATATCGTAATTATTAATGGAGAAGTATATGATGGTTCAGGAAGTGACTCTAAAATTCAAGATATTGGAATTATTGGAGATGAGATAGTTAGGATTGGAAATATTGAATCAAATAATGCCTTAAAAATAATTGATGCTTCAGGTTTGGTAGTTTCACCTGGTTTTATTGATACACACGCTCACCTTGATCCAATGGATAATTTCATAAATCTATCCGACGGTGAAAGTCATGTAAGGCAAGGNGTAACTACAAGTTTTGGAGGTCCAGATGGAAGAGGGGTGCCATTGAAATATGGTTTTAAAGAATTCTTAGACTCAATTGAAAAAGTTGGAGTTGGTATGAATGTTGGATTTTTAACTGGTCATAATAAAATTAGAAGAGTAGTAATGAACCTAGAAAATCGGGACCCAACTGAGGATGAGTTGAATGAAATGAGGATGCTTGCAAGTAAAGCTATGGAGGAAGGTGCATTTGGTATTTCAACTGGACTAAAATATCTACCCGGAAATTTTTCTAAAGTTGAAGAAGTGATTGAAATTTCTAAAGAAATATCTAAGAAGGGAGGAATATACACTACTCACCTTAGAGATGAAGGATTAAAAATAATTGACGCTGTTAATGAGGCAATTTTAATTGCAAAAGAGGCTGATATAAATGTGATTCTTACACATCACAAGGTAATTGGAAAGCCAATGTGGGGGAAAAGTGAAATGACACTTTCCCTAATAGATTCAGCAAGACAAAAAGGGATTAAGATCATGGCAGATCAGTATCCATATAGTGCGAGTCATACAGGTATAAATGTATTAATTCCTACATGGGCCAGAGCTGGCGGTAGTGAGGAATTTAACAATAGAGTATCTGATGAAGCAATAAGAAAAAAAATTGAAGAAGAAATAGTCTTTAATATTTTAAATGATAGAGGAGGAAATGATTTAGATAGAGTTCAATTTTCAAGAGTAAGCTGGAATCCAGATCTTGAAGGAAGGACTCTCAAAGATTGGGCATTAATGAAAGGTTTAGAACCGACTGTAGAAAATGGAGCTAAACTTGTAATTGAAGCTGAATTAAATGGAGGGGCAGGTTGTATTTTTCATGCTATGGATGAATCAGATGTTAAAAATATAATGATGTATCCTCATACTATGATTGCTTCTGATGGAAGATTATCTGAGCCGGGAGTTGGACATCCACATCCCAGAGCTTATGGAACTTTCCCCAGAGTTTTAGGAAAGTACGTAAGAGAAGATCAAGTTTTAAAATTAAGTGAAGCTATTTATAAAATGACACATCTCCCGGCAATAGCTTTTGGAATAAATGATAGGGGANTGATAAAAAAAGGTNTGAAAGCAGATATAACGATTTTCGATAAAAACACGGTAAAAGATAATGCTACTTTCACATCTCCTCATCAGTATCCAGATGGAATTAAGTATGTAATAGTAAATGGAAAGTTAGCAGTAGATGACTTTAATTTTATGGGACTTAAGGCAGGTGAAGTTTTAAGAAAAAATTTAAATCCTTAATTAGGAACCCACTCATAAAAATTAGACAAATTATTTTTTTTAAAACCTGTTTCGGGATATAAATTATTACCTATTTTATTTGACTTTTCNGTTTCAAGCATCATACCGCATGCATTTGACTCTTTAACAAGTTCTTTTGCTTTATCAATTAGTAGTTTTGAATATCCATTACCTCTATACTCACTATCAACAAATAAATCATTTAAAAGCCAGTATTTACTGACTCTTGTAGATGAAAATAGGGGATATAATTGTACAAAACCTGTTAGTAAATTATTGACTTCACATACAAATACTTTAGAATCTTTATTACTTAATCGACTTTCAAGAAATTTTTTAGAAATATCAATATTTGATTCTTTTCCATAGAACATTCTATATGAATCAAAAAGTTTTGATAGTTGATCTAAGTCTGATGTTTCTGCTTCTCTAATATTCATTTGTCTTTTATTTAGTTTTAATAAATTTATAAATTCTTATGAGTAAGTTAAAGTCATATATAATTGTAAGCTACATTTTGGGGTTGATTTTCTTTTTAATCCACAACTTTGACTTTGAGTCATTTATTTTAATTGATCCTTTAATGCTTGTTTTAATTCTTAATGTACCTTCTTTTATAATTGGATCTTTATTTTATTTAATAAAAAAAAGATTGTTTTGGATTTTCTACACTCTAATTTTTATAATTATAACTAGCTTGTTCTCAGCTTGGTCTGCAATTGAAATATATACTGGAGGAGATTGGGGTAAGATATTATAGTGTTAGTCCAGTTCTTTAACTCTGATATTTTTAAACTCAATAGGATGACCTTCAGATTGAAGAGATATATAGCCTTCTTTTAAAGGCTCGCCAACTTTATCAGTGAAGTTTTTAGACAAGTATGTTCCGCCGTAGCGAATATTAGAGTATGACATTACTGTATCTTTATCAATTATGTGGTGAACAATTGAATCAGAATAAACAAGGAACTCAACACTCACCCATTCTTCACTGTGAATTGTTTTTGAATTAGAGTTAACACAATGCTGCATAGCTTGAGTTCCATTTATGTCAACCTCAGTTCCAGGAGAACACATATTAAGTGTTGGTCTATCATTTACACCAGAGCCTCCAAGAAATTGTCCTTCTATACTTACAGGAAATCCTTGATCTAAAAACATTTGATTTGGATGTTCAGAATGTAGCATTACTCCACTGTTTTTATAATTCCATGCATCATTCTCGTTTGTAAATGAATTAACATGTTCACCATAAAATCTATAATCAAGTTTCAAATGGTAATTTTTAAATTTTTTATTTGTATAAAAAATATGTCCAAAATTTTCATCAAATAAATCATAATCTTCATATGTCACCCTGATAGTTCCATCACCAACTCTAAAAGTATTTTTATGATTATCATTTAATTCATAACCAGAAATTTTCATTTCCCAGCCATTTAGACTTTTTCCATCAAATAAACTAAACCATTCATTAGAATCATCAATAGATTCACAGGATATAAATATCAGAAAAATTAGAAGTACTTTAAAACTCCTTAGCAAGTAAAACATCAGTCTAATTTAATCAATTTTAAACTTTTTGATTAACTTGTCAAAATGAATATAACTCATAAGGTCGCTTTAATATTACTTATTTTTCAAATAAATAATCTTTATTCTCAGGAATTTATAATTAGTAAAACTGACCATGTTGCATATGAGGTTAGAGATTTAAATAAAGTAGGAGATTTTTTTTTAAATATTTTTAAGTTTAAAGAAATTAAAATAGATAACCCTTCATTAAGATGGTTTGATATTGGAGATGGCTTTGAAATTCATCTAGGTGAAAACAAAGAAGCAAATCATAAAAAAATCAAAGCAAATCATTTTGCAGTTACTGTAAATAATCTTGAAATTTTTATGGAGTATTTAAAAACTAATGACATTTACTTTGAAAGTTGGGATAGTAAAAAACTCCAATATAATATTAGACCTCATGATAATGCACTTCAAATTTATTTAACTGATCCTGAGGGCAATTGGATTGAAGTAAATCAAAGACAGTGAAAAAGAAGATATTATTTTTTTCGCTTATCAACTTGTTTCTTTTAATGTCAACATACTCTCAAGGGGATATGAGAGAATCTCTAGAGAATTTGTTTACAGATTGGCGTGAATTTGAAAAACCACCATTATTTAATGGAGCACCTGATTATAGATCAAATACTTTCGATTTAAGAATCGAAGAATTTAACAATTTTAGAAATAGACTTAATCGAGTTGATAGAGAAAACCTAGATGTTAAAAGTCAAGTAGATTGGACCTTGATATGGGCTGAAATGAATGGTTTTGAATTTAACTATAAAATACTTAAGCCCTGGGAAAGAGATCCTGCTTTTTATAAATCTTTATGGATGAACAGAAGTGATGTCCCAGCACATGAGGGACCAACTCATCATATGGTTGTAGAGGTATGGCAATATGATTTTCCACTGTCAAAGCAACAATTAAAAAAGTTAACTAATGAACTTAGTATAATACCAGCGTTTAATGAACAAGCTAAAAAAAATTTAATAGGGAATGCCAGGGATTTATGGATTGCAGGAATAAGAGATATAGAGACTCAAGTCTCAAATCTTGAATTATTAAAGAACTTTCCTGGTGTGAAAAAGCAAAAAGATCTTATTCAAATTATAGATGAGAGTATCAGATCAACTAAAAGCTTATCTATGTGGTTAAAGGATGAATCAAAAAATAAAACAGGTCCATCAGGTATTGGAAAAGATAACTATACATGGTACCAAAAGAATGTTCATCTTGTTCCTCTTTCATGGGATGATGAGGTTATGTTACTAAAGAGAGAGCTTGCAAGAGCATGGTCTTCTCTTAAGTTAGAAGAACATAAAAACAGAAATTTACCCGAACTTACTTCAGCATCAAATCAGGAAGAATATCTAAAGAAAGCTCAGGATGCATCAAAAGATCTAATAGAATTTCTTGATAAACAAGAAGTAATAAATGTTAAAGATTATTATAAAGATGCTCTTGATGAAAGATTGGGTAAATTTATTCCCGAGGATACAAGAAACTTTTTCTGGATAACTGCACATTTAGACCCAAAACCACTTTATTCTCATTTTTTTCATTGGTTTGAATTAGCTGAAATGGACTTAAACCCTCATGAAAATATTATAAGAAAAGATGCAGTATTGTATAACATTTTTGATAGTCGAAATGAAGGAGTTGCTACATCTGTTGAAGAGATGTTTATGCAAGCCGGATTATATGAGTCTAATCCAAGGTCTAAGGAAATTGTGTACATTTTAATTGCACAAAGAGCAGCTAGAGGACTTGGTTCATTGTATGCACATGCAAATCTTATGACAATGGAAGAGGCTGGAAAGATTCATTCAGAATATACTCCTAGAGGTTGGATGAAAACTGAAAAAGAACTACTAATATTTGAGCAACATTTATATCTTAGACAACCAGGATATGGAACTAGTTATATTACAGGTAAATATCTATTTGAAAATGCTCTTGCAGAATATTCAAGAATAAATGAAAAAGATCCAAATTCTAATCTTAAAAATTTTTTTAAAAAACTAATTGATATAGGTAACATACCAATGACATTATTTCACTGGGAGCTCAATAATGATTCTTCAATTTTAAATGAAATAGTACCTGGAATTGATAATTAGGGCTTAAGCATTAGCTAATTGAACCATGAAATATACCTTAGCGAACATAACTACTAGAAATATCATAAATAGGATTTCTGGATAGTATTGTTTAGGAATTTTTTTATACTTAAACACAATGCAAATGTAGATTTTAGTTTAATAATAAAATCCAAAATTTTTGTTAATTATATCTCATGAAGTATTTATTTTTGTCTATATGAATAAGTTTGTTTTATGAACAGATACGGTCAAATTCGAGATTTACTTTTAGGAGACTTAACTGCATCAATATTCATTTTTGGAGTTGTAGTAACTATCCTTGTATTAATTTCACTAATTTTATCTAATAAAGAAAAAATAAACTACGATAAAGACTATTATGATCGTCATGGTTCTTTACCAAAATAAAAATTTATGAAAAATCTAATTATTACATTATCAATACTATTTTCCTCAGCTGTTTATTCTCAATTTCATATTGGTGCCTCAGGAGCTATGGATGTGGAAAATGATATCGCTAAGTTAGGAGTAGGAATCAACTATATGGTTCTCCCAAAAGTAACATTGGGTGCTGGTTTAATGATAACACCATTTGAAACAGATGGTGACTATGAAATAATGTACAACATAAAATACAATCTAGGAAGATTTAACATTGCAGCTGGTTTAATGGACATGAAAATGCAAAATGAATCTGACATGTCAATGAATATGAGTATGGGTATGAATATGGATATGGATATGGACATGGATGGAACTGAACCATATTTTGGTGTTGAGTATAAGCTTTTCAAAAATAAAGATCTTAAAGTTTTCTACAATCAATCAGAAATGATGAAAACTATAGGTATAATGACTCCAATATTTAATATTGGCAAAAAACACATGAATCACAATATGATGGATCATAGTATGATGAATCATGATAATCCAATTAGTCAACTAGAGAAAACCATTTGTGAGAACCAAACTGATTGTTAGGAATTGGCTTTTGATTTTTAAGATACCACTCTAGGCCAAGTAAAACAGATTTCAAATATTTTTTTAGACCTGGTCTAATAACAAATATGTATGCAAATAGATAAATTAGTTTGTTTTTACCACTAAGTATATGTGGGTATACTGTTATTTTAACCGTAGTATTTTTTTCTCCTTTTACTTCCCATATTACTTTGGATTTTTTGCCATCTTTTCTACCAATAATTAATTTAAAGCCAGAACCTTCATTCCATTCAAAAAAATTTCTATGCAGTTTAACTCCATTGAGATACTCCAAAGAGTCCTCTCTTGATTTTTTATTCCATGAATAGGCAATATTTTTTTTGCAAAAAGGATGGAAAAGATTTAGATGTTCTCTTTTTGAAAGAATAGACCAAACTTTAGTCTTGTCAAACTCAAGGTTGATTGTATAGCTTACTGGTAAAATCACTTATCATTTAAAGTATTTTCCGAATTTACAATAATAATTGTTATAGTTTTTTTTAAATTTAAATATGAGAAAGATTTTTTTTATATCGCTATTAATGATTGGATGCGGTAATGAAATCTATTATTTAGATAGTTACAATTATTCTGACTTAGGTGAACCTTCATATGAAACCAAACAGTTGAATTCCTCAACTCTTAACGACGCATCAGTTGAAGCTTATGGTATTATTGCAGATGAAATTATTTCAGTTTATTCTAGAGCAATTGCCCTTGACGAAAATTTAGGTGGTGTAGATAATGAAATCAAAGCTCTTGAATTTCTTAATCTTGCAATGTTTAATTATGAGATTTATACTGTAAATAGAGAGAGAATGAAAATCAATGTTACCGACAATGAGTTTGAAAGAAAGAGAGAATTAAAAGACAGTATACTTAATAAATCGAGAATAAGAGAATTATCTGCTCTTAAAAAATAAAAACCCCCATCTTAAATGAGGGGGGTTAATAATTCATATTTATTGAGGTAGTTGAGCAGGATTAAAGTAGTAGTCTTCTCTTACTATTTCGCCCTCATCATTAAACCAATGTTGAATATGTTGTAAAATAGTTGCAGTATTACCTGATTTTCTATTTTTAAATGTCATTTCAATCCATGAAATAACTACTGCACCCTCACCATCATAGTCTAGTAAATCTGGAAATCCGCTTTCTCTTAAACCAACAAGTTCAAACATCTCCATATATTGATCAAACTGAGAAAATTCTTCATCTAAAGTCTTAAATTCGTCTATTCCTGAGTTCATTACATTATAAAATAACGTGTTTTCTGTATAGTTGGATTTGATTTTTTCTACATCCATAGTAAGATAATCCTGATAAAGTAGTCTGACTTTTGTAACTAAAGGATGGTCTTTATAGATTACACCATTTTTTGATGTACCATAAGCTTCAGAATTTTTTTGCCATAATACCTGGTCATCATTAATCCATATGCCTGCAATTTTATCACCATTCATTCTAAATGTTGAATATCTTGGCATATCAAGACTTAACCCTGTATTCTTATCATATCCAGTTAATCTCTCATAGGTTTTAACATCAACAACATTATCTTGTTTATATTCTAATACATCAGGGTATGACCCTCCATAATGTTTGATGTTAAAATTTACAAAGTTTTTACTTAAGTAATTTGATGTTCCAAGAATCCAATTCAACTTTCTTGGAGTTCTGTCTCTCAAGGTAATTACTTGAACGTCATCGGTAACAAGTTCTTTTATTTTTTCGAGATCTCCAGCTACATATGCCTTTGTAAATTGATCAACAATTTCAATTGCAGGATGTTCAATGTAGATCTTACCATTAGCTTCTTTTTGAGAAAGCACAACACTTGTGGTTAAAATAGTAAATAATATTAAAATTTTTTTCATGATTAATTGTTTTAGAATTCAAAGGTATATTATTTTTATTCAATACTGAATATCCGATATTATTTACTAAGTTTTTATAATTTAGATGAGATGAAAATTTGTGTTTATTGTTCTTCAAGTTCAAAAATTGAAAAAAAATATTTTGACTGCACTAAAGAACTAGCTAAAGAGTTTCTAAAGGAAAATGTTGAAGTTGTCTATGGAGGGGGTGGAGGAGGACTAATGGGTCATCTTGCTGATGTAATTATAGATAATGGTGGAAAAATTACAGGTATTAGTCCAAAGTTTATGCAAGATATTGAATGGACTCATAAAAGACTAGAAAAATTAGAACTTGTTGATACAATGCATGAGAGGAAATCTAAGTTTTTAGAGAACATTGATGCAGTAATAGCTTTGCCAGGTGGATGTGGAACTTTAGATGAACTTATAGAAGCCATTACATTAAAGAGGTTAGGCCTCTTCTTAAAGCCAATAGTCATTATNAATATCCAAGGCTTTTATAATCCTTTATTACAAATGTTGGAGAGATGTGTTGACCAAAATTTTATGGATAAAAGGCATTTAAAAATGTGGAATGTTGTTGATGAAACTAACAACATTGTTGATATTATAAGAGATATTCCAGATTGGACAGATAATGCATTAAAGTTTGCAAGACAAGAATAACATCAATACATATAANTTAATGACAAGAAAAGAGTTTGAAAAGTATTTATTGGACTCAAATATTTCCTCTGATCGTATTGATGATTATTGGAGACTTTATGATAAAATCAATGAACCTGGAACTCCATTGACATATAATCAGAGGTCAAATTTTCTGCTTTCAGAGTTAAGAAAGATGAATGAAAGGTAAATTATTTTTTGTAAATTTAAATGTCGATTTTCCTTATCGATAACCCGTGTGGACTGGGTTCAATAATATAGTCGCGGGTGGAGAGAACGCACCCGAATGAATCGTTACATAAGTTTAACTTTAAAGTTTAAGATTATGAATGATATGATTATGTTAGCTTTGGAACCAAACCAAGGCCACGCATTAGCATTAAAAAAAGAACTTCACAACCATACTCAGACTCAAAATAGAGAAATTGAGTTGGCTGAAGCTGTTTAATTTTTAATGAAAAACCCCCTAAATTATTAGGGGGTTTTTGTAGTTAGTCTTCAGAGGCAATTTTTACATTAACTGCATTTAACCCCTTTTTACCTTCTATTAATTCAAATTCTACTTTGTCTCCTTCTTTTATCCTGTCAATTACTCCAGAAATATGAACGAAATGTTCGGCATCTGAATCAATCTCTTTAATAAAACCAAATCCTTTTGTTTCATTAAAGAACTTTACAGTTCCTTGATTCATTAATTTAATTTGTGTAAATGTAGAATATTAAAATGATTATTATCAGTTTTTATTGATTATTTTAATTTATTGAATTATTAATTATATTAAGTTTAGAATATTTACAACTAAGGCAATATGTTATCAATCAAGGATCGCAAACTAATATTTCAATTAAGTAAAAAAAAGTATCGAGTCCTAAATAAACTTTTTGTAGCTGAAGGTGAAAAAACAATTGAGGAATTAATAAGCAATGGTTGCAAATATGAAATGATATTCTCTACTAAAAAAAATCTTTATCCAGAAGCAAAACAAATAAAATTAAGTCAGATGAAGCAAATTACCCATTTTAAGACTCCAAGTCCAGTTTTGGGTGTTTTTAATTTACCTCAATCAAAAATAATTATTTCAGAGTCAACCACAATTGCAATAGATGGAATTAGTGATCCAGGTAATTTAGGAACAATCATTCGATTATGTGATTGGTTTGGGCTATCTCAAATATTGTGTAGTAATGAAACTGTTGATTGTTATAATCCAAAAGTAATACAAGCTTCTATGGGGTCAATTGCAAGAGTCAGATGTCACTATGTAGATAATTTAGGAGATTACTTAAAATCATTAAAAAAACCAATTTTTGGCGCAAGCTTAAATGGCAAATCAATTTATGAACATACATTGGTTAAGAAAGCCACTTATATATTTGGTAGTGAATCTCACGGTATATCTAAAGACATTTTAAAAAATTTAAATTGCGAGTTAACAATACCGCATTTTAGAACTGGTAAATCTAAACCNGATAGTTTAAATGTAGCTAACTCTGTAGCAATTTTTTTGAGTGAATTATCAAAAAAATAAATTTTGAAAAGTTATATATATTTAGTTTTTCCTATATATTTTGCTACCAGAGCAATTCTTCTTGCCATGGAAGGCATTTTTAATTTTGGCTTTTACCTAAGATTAATATTATTTGTTTTATCATTATATTGGAGTATAAAGGAAATTAAAAAAAGAAAATGAATATGCCTTTTGTAAAAAAATACTGGGTGATCTTTGTTATCATTGGATTTATAATTGGATTCTGCATTACATATTTTGAATTTTTATAATATGAAAAGAAAACTACATACACCAAACAATAATGTCACTGTAATTATTGATGTTTCATTTACTGAAAGTACTGATATTATAAATCAATACATAAGAGATGAGCAATGTCCTGTTTTTTTTAACCTAAAAGATGAAGGAATCATTAGGTTTGAGTGGTTTATAAATGAGGAAGATAAGACAGCAACTTTAATTGAAAAATTCGAGAATTCAAACGTTTGGGAAGAACTTGGCAATAAAGTTATTGGTTCACCAATAAATCTCAGATTTAGAGAATTATTTAAAGTAGAAAAACTTACCGTTCTAGGAGAAATAAATGATGCATTCAAAGAAAAAATAAAAGCTATGAATCCAATCATTAAATCTTACGTTGGAGGAATAAATTAGACATATGAAGAGTATCAGAAATTTGGTAATTAAAAAAACTATGCCGGTTTTCTTAATATTTTTAATGGTGATTGGTTGTACAAATTCATCTAACACCCCAAGTTATAGTGCTGATTCAAAACCTAATGTTAATTGGAGCCATATTNATACNATTGATATANATGAAATAAATAGTGATCTCGTCAATGGTAAGCCTACAGTTGATATTGGAATTTACTTTCCTTCAAATTTGGATTCAACATTTACTAAAGTAACATTTAACAAGATGATAGAGAGCTTCCTTTTTGCAAAGGAAATCTTCAAGCCAACTGATGTACAGTTAAACTTGTTATTTGCTAAAACAGGTAATATAAATTCAAGTTATTTATCAATTCAGTCTAACGAGACTCCAGGTATTCCTGATACGGAATATGTTAATCTATATGAAAATTCAAGAAGGCATCCATCAATTCCCACAACTCATGCAATTAATGCCTTTAGAAGTATTGTAGAAAAAGATATTAATAATTCAAGAACGATATACTTAATTGCTTTGCAAGATGTTTTTTATCCATATTTGACGTTGTCCGAAGGTCGAAATTGGATGATGAAAACAGTTCGAACAGGAGGGTTATCATTTCCCTCATATAGCTATGTTGACCAAATTCCTAAAGAGCTTAGAGGTGTTATAACCATAACAAACCTTTCAACGGAGGAAAGATATAGAAAAACAATCGCCCACGAGTTAGGTCATAAATTAATTAATGTTAGTCATGAATATAATGATGTAAACCCAGGATTTGAAGTATTTGCTGAGGGCGGTCTAATGTTATATGGTAGTGGAGAGGATATACCCTCAGGTAAGGAAGGCCGATGGCACTTAGAAAGGCTACAACTCTCACCTTATTTATATAAGACAGATGAAAGTGGAAATAAAATTTGGAACGATGATTACAAAGAGTCAGGTCATTATTATGACCCTATTTATGATAATTATGTAATTCATTTTTTGCCAGAGCCTCAAATTAATGATGATTGGTAATAAAAATTAAGTAATTTAGAAAAACGTTTAAATATTTAAATATGGGTAGTAAGTTTTTTGGAAACAAAAATGATAACCGTGAGACAAATGGTAANAGATTATTTAAGGGTGGNAAGTCAAAATCAAAGAATAAGGTTTCTTCAAATTCAGATTCAAAAAGTAAAATCCAAAATAAAGCTTTTAAAAACCCTGGCACCTCAGGAGTAAGAAAAGTGGGAAGAGGAGGATAGCTATAATTTTATGATAAGAAGATTTATTAAAATCTTAATTGATAGAAAAAAAAGAAATGAAAAGTTTAAAAAAGACTTTAAGAATAAAACAGGAGTTGATTTAAACGACATTCATATTCATAGGGATGGACCTTCACAATAATTTTTAAAAAATTATGAAAAAATGGACAGCTCTATTAATCCTAATAATAGTTTCTTGCTCTAAGGATAAAGAAAATAATAATGAAAATTGTATTGATGAATCATTAATCGATATTACATCTGCTTGTATTGAAATATATGATCCAGTATGTGGATGTGATGGTAAAACATATCCAAACTATTGTTATGCCACAACTTTTAGTGGAGTCAAATCATTTACAGAAGGACCTTGTGACTAAAGAAAAAACCCTCCAGTAGGTGAAGGGTTATATAATTTGTGTAATGTAGCGGTTAGCTTGCTCCCCCTCTTGGACTCGAACCAAGGACCCTCTGATTAACAGTCAGATGCTCTAACCAACTGAGCTAAGGAGGAATAGTCGGCAAATATAATTTTTTTTTTACATTTTTTATTTAATCTTAATTATTATCTTTGATGCAGTGAGAAAATTTTTTAGTTACGTTCTTTTAGTTTCTATACTCTCACCTACGGGTGTTGAAGTTCTTCATGCAATTCATGATTCCCATGAAATTATAACCGAACAAAATACAAGCATAAATGAAAATAAGTTTGACTGTCAAATTAATTTACTTTCTTTTCAAGATGATGACTTTAACTTTTCGTCAAATATATTACATGAACTTGTAATCTATCAGATTCCTTTTATTAATATAATTGAAGCTGATGATTTAAAACTAGATAATATTTCTAGTACTTTTTTAAAAAGAGGTCCACCTACTTTAACGTAAAACCTATTTATTTTTAAGCTTAAGGATCAATATCCGATCTATTAAGCATTTACTAATTTATTTATTACAATAATTATGAAAAATTATTTATATCTATTAATGTTTGCTTTTACATCACTTGCATTGGTTTCATGTGAGAAAGATGATCACGATCATGATGATCATGATGATCACGACCATGACATCGTTGCATATGTTGTAAATTCTTAACAAAAGACATTACCTCCTTATTAATTAATAAGGAGGTAATTTTTAAGCTTTGTGTGTAAGCCTAAAATACACTCAANAACAATTAAAAAAACAATTAAAAAAACAAATATGAATCAAAAATATATATATGGATTTCTAGCTTCAATGCTACTAATCTTTCAGACTTCATATTCACAAATGGTAGATGATCCAGTTGAATTAGATGAAATTGTTTTATCTCTTCCATTTAGCCAAGATCTTGGCAAGTCTGTTATAAAAGTGAATAAAATCAACTTTCAAAATATCAACCCAATTCTTAAATCATACATAAGTAAATCAGTATCAAAATTACCTGGAATTAGTATAATATCAACAGGCCCTGGTATATCTAAACCTTCAATAAGAGGTTTAAGTGCAAGTAGGGTTATCATATACTCACAAGGTGTAAGATTAGAAAACCATCAATGGGGTGATGAACACGGTATTGGTGTATCTCCATTTGCAATTGGCTCAGTAGAAGTTATTAGAGGGCCAGCATATGTTACTTATGGAAGTGATGCTATGGGAGGTGTACTATATATTGAGCCTGAGAGATACTCTAATGACCTATCTCTTGACTATACGGGTATTTATAATTCTAACTACAGTGGTATTTCAAATAGTGTCGGTTTAAAGGGAGGCTCAGGAAATTTCTCTTATTTGTTAAGAGGTAGTATGACTGATAATCAAAATTATTCTACTCCTGACGGAGAGGTCGATAATACTTGGTATAAAGAGAACGACATTCAAGCTGGGATCATGTACGAAAGTGAAAAATTCTCTTCTGATCTTAGATTATCAATGAATTCCTCAGAACTCGGAATTCCACATATGGAAGAAGGTCATGATGACCATGACGACCATGGCGATCATGATGATCATGATGATCATGAAGGTCACGACGATCATGATGATCATGAAGGTCATGAAGATCATTACCAAGAACTATCTCATACAATGTTAACTTGGAATAATAAATTTGATCTTGGAAATGATCACATCCTAGATATAACATTGGGAAGACAAATGAATGATAGAAAAGAATTTGGAGGTCATGGAGAAGAGGAAGGTCACGATGATCATGGAGAAGAGGAAGGTCACGATGACCATGATGAAGAGGATCATCACGGTCATGGAGGAAGTGGTGCTGAACTAGATATGGAATTATCAACAAGTACCTATGATGTAAGCCTAACGATGCCACAATCCGAAAAATTAAATCTAATAATTGGAACAAGTTTGCTCTCTCAAGAGAATAAAAACTTTGGTCACGAGGAGTTAATTCCCGATGCAGAGATTAGCGATTTTGGTCTTTATGGTTTAGGTCAAATTACAATGGAAAATGGTGCAGCTTTAATTGGTGTAAGATATGATACTAGATCAATTGACTCAGAAATGGGATCTGCAGATTTTGCAAATTTTAATGGTTCTATTGGATTTAAGAAAAATTATGAAAGTTCAACTTTAAGAGTAAATCTTGGATCTGGTTATAGAGCGCCTAACTTGATTGAATTATTTGCAGACGGAGTTCATCATGGAACTTTTAGATATGAAGTAGGAAATGCAAATTTAGTAGCTGAGACAAGTCTTCAAACTGATATTTCATTTGATGTAATTAAAGATAATTCTTCAATAACATTTGATCTTTTCTATAATGATATTTCAGATTACATATATATCGCTCCATCTAATACTACTAAAAGTGGTTATGCTTTATATAACTATATGCAACAAGATGCAACTCTATATGGAGGTGAAATTCTTTATTCAAAACAGACAGGTATTGACTGGCTTAGTTTTAATACAAGTCTTGAATANATCCATGGGGAATCAGCTGATGGCGANGCTTTACCTTTNATCTCTCCATTAACATTTAATCAAGTTTTTAATTTAGATTTTTCAAGTAATTACTCTTTAGAAATTGACTTTTTAGCTAAAGCAAAGCAAAATAGAGTATCTATGTTTGAAGAAGAAACTGCAGGTTATTCTGTTCTTAATTTGTCAGGGAGTTGGATGACATCTTTCTTAAATAATGATTTAAATATTTTCTGGAGTGTGGATAACGTATTCGATAAAGAATATTATGATCATTTATCAA
>FUFK010037768.1_pt1 | contig 48741 bp, 35 predicted proteins | sample 1021851 | NCBI WGS metagenome assembly FUFK01 (sample SAMEA51879418, study PRJEB19060) | metagenome
GGGATAGTACCAGAGTGTCCAAATATTGCTACAGGGTTAGAGAAATAGAAAATTGGAATTTTAAACCAATCAGGATGCATTTCAAGTCCTCGGAGTTTTCTTGCTGATCGAACGTGTTGTTCAAAGGCGTAAAAATCTCTAAATGTTTGGGGGTTTGGTACCGGAGCCAATAGTGTGATCTCTGATTCATGCAAGGCGATTGGGTTTTCGCCCTTTGTCATTTCTATAAGGTTAGTTTGCGAGATCGCTGAATCGAGTTCTTTTAATTTTTCAAAATTCACTTTCCAGTTNCCAAGTGCTTCNTTAAGTGATGAGGGAGTTNTCAGNAAAAGTTGNCTTTTATATTGCTCGTTGAACCATTTAGTACAATTAATAATATCAACTATGTAATTGTCTTTTTTAAAGCCAAATCTTGGTTTTGTTGCTGCATCACAGAAATAGGTGGCAAATCTCATTTAAAGATTCCCTCTGCTTTTTTGCTCTCTTTCTATCGATTTAAATAATTCTTTAAAATTACCTTTTCCAAAACTCTGTGAACCTTCTCTCTGAATAATTTCAAAAAACAGTGTGGGTCTATCCTGTAGAGGCTTTGTAAAAATTTGCAACATATATCCATCCTGATCTTTATCCACTAAAATACCAAGTTTTTTTAAATCTTGGATATCCTCATTCATGTTGCCAACTCTCTTTTCTAGATTGCCGTAATAATTATCAGGAGTTGGTAGGAACTCCACACCATTTTGCTTCATAATTTTCACAGATTTTATAATGTCTTTTGTTGATAATGCTATGTGCTGGATACCAGCCGTTGTATAGTAATCAATAAACTCTTGTATCTGCGATTTCCTTAGACCTTCCGCTGGTTCATTAATAGGCATTTTTATTATTTCATTGTTGTTCGCCATTACTATAGAACGCAGAGAGGAGTATTCTGTTGTAATGTCATCGTCATCAACCGTCCAAAATCGGTGCCACCCAAATACTTTTTCATAAAAATCACAAATAGGTTGCATCTGACCATCAGGCTGATTGCCTACAACATGGTCAATATGGCAAAGTCCTAATGATTCCGAATTATAATTTGAATCGTATTTCTCATATCCTGGTAAAAAAACACCACTATAATTAATTTTCTCTACAAATGTGTGTATTGTATCCCCAAAGGTTCGCACTGATGATATAATCGCTTCTCCGAATTTGTCTACAATCTTTGTTGGTTGTTTTACGCTTTCCGCACCTTTTCCTTGTGAATACTCCCAAGCTTTTGTTGCATCATCAACTGTAAAAGCAACATCCTTTATTCCATCTCCGTGCTTGTCAATGTGACGACCTATTTCCGTTTTAGCCTTGAGAGGCGATGTGACAACAAAATAAATTTTACCTTGTTTTAGAACATAGCTTACTTGATCCCTAGAGCCAGTTTCAAGCCCCCTGTATGCAATAATTTTAAAACCCATAGTTTGACCATAATAGAATGCGGTTTGTTTTGCATTGCCAACATAAAGCTCACAATGATTGAACCCTGTTATTGTATACATAGCTTATATTATATTTTTGAGATGCTTTATGAAAGTTCTATTTTCATCTTTAGTTCCGATAGATATCCGTATATAATTTGGCCACCCAAAAGATGATAATTCTCTGACAATAACGCCACATTTAAATAGAGCACTCGAAATTCGTTGTGCTTCGCTTTCTGATTCCCAAACAGTTGTTATAAAATTAGTAGCAGATGGTATATAATTAATTTTCAATCGATTAAATTGTTCTGAAAAATATCTAACACCTTCTTTATTTAATGTAATTGTCTGAGCCAAAAATTCTTCATCATCGATAGCAGCGTTTCCAGCAATTTGCGCTAGCATTGACGGTTCAAAGGGTACTTTTACTTTAATCAAGTTTGTAATAAGATCCTCATGGGCAAATCCGTATCCAATTCTTATTCCTCCGAGCCCGTAGGCTTTGGAGAAGCTACGCAGGGTGATCACATTATCGTATCTGTATGTCATCGAATCTGGATAATCTGCAATATCTTCAGCAAATTCAAAATATGCTTCATCAAGTATGATCAGTACTCTCTCAGGCACATGTGAATAAAAATCATCAAACTCTTTTTTTGTAATATAGGTGCCCATAGGGTTGTCAGGATTTGCAATATAAATTATTTTCGTATAATCTGTTATTTTAGTAGCCATTCTATCTAAATCATATCTATGTTGCTTCATAGGCACCCAGTTTATTTTTCTTCCTGATGAATTCGCTAGAACACGAAACCCAATAAAAGAATCTTTTGCGCTAATTAATTCATCATCGTTTAGAAGAAAAGTCCGCATAATAGTTGACATTATTCCCTCTGATCCAGCACCTATAACTACGTTNTCTACTTGCAAATTAAATTTTTTCGCAAGTTTTTTGCGAAGATAAAAACCAGATGAGTCTGGATAACGATGAAAATCAGATGCTGAATTCATCAGCGCCTCAATTGCTTTTGGGGAAGGACCGTGGGGATTTTCATTAGAGGCTAATTTGATGATGTTGTCTGTACCAAGTTCTCGTTTTGCTTCTTCTATAGGCTTGCCAGGAGTATAATTTTTTAATTTTTTAATATATGAGGGGACTAATGCCATAATTATAAAATCTCAGATCATTAAATTTACAACTAAATTTATGGTAACAGTTGTTAGATAAATAAATTAAAATCTCAATATATCGTGAATGTTGATGGACAATTAATACCTGCGGTTTTCATTGATAGGCCCAACCGTTTTATCACTACAGTGAGGATAAATGAGGAGATACATAGCAGTCATTTACCTGACCCTGGTCGACTCAGAGAATTACTTATACCTGGTGTACAACTGCTAGTTAGACCTGAGAGTTCTCCCAAAAGGAAAACATCATTTACTACAGTTATGGTGAGGCATAAGGGGATTTTAATCTCTTTGGTATCGACTCTTCCAAATCAATTTATAAAACACGCCCTTGAAAGTAGTTCTATACCTTTTCTCAGAAAATATAATTTAGTCAGACCTGAAATTGCGCTTGGGAAACATAGAATCGATTTTTTATTGACCAATAGCAAAAACAAAAACTTTTTTTTGGAGGTGAAATCTGTTACCTATGTTGAAGACAATATTGCAAAATTTCCTGACGCTGTTACGAGGAGGGGCATGGAACATGTAATGGCGCTTGAAGGAATTGTAAAAAAAGGCGGAAATGCTGGAATATTGTTTGTTTGTCAAAGACCTGATGCAAAAATTTTTCAACCTATGTGGGCAAGGGACCCACGCTTTTCCAGAGCACTGTATTATGCCCACCAAACGGGTGTAAAGGTATGGTGTATCTGTTTAAAAATTACAAAAACAGATATCACCTATAGTAAAGAAATTCCAGTATTTTTGGGAAAAAGTATATGCTAGTACCGAAACACACAATAACTTTTTATGTAGGCTTGATATCTATTATCTTTCTTTTTTCATGTGCGGCGATAATGGCGCCGCCGGGTGGCCCAATCGATGATATACCACCACAGCTAATTGATGTGAACCCGCCTGATGGAACTGTAAATTTTAATGGGCAATCTGTCGAGTTAATATTCTCAGAATATCTTGATGAAAGTACGATTGAGAAAAGTATTAGTCTTCTTCCATCTTCAAAGAAAAGTCCAAATCTCATTTACAAAGGGAAGCGTGTGATTGTAGAGTTCTCTGATTCTTTGGTAAGGGACCAAACCTATATAATTGTGATAAATCGGAATCTGTGCGATGAGCACAATGTAAAAATCGCGCAAGGTTTGCAGGTCGCTTTGTCTACGGGGAATCTAATAGATAAGGGTTCTATTGAGGGGAGAATATTTCACACAAAAGAAGCATCACTGCAACTCTGGAAAATGAGAGAAGGAATGGACTCCCTAGAATTTTTCAACAGGGTACCAGACTATGTAATTGATGCAGACAATGCAGGGTTTTATGAATTTAAATTTTTATCACCAGGTGAATATAAAATACTTGGTGTAGATCGAAGCATGTCCAGACTCCCGTTTAATCCAGAAAAGATGCTCTATGGTTTAACCTGGCTTCCTATAATTGAATTACATAGCAGTGAAAAAAAAACAAATATTGATTTAAAAGTTCCTGAAAGTTTGGGTCCCATTAGAATAAACAGCGCTGAATTTCATAACGATAACTGGGGTACCATTAAATTTTCAGGTGATGTAAGCAAGATTAAGGATAGTCTATCAATTTATTTTTATGATGATAGCTCATCTAACCTAAAAGCTGAGATATTTCCCGATGTTTTAAGCAGCGATAAGATAAATTTTTATTTTGATAGTCTGAAAAAGGATAGAATTATAATAAATGTAGCACAAGCATTTGATGGCGAAATGCTGGTAGTTGATTCAGGACGAGTTAGAATTAATAGAGGCGAAGATGTTGACACCACTCATATATCAATACTTAAACCAGTTCCTAATTATGTGCACTATATTGAATCTGATAAAATAATACCGTTACAGATTGTATTTTCTAGCTTGATAACATTAAAAAATGACTTTCCCGCGTTCACCATTTCAAAAGATTCCTCAATAATTCCAATTAAATACGAACTTGATAGTCCACAATCAGTGAATATTATACCAGATAACAATTGGGAGCCGAATGGCAAATATGAACTGTTCATAAATAGATCTGGCATAGGTCCAATTTTTGCAAGGGGATTAAAAGATACAGTTGCATCAATTAAATTTAGCACAAAAGATTTTCAAGGTTTTGGGTCGCTTGTGATAAACATAAATGATGAAACATCTAAGCCACTAACTGCGGAATTACATACCATAAAAAAGAATCCTACGCTCTTTGGAACATTTGTAAGTTTAGGCAGAAATGTTAATATAAAACGTATTCCGGAAGGTAACTATCTCTTGATGTTATTTGAAGACATAAACCAAGACGAAAAATATACACCAGGTCAATTAAAGCCTTACAGACCTTCAGAACCATTCTATCATTATCCTGACACAATAAAAATCAGAGCAAATTGGGATATTCACATTGATGATATCAGCATGGATATAAGTCGCTAATATGAACTGCGTGATTTTAGCAGGTGGAATAGGGAGTCGTTTTTGGCCATATAGTAGAGAGCATAAACCTAAACAACTTCTGAACATATTTGGTGATAAATCAATGTTGCAAATGACAGTAGATCGTCTAAAAAAGGTAAAAAGAATAAAAAAAATTTACATTGTTACTCGCAAGGGATTGTATAATTCTATCATAAGTGAAATTAAGGGAGTTGATCCTCAAAATGTTATAGTTGAACCCTCTGGTAAAAATACTGCTCCTGCAATAGGTATGATCGCATCTTTATTTTCCTTAACAGACCCAGACTCTACCATGGGCGTTTTCCCTGCGGATCATCTCATAGTCGGTCACCAACAGTTTGTTAAGGCTATTAGTACTGCTGACCATATTGCGAGAAGCGGTGACAATATTGTAACAATAGGAATCAAGCCAGATCATCCATCAATTGCTTATGGCTACGTACAATATGATGAAAAAAGTGACAAAGATTATCTGGGTGCTTATCAGGTAAAAACTTTTGCCGAAAAGCCTCATAAAAAACTTGCAAAGCGATTCGTAAAAAGTGGTGACTTTTTATGGAATGCAGGAATGTTTTTTGGTAAGGTGTCAACATTTATTAATGGGGTTAAAAAACATATACCTGAGCTGTATGAAATACTTTATAAGATTGCACCGAAGCTGCTTGAAGGTGAATCATTTGATGACTTATGGGATTTCATCGAACCAGAATCAATAGATTATGGACTTTTAGAGAAAGCTTCAAACATATACGTGGTAGAAGCTAACTTTAGCTGGAACGATATAGGTTCCTGGGATGCACTATATAATGTATTTTCCGAGGAAAGCAGTAGGAACGTAATTAGAGGAAATGGGAAGGTCCTAGATGGAGATGGTAATTTTATATTTTCTAAAAAAAAGTTTACCGGCATTATTGGTTTGAGTGATCTTGTTATTATAAACACCAAAGACGCAACACTTGTCATGCCAAAGAACATGGCGGAGGAAGTAAAGTTAATGGTTGATTATCTAAAACAAAATGGCAGGGATGATTTACTTTAATGAAAAATGAAAAATTATACAATGAATTAGAAGACATTGCTAAACGTTTAGGTCTAAGAGTTCTAAAGGGGAAAGGAGACTTTGCAGGGGGAAAATGCAAGGTTAACAATGAATCTGTTATTGTCGTAAACAAAATGAAACCAATAGAGCATCGGTTGAAAACTTTAGCAAGTTGCTTTTTAGATTACGATTTAGAAAGTATACACATGGTCCCAGCTGCAAGAACTTTTATAGAGCAATATAGAAGCTAGAATTTTTAATTTTCTTGATTTTACCTACATGAGTTGTTACACTCATTACACTTGTTTTTAAGATATATCAGACTAGAAAGGATGTGGTGTGAGGCGATTTTCATCATCAGATATAAGGAATTTTGCGATAGTTGGGCATGGCGCATCGGGTAAAACCTGTTTAGCAGAGGCAATGCTTAAAAATGGAAATGAGATCAATCGCATGGGCAAGATTGAACAAGGTTCCACTACGTCAGACTACCATCCAGGAGAAAAAACAAGACAGATTTCAATACATAGCACACCTTTACATACAACATGGGAAAAAACCAAGTTTAATCTTATTGATACTCCAGGCTATTCAGATTTTATTGGTGAAGCCATGGGTGCCTTAAATGTTGTTGACATGGCAGTAATTACTATAAACGCAGTTAGTGGATTAGAAGTTGGCACAGAGACGATGTGGAATTATGCAAAAGATTTAGGCATCCCTAAAATGCTAGTGGTAAATGGATTAGATAGGGAACACACAAAATTTGAAGAAATTCTTGATCAGGCTAGAAAACAATTTGGGGGTAATGTTTTTCCCATGCAATTACCCGTAAATCCGGGACCAGGTTATAACCAAAATGTAGACGTACTGAGAACCGAATTAATCTCTTATGAAACAGACGAGTCAGGAAAAATGAATGAGAGCGAGTTGCCAGATTCGTTGTCTGAGAGAGTTAAAAAACTACATGGAGAGCTAATTGAATATGTTGCAGAATCGGATGATGCACTCTTGGAACGATTTTTTGAAAAAGGCAGTTTAACGGAAGAAGAAATGAGAGATGGTATACACCAAGCTGTTCAGGACCAAACTTTTATACCTTTATTTTGTACTTCTTCAACCAAAAACATAGGTGTAAATAGAGTTTGTGATTTTATTTCAAAATATGGATCATCCCCTGATGATAGAAAAATTGTTAAGGCTAAAGATGAGAATGGCAATGAAGTGGATGTTTCACTTGATGGTAGTGACATGGTTCTGCAGATTTTTAAGACTATGTCTGAATCCCACGTAGGAGAATTTTCTTTTTTCAGAGTCTACTCTGGTGAAGTTCAAACAGGAGAAGACTATCATAATTCCACCAGGAACATAGATGAACGTTTTGGGCAAATGTTTTTATTAAACGGTAAAAATAGAACCCAGGTTGATAAGCTTTATGCAGGGGATATTGCTGGCGTAGCTAAGTTAAAAGACACCCATACTGGTGACACACTCTCATCTGGAAAACATTTTAAGCTACCACTACTGTCACTACCCAAGCCCAATATACATGCAGCAATAAGACCGACAGCTAAAGGCGATGAAGAAAAACTTGCGGTTGGTCTAGCTACTCTTCAGGAGGAGGACAGTACATTTGTGTACAGAGTTGATTCAGAAGTGAATCAAACCATTATATCGGGGCAAGGCGAGCTCCATCTAACTGTGTCCACGGAGCGTTTAAAAAGAAGATTTGGCATTGATATACATCTTGAAGAGCCGAAGATTCCATACAGGGAGACAATTACAAAAAAATCTGAGTCTAAGTATAGACATAAAAAACAATCAGGCGGCGCAGGTCAATTTGCTGAAGTCTGGATGAGAATTGAGCCAAAGCAAAGGGGCAAAGGTATTGAGTTTACACAATCACTGGTAGGACAAAATGTTGACCGGGTTTTTGTACCATCTGTTGAAAAGGGCGTAAATAATGCCTGTAAAGAAGGCATTCTTTCTGGATCTAAAGTAGTTGATATTAAAATTGATTTTTATGATGGTAAGATGCATCCTGTTGACTCAAAAGATATTGCATTTCAAACAGCAGGAAAGCATGCTTTTCGAGATGCTTTCCTTAACGCGCAACCTTGTTTGTTAGAGCCAATAATGGATATTGAAGTTAAAGTCCCAGAAGAATATATGGGTGACATCATGGGTGACATCTCAGGAAAACGTGGAAAAATAATGGGGATGGAATCGGATGGAGGTTTTCAGATAATTAAAGCACAGGTACCTCAAGCCGAGCTATACCATTATGCAACCACTATACGCTCGCTCACTGGTGGAAGAGGCATACATTCTGAATCGTTAAGCCATTATGAAAAAATGCCTAAAGACTATCAGCAAAAAGTTATTCAGGAGATCCAAGAGGAAAGAGATGAATAAACTTTGGGCGCCTTGGCGAATGGATTACATCCGTACTCCAAGAGAGGGTGGGTGTGTATTTTGTGATAAATCACAGACTACGCATTATAAAAAGAATCTTGTCCTGCACCAAGGCAAAGAAAGTTTTATACTTATGAATTTGTATCCCTATTCTAATGGTCATATAATGATATCGCCATATGAGCATACTTCAGACATCAATGAAATATCGGATACATGTAATAACGAAATAATGGCATTTGCAAAAGGGACAATGAATATCCTAAGGAAGGTATTGAGTGCTGAGGGTTTCAACTTTGGTGCCAATCTAGGCAAAGCTGGTGGAGCTGGTATAGAAGAACATATTCACTACCATATAGTACCAAGGTGGAAGGGGGATACCAATTTTATGCCTGTAGTCGGCAATACTAAAGTTCTTGTTGAGGGATTAGTTGAAACGTGGGTTTCCCTGAAGCCACATTTTGAATCAAAATTTGGAAGTATAAATGCTTGATTTTGCTCGCACCTGGCTGCCCTTTATTTATCTTTACGGAGTTGGAGGTTTTGCATTTTTGATAGGAATATATTTAATTCTTAAAACTAATGCATTAGACGTTTCTTTGTCTGAGCATAAAAAGTGGTTGGTGATTCTGTTCTTTGGGTTTATTTATTATGCATCGATTCACGCAACTTTTATTCTGGTAGCGCAATAAGAGGGTAATATGGAAATAACTGTTGGTACAGGTATTGATAGGATTGTAATACTCGTATACTTTCTATTAGTTATGGGATTTGGAGCATACTTCGGAAAATATAGCAGGAATACTTCAGACTACTTCTTTGGAGGTAGGCGATTCTCATGGTGGTTAATAACTATATCAATTGTTGCTACAGGGATAGGCTCTCATAGTTTTGTTAAATACTCGACCAAAGCGTATCAATATGGATTTTCATCAACAATGACATACATGAACGATTGGTTTTTTATGCCTCTTTTTATGTTTGGTTGGTTGCCTATTATCTACTACACAAAAGTGCGGTCGATCCCAGAGTACTTTGAAAAGAGGTTCAATAAAACTGCGAGATATTTAGCAACAACAATGACGCTGTTATACATGCTAGGTTATATCGCCATACAATTACTTACACTAGCAACCGCGCTATATCGAATTTATAATATACCACTCATGGCAACAGTGATTATAATTGCGATAGCGACAACTATATACATGCACTTTGGAGGGCAGACATCGGTAATATTTACAGATTTATTCCAAGGCTTAATATTGTTATTTGCAGGCCTATTATTGTTTGCCCTTGGGTTGGAATACCTTGGAGGAGGACAGTTCTCTATCGGGATTTCTTACTTCTGGAACTATTTAACCCCAGAACAAAAATTGCCACTTGCCCATTTCAATCACCCTCCGAACTTTAATTTTGTTGGAATATTTTGGCAGGATGGGATTGCGGGCTCTATAGGATTTCTTTTCTTAAACCAGGGATTAATTATGCGCTTCATGGCTGCAAAGAACGTTAATGAGGGGAGGAAAGCTGCAGCCTTTAACGTACTCTTTGTTCTTCCAATATCTGCAATTGTTGTTTCAAATGCAGGTTGGATTGGGAGAGCAATAGCTAATGGAATGCCCGGGATTCTTCCTGTAGATCTTCAACCTAATGATGTATTTGTAGCGGTAACTAATGTTGTAGCTAGCCCTGGTGTATTCGGATTTATCATTGCCGCTCTTTGTGCCGCACTTATGTCAACAGCCGATACGCTTGTGAATGCATCATCCGCTATTGTTGTTAACGATATTTATAGACCACTTACAAAGAAAAAACATTCAGAGGAAAAACAGCTTGAGATAGCCCGTTACGCTTCAATAGCTATAAAGGTTATCGGAGTTCTTTTAGTTCCTTTTTTTAATTCGTTTGAATCAATCTATGAGGCGCATGGATGGTTTCACTCCACATTTACGCCTCCATTGGTCGTAGCGGTATTCTTAGGCATATTCTGGAAAAGATTTACCACTCCTGCTGTGATAGCTACATTTACTGTAGGGGCTTTTCTTATGATACTTGGCCAGTTTAATCATGAACTTATCGCGCCATTTTCACATGGTATTGAACTTCGTCCTGATAAAGGTTATTCCTACATTGGCGCTTTGTACAATATTTTTGTTTGTGCTAGTGTGGGTGTAATAGTCAGTCTATTAACTAAACCTCCATCTAAAGATAAAGTCGATGGGCTGACGGTTTATGATGTTTCCAAATTGAAAGCTAGTTTCAAAGGTGGAGAGGTTAACAATGTCAAGGGTGAAATAGTAACCGTTGATTGGGAGCTGTCGGATTCTGATAGCAATTCTATTCGATTTTCAAAAAACGACATGCTAAAAATGAAGGCCGAAGTAGGTGATTTAGTTTATCTTTGCGATAGTAGAAAATGGCTTGGAGGTTTAAAGTCAATTCACTCTGTTTATGGCGAGCCTCATGATATGGACGGTATCGTTTTGATAAATAATGATCAGCAGAAAAGTGGTTTGTTCGACGAAAACAGAAAATTAACTGGCGAAAAAGAAATGTAACTTTGAGGCTTCTTTAAATGACAATAAATTTGCCAGCGTTTTAATTAATTTAATTTTTCCGGAGTAGCTCAGTTGGTAGAGCAGGTGGCTGTTAACCACTTTGTCGGGGGTTCGAGTCCCTCCTCCGGAGCATTAAAGAAGCCTCTATATATTTAGAGGCTTCTTGCTATCCCAGATATCATAAATCTGTTTAATCCCCACAAAAAGAAAGAACAAAAAAAGAGTGATAAAAAACATTTCGTTGACCTGCAGTATTATTCCTGCAAATTTGTATCCTTTTATAAATAGAAAGCCAAAAAAAGGCGGCACAATACTTAAAAATAAATGATAAAAAAATAACTTTTTCGATAGATTAATATTTTTTGACGCAATAAGTAATGATAGTGGTAACCAAAAATAACCTCCAAAAGGAATACCGAATCCTCTTGGGATATCGTAGCCATTTGGTAGAATATCAATTCGCCTAGGTTTATATTGTACTTTTGTTACATTAGAATCTGCTAATTCTGAAAAAAAAGGGAATATAAAATCTTTGTTAATATTTATTCTCATCGGTCTAATCAAAGATACATAGAGCAATGCAGAAAGAGTTAAGATAGTGAAGATTCGTAAAGCGAATGAATGTCGCGGTTTTTTATACCAACTAATGTCCATCTATACCATACCCATAGTATAAAGGGATAGAAAAATATAAATGGACTAAATTCATGAATGATATTCCAGTAATCTTTGAAATATAATATTACCAAGTTGAAAAGAACAATTCGGATTGTATTCAACATGTAGATTGTTACTATGCCAAAAGTTAAAAACTTAAGTTTCTCTCCTAATCCATTTCCAAGACAGATTATAAAACCAGAGTATAGAACCATTAGCTTGAGAGCATTGCAACCATTTACTATCTCAAGGCCTTGAGTTCCCTCAATCCAAATAAGTCTCTCATGGGTGTATACTATCCAGCCAAGAGCGTTGAGAATATTTTTTGAAAAGAATACCGTTGTTAAAGCAAGGAAGTCATCAAGTCTACCATCAGGATATAATACTAGATCATAAACAAGTTGCCAAATTATATAAAAAAAGAAAGCTTTGATTAAGAATCCTGAAAAAGGATTCTTCTTTATTCTATCTATTACTTCCAAAATATTTTTTTACAACAATCACCGCACCGCCGATAAGAAGAAAAACTAGACCATTTATGGGTCCTTGGGTAGGTGCGTCAGGAAGAGGAGGAGGATCTTGAGCTAGTATTAAGTTTGCACTATATAATAAAAATGCGGCCATGCTATAGACTTTGTTTCTCATAATGAACTCTATTTTATGTACGTTATTTTTTGTTTAAAAGATTTTTTGCCGGTCTTAAGGTCTACAAGGTAAACGCCAGAAGGTAGAGCTACTGGGTTCCATGGCACTTGATGATTACCAGAGTGCATTATCTCATCAACTAAGCTAGCAACGTGCCTTCCTTTTAGGTCAAAAATATTTAGCCTAACATGATCTATTTGTTTGAGATCAAACCTAATCATCGTGCTGGGATTGAACGGGTTAGGGTATGCATCATGAAGAACAATATGATCAGGTAATGTACTTTGCTCTTTAATTGTGCTCGTTATATCTGTATTTACAAAAAGAGAAAATTGAGATTCACCTACGCTTGGATATGTTTGCATTAACTCTTCTGGGAATAAAAACCCGCCTTTTGCAGGTAAATTGATATTTGCAGATGGGAATCCATATAAATTGATATTCTGACCTGTAGTGTTATTTTGTAGTACAAGCGATATTCCATCGGGAAGATTCGCGATATCCCATGTCATATTAACCTGTGTTTCCTGAGTTTGGTAACCTTCATCATCAGGGTCAAGAAGCATAACATCCATATCTAGTGCTAGGTCAATAACTAGGTTTAGTGGAAGATTATTAATGGCAAGTGCGTTACCTGATTCATAGATCATACTTGTTAAATGCTCAGCTGGAGACATTGGTATAATCTGCTTGGCATCTGCAGGATCTAGATTGATAGCTCCATCTTCAGTAAATGATAGATAAACATTTGTCGTATATTGACCATCGGAAAATGTAAATGTTGCACTTCCAGACGATTGGTCTCTATTGTTTGTTCTAGCAGTGCTGTTTAGATGACCTTTCCTGATGGAGTGTTCGTAGAACTCAAATGCATCGCCCTCAGAACCCGCTTGGATCCAAAAACCGTCAAATGGTTTGATTAGTCCCTCATCAATATTCCCAACAATACCATTGTGTGTTTTATACCCTGGATTATCATGATCCATTTTATAAACTGTTGAATTAAACTTTGAATGATTGTCTAATAACATTTGGTTGATTTTAACATGCAAGCCATAAGGATTTCCCACCAAGTTCCAGTGGCTTGGATTTGTCGCAACATTTAATGATGCTTGGTTCATGGTCATGCCATTTTCGAATTGATCATCAATTCCAATAGTAACTGGCAAGTCATCCTCTCCATCAAAATCAGTATCCGAATACACATACACGACAAAGCCTTCTCCAGCTTCTAATACATCGTTATTTAGATCAACAACAGGTACCCATCCATTCTCATATGTCCAGACATTTGGACTGGCACCTGGTAAATCAGATCCATCAGAGCCCTGAGTCCACAATTCTTCTAAGAGATCACTAAAGACAGCTCCAGATACTGGGCTGGAAAGAAGCCGGAAGCCGGGATCGCCCGAGATTTCTATATGGGTTACAGCTACAGCTAAACTAAAACTTTGGTTCGCGTAACCACCGTTACCATCATTTATTAGTATTGTTATATCATTTAAACCACCATCTAGATGACTTGGAGATCCACTTAGAACGTAACCTGAATCATCCTCAACGAAAGAAATCCAGTCGGGTTTGTCAGTAAGAGCTATATCCAAGTAATCACCATCTACATCAGTGACATCAAGGGAATATTGATACGTATCACCTTGGGTGGCTTCAAGATGAGGGGTACTAATTATTATGGGATTATCGTTGACGGGCAAGACATTTATCGTAACTGTTGCGGCTTCAGACCGGTCAAAACCATCGAATGCTGTGAAAGAAAAACTATCTGTACCGTGGAAGTTTGGGTAAGGGGTATAGACAACTTGGTTTGGATTACCCTGTGTAATCCAATTTGCCCCTAAAACATTTCCATCATTGCCGTTGGAGGTGTGATCAGTAACTATTGAACCGGAACCCTCATCAAACTTATAGTAAGCTGTTAGATCATATGAAGATGTGTATTGACCGAAGTTATAGCTTGCATCTAATGGTACACCATTGTTGTAAAGTTCAGCTATTTCATCAGCGCTTAGTTCACTCGACCAGAACGCAACCTCATCAATTTCACCATCATGGTGTAATGTAGTGACTCCGTTATTGTGGTTGGCACCTATTCTGAGGTCACCAAGGTTTGAAGTCACATTTGCATTTTGATATCCACTACCATCCAAAACACCATCCAAATAAGTAGTCAGATTTCCACTGTTGTCCCTAACAAATACTGCATGATGCCACTCGTTCAAGGTAAATGTACGGGTTCCGTTTGTCACTGCCCATGCGTTAAAATAGATTCCAAATGTTTCATTATCATTTAACAAAAAACCAAAATCTCCATAAGGGCCTTTCATATTTATTATATCGCCTCTTCCTTGCCCTTCTTTCTTAAACCATGCTGAAACAGAAAATGCCCCCGTTCCAAAATCAAAGGCTGGTGCATCCGGTATAAAAACGACATCGTTTATCCCATCAAAATTCAAACTGCTTGAGGATGCTTGATCAATTGTACCGTGCTGAGGCCCCGATGATTCTAACGCAAAACTTAGTGCATCACCATCATCATCATTGCCAGTTAAATTAATTATTAAAGTTCCATCTTCATTCAATGACACTGTCTGCTCTAGTGCTTCAGGGGTGCTGTTAGAAGCTCCTTCTGCAGGAGTTATGATCACAATTCCATGATCAGAATTTGCTCCAGATATATTTGTTTGATCAGTTCCACTGTTGTATGAACCACCGCCACCACCAGCACCACCCCAACTCCATGCACCACCGCCACCACCGGAATAGCCACCAGCTCCACCAGCTCCACCATAGCCACCAGCTCCACCACCAAAACCGCCGTGTCCTCCATATTGCCCGTTACCGCCATTACCGCCATTTCTAAATCCTATTCCTAATTCACTGTAGTAATTATAGTTACCACTGCCATTATTATAAAATCCACCAGCGTTACCTCCGTAAGTACCTCCGCTTGCTCCATATCCATTAGAACCTCCAATACCAGGACCTCTATAATTGTTGCTGCTTGCATTTCCTCCGTTTGAACCACTATTTCCAGTCTGACCATTTACAAAGGATGAACTGTTATATCCGCCACCACCACCACCGCCGGCAACAATGAGAGGCAGTGATACATTTAAATTTGATCCTTTAGCGACAAAAGTACCGCCACCACCGCCACCACCGTAATAATTGGAATAACTGGTGTAGCTACCTTTCTGACCCACCAGAATGTGAAGTATATCGCCTGCATTTAAGTCAAATGTCCCCTTCATGTATGCACCGTTACCAGGATTTCCAACGGCGTAAGTGGCCCCGGGACCTCCCTGTGCACCGTATGCTTCAATTGTATAGCTTCCGGATGATGGTACTGTCCATGTTTGAATTCCACTATTGGATGTAACCTGACCGCCTAGAGGAGTCTGGGAGTATGCGTTATTGACTTGGGTTTGTGAGGGTCCTGTGCGGCCAGTTTTACCACATGTGGTGAAAGTATAGGCCCCTCCATCTCGATCACTGTATGCGTCTAAAATCTCAGGAATTAAGGTTGTATTGGAATTATTAGTTTCAACTGATTTGATCTCAATTTTCTCGTGGTCAGTTCCATCAGAGATTGGAGCTTGATTATTGGGATGAAGGGGTGGCCCCATCTCTTGGATGGTTACTGCGCTTTCTATAGAGTTGTGGCCAGCAATGTCTGCAGAATAGACTTTCGTAAGCAATGTTAATGTCAGGCTAAGGCTTATGGCAACGTGATTATTTATCATGATAATTTATATTTCCATAAAAATTGTACAATTATTATACCAAAACTAGTAACATGAGCAATTTATACAAAACAAAGTTAGCAGGGATTATTTCTCTGGATTAATGTATTATAATGATACAATAGAAAAATGGGGATTGTAAACTATTGTTACACATAAATTTACTGAATCTTATCTCTCCAAAGAGCCCCTGGATATAGGTATTTTGCTAAATTATAAACTTGCCATGCCTTTTTACTATTGCCCAAGCTTTCGTAAGCAGTTGCAAGATCATAATAAATAAAAAGATAGGGGGAATGTTTGACATATGCTTCAGACCAATCAATGTATTCTTTAAGTTTGTCTCGATTGTTTGTCTGCTTTGCTAATGCTAGGTTGATTTTCATGACCAATGTTTCATACTTTTTCTGCCATGCATGCGGGTTTGGCATTGATACCAAAAGAGATGGGTTGTTATAGCCAGTGAGCTCAAACTTAGTAATCAATCTACCAGACTCTAAAGCCGTCATCATGTAAAAGGACATGGCTATGGGTATTACCAAAGAAAAAATTCTAAAAGGATAAACAAAGCTGATATTAATCTCACTTTTATCGCCAACCTGATCATCAATCATATAAAGCAGGTAGATAAAAATGAACCAATGGACTAACGATATGTAAAAAGGTAATTCCAATTGTGTATGGATTAAGATAGGTACTGTCGTTCCAGCTATTAGCCAGCCTTTATTTTTTTTTGCTTTCCAGATCATTATGATAAAAGCGAAAAATATAATCAACATCCCAATAAGTGGTATTATTCCACCTTCTACAGTCCAAAAAAGAAATTCATTGTGAGGATGGCTCATATTGTTGTTTCCTATAGTTTCAATAAGTGAATTTTCTTCTTTTTTCTTAGCATAGTAATGCCGGAAAGATGATAAAAAACTTCCGTATCCAATACCTGATAGTGGATTTTCTTTGATCATATCGAAAGTAAGGCTATACGTGGTCAATCTTGTTTCTAATGAATATTTAAGATCTTTTTTCATTCTCTCGTTTCGATCCAAAACCAATCCGGCAAACAAGCCCATAAATAATGCAATAATCCAGAGGTAGTAGGGTTTATTTTTTTTGAAACCCCAAACAACAAGAATAAAACTCGTCCCCAAAAAAAGGGAGAGGTAACCTGTCCTCGATTGGAGCTGAATTAGTTGGATGGTAGAAAGCAATGGCATTGAATAGGCCAGAGTCTTTTTCAGTAGAGATTTAGACAGGTCTTTATCTGTAAGTATTAAATAAAAACTTATTAGCACACTTGTGCAAAGAAAAGTCGCATAAATGTTACTCTGGGCCATGGCATTAAAGTTTGATAGTGCAACAAAAAATTCATCTTCGGGGTAAAGCTTGCTAACAGTTTGTATTACAAGTTGTATGGAAGCAGCCAATAATACTATGTAGAGACTTTTAGTCTTATCAACTTTATCAAAATCAAACTGGTGGAGGGCAACGAATAGAACAAAACCTAACAATAAACCATATACTCTCATCGATGCAAGATGAGAGTATTCGCTATTATCATAAAATATTGGTATTACCATGAACACAATTCCAATAACACTGTAAACCATTATCTTACTTATTATTATTTTACTATTTTTCCCTATTTGGTAAGAGGCAAGGCCCATAACAAAAGATATAAAAATCCAACCAACTGTATTAAAAGGAAGATAAAGCCCGTGACCACCGAGGTGGGGGATGGCTGTATTTATTCCAAAAAATAGATATGCCGAAAAAGTAATAAAATAAATATTCTTTAGATTAAGATAATGCTTTAGTACAGTCATTAGATGAATTGAAATTACCACATACCAACTTGTGAAATAAACTATTGGTGTTTTTTTGGAAACTACTTTTTCTAAAGATTAGTTTCATGTTTGGCTAAATTAAATGTGATCTAAGGAAGACCTTATTAATTTGTTACTTTTAATTATTTTTTTTACATGAAAATCAATTTAGGTAAAAAAGTTACGCTGGGTAGAATATTATGCCATTAGTTATAAAAATCATACTTATGGTATTTTCTTCGAATGTTTTAAGTCAAGGATTCCGAGGTAAAAGCTTTCCAGAACCCAAGATTGAATACGCTCCAAAATCTTATGTTTGTTACAGAACATCATCGCCAATTGTAATGGATGGTAAATTGGATGACCTTTCTTGGCTTTTAACAGACTGGACAGAGTCATTTGTTGACATCGAGGGCCGTCTAAAACCAAAACCTTTTTATGATACTAAAGTAAAGATGCTGTGGGATGAAAGGTATTTTTATTTTGCAGCCAAATTAGAAGACCCACATATCTGGGCTACCCTTAAAATGAGAGATACCGTCATATTCAAAAATAATAATTTTGAGATTTTTTTGGATCCTGATGGAGACACGCATAATTACATGGAACTGGAGGTTAATGCATTTGCAACAGAGTGGGATTTGTTACTTCTTGCGCCCTATCATGACAAGAAAAATGTTGCAATTAATTCTTGGGATATCTCTGGATTAATAACCAAAGTTGGTATTGATGGTACAATAAATAATGCCGCAGATCGTGATAATGAATGGAGCGTAGAAATTGCCATACCATGGGAGGCAATTCAAGATTATACGCCCAATTTATTACCCGTCGAGGGAGAGCATTGGAAGGTTAACTTTGCTCGAGTTCAGTGGGATATTGATATAATAAATAATAAATATATAAAAACAAAAACTCCTGAATTTAATTGGGTGTGGTCACCACATGGTTTAGTTTATATGCATATGCCTGATTTGTGGGGCTTAGTGCAATTTACCAACGAGGAAATAGGGGGTAATAAAATTGAATTTATTGATAAAGGTATTGATAAAGTAAAATGGGCACTCAGAAAGGTATACTACCGACAAAGAAATTATTATCACAGGAAAGAGAGATATACCGCCTCAATAAAAGAGCTAAATCTTTTGGAAAAACCATCAGAGGGTGTCCCATGGCCACCAAAAATCACTCTAAATACTTCAGGCTGGCAAGCTTCTCTAGAGTGGAATAATATTACGGTAATCATTAGAACAGATGGCAAAGTTTGGGTCATATAGTTTTACAATCAATTGTCTGGAGTAAAGGATTTACTTGCAAATACGCTATTTATTACATTCTCTTTTTTTTACTTTTAGTAAACTTACCTATTTTATTTAACTTTGAGGTTAATTACGCGCTATAAATGAGCAATACGTTAAATGTTGAGCCTTACTAAAAAATTATTAAATATTTTTATATTTATATCTGTTCTGGTTGCACAGAATGATAGCACGAGAGCTGTAGAATGGGGTTATCTTGATTCACTAGCCGGAGTGTATTACCTCGATAATGTTCCATACACTGGACCTGTTATAAAGAAGTTAGACATAGGTCTTGTTGCTGGTGAGTTCAAAGACGGAATAAGGCACGGTTTATGGCAGACGCTAAATCTTATTGGTCAGCCCATTATGATTGGTCACTTTAAGGAAGGAAGAAAACACGGAAAATTTGAACAATGGTACGATGATGGGGCCTACAGGCATCGAGAATTAATAGCCACTTTTGATGAAGATAGATATATAGATGAGTATAAAGAATGGTATGAGAACGGTGGAAAGTCTATAATGGGTTTTTATATTGATGGCAAAGAACATGGGAAATATACAGAGTGGTTCGAAAATGGGAAAAAGGCTTTAAAAGCAAAGTTTATAAACGGCGAACCTGATGGCTGGTATAGAGAGTGGCATCCAAATGGAAAAAAATCACTTAAAATAAAATATAGCAATGGTAAGGAAAATGGGGCATGGGTTCAGTGGTATGAAAATGGTAGAAAAGAAATGCGATTAAACTATGTCAATGGCATTCCTAGAGGTAAAGCAAAATTTTGGTTTCCTGATGGTTCACTAAGAGGAGAGGGCATTGTTAGAAACGAGGTACCTGGTGGAGGATGGATTTTGGTTGACCCAGAGGGAAATAAAAAAGTTTATAAATAAAATAAAAAAGCCCCTTACTCAGGGGCTTTTTTATTTTTCAAATGATTTCTTATTTATAATATTTTGCCCACTTAGAATCCGGCGCGGTTGCAAGTAACTCTTTTTCATAGTCCTTTGCTTTTGCTCCATTTTCTAACTTTCTATATATTTGAATTACGTAGTGTGTTACCTCTGGAATTTTTTCATGACTAGCGTTTTTCTTTTTGAGCGCAGTTAAAGTGTTGAGCAATTTGCCTAAGGCCTTATTAAGCTCCACTTTACTTGGGCCTTTCATTGATTGTCTATAATAGAGATGGTACAATGCTTCGTCCTCAGCTTCTGCGCCTCGAACTCCAGCTACAGCAGTTACTTTTTCCACTTCATAACCCGCATCGGCTACATTTTCAATATCATTCCAGACTGTGTTATCCCACATTGCATCTAAATCAAGATCGTCATCTTGTGAAAACAATACGCAGGACATAATTATAGATGTAATATATAATTTCTTTAACATGATTACTTTAATATACGAAACTTTAATCGAATTTATCAAATTTAGGTGTATTTTCGCCCATACTCTCAATGAAATCTAGTTGAGTCACCAACTCAGGCTTTGCTTTTTTTACATCCTCATAGTAGGACAATGCCTCATCATACTTATACATTCTGTATAAGGCGACAGCAAGATTTACTTTATAGTCCATTTCATCTTGGTCATTCCTTATCGCCTTTTTAAAATAGTCGATAGCCATTGAATAATTTCCCAGCCTAGCAAACGTCACGCCCACAGTGTTATCGCTTCGTGCTCTTTGTTTTCTAAAATCTACTTTCTTAATATCCTCAGGCTCAATGTTCTTTGGAGCATCTTTTATTTCGACAAGGCCTTTTGTAGATCCCTCAGCCAGCTCTGCCTCAAGGTCTTCCGAAATTTTCAAGGTTGGTCCATCGACCGGACCAGCGATACTTGCTTTTGCCGCACCAAATACTTTATCCAATTTTCCTTCAAACATCGGATCGATCATTACGACCTCATCATATTTTTGTTTTGCAAGGCCTTTGTTGCCAAGCATGAATTGTGTTATTGCAATATTTAGCATATATCCAGCATGTTCCCCTGCTTGTTGTAAAGCTTCCTCATAAAATTCGATAGCCTTGGGATAATCCTCCAATTTTGTGTAACAGACACCAAGAGTATTGATTGCATCAGGGAAGACAGGTTTCATGTTAATCGCGGTTTCAAGCATTTCTACCGCCTCTTTAAACCGTTTAAACTCCATATACTTTACTCCAGCGTCATAGTAATCCTCTGCCGCGATTAGTTTACTGCCTACAGAGTTATATACAATTTGTTCAAGCCACATTCCATACTGTTTTATATCTTCTTTTAAAAGATCATTTATTCCATCAATTGTGGGCATGGGCATATCTGGGGTAATGTGGGAGCCTGCGAGATATTTAGCAGAGGCTTCTTTTACTGAGATTGCATTGACGTAATTTTCTGCTTTCATTTCGTTGTACTTCAGAGATCCCTGTTTCCAAGCTGAAAAAAACGGTTTACCAACTAACGTCGCTTCAACCGGTATCCATACTTTATCATTTAATACGACAACTTCATTTTCATCTAGAAAATACTTGGATACGTCGTCTGGCTTTATACCACTATCAAACATAAGAAAAATATGACCTGCCCCTGGCTTAAACACATCGAGGAACATGCTTTCAATACCTAGATTAGCTAACAGAGAGCCGAAAAGAGCAGTCAAATCATCGCAGTCTCCGATTTTATCTCTCAACATATCACCGGGGTATTTAACAGTGTCAAATGCGGATTTATCATCAGCTATATCAAGAAATGGAGTCTCCAGGTCAATATTGTAGACCAGCCCATGCGTACCTAGTGCGTCATAAAGAATTATTGCTCGACCTAAATTACTTCTTCCAAAATATTCATTTAAAACAGGCGTGTAGTACTGGATAAAGTTTCTGGAAAATTTATCTACAACAGCGTCTGCAGGAGTAACGTAGCATGCAATCATGTCAGGATTGCTCCAGGTGAGCTTACCTTTTCCGAGCACGTAAGAAGATTCCATTTTTTTCTGGGCTAGCTTCTCTTCACCACCTTGTTTGTAAGACACCTTTACTTCTGGTTGCACTAGATTATCAAAAGTTGCTTTTTTAGAAGTTAGTACATCACTGCTAAATGATACTCCAATATCATACTCTTCTTCTGATTTTGGTGGCAAAGTAACTGTCTCAGAGTGCGGATTGTCCATCATGGTTGGTACAAAGAGTGATACATTAACTGGCAGGTCTTCGTCAGAAATATTTTTTAAGCCAACTTTTACGAAAGGTTCTGATTCGTAATATCGATGTAGAGAGCGAAAAATTGGATTATGTGCAACCGTAGTTTTAGTGATACTGACTACTGCAGGGCTAAGTTGTAGTGCTAAGGTAAAGCGATGGGTAGGTTCTAAGAATGGGATACTCTCGTAGCCATATTCCATCACTATTGTTTTAAACTTAATTGATAGTCCTGCAGAGGGGACAAATAATTTTTCATCTCCACTAATATCTTGTTGCAAACCTGCACGAAAACTGACTCTACTTGCGACCACGTATTCAGCTCCAAAGTGAATTCTATCTCCTACATCACCAGCAATTGTTAAGCCATTGATTGGCATATAGCTAATTCCCAGTTTGAAGGCCTGACCAAGTATAGATTCAGTAGTTTTATCTTTGTATGCTATTGAACTACCCCCGAAGTCGTAAATACCTATTCCTACTTTCAGATTTTTAAGCGGTTGGATTAAGAATGCTGCATCAACCCCAACACCTGAGCCCTTACCATAGGAGGCCTCGTCTAGTAACATGTCCCGCATTAGGTATTTTAGGGTGAAGCCAAATGAAAACAGCTTATGAGGTTGCACTCCCACTGCAAAATTCAATTTATTTTCTGAGTACGCGAGTTCGTTGTCGTCATATCCAACGCTAGACCAGTCAAATCCAAGAGCAATACGGTCTGAAAATGGTCTCACGAAACCTAAATATGACTGCGTTATTCCCAAATTATATAGATTAGCATATGTGCTTGTGATCTCTGTCCTTCTTAGTCCGGGCAAACCAGCCGGGTTCCACGTGATTGTATTTGCATCGTCAGCAACAGCTACAAAAGCACCTCCCATACCGAGAGGCCTTGTGCCAACAAACAGTTGATCGTTTTGGCTTAATAATATTTCGAACAGAATTAATATTTGTAAAAATTTTTTCATCGATTCAGGACGCCAACTGTAGTTCTCAGTATCACGTCTTCTTTTTCAAGCGTAACTATATACAGACCGCTTGGTACTATGTTGCCGTTCGTATCTTTACCATCCCAGTTTATAATCTGTTGCCCTGCTTGAGTAGCGTACTTTGGTTTAATTGTACGTTTCAAACGGCCGGATAAATTGAAGATTCTGGCCGTAACATCTTCTGATTTATTGATGGAATATAGAATGTTTGTTTCAGTAAACTCGAAAACAGATCCTGAGCCACCAGGAGAAAAAATTCGAGGCTGACAGACAATGGATTCAACATCTATTGAGTCCAAAAGAAGAGTGGTATCCATTGTGACAAATACTCCGTACGTACCAAAACTATCAATCTGTACTTGCATGTATGGATCGTTGTTTATTTTTAGTTGTGAACCACCAAATTTTAAAACAGGTAATAGTCCGACAATGGATGTATCTACCATCCCTATGAATGGAGCTAAAGTAGAATCTGGCAACGCCATCCATTCACCATTAAGGTCGGCACAATCTGATGCGCTTTTGCAATCAATATCAAAATATTGATTTAGGGAGCTGGTTATTAAACACGTACTATCAGGAAATCCAATTCTCAATATCCCTGGCTTATCAAGTTTTTGTTCCATTGGCTTGATATCATAAAGGTCAGAGATTAAGTAGGTTATACCCCTATTAACCTCATATATGTATGAACTTGAATCACGTGAGACATTTTGACCTTTTATTGAAATGGATATATCCCCTTTCACCGCATTCTGTGGTAACAGGATGCTAACTATTCCATTTTCACTAATTGCTGTTCCACCAAATTGTGATATTATACTTTCCGGAGTTTTAAAAATTGAAGCTGGATGCATCACATTTTGCCTATCATCCTGGGCGCCAGAGACATGAATCTGAATAGCTTTACCATTATAATCTTCAGGAAGGATTAATACNCCGGTCCACTCATTGCCGTTAAAACTTTGTTTTTCAACGGCTAGGGAATCGTCCTCTGTTCCGCTTAGACCTAAATCCTGATGGCGGGGATGAGTAACAAGGACAGTAGGCTCTTTGTTCAAATCAAGATAAAAATCTTCTTTAAATTTTACTATTAGAATTATTTGATTGTTTGATACATAATTGGCTCGGATAGTATCGACTGTTGGGGCTGTGACATCTATATAAAAATATTCCCAGTTTGACCAATTTGAAGTTGCATAGCCTTGATCTACCGCCCGCACTCGCCAGCTATAGTTTCCCTCACTGAGATTTTTGAAACTCTTTTGAGGCCCGTTTAGACTAGGAGGAATCAATCCAATTTCATTAATACCGTAGTGCCCTGTGCTGACTGCATGCTCATTGGATTGCTCATCTGATCCAACCTGTATTTGGTAACGAAGACCTAGCTCACTGGTTGATCCTCCTGATGCATTATTCGGATCTACAGGAGCGCTCCATTTTAAAGTAACGTTGTCATTACTTATGCTGGAATCATCCAAGAGGTAGGGAGCATTAGGTATTTTATTTGGGTTCTCTAGACTCTCAAGATTGTCATATACTTGGGCTACTACATCCTGATTTGCTTTGAAGCCTGAAAGAAACAGGTCAAGATCTCCATCTGAATCATAGTCTCCCCACTGAGCGAAACTAATCCCAACGCTGTCAATAGATAGCGTTGGGTCAAGAGTAAATCCATTCTCATCCTGATAGTATATTCTTGTGACTGGAACAGATCCTAAATCACCTTCTGTGCTTGAATGTCCAGTAACCAACAGGTCAAGATCTCCATCTGCATCATAATCTCCCCAAGCTGGTTTACCATAATAGACACCAGGCAGGATATGAGCTGCTATAAACGTGTTAATCGCGTTGGTGACGACATATGTTATCAACTCGTTATTACTGTTTAATCCAGTTAGTGCGAAGTCATCATAACCATCACTATTATAGTCACCAAACGCTATAGCACCAGCCGTAACTCCAAATGTTTCAGACTCCCATGTAATAGAGGGGACAAGGATATTATTAGCATTGTTCAGGTACACTCTCATGCGGACAGCTTCTGTTTCGTCAGCACCAATTGTTACAAGATCTAGTCTACCATCTCTATTGAGATCAACCCAGTGCACAATTGCAGGGTTTATTGGAACGAGGTTAGTTTGATTAGTATCAAGCCTCATGACACCATTATCATTATAAAAAATATCTAGATGCCGGGCATAATAATTGTCAAACCCTCCTTGAACATAATCAAGGTCACCGTCATTATCATAATCACCCCAGTGGTGCCCATTTACTCCTCCATTAACCCAGTAATCGCCTATCCCATCGTAGTTTTCATCTGTGTGAATTTCGGATGCGAGATCTGGAACATAGTATCCGTCTTCCCACTTATAAAAACTTGTTGAGAAAACACCGCCAAAATTCAAAATTTTGAAACCGTTCATTGTTAGGTCCAAATGCCCGTCATTAGTATAATCAACCCATGATAGGTGGCCACCAAATACGGCATCGATGTTTTGTGTTAGGTCTTGAGAAAGCAATCCACCAGAATTCTCAAATAGGGTTGTAATACTTGCTCCAGAAAAAGTGATACCAGTTAGTGCAAGGTCTGGAATACCATCTTCACTGTAATCTGCCCAGCCGGCCGAGGAATAATATACTCCAGGTAATGATTGCGTTGAGGCAACTAGACGGGCTATGAATAATGTATCTTCTTGTGACCATTCTGATGTATTGCCAGAGCCATCAACCGCTTGCACGGCCCAATAGTATGTACCGTGAGGTATATCGTTAAACTCTCTAATAAGTCTTTTTCCGATGTTAGATGAATTGTAGGGAATGGATGAAGATAAAAGTTGATTACCGCCTGGGCTTGTTCCAATCCTTATGTTATATGATAAAGTTTCAGGATCATCTACATCATCAGATCCGGAACCCCAAGAAAATATTGCTCTCGTACTGACCGCAAAAGCTGTGAGCGCATTTGGAGCTTGAGGTGGTTGGCTGTCACTGTTGATGTTATTTACGTAAACTTTTGAAAATGTGCTGTCTGCGTTACCAATATCAGTTGTACCGCTCGCAACTAAATCAGGGATACCATCATTATTGATATCAGCAAATTTAGCTACCCGCGCACCGTCTATTTGCTTGATCGGTTCAAAGGTACCATCTCCATTATTAATGTAAACCTTTCCCAATAAAGAATGCACCTTTCCAGCATATAGCGTAACAGAGTTGGCACCTGCTATAACTAAGTCCTGTAATCCATCAAGGTTGAAATCAATAGCATCTATTGTACCATAGGCTACAGCAAAATCGATTTGGTTGGTTGCTAAAATGTATGTGCCTAAGGGCTCGTTTTCTAGAATATAGGTCACAAGTCGATTTTCAATTTTATTCCAGCCAGACATGATGAGATCCAGGTCTCCATCTGAATCCAGGTCTGAAAAATGATATGCCCCTGCCTTTAATCCATTTATAGCATCTGCTGTTGTCACCTCCGTCAAGCGACCTACGGGGTCATTTTTATAGAGCCTTGTTACAGAAGAATTCTTGTTCGCGGTACGACCACCAATAATTAAATCTGGGTCTCCATCATTGTCATAGTCTCCCCACGCACTACTTCCCCCAAATAAAGATGGGAATATTGTTGTGGGGTCTTTGGCCAAATAGCTACCAGTATTAATAAATAATTCATTAAGTATTTGGTCTGTAAACTCATTTACGCCCATCAAAAACAAATCAGGTTTACCATCCATATTTACATCACCCCAATCACCGTTGCTGTAGGTAACAAACATATTCTGCAGCCAGTTAGACTGGCTAAAATTCCCGCTGGATGAGTTAAGCATCAGCTTTGACATAACTGATCCATTCAGGTAGATGTCGATAGATCCATCAAGGTTAACATCAGCAAGCTTTATATTTCCAATACCTCCAAGGTATTCGGCAATTGTATCAGAATATGTAACAAAGTTTGTTGAAAATCCTTGTTGCAGTGATCCAGTACTGCTTGTTTTAATAACATCGAGAAAAACACCGAATCTTGTTGAGTCATATCCTGAGAATATGATGTCATTGGTACCATCGTTGTCTACATCTGCTACCTCAATGGAATTTGATATTGATTGGGGAAGTATGTTCGATAATGTCGAATCAAAAATAAAAGGATCTTGTGCAATGCCGATGGATAGTGAAAAACACGTTATGAGACCATGAATGATATTTTTATGGTTCTTCATAATGAGTGCTAATTTTATTTACTGGTTAGTGTCCAAACACCATCCCACTCATCTCCTGGAGGATTGTCAAGATAGTGTTGACATCTTGGTATGTAGATACGGCTAGGATTAGTTTTCCTTCCTCCGAACATTTCTTCCAGCGCGTCTGATGCTTTAAAAGCTTCAATCGCCTTTGACCATTCTTGATTTTTATACAGATCAAGTGCTTCATGATATGCTGGTAGTATTTTCTTGTAGGATTCAGGCTCTTTACCTTTTTCAGAAATTAATTCCCAAACCTTGACCGGTTCATTTTTTCCCAAAACTCTGACATTATCGAGATCACGAACAACCACCCTATCTTTTACAGGTTGGTATGTACTATCAGCTATTTGAATATAGACTCCGTATTGTTTTGCGGAGGACTCCAAGCGCGCTGCTGTATTTACATTGTCTCCCATCATTGTATAATTCATACGAGCTTCTGAGCCCATATTTCCTGTTACCATTTGACCGGAGCTAATTCCGATTCGATTCTGCATATTATGAACAATATCTGGCCATCTATCTCCCTCAGCCCTCCAGCCTTTACGAAGAATTGCAAGTTTTTCCTGCATCTCTATCGCAGTTCTGCATGCCCATAATTCATGGTCGTCAACTTCAATAGGCGCTCCATAAAACGCAACAATAGCATCGCCAATATATTTATCTAGTGTGCCGTTATTTTCGAGCAATACATCTGTCATATCAGTTAGGTATTGATTTAAAAGAGCGACGAGTTCGCTTGCCGTAAGTTTCTCTGAAAATGCAGAAAAACTCTGTATGTCTGTAAAAAAAGCTGTGTGATACCCCTCTTCTCCACCCAAGGAGGGCTCTTCTCCGCTCTCATACATTTGATCGATTAATTCTGGGGAAACATACGTCCCAAAAGATTCTTTTAGGAAGTTCTTATTTTTTTCTTCTTGAATATAATTATAGACAGTTATACCTAAATATCCAACGGCTAGTGTAGACAGAGGGCCAACCATATCGAGCCAAATATGATAATTTGAAAAAAGCCAAAAAGATATCCATGTATAGCCCCCAACAATTACCCCAGTGGCTAAACCACCCATTGCTGCGCTCAGTGCTGGAATCCCAAAAGATAGAATCACTCCAATTACTAAAATTATAAACACTATTTGTGCTTTAGGTACTTCATGAATGATTTTATTGTCCAGGATCGTGTTAAGCGCATTGGCATGCAGACCCACCATTGGATATCTAGGATCAAATGGCATAGGATTTAAGTCTGATGTACCGGTAGCTGTTAGCCCGTAGTAGAGCTTTTTCCCAACAAACTCAAACGGTACGATATTATGGACTGTGTTTTTTTCTTCACTACCGATAAACAATCTTTGTTTCTTAGAGTTTGGATAAAAAGTAAGCGGACGCTGCTCATTAATTAAATCGTTTTTATATAAGTTTGATATAATTTGAAAATTTCTTTCTACTATCCGAGCACTACCTTGAATTTTATTGAGCCTTTTTGAGGTTGTATCATCACCATTTTTCAATGCGGATTTTATATCGAGCATATGTTGCTTGAATGAACTAAATTGATAATTCTCCAACCCGAAGTCATAAATTAATTTTCCTTTTACTATTAATTCATCAAGCGTTGGAGCTTGGGATCGGCTGGAATCCAAAAAAGCCGCTGCAATTGTGTTATTATTTTTTATTTCATTAAATATATGTGGTGGCAGTTTTTTGAATTCTTGAGCTGTGCCATTTGGATTATCCAATATCCATTTTTCAGTGGCACCCATCATCATAACCTGTCTGACAGCGTTTTTGATGTCATTTTTCGGTGCGTCAATAGAGCCTAAGGCGGGTTTATAAGCTGCCTTAACATTGCCATCAAAAGAAAGATTTACAAGTTTTTTCAGTTCTGCTAAGATATAGTTGGAGTATTCGCTCTCCTGAAATTCTTTTAGCACGTTGTAAGGATAGTGAATGAGGTCAAACTCACCAGTGTCTTTATCCTGCCAGTTTCCTGCCCAATTAACTTGCATTTGCCCCTTAAGGTTTATCGGTATGGATATAGATTTGCGACCATGTTCATCAGGCTTTGGCAGATCAAAACTAATATGCTTCCCCGGTACAATCTCAACATCCTGGAAGGGAACACCATAATGCCTGAGCGCTATTGCAAGAGACGCTGATGGGAACAATTTATCCTCATACATTCCAACTAGAGGATACTTTCTCTGGAGACCATCAGGATCTGGATCTGATTGAAAAAAGTATACTCCAGCAGAGTTTTTAATAAGAGTATCAACCACAGTTTCAATATCATAAAAATCAAAGAGCATTGAATATTTTTCTCGGTCAACCTTTCTAAATAAATTCTTTTCTTCAAGAAGTTTTAATCGCCTCTCCATAACTTCAGTTCGCTTTTTTACAGACTCTTTTTTCTTAGGTTGAGGTTTAAAGCTCTGTGCAAAAATTATATTTCCAGCTCTCTGAGAGGCGGCTGCAAGGTCATTATCAGGATCTGGGAAAAGTTCCTTCACTTTTTCAATTGACAAAGTAGAATCTGCTATATTATTCAAAACTTTATATTCGAGCTTTCTTTCGCTGTCTTCAATAAAATAGATATCAAAGATAAATGCATCTAACCCATGCTCCGCGGACAGGTTAACTAATGGGATATGTTTTTCCCTACTCCAAGGGTCCCATTTGCCTTCAGTTTGTAAAGCCCTAACATCAATATCGGCTGTGGCGATATCATCTCTTGTTTGTATAAGCCCACGATTTTTAAATCGCATGTCCAATAAGTTATGTTCCAATCCATCATACATATCAAGAAACGAGAGAAGACATGTTGTAGCAGCAATACCAAATGAAATAGCAATATAAGGAAGATTCTTATTCATAATATGTTTATCCTACTACGTTGGGTGTGATAAAAATCAAAAGTTCTCTCTGTTCCTTATCGATTGATTTAGACTGAAACATCTTTCCAATCCAAGGTAAGTCTGCAAGAACGGGAACAAATTTTCTATTTTCAATGGCGTTTTCTGCAATCAAGCCTCCAATGATTACTGTATCTCCAGCGTTAACTGTAACCTGGGTACGCACTGTCCGCTTTGTAGATCTTGGTTTGTCTGTTAATACCTCAGCGGCAGATAGAAGCGCCTCTACCGACGCATTGACAAGCAAGGTGATTCTATTTTCATCATTAATTCTTGGTGTAACCTGCAGATCTATACCAACATCTTTCTCTGTAATCTGTCGAACACTTCCAGCACTAATATTAGAATAGCCGCTTACATTAGCATTTGTATTAGTTCTCGACGAGTTTGATGTAGCGAGGTTTCTGCCCATGTTGCTAACACTACCTTCGATGTAAATAGTCGTAGTAATCTGTGTTTCAGCGGAGTGATTATCGAGTGTTGTTAGTTGAGGACTGGCTAATATTTTTGATTCACCTCTTGCTTGCATTAGTTTCCATGCCTGCCCAAACTGGAATGGATTTAAGGTAGCTATTGTCATATTGTTCAGTTTAAATGGCATTAAAGAACCAGTAGTGTCTTCCACACCGCCAAGAAAAATTGGTGTGTTTGCTGACCAGTCAATTCCTGTACCTTTGGCAGAATCAACACCTGATTCAATGAACCGCACGGCAATATTTATGTTTGGAATTGGCTTATCCAGCTCTTCAACCATTCTTAATATATTGGGTATATTCTCCTGAACATCCGAAATAATAACAACATTTGAAACACCACCGGCACTAGAGGATGTGACGATTGGAGTAAACGATTGAACCTTTCCTTGATCAGATAAAACAGCATTAAGTGGACCCGATAGATCATCCGACTTAATGTATTTAAGTTTGAGCACTATTGTTTCAAGTTCTCTAACGATGTCGGTATCAGATCCTTTGACGATGATGATGTTCTCTTGAGTGAAATAGCTATATCCATTTGGCTTAAGTATTACATCGAGCGCGGCTTTCACAGACACATTTTCTAGGTTTGCTGTTATAGTATCTTTTACTGCTGGGCTGACTACTATATTTAATCCTGTTAATTCCCCTATAAGCATTAAAACATTTTTTATATCTGAGTCTTTCATGTTTATCGACATTTTCTGACTCAGGTCGTATTTTTCACCATCTTTGTCAAGGAGAGAAATATTTGAATACTGTTGGGTTAGCACAAATGAAAATAAGAGGATGATACAGATTTGCCTATGTGCCAACATCTTTTATTATCCTTGTTTTACCAACTTTAAAAGTTATTTGTTCATTTTCAATTTTTTCTATAAGTGCATTATTAATCTGGTCGCCAACCGTAAAGGTTTGGCCATTTATTGTAACAAATGCTTTTTCACCCATAAGAACAGCAGTTTCAATCACCAGCCCATCAAGAGTAAGAAGTCCTGCTTGTTCGTCCATCTCAACATCTTTGGCAATAGTTGATTTTTCATTAGCTGATTTTGGTTCATAAACTTCAACAAAAGGGTTTCTTGCCCAACCCTCTAACTCTGAGATTTCACTGGATATTGGGAGAAAATCAGTGTCCGGTTTAAAACTACTTTTTGAGGGAACAGCGCCGCCTAATTTCGCTATTTTCTTTTCAAATCGTTTTTTAAGATTTTCCGCTCTAGTTGCGCTGACACCTGCAGTGCGAGCACGTTTTTTTGATTTTTTTGATTTTGAAACAACACTCTTCTTAGTGTTGTTTCTGTCCACATAGTCATAGATGGCATATGCAAGTGATAGGGCTAGGCCTATAGATAGGATTCTTAGTCTAGGTGTCATGATGTTTTATAGCCTAAACTACTTCAAAAATGACAGTATCTAAAATCTTTTTATCGCTATCAGTAATCTCGATTTTCCATGTCCCTTTATCACTACTTTTCACTTCCCTGTGAGATACGGCTGGTATCTCTTTGCCATCTCTTATTCTAATTCTAACTTTAGATTTTAAGTTTCCATTCATGTACCAAATGTGGTAAATGTCATTATATTTCCCGGTATTGTTATCCAGTAACGAGTGACAGAAAACTCTGCCAATATCCGTGGGAAATCTTCTTCCAGGATATAGAGGCTGATTGTTTTTCACTTTTTTACAGGCAAGCGACCGGAGAACCACAACATCATGAAAATTGTTATCTTCTTCAATATTTAAATCAGGTTCTCTTTCAGGTTCTCTTTTGGGTTCTCTTTNNGGTTCTCTTTTGGGTTCTCTTTTGGGTTCTCTTTTGGGTTCTCTTTTGGGTTCTCTTTTGGGTTCTACCGCAATCAAAGCTTTTTCTTGTGAGTCTTGCCTTTGTTTTTCAGTAATGTCTGGGGACGGCTTAACTGTTTTTCTTTTTTTATCTTCTTCTAAATCCTCAATGGGTTCAGTTGCGGGTTCAAGCCACATCTCAGGCACTCCACTGAGGCTATCGACTTTTGTAACGTTCTTATCAACTACTGATGCTACATTGACCTGATTTGGATCAGGTGTCTTTTCGTTCTCAACAACAAATTTTTTAGGTTTCTTCCGACTGGCTAGTTTATTTGTATTTTTTGAATATTTCTTACTATTCGACTGAAAGTATGCGTAGGAAATAAGTTTAATTGTCTGCGCTTTTGCTGTCTGTTTTTTCACAATCTCAATGTTTGATGCCGTCAGTCTGTAGCGACTTGAGATCATAGACTCAAGTAATTGTCCAAAATTAATAAATGAGCCCCTTAGTGTTATATCGATTGGTATTTTTTCAATCGTTACTTCCTCACCTATGTCTGGTATAACTATTGTCTTTTTTTCTATCGCGGCTGTAGAAGGAGAGAAGTTTTCAATTTTTAATCCATGATTGATGATTAGTGAATACAGAAAATCAGTTACGTTTTCAAAAAGTCTTTTGTCAGGAATCTTTTCTACGACGTTTGCAAAGGCATCATTAGCTACATCCCATTCTTCTTGTAGGTTACTAATCTGGGATTCCATGTCCCTAAATTTTTCCACATCAGAGTACAAAATACTCTTTGCGGTAGACATTCTTTTGTGTTCTTTTGATAGACTTTTATGAATGAGCTGATACCACAATAGGAAAAACACCAGAAAACCGCCAAATATAGCTGCAAAAAGATACTTTTGATTTTTTAGTAATGTATCAATCATATGACACACTTGAGTTCAAATTGTAAATTATCCCTGCCAAGGCCAGCTTTTGATGCCTGGCTCATTATTTCAACATTTTGAAAAAGACCGGATTCTTCTAAGGTGCTAACAAAACTAGAAAAGTGGTCATTGAGAAGAATCGAATTTGAGCTGACATTGCCAGCAAGGCGTACTATTCGTAAATGTTCATCCTCCTTTTTAACAACCTTAACAAGATCTCTCCCCACCTTTTTATATGCCTGTATCTCCCACCCTTCTTGAAAATTAAGTTCGTTTATTATAATCTCTTTCGGAGTATAGTAGCTTAGAAATTTATTTATGGCTAGTATACGCTGGAAGTATTCAGTGTCGTAGCTAAGGACTTCCATTTGCTGTTCCACATTAACTTTATTTTCTTTTAAAGCTGAGTGCCTTTCTTCAACATATGATAATTGGTTGTTTTCCTTTTGCATGGGTTCGATCTCTGATTTCATCGAGTTAATGCTTAGTTTAGTTGATAGAGTGATTCCAAAAAATAAGACAACAGCTGCTGCGCTGCTAACCATTCCAAACCTATTTGCCCATCTTAAAATTTCTTCCTGCTTAAAGGATTTTGGCAGGATGTTTACAGAGTTATTTAAGTGCAATGCAGAGCCAATGGATGCGGTTAAGACAGCTGGATGAAATTTAGTAAACTCCGTTTCGATATCATCATGTATCGCAAGATTTCTTAATGGATTTAAAAAATTGGTATTCAGTCCCATACTGCCTTCTACAAACTTATCGAGATGGGTAATTTGTCCTGCCGATCCGCTTAAAAGTATCTCGGTTTCATCAGAAATTTTAACGTTTTTTCTTATACCATTTACAGTCCTATCAATCTCCTGCCTCCAGCTATCAAAAACTGGTCTAAATATATCATCATATTCACCCGCGTCAGCTGCAAAGCCCATCGATCTCAAAAAACTTTCCGGAACTTGAAACTTTTCCCTTTGTGACCATGCGACCACATCAATACCATTATCTATGAGTGAGTCGTGCAAGCTCTGCACGCCTATAAACAACGGCCTGACCAATTTAATCTCCAGCTTTGAACAGCACATTATAAGGCTATTTTTTTCACCAAAGTGGATGATAATAGTATCCTTTTTTTGATGCTCTTGGTAGCTCCAGATGAATGCATTATGCACAGACTGTGCAAGTGGGTACCATGCTCTGATACTCCACTCAATTTCATTTAGTTTGTCGCCAACATTTTGAAGAAATTCATTTTCTGCAACACCTACCCTAAAAGAATTTTGTTTTCCTTTCACATAATCTAGAACTGAATTCTCAAGAGGGAATGTGACCTCTTTCTTGATGGTCCATTCTATAATTTGTTTCTTTTCTTTTTGATTTTCTTTAGGGACATCAATTAGGTGAAGCTGTGCTTTGTCGCTATTTATCGTTATTGCAATAGCATCTCTATTTATTAAAGATTTAACAGGCTGTTTATAGTCATCTCCATAGTTTGCAAGGTCATCATCAAGACCTTCCATCACCAACATACAATCGCTCTTGAACTGATCTGGGTGATCAGTGGCATCCAGATTTCTGTCACTAGAAAAATGTAAATTATATGCTAGGAGCTTTTTAGTGTTACTCTTCTCATTGATTACTACGCTTGTCATTCTGCCGTTATCAACATCTAATCCGGCATAAGTTTTATCAACTGGAATTGAATCATAAATTACTTTACCAATATATGTGGGATGAGAACCTTGTCCTGGTAAGATATCATCTTCTATGTTAAAATAGTTTCTTCCAGTCAATGATGGTTCTTTTTCTTGCTCACTGAGGAATTTGTCTGAAGCTGGTTTTTCTGGAGTCGTCTCGGTTACTGCTGAATCTTGCAAGTCATCGATAATTTCATTTTCGAAGTCTTCTTGAGCTAATGGTTCATTAGCCATTGGATCCGTAGGTTGCTCTCCTCCAATCCATTCATCATCATCATCATCTTTAGTTTCTTCAAGCAATGGTTTTTGTATTTTTTTCGGAGGTTCATCGTCTTTACGAAGCACGTCAAGCAATTTATTTACGGCTATCTCGTTATAGTTTTTCTTTTTTTGCTTTAGCAAGCCTCCTGTATCAATTTTACCAGAAATCACCCTTTGAACCATTTCGTCATTAATGATCGTCTTCTCCTCGCTGATCATTGTCAATAAGAGTTGGTGGCATAGTTGGGTAACTTTTCTAGGATAGCCTTGCGTATTTTTATGTATTTTGAGCAATGCTTTTTCGTTAAACCAGCTACCTGCTTGACCACCAGTGATTTCAATTCGGTGATTGATCATGCCCCTCATGTCTTCCAACGAAATCGGTCCGATTTCAAAATCAAAAGATATTCGGTCTTCAAAATTGGGGTATTTATGAATCATGTTTCCCATTTCGGGTTGACCGAAAATAATCAATTGGAGAAGCTTGAACTCATCGGTTTCAAAGTTTAATAGTGTTCTGAATACATCGAGCATTTCACCAGGGAGATTTTGACCTTCATCGATAATTAGTACAAGTGTTTTTCCTTGTTCGACTCCAACTTTTAGTAAATAATTTTCTATAATATTTCGGCAATCTTGTACCGATTCTGCAGAGTCATTTACTCCAAATAGTTCAATAATATGTTTTAGCAGGATTATTTCTGATTCAAATTTTGGATCCAGAATCAGATAAAAATCAAAATCATCAGATTCATCTTTAAAATTTTGAATGAGCTTACGACTTATGGTTGTTTTCCCAACGCCAATGCCACCTCGAATTACTGACAACCCTCGTTTCATGCGAATGGCCAACTCCAAACCTTCCAAACATTGACGGTGTTCCAAAGCAGGATAAAACAGATCAACATTTGGGGATGTTGAGAAAGGATCAGTACTTAACCCAATTGAATCGAATAGATTCAATGTAAATTCTCCAAACTTTTAGATTGAGAATGTTAAATAGGTTCGCACCATAAAGACGGATGCTGCCAATAGTGCGATGCCAATCAATATCCTATGTTTAAAAAAGAATGCATCGGTCATGTACAATTTGTTTGCCTGTTTTTCAGCCTGCAAGATTGTATCAGGCGAAAGAATTAGAAGAATTCCAAAAAGTCCCGCCGTAAGAGCTAGCACAAGAAAGACTATTTCTCTTAACTGATCAGCGGCATATGTATAACCCAAAAATCCAGATGCCAATATCATTCCTATACCAATGGGTATTCGATGTTTAATCAGTGCTGTGTCTGTCATAAAAAGGCGATTAGCTTGGCGTTCTGCTTTTAATACTATGGATGGGGCAAAAATCAGAAGAATCCCAAAAACTGCTGATATCAAACCTATTCCTAAAATAATTACCATGGGATTTACCATGCCCAAACCTCAATACTCTCTTTCATAATAAACTACATATCCGGATGTTTACCAAAACTAATATAACATCCAATGCTTTGAATGATAATTTAATCAAAATTCTAGATAAAGATAACCTTCTATGGATCTAAACTTTTTCTCATATTTTTAATAACCTGATAGTGCGGCTTCTAGGTTTTCAACTAAAAAAGTAGCATTTTCATCATTGAACACCATTGGTGGTTTAATTTTAATCACATTTTTATCCGGTCCATCAACACTCAACAGGATTCCCCTATTTTTCATAGCATTCACTATCGAGGCAGCGTCGGTTGAGTTAGGTTTTAACTTATTACCTCTATCAATAAACTCAACACCAATAAATAGACCCATTCCTCGCACTTCTCCTATTATTTCATGGTTTTTTTGAAGCTTATTAAGCATTGATTTAAGTTTTTTTCCTACTTTCTCAGATCGAGATTGTAAATCTTCATCATCAATAATTTTCAAAACAGCGTGCCCAATAGCGCATGAAACCGGGTTGCCTCCATATGAATTAAAATATTCCATGCCATTATCAAATTTCTCTGCTATTTCAGTTGTAGTGGCAACTAGCGAAAGGGGGTGGCCATTGCCAATAGATTTGCCAAGAGTTACCACATCGGGTACAACACCCTGAGTTTCAAAGCCCCAGAATTTTTTGCCTAATCGACCAAACCCAATTTGTACCTCGTCTGCAATACAGATACCGCTATCTTTGTGAATTAATTTGTAGCAACCAGATATAAAGCCTGCAGGCGGAATTAATTGCCCACCACACCCCATTACAGATTCTGCAATAAAGGTATGCGAGTTCTTTTTATGTGTATTTAATCTCTCTAAAATATTTTTTACCTCTTTTAGATATAACTTTCCAGAATGAATCCCTCTATATTTCCCACGAAATGGGTCTGGAATAGGTATTGCGTGTACATAATTTGGTGCACCATCGCCCCCGGGGCCATCGTATTTGTAGGGACTTATTTCAATGAGGGATATTAGATGTCCATGATATGCGCCTTCCAGCACTATGGTAGAATTATTACCTGTAAATGTTCTTGATAGTCGCAATGCAAGATCGTTTGATTCACTTCCTGAATTTGTAAAATAGAATTTATTGAGTTTTTCGGGCAATTTTTCTCCGAGTGCTTCAGCATAATTGATTATGGTTTCATCAAGGTATCTGGTGTTTGTGTTTAGTTTTTTGAATTGTTCGTTGGCTGCTTCCACTATTTTTGGATGTGAGTGCCCTACGTGCTGGATATTATTAATTCCGTCAAGAAATTTATTTCCTTTTTCATCAAAAAGATATTGGCCTTCGCCCCTGACAATGTGCAGAGGGTCCTTATATGAAAGGGTGAGTGAGGGACTAAGGTATTTTTTCCTGAGTTGATAAATTTCTTTCTTAGTACGCATCTTCTTGTAGTTGCTCAGACCAATCCGCTAGCTGTTGTTTTTCCAACATTCTAAGTAGTTTCCAGGCTGAAGCTTCAGATATGCTTAAATATTGATTATCTGGGAACAATTTTTTTCGCCATGATGCCATCAAAACTGTGATACACAGCCTCAAGCACATGAGATAAACAACAGCCTGAAGTTCAAACTTATTTAACTTATAGACAGAATTATAATGCCTCAAAACAATTGAAATGGAAGGCAATACATCATTGGCTCTGAGTGCGACATATGCCATGCACACCGCTGGTTCGGCCGATTGATAAGAATAGACCATGTCACCAAAGTCAATTACTCCAACTGGATTTGATTCCATGTCCAGGATAATGTTATGATCATTTCCATCATTATGTATTACTCTTTTATTCAGCTTGTGTGAAATTGGTTTTATATGATTTTCAAACTGGTCAATAAAATGATGGATGGTATTTTTATCATGAGTGCTTTTGATATGGTTAACCTTTTTTGCAATTAGGCTAATCTGCCTTACATCCCAATCAAAAACTCTGTGTGCGCCTGGGTGATCAAAGTCTTTAAGGTTATTACTCAATCTTCCAAGGTATAAACCCATTTTCATACATATTTCATCATCAAGATCTTTCTCGCTCATTAGCACGCCATCAACATATCTCAGTAACCGTATGTAAAATAATGTATTATCTTTTTCTACTTGATGTATTGATCCAATTCTCAATGGAATATTCATTCTAGGATCTTTAGCGTGGATATGGTTTGCTGCTTTATCTTGAAGATCAATCACTTCAAAATCTTCGCTTGCATTAGATACTTTAAATATAAATTTACCATCGAAATTGTCGACAAAAAAAATTTGATCGCGATCGCTATATAACTCTCGGAGGTCTCCTTCAATATTAAATTTGTTTTTTAATAATATACTGGTCTCGTCTTTTGTAAAAGAGGGTGGATTGGTACTAAACACTGATTTCATTGCAACAAAAATTAAGTCAAATTCATAAAAAGATTTTATTTTACCTGTAACACTTTTATGCAATTAAATGTAAAAAAATGTGACACATATTGTTTTTTTTATTATATTTGATCGATTCGAGGTAAAAGTACCCCTCAATTTGCGGGAATTTAATAGAAGTATATGGCTGAAAATTTAAAACAATCAGTTCTCATTATTGAAAGTGATGAGGCGATACGCGACAATCTGAAGCATCGATTTAGCAAGCGAGGCATGCTTGTGATCACGGCTAAAGATGGTTACGAAGGATATGTTAGGGCCTGCAACGAAAATCCGGACTTGATTATTATAGAATCGTTATTATCAAGCATGAGCGGATTTAGGGTTTCGCGCTTGCTGAAATTTGATGATAGATACAAACAAACTCGAATCGTAATGATGACAGCAAATGATTTAACGGCTGTAAAAGAAATGTATGAAGCTTGTGGTGCGGATTACATTATCAGAAAACCTTTTAAATTTAGTGAACTGATAGACGCCGTGGAGCAGGAGGTAGTAGCTTGAGTTCTTTCCCTGATACTTTTTTAATACCTTTTCTTTTTATTTTTGGATCAATCATTGGGAGCTTTTTAAATGTCGTAATATACAGAGTGCCAAAAAAAATGAGCATTATTAAGCCGAGGTCGCACTGTTTTTCTTGCAAAAAATCAATTCTAGCTAGAGACAACATCCCCATAATGGGTTATTTTCTGTTAAACGGTAGGTGCAGACACTGCGATACTTTCTATCCTAGTCGCTACGCATTCGTTGAACTCATAACAGCACTTCTAACAATTTGTGTATATTTTATTTATGGTATCGGACAGCCATTCTTAATCTACCTGACTTTAACATACTTATTGATTGCCATCACATTTGTGGACATTGATCATTTTATCATACCAAACGGTTTCGTATTGATAGGCATTGGGGTATTAGCTTTCGGCCTTTATTTTCAGTGGATTCCTATTACCTGGGAAGACTCTCTCTACGGTTCCCTTGTATTTGCAGGATTTTTATTTACTGTGGGATTGATTGGTCAGTTTATATTAGGAAAAGAGAGCATAGGCTTCGGAGATGTCAAGCTTGGATTAGTTCTTGGAGGTTTTCTTGGAACAGAATATTCAGTATTAGCACTTTATCTTAGTTTCGCTTTGGCTGCAATTGTCATTTTTGTTATGATGGGAGGGAAACTCATCAAAAAGAATTCCAAAATACCATTTGGTCCCTATCTGGCAGCCGGTACGCTGATTGCATTGTTTACTATCACCCCCTACGATAGTAATTATATTTTAAACTGGTATTACTCGACGATGTTTTAATATGGCTATCTCAGGAAAACAACGAATTGGGACGCTACTTTTGCATGCTGGAAAAATCGATGAGGATCAGCTTCAAAAAGGATTACAAATACAAAAAGAGAAAGATGGATATCTTGGTCAGGCATTTGTAGAACTTGGGTTTTTGAATAATAAAGAATTAAATAAATATATCAGTCATCAATTAAAAATCCCGTTTTTACAATTAGGCTACTACAATGTTGATAAATCTTTGATGGAGTTGTTTTCAGAGCGCCTAATTAGAAAACAAAAAATGCTTCCTCTTTTTCGTCTGAACAACACGCTCACTATAGCCCTCTCTGATCCACTTGACTCTGGGCCGATAAACGCGGCCCGCGATGCTACAGGTCTTAAAGTTGAGCCTGTAATCGCAATGGAAAATGAGATTGAAAATGCCATAGATCTTCATTACGGTATATCAGGTTTTGTGGATATCGATTCAGCCAATAGTGAGAGCACAGAAATTAGTGACTTGTTTGATGAGGCTCATATTGTAGAGCTTGTTGACAGTATCATTACACAAAGTCAAAAGTATGGATGCTCAGATATTCACATTGAGCCGCGAGAAAATGATATTCGCGTTCGTTTTCGGATCGATGGAAGACTCCAAGATTTCCAATCATTGCCAAGTGATATACACACTGCACTTGTCTCTAGATTGAAAATAATGGCAAATATGGACATCGCAGAGACAAGACGACCACAAGACGGGCGCATCCTTTTCAACTCATCGAAAGGGAGACTAGATCTACGTATATCAACCTACCCGACCTTATATGGGGAAAAGGCGGTTCTTCGCCTTTTAAATATTTCGGAAGCGCTACACTCATTTAGGGCTTTGGGTTTTGAATCCGACTGTGAGGAAAGATTTAATAGCATGCTAATTGGTGGTGAGGGCATTATCCTGGTTTCTGGACCAACAGGAAGTGGCAAGACAACCACACTTTACTCGACCCTTAATAAACTTGAATCGCCGGATGTTAATATTGTGACTGTTGAGGACCCTATAGAATACGATCTAGATAATATTAATCAGGCTCAGATTAATACCAAATCTGGTGTCACTTTTGCCTCAGCTCTTAGATCCATACTTCGCCAAGACCCAGATATAATAATGGTTGGAGAGGTTCGTGATGAAGAAACCGTTGAACTTGGAATTCGTGCTGCTCTTACTGGTCACCTTGTTTTTAGTACGGTGCACACCAACGATGCAGCTTCGGGTTTTACTAGACTTTTGAACTGGAATGTTGAACCGTTTCTTATAGCCTCTACGGTGAAGGGTATTTTGGCTCAAAGGCTTGTGAGAAGAATATGCAAAGAGTGTAAGGAGCCTCATGAGCCATCTAGGGAAGAACTTCGCATGGTTGGTGTCGATGAAGACGAATCAATTAAATCTTTCGTTGGCAAGGGTTGTTTATCTTGCAGGAATACAGGTTTTAAAGGGAGAATTGGTATATACGAATTACTTTTAGTTGATGCTGCAATATCTGAGCTAGTTCTAGCTCAAGCGCCAGGATATAAAATACGTGAGCAAGCTCGCAAAAATGGAATGACTACCCTATTAGAGGATGGTATAATAAAAATTGAGAGAGGCGACACCACAATCTCCGAGGTCTACGAAACACTTGGTACAACAAAAATAATGCTATGATAAACGTTCTCTACGTAGGTGGGAAAGAGACTAGTATACCGCAGCTTACTGGCACAAATGTCCATCTTGACTATGTTCAAAATGGAATGATTGCTCTAAGTGCTATTCAAACAGGTGGTTTCGATGCCGTAATCATTGAAGATCAGCTACCACTTATGACTCCGACAAGATTATTGCAAGAACTTGTTTCTGCGCAAGGGACCACTCCTGTGATAAGTGTTGTTAGAAATGATCAGAGAAAAAAAGAAATTTTAAATGACTATAATATAGGTTTATTTAGCTATTTTGAGCCTGACCACATCACTGGTGAAGAATTATATTCAATATTAAGTACAGCAAAGAAGTTTAGAGATTTTAAGCAAGATATCCCACGCACCGCTGCCAGACACTTTTCGGGGGTTGGTTTTGAAAAAATTGTGGGGGTATCTGATCAAATGCTGAAAATATATCACCTAATGTGCCAGATAAAGAGTAAAGATGTTACGACAGTATTGTACGGTGAAAGTGGCACGGGCAAAAATTTGATGGCAAGAACTCTTCACCTCATAAGCTTACGCCGAGACAGGCCGAATATTGCAGTAAACTGTCCTGCTATTCCTTCAGATCTGCTTGAGAGCGAGTTGTTTGGTCATGAAAAAGGTGCTTTTACTGGAGCTGTTGAGAGAAAGGATGGAAAGTTTTTATCAGCTAACTCAGGAAGTATTTTTCTTGATGAGATTGGTGATATGAGCCCATCCCTGCAAGCAAAAATTTTGCGTGTCCTCGAAAGTGGTGAGATCGAACGGGTGGGAGGCGCCGAAACTATTAGGGTTGATGTNAGAATTATTTCAGCAACGAANCAGAACTTGGANCAAAAAATAGNTGATGGATCATTTCGTCAGGATCTGTTTCATCGAATAAATGTATTTCCAATTACCGTTCCTCCACTTAGGGGAAGAAAGGAGGATATTCTTCCCACGGCAATGTCGATTTTAAAAAATCTGAAGAAAAAACATAATATCTCAGTTAATTTTTTCTCTCATGATGCTGTCAAAACTCTTACGGATTATAGCTGGCCGGGGAATGTCAGAGAGCTTGAAAATACTTTAGAAAGGGTGGTTTTAATCCACGATAAGCCCATTATTCTCAGTGATGATATAAAATATATTTTAGACGAAAACAGTCAATCGACTGGTGCGGGGAAGATTGCCCAACCGGATCAATCAGAGTCTGCACCATTGCCCTCCGCAGCTGACTCAGCATTACCTGTAAATGAGGAGTTAGAGCTTGAAAATTCAAAAAATATTGATACTTCAATTGTTCGAACATTAAAAGAACTTGAGCATGAGGCAATTGTAAGGGGACTTGAGCGCACCAACTGGAATATGACAACCACAGCACAACAGCTTGGCATAAGTAGAATGACGCTCTACCGGAAATTAGATCAACATGGCCTTAGAAAAAAAGACTAATCAATTTACCTCATTTAGCTACATAGCAACCAATCCTACTACAGGCGTCGTGAGAGGAGAGCTCAGAGCTTCAGGCCAGGACAGTGCACTCCTTCAGCTAGAAAGAATGGGGCTTGAGCCAATTTCTGTCTCCGAAAAGAAGAAGTCCATTTTAGATATGGAGATCAATCTATTTGAAAAAGTTCCACCTGCGGAGATATACAACTTTACAAGACAACTATCAGTCATGTTAAAAGCGGGTGTACCCTTAGTAGATGCTCTTGATTCTGTTCATTCTGAAGAAAGTAATCCTCTTTTAAATAGAACGATATCTTCAGTCATTGACGATGTCTCTGGAGGTATGTCGCTATCCAGGGCGATGGATAAACATCCAAAAGTGTTTAATGCAATGTTTATCAACATTGTCAAAGCTGGGGAAAGCGCAGGAGTTCTGGACAAAGTGATGTTTCAGCTAGCAGATTTCATTGCACACGATCTCAAGCTACGTATGGGAATTACGCAGGCAATCAGATACCCATCAATTGTTGTAGGAATAACAGTGATGGTAGGCGTTTTTGCAGTGACATACATTTTACCAAGATTTTCAACCTTATTTAGTTCTACCAGAATTGAGCTTCCTCTTCCTACTCGAATTTTGTTGGGTACTGATCAATTTATAAATGATAACTGGGGCGGAATTATTTTCTTTATCGCTTTTTTTATTTTTGTTTTTTGGAGAGCACTAAAAACTGAGGCAGGCCTATTTCAGTGGCATAAATTTATTCTAAATCTTCCTATTTTTGGTCCTATTGCTCAGAAAATGGCAATCTCAAGATTTTGCCATGTGTTGGATACCCTTGACCGAACAGGCGTGCCGATACTTGAGGCCCTAGATATTGCAGGTAGGACTGCAGGTAACACCTACATTGAAGACAGGCTTAAAAGAGTACACGGAGATGTTCAGATGGGTAAAAAAGTTGCCCTCTCTATCAGCACACACACTCATGATATTTTCCCCCCACACGTCCTAAAAATGATACAAGTTGGTGAGGATGCCGGGGCAATGGATGATATGCTTAGCGAGATTGGATCGATGACCGATGCAGAGGTGCAAGATAGAGTTCTCAAACTGACAGCTACACTTGAGCCGGTAATAACAGTTGTAATGGGTGTCTTCATTCTTGTGCTTGCACTGGCAATCTTTCTACCAATATGGGATATGTACGAGGCATTATCGAGAGGTTAATCACTAATCGTATCAAATTGAGACAGTGATAAGCGTTTAATATTCCCATATTGAGGAATGTGTTAGTTGGCATATTTTTTGCAATCAATAGATTGAATATGCGCAATTCCAAAAAATCACTAGTTTCAATTTTAAATCATTTTAAAAATATTTATAGATCCAACCGTGGTCAATCTCTTGCAGAATTTGCAGTAATTACCGCGATGATGGCGACCTTCATTGCAACTGCCGTTCCGAAATTCTCGGACGTAATGGAAGCAGGAAAAGCTCAAAAAAGTATAGAAGAAATCGATAAGATCCTTCTCCAAGCCAAAAATTTTTATGAGACTACAGCCGCCTTAGAAGGCAGAGGCCGTCTACCAGGTCAAGACAAGTTTAATATGCAGGTAGGTTCCTACACCGACACAACCGACCTTTTAAACGACCTCGACATATTTGATTCTTATTCCGACACTGCTCTCGGTGCAAAATGGGTTTCAGTTTTTGGATCAGACAACCCGTTGGCATTGGTTTCTAGTGATGCATATTATTCTGATGATACACTATCTGCTGATGTAAACAGCGCAGGTGAGATTATTTGTAGCAATTGCCCTGAAGGAAGAATGAAAGGTTCAGACGAGTGGTTAGACCTTTTTAATAGGGAGGTCCTTGTAAGCCCATTTCAAGACGGTCACTACATTTACATAGTCATTCCTGGAGGCGGCAGTGGCAGCGATGTGAAGGCACCTAGGATATGCGTAGCAGATGGAGAAAGCCCAAAGCATTTGCACAAGATAATGGATTTATAGACACACCCATTTTTGATATTTCATCAGGCAACTATTTATATTCTTGACATAATAAACTCTATTGTATTTATCAGATTATTGACCCTCTAATTCGTCTTTGAACCATGAAAATAAAAAAAGGCCTGATTTCAAGGCCTTTTTTATTTCCTGAAAACGAATTTGTAACATTTCGTGACCCTGACTAGCAATCTTTATTAGATCGACTATTTTCTCAAATATATTGACCATTAAGTATCACAATGTTACACTATTTTATTTTTTTTACTTTGTAACATATTGTTATATATAAAATTTTTCACCGAGGAGAAAAGACTTTTTTTTATATTTTTTGAGTTTTTGGCACAGATTGTGCATAATGGAGGCGTGATCAATTACAAACTTCAATATAAGGAGATAAAAATGAAACAAACATTAAAAACAATTCTCAGGAGCTTTAGAAGCGTTAGAGGTAACTCGCTTGCTGAATTNGCTACTACTACAGCTCTGATGGCTACATTGGCTGCTACAGCAGCTCCAAAGCTCAGTGAAATGTCTGAAGGCACTAAAGCTGAGAAGTCACGTAACGAAATCGACAAAATCATTAAGCAAGCTGGTCAATTTTACCAGGATATGGCTGATGAAGAAGGTCGCGGACGTTTTCCTGGCCAAGCTAAGTTCAATGAGCAGGTAGGTGGTTATGCATACGATAACACAGATGCTACTTCATCTGGAACAGCAGCAGCTCTTGCTAACTCAGCAGCACATAATGATGATATTATGGCTGACCTAGGCTTAGATGGTACAGATGGCTGGCAGCAGTATGACGATCAGCCTCAAAATGACTGGATCTCAGTTTTTGGTACAGAAAGATCCGATGAGCACATGGGTGTAACAGATTGCGCTAAATGTTCTGACGAGTGGTTGCCACTTTTTGGTGATGAAGTATTAGGTAGCAGATTTCAGGATGGTCACTATGCATACACAGTAGTAGCAGGTGGTGGATCTGGTAATGATGTTTACCCACCAGTCATCTACGTGGTAGACGTTGAAAACGCAGTAGACTTTAACAGCGTACTTGAGCCGTAAAAAAATCCCAAGATAAATAGATGGATGCAATGTCCATTCTAAATAAAAACCCCGCTAGCTCCAGCGGGGTTTTTTGTTTTATAGTGATACACAACATTTATGTAATTGTATCATAATGTTATATGCTAAAGCCTCCATAAAAAAAAATTATTGACGGCAAATGCTAATTTTTTCTATTTCTAAAGATTTTTGGTATGAATATTGCTACATGATGGTGATATGACAAAAGAATTGTTTCGAAACAACCCTTAAAAAGGAGATTAAAATAATGAAACAAACACTAAAAACAATCATCAGGAGTNTTAGAAGCGTTAGAGGTAACTCGCTTGCTGAATTCGCTACTACCACAGCTCTGATGGCTACATTGGCTGCTACAGCAGCTCCAAAGCTCAGTGAAATGTCTGAAGGCACTAAAGCTGAGAAGTCACGTAACGAAATCGACAAAATCATTAAGCAAGCTGGTCAATTTTACCAGGATATGGCTGATGAAGAAGGTCGTGGACGTTTTCCTGGCCAAGCTAAGTTCAATGAGCAGGTAGGTGGCACGGCTTACGATAATACAGATGCTACTTCATCTGGNACAGCAGCAGCTCTTGCTAACTCAGCAGCACATAATGATGATATTATGGCTGACCTAGGCTTAGATGGTACAGATGGCTGGCAGCAGTATGACGATCAGCCTNNAAANGACTGGATCTCAGTTTTTGGTACAGAAAGATCCNNTGANCANANNGGTGTANCNGATTGNGNTANATGNTCNGANGAGTGGTTGCCACTNTTTGGTGATGAAGTANTAGGTAGCANATTNCANGATGGTCACTATGCATACACAGTAGTAGCAGGTGGTGGATCTGGTNATGATGTTTACCCACCAGTCATNTACGTGGTAGACGTTGAAAACGCAGTAGACTTTAACAGCGTACTTGAGCCGTAAAAAAATCCCAAGATAAATAGATGGATGCAATGTCCATTCTAAATAAAAACCCCGCTAGCTCCAGCGGGGTTTTTTGTTTTATAGTGATACACAACATTTATGTAATTGTATCATAATGTTATATGCTAAAGCCTCCATAAAAAAAAATTATTGACGGCAAATGCTAATTTTTTCTATTTCTAAAGATTTTTGGTATGAATATTGCTACATGATGGTGATATGACAAAAGAATTGTTTCGAAACAACCCTTAAAAAGGAGATTAAAATAATGAAACAAACACTAAAAACAATCATCAGGAGTCTTAGAAGCGTTAGAGGTAACTCGCTTGCTGAATTCGCTACTACCACAGCTCTGATGGCTACATTGGCTGCTACAGCAGCTCCAAAGCTCAGTGAAATGTCTGAAGGCACTAAAGCTGAGAAGTCACGTAACGAAATCGACAAAATCATTAAGCAAGCTGGTCAATTTTACCAGGATATGGCTGATGAAGAAGGTCGTGGACGTTTTCCTGGCCAAGCTAAGTTCAATGAGCAGGTAGGTGGCACGGCTTACGATAATACAGATGCTACTTCATCTGGAACAGCAGCAGCTCTTGCTAACTCAGCAGCACATAATGATGATATTATGGCTGACCTAGGCTTAGATG
>FUFK010042767.1_pt1 | contig 48727 bp, 75 predicted proteins | sample 1021851 | NCBI WGS metagenome assembly FUFK01 (sample SAMEA51879418, study PRJEB19060) | metagenome
CCACCATCTTTCTTTTTAGTTATCATGCCAAGTGCTACTGGATCAAATTTGACACCTTTTACTTTATCGCCAGATGCTTTTTTGTATNTATCAAACATTNTTTTANTTTTTTTNTATNNNTNTCTTCNNTCTATTTCTTTTGATGACATGTTTTACTCCTTAATAGTATTCTCTTGCTCTACGAGGAAACCAGTCCTCTGGCTCTTCCTCACCTTGTAGTGATATAAAACCACCTTGCCTAAAACGCATAATAGCCATTGTCATACTATCACAATAGTCATCATGATCGCCATTCGGAAATGAAGCAACCTCTTCTATAACTTCATCTGCAAACTTTGAATTAGGATACCACACTTTTCCAGATTCGAAAATAGGAGACACTATGTGCATCCTCGTGGTTTTATCTAAGTTACCCGATTTACGCCTGCCAGGACTGAAAGTGACCACTGGTAAATTGATCATTCTCATCTCATCTGCCAAAGGTTGACCACTCGCCTTTGCCTCAATCAACATCATATCGGGTTCCCAATANTCATTCTGCTCTACTGCTATATCCTTTAACTCTGGAAAATTCCATCTACCTTTCAACGCATCTAGCAATATAATATGTTGTTCACCATCTTCTTTTGGCTCAAAAATACCCCATGTGGTTATTGCACTATAGTCGGCAGTCTCTTTTTTAGAATATGCTGTATCGTAACTTTGAATAATGTAGTCAAGTCTCGGTGTGTCCTCTCTCTCCCATAAACGCCACCAATCACGCTTGACCATTGCCACTTCTTCACTAGTTGGATTCTGCTGCCATTGTGCATTCCACTTGCCAATGGACAGTGAAGCCTTGACCTTTAACAATTCTTCAGTGTTCCAGAATTCGGGCCATAAAGGTTTTTCACTAGGAAGTATCGCTGGAAACTCGACCACTTCCCATTGATCTGCCATGGTGTCTTTTGCTTGATCTGCAATTAATCTACCCGTGAGGTCTTTTTTTGACCATCTTGTCTGCACAATAATGATGGTTCCCCCAGGTTGTAGTCTTTGTCGTGGACCAGAAGTATACCACTCGTATGTATTGTCATACGCAGTTGAAGACAAAGCATCTTGTTCAGAATGTGGATCGTCAATGATCAACAAATCTGCACCACGACCAGTCATTGCTGCACCCACCCCCGCCGCAAAATATTCCCCGCCACGGCTCGTTTCCCATCTTCCAGCCGCCTGGCTATCCTGTTTGAGATCCGTGTCTGGAAAAACATCACTATAGATAGGATCAGCAATGAGATCACGAACCTTTCTACCAAATCTTACCGCAAGTTCAGTGTTCATGGTAGCTTGGATTATCTTTAATTTAGGGTTTCTTCCTAAAAACCAAGAAGGCATAAGGTAAGAGGCTAATTCAGACTTAGAATGTCTTGGTGGCATATTTATAATTAATCTTTTCAATTGACCATTGGCAATGGCTTCTAGCTTTTCAGCTATGATTCTGTGGTGTCGTCCCTCGATAAACCCCTCGTATACATGTTTGGCATACGCCATAAACTTGTTCCTCGCCAATTCACGAGTCTCAAGCTTTTTCTTTTGTTCTTCAAGTTGGAGGACTTCTTGTAACACCTCCCTTGGCAACGAGTCTAAATTCATGTCCAAACGATAATATATTTGAATGAATTTATCAAGCCAACATGACATGACATGCCACACACTGCACACCCCCGTTATATGGGTGGGAGGGGGTTAATAGATTGCAAAGTTAACATGTTAATTAAATCAGTAACCCCAAGACAGTTAACATGTTAAACATATACCTTGGAGAATTAGTTAACATGTTAATAAGAAAGTTAAATTAATTGTAATTAATTGTAATTATTTGCTTGACTAAATGAAAAGCTGCATGTTAATGTTTACCTAACATTAACGAAAACGAGGATAAAAAAATGAAAGTTAAAGTTTACAAAAATCTTACCAAAGATACTTGGAGTATCCAAGATTATAAGACAAGAAAAGTAATTGGATATTCAGAGAATATCAGATTGGAGAATGCAAAGTTTGTAGTCTCTGAGAAAACAAGACAGAGAGTTATCAAAGAAGGTAAAAAATATGTACATGCTTTCGTTGTTGGAGAACTAATCGAAAGTTGGAAGTTAACAGAGGATTATTTTGAGACTGTTAGATACAATCCATACATGTATGATTTCTTCTTTGCAGAACCAACCTTTGACCTTGGAGGTAAAAAGTTTGGAGAATATAAACCAGTGTCAAGAGATTGGAGAGGAACAGTTCATCTCTTCAGAGACAAAGATAGTCAAAAGTTAATAGTTAGAAAGGAAGTGGCTTAATGCCACTTCCTAGAAAGGGGAACAAAAATGCCAAGAACAATTAGAAATGAACCAAACTGGGAAAACTTATTTGCTGCTGCAATTAGAATTTCAGAAACAAATATAGATAAAAATGAAGGTCAACAACTGGTAGTCGAAATGTTGGAGTATGGTCAAAGATTATATCTTGAACGTAAAAAGATGACAGAACATAGTGATGAAATTATGTACTGGGGACCAAAGAAACCAATAACTGATTTACTATAGGAGGATTAAAATGAATTGGTTTACATATAGCAGTATTGATAACAATCTTAAAACTTACAATACAAGAGAAGTGGATTGTTTAAAATGTGAAGAAACATTAGTAACAAGAGATTATGAAGAAACATTTAAAGAATGTTACTACTGTGGCTCAAAGAAACTAGGAAATGAAAGAATAGTAATTAATCCAAACATATAAAGAGTTATCCTCGAAGAATGGGAGTCATTGGCTCCCATTTTTTTTGTGCTTGTTTTTTTAAAACGGTCATGAACACGCAAGACGCAAGACAGAGATTCTGTTAAAAAAATATTCTCCAAGATGCAAGAACCAGGTTTTAGTTAACAATGTTAACCAACTACGGTCGCTCCCTACGGTCGCTATAAACGGTCATGACCTTCGGTCATGGCTCATGTACGGTCTTGCCTCGATCGTTAACATGTTAATAGTTAACATGTTAAAGGCCTGGATAGTTAACATGTTAATCGATAGTTCTTGTAATACTTGCAATTAATTGCTATTGTTTATCTATAAACAATAAAGATATTGAAAGGATAAAAAAATGACATATCAAAAAATAAACATTGAGAAAGATTTAATAAANAGTGAGTTTAATTGNTATTCAATAGAAGACAGACAAAAGGCAATTTTGGCATTGTTAGAGATGTTCGAATTAGCAAAAGACAATAAAAAAGTTTATGAGGGTTTAATTGAATTTCAAAAAACTATTAAAACTTTAATTGAATCAAATAAAGAAAAAGGTTTAAAATCTGGTAAAGCTAAAATGTTTAAAAGTAAATCTTATTTAATTCTTAAAAAAGGTAAACTAGATTTATTAAAAAAGATTTACCCAGAATATTTTAAAAAGACTACAAGAAATATTTTCAAATATATATAAATCAAATAACCCATTGCAATTTATTGCAATGGGTTTATAATTAAATTAAAAAGTGAGGTTAAAAAATGAAAATAAAAATATCAAATATGACTGGTAAACTTAAAGGCATTAGAGCAATTAATTGTAATACTTTAAGTAATAGTTTTTGCAAAAAACAAAACAATTCAAAAATTGAAAATAATATTTGTACTATTTGTTATTCTTTTGCAATGTTAGAAACTCATCGAAAAAATTGCGTTTCGCCATGGGAAAACAATAGCCAAATATTATCAACAATGGATATTGAAAAAAATAATCTTATTCCATCATTTAAAAATGAGCGTATTTTTAGACTAGATGGACATGGGGAATTAATTAATTTATTGCATTTACATAATTATTGTACAATTGCAAAACATAATCAATATACAAATATTGCATTATGGACAAAAAGAAAAGATCTAGTAAATAAGTATTTTAAAGATCATAATAAACCAAAAAATTTAATTTTAATTTTTTCTAATTCAATTATCAATAAACCAATTTATGATATTCCAAAACATTTTGACAAAGTTTTTAATAATGTTTTTGAAAATGATTTTAAAGAAAAACAAAATTGTACTGGTCAAGATTGTATTGATTGCCAAGCTTGTTATCATTTTAATGATACTAATATAATTATTGAGGCAACAAAAAAATATTCAAAAAAGAAAATTGCATAATTGACAACGAACAATTTAACATGTTAAACAATGAGTGAGCTAGTCGGGATAGCTCACTTATCAAAATCAAGAGACTAGGAATTCCTCCCCTCCTAGTCTCTTTTTTTGTGGTCGTTTGCGACCACAAACGGTCTCAAGACGCAAGACGCAAGAGACCCTTTACGATGGTCAATTGACCATCGGTCATCAAGACGCAAGACGCAAGACGATAGTTAACATGTTAAAGGCCTGGAAAGATGAATTTCAAAATTTCTTTCATGTCTTTTGTTTTTAATTTACACTTGGTAAGCAACCCTTTTTCATATAATTCAATAGCTTGACCACCTCCAAATAAAAATAGGTCGGAGGTCAAGAGGTGCTTAACCAAGAAAAAAGACAACCCTTTTGAAGTAAATAGAGACATATTCCAAGCAATTTGTGACCTTTGCAGTAAAATATGGTTGTTTTTAGTTGTTTTTAATTCAACAAAAACAGATTTACCATCATGACATAAGAATGTGTCACACATGCCATTTGAAACTCTATTTTCAATTCTTTGATAATGAGTTTTTGGAGGTAGATTTTTCTTCAATTGCAACCAAAGATTTTTCTCTGTCATCATCTACTTTCTTAAATTGTCCCTCTACAAAAGCATGAGGATATTCTGATCTAATTTGATGTAGTCTAGAAACTATTTCTTCTCGACTAAGTTTATCAAGTTGATGAATATGATTTTGTTCTCTTCTATCAACTGTCAAACCACCTAATGCAGATCTTTTTACTTCTGCATTTATTGATGCAGAAAATTGTCCCTCTTCTTCTGCTTTGTGAGAGAGATCAGATAATCTCTTTAATTGACCTATCAAAGTTACTCCATATCTTCTTTCTCTTTCATCTCGAAGTTCTTTGATATATTCAGTAACTAAAGGGAAATCTTTTCCATTTAATAATTTAGATGCATGAAATTTTGCACTATCTTCTGAGTATCCACTTTTAACTGCACATTGTTTTGCAGAATAAATGCCCTCTACATAGTGTTTAGCAAATTCTCTTTGTCTTGCAGTAAGTTTATTTTTATTAGCCATAAAGCCAATATAAGGGATTTCTACAACCAAATCAATTTGGAAAAAACAAAAACTCGTGTATGTGCTTGTGTTTTTTCAAGTGTGTAAGTGTGTAAAAAGTGTGTAAATTATTTGTTAGTGGATAAGGGTTTGAGAGCAGTTTACACGTTTACACGTTTACACGCCTATTTTCTCAAAAATATTTTCAAAATTATTTTCGTTGTGAAAAAGACTATATAAGTAAATTTAAATGTAATTAATTGCAATTAATTGTTTGACTTTTAATATTCTTTCAGAGTAGAATGAGGAGAGTTAAAAATTTATGGAGGATAAAAGTGAACATTTATTTAACTAGACACGAACAAGAAGTTTTAAAAGCAATCCTAAGACAAGAGCAAACTTCTCAAACATCCACATGGGAAGTTAATGGCGAAAGAAACTTTATCGATGTCGATATTCTATTAATGAAAATAACTAAAAATTGGTTCGAGACATCTATTGCAAATCGAAAGGAAATAAATAATGAAAAAAATAACTAGAACAACTATTAAAAGTTTTATCAAAAAGAATTTTGATGATCTTTATATTTCTACAAGAACTAGATTTAATGGAATGATTGATTGTGTTGATGCATGTGCAGATCAATCTTTTCATAAAGTTGAAAGAGATGAAAGAGAAAGATTTCATGATACTTCATTAGGTATCAAGAATGCTTATTTTGTTGGAAGTAGTAGAGATTATTTTCAACCATATGATCTAGATGGTTTTAAAGGTTATGAAATTTATAACTGTGTAGGTTCTTTTATCTTGGCAATTAAGGAGGGTTAAATGGACAGTTTAAAAGCATTAAACAAACTTTATAATAGATGGTTGTTAAGAACTAAATACAACCCTCTAATTAGTGCAGACGATCTCCTCTATGATCATCATGGAGGGGAGATAACTTTAACAAACATTCAAGAAAAATGGATTAGAAAATTCATAAATGTTTGGGAAAAAGCAGAAGAACATGAATTTGAAAAGAGTAAAACTGATCAAGATAAAATTGGAGAATTATGGAATGACTATCTTTACTTGGACAAGAGATCATTCAACGAATATTTTTCTGAAGAGTTTGGTTTTACTTGTGACGATAGTATTACCTACAAGCAGATGAAAGTTTTATGTGAAAAATTAATAGGGAGGAAACAATGATATTAGAATGGTGGGAAATACCTTTTGAATGGGAGGATGAATAAAATGATCAATGGTCAATTGGCAATGCTTAAGGATAGTGGAGCAACACTTCAATATGAATGTGAAGAATGTGTAGGACATGGAAACATACCAATCAGTTGTGAGGAAGTTGTTACTTGTCCATCATGTGGAGGTCGAGGATGGACAGAAAATTTATCCTCGATACCTCAAGATTTATTAATAACAGTTAGGAGGAAGTANTGAACTTAATTGAATTAGAAAANCAGATTAAAGCGAACAGAGTTATATCTGAATTTGAAAATGGTGTGGTAGACGGATTATTGCATGGCAAGAGAGATGAAACCAAATCACATCACTACTACAATTTAGGTTATGATTTTGGAATAACTTTATATTCTAGGCAAATAGATGAAGAGGAGAAATAAAATGAGAAATCAAACACCATGGACAAGTGACAAAGAAGTAAAAGCACAAGACCATAAACTATTAGAGATGTCTAAATTATTAGAAGATTATCTTGAGCATAAATTTGATGTGATTACGGATAGTGATTGGTTTGAAGATTTAGTTGAAGAAAAATTAACAAAGATATTGGAGAAAAGAAAAAATGTATAATCTTAATAAAGTTATTTACGATCTTAATTCTATGAGAAGAGGGATGACAAGAGCAAGAGATATTTCTACGAAGAAAAAAATGTGTAAAGATTTATCTTTTCAAACAGTAAAACTTCAACATGAATTAATGAAATATAATTCATATCTAAATAAGGAGGGAAAATAAAATGCCTAAGAAAGTATATATGACTATGGTTAGTTTTAGATTTCCTTGTCCTCATGATCATTCTGATCCTACTGAAATGAGTATACAAGAAATCAAAGAATACTGCATTGGAGAACTAAACAATATGAAAGAAGAAGATTTGTGTGGATCAATCTACATTGAAGAAGATACAACAGAGGAGATATTTTAATGACTATTGAAGAATTAATAAAAGAACTTTCTGATTATCCAAAAGACACAAGAGTAGATTTTGTTTTGTTAGGAAAAGATTGGGAAGATAGTTTTTACGACACACCATTAGATATTAAAGGTGTAGTGGGAAGTGGAGAAACTGACGTTAAATACATTGAACTAGGATTATATGGAGGAAGTAATGTTTAAATATTATATTTATGATTTTAATGGAATTCTATTATTCAAAAAAGGTTTTGATACTTATCAACAAGCATTTGATTTTTGTCTAGATAAATTCAAATTTGATGAAGAAATGGATGAGATAATAATTAAAGGAAAAGGAGAAGAATAAAATGATAGGAATTTTAAACATACCATATTTAATTGACGATGCTCATGGTTGGGCAATCGTGACAAGAACGGATATTCGAAAAGCAAGACTACATCCAAACGATTTTCCAAATGCATACAGAACTAAGAATGAAGAATTGTTTGCACTTGAAGAAGATTGTGAGATGCCAAAGTTACTTAACAAGTTAAATGACAATGGAGTTGTTTATCAGTTGAATGAAAAGTTTATTTCATTTGAAGATAAAGATAACCCTAGAAATTGGCAGTAAAATCCAGGCCTTTAACATGTTAAGTAAATAAAAGTTGCAAAGACTTGTAATAAAATGTTAAAAGAATATATAACAACTATGGAGATAAAAAATGAGTAGATTAAAAGATTTAGTTATTGATGTAGAAAGCCATTTAGGTTTCTTACTCAATGACGAGGGATTGACGAATGATCAAGCATTGACAAAGATTGAGCAAGAAGAGTTCATTGTCGGTGGTCAAAAGTTTAGTGGCAGATTTGTTCGTCAATGTGCAGAGCAGATACTTAACGATTGGACAGTTGAGGATCTATATTACAAACCTTTTCTAGAACTTATCGGAGGAGATAAAAATGAAGATAAATAAAATAGAAATGAAAAATATATCCTACTATAAAAGAGGATCAGAAGAAACACCATGTTATAATGCAACAGTATACATCAATGGTAAGAAAGCAGTTGAAGTATCTAATGATGGTCATGGTGGAAGTGATAGGCAACATACATATCCCGAAAGTGAATTCAATCTAAGAGAGATTGATAAATGGTGTGTTGCAAAGTTTGGTCAATCAACTTGGGAGTATGGTGGGAAAACTTACTCTACTGATCTAGACTTGGAACATTATTGTCATGACGAGTTATACAAACATCTTGATACTAAACTTTTGAAAAGAAATATGAAGAAGAACATCATGTTTTTTAGAGATGAGAATGACATCAAGAGTGGTCAGTATACTCTTGCAAAAATTCAAAATAATTTTGGAGGACTTATGGCATACATAAAAGATAAGTATCCAAAGTGTTTTATTCTTAATGACATGCCATTAGAGAAAGCTTTAGAAACTTTTAGAAGTTTTGAAAGGGAAATGTAATGGATGACAATCAGTTTATAAAATTGGACACATCTCTTCCAAATTTATTGGAAGAGGTGGGTCACGAGATCGATTGGAATGACGATGAATCTAGGAANAACTATTATACTTTTAGAAACAGAGTTTACCAATTAATAGATAAATATTATCAANGAGGAAATAACAATGATTAANCATCTTGATNTNTGTAGTGGNNTNGGTGGNTTTGCTCTNGGNTTTNAATGGGCAAANCTATCCAAACCCATAGCATTTTGTGACTTTGATATTCCATGTCAGAAAGTGTTAGCAAAAAACTTTCCAAANGTACCAATATTTAATGATGTAAAGGAGTTAGCAAGTGACCCAACAAAATTTATTCAACAACCCATCGGAGTCCTTAGTGGAGGATACCCATGTCAACCCTTTTCCACAAGTGGCAAAAGGCTTGGATCGGAAGACCCTAGACACATCTTTCCGTACATCCATGAAATTGTTAAACAAGTTAGACCCTCTTATTGTGTTTTCGAAAACGTATATGGGCATGTCTCCATGGGACTTGACGAGGTACTCTTTGCAATGGAAAACCTTAACTACCAAACGAGGACATTTGTTGTTTCGGCTAGTAGTATCGGAGCGAGACACAAACGAGACAGAGTGTGGATCGTCTGTAAAAACTTGGGCGACTCCTACTACCATGGATTATCTACCACCAAGATCGGCAGAGGGAACGAAGAGATTGCAAGAGGGTGCGAGGAAAGGCAGAAAGAGACCGAGCAATCTGAGGGAGCAAGTAGATCCCAAGACAATGGAGATGTATCCAACTCCGACAACCAAGGGATTCGGACATGCATCAGAGGGTCAGACAATGATCTTCAGAAAGAAAGTGGAGAGGGGAGAACTGTCAGAGAAAGAAGCTCAATCTATGATGAATGGGGTAACTTTAAGACCACCGAGGATGGAAGAGTGGAAGTTTCCAACTCCGAACTCTGGTCAAGTGAAACATTCGTACAATGGCAACAATCAGTATTACGAAAAGCGATTGAAAGATGGGAGACAGATCGACCTCACAATGAAGATGTATCAGACCGAGGGAGATGCGAGACTCAACTGCGATTGGACAGAGTGGCTAATGGGGTATCCTATTGGATGGACGAGCCTAGAGGAATCCCAAGAATCACAACAGAACAACAAAACAGACCACAAAGATTAAAGATGTTAGGGAATGCAATAGTTCCCCAACATGCATATCATATAGGACTAGCAATAAAGGAGGACATTAAAAATGGGTAGATATTATCACGGAGATATTGATGGCAAGTTTTGGTTTGGAGTTCAATCAAGTACTGATGCCGAGTTTTTTGGAGTAGAGGGAAATCCAAATTTTCTTCACTACTACTTTGACGAAGATAACAAGAAAGATGTTGTCAAAGGTAAACTTGAGTGTGAAAGAAAACTAGGAAAGTATAAAAAACTTTTAGATGAATTCTTTGATACTCGTGAGAGCTATAATAATGAACAACTCCAAGATTTCTTAGATGAAAAAGAACATCCTCATAAACATACCGAGGATGGAGTTAGATATTATTTAGAGTGGTATGCAAGATTGCATCTTGGAAAAAAGATTTATGATTGCATACTTGAACAAGGATCATGTAGTTTTGAGGCAGAGTTATAAGGAGAAATATAATGACAACAAGTTACAGTAAAATTAGAGGTAGATCAAAAGGGCATCGATATAGAAATTCTATAGTCGATCTTCAAAGAGATCTTCAGAGAGCAAATGCTAAAAAAACTCCACAAGAGTTAGGAGAGGATGAGAGATTTGAAGATGATCCTCGTGCTTTAAAAGAAATAGAATATGGTCGAGTGGTAAGAAAACCTACGTCTGGAATTCACGACAGAAGAAGAGGAGATTAAAATGTCGAGAAAATATGATACTGAGTTTATGGATTACAACAACGCAAACACATACTATATAGAAATGTTTGTAAATGTAAAAAGAGTTATAAAGATTAAAGGTATAACGGAGAAACAAGCAGTTCTTAGATCTTTGAAAAGAGAACAAGAACGAACTTGGAATAATTATGAATTCGTTGATTCTGATTATAATGTTGTTGATAAAGATGTTTTTAATCGATTTAGATTAAGAACTAGAGAACGGAAGTAAATCATGGTAGAATTAATTTGAAAGGAATGAATAATGGACAATGGTCAAGAAACGACTTACCTAGAACATCCTCCTATTATCCAGGAAAATCAAATGGATTGGAAAATAGCAGTTGGAAAAGTTTCTAGAGTTATTGACGACACATGCAGAGAGTATGAAGAAAAAGGACATCCATATTATTCTAAATATTTAAGAGAAGCTTTTTATAGAATAATTAAAGGATAAACATGTTCAAAGCCATGCTTTTGATTTGCTCTTTGATTTCTGGATCTGGAGACAAAAACAGTTGTATTGAATTGCATGATACAGTTGCACCAAACGGATACCCAAGTGAGGAAGAATGCATGGCAAGAATTCATGAAATGGCAGACATGGTTTCACAAGTTCTGCCATTTCCCTATCAAATAAAATATAAATGTGAAAATAGTATACAAAGGACNGAANATGAAAGAAAGTGAATGGCAAGAAAAATACGGTCATGAATGGCAAGACGCAACACGCAAGGAAGTTAAAACACACTGCACCCCTAGATGTCCTAGATGTCAAGGAACATTACATACAATAAATGTGCATGGACATGAGCAGTGTGTTCTCTGTCACGCAATTGTTGAAGATTGTTGTCAAGGATCACAATTAAAATGAGTGATAACATTATAAACTTTGAGTCAGTTCGCAAGGCAAAGAATCCCGTAAAAAAGGTTTGCGACATGGCATCAAAAGAATTTAAAGAGTTGATCATCATTGGAGAAGACAATGAAGGACAATTGAAAATGATCACAACTTTAGAAAATTATGCAGATATTACTTACATTATGGAAGTAATTAAGTTAGGACTAATAACAAAAGGAGCAGAAGAAAATGGGGAGAAGTAAATCTGAGACTTATTTACAAGTGAGTTTAGATTCAGTGATAAGTTACATAAGGGGAGAACTTAACTTGAAAGAGGCAGTGAAGAGACTTGAACAACTCGGACACGACAAAAAAAGTGCAACTAAAGTTCTCCGAAACACTGATAGAAATAACATCTTCAGTTTTCAGACAAAATCCAGACTTGGCAATAATTCAAGCGAGGAGAATGTGGGAGATAAGTAAACCCATTGAAACTATNAGTCTCATGTGTGGNATAGAAATACCNGTCTTGAGNATGTTAGCCNTTGGTCTGGAATGGAAAAGAGTTAAGAAAGAATGGTGGGAGATACGTTGGTTTGGACCTTATTTAACTCCCGAAGAGATGAAACAATGTGACGAAGATTGGAGCGACCAAAATTTAAAAGTCGTTCCCGATGATAATGAGGGGAGATATCGAAATAAATACACAACTAAAAGTTCGGCTGCCTCAACTTTATCTTGGATAGATTGATGAGTAAAAGTCAAAAAAGAAGAGTTAGCCAGACGCAACACAAAAGAAACAGAAGAGTTTTTTTCAACCAGAAAAAATTAGAACTAGGTTGTCAGTATGTTCTGTTTACATTGTTTGGTTATGAAGTTAAGTGTGGTTACAATGATGATCCATTTTATTTAGAGTGGCATCATCCTAACCCAGACGAAAAATTTACATCTAATGATGGTAAAAGAATATCAGTTGCAGAAATGATATCAAGAGGAATGAGTAAAGAGGCAGTTGAAAAAGAATTAGATAAGTGTGTTGTTTTGTGTAGAAAACATCATGCAGAAGTGGAGATGGAAAAAAATAAGACTTGACAATTAATTGCAAGTGTGCATAATGGAGAAATCATTTTAAAAACAAACGGAGGTAATAAAATGAAAAATCAAAAGACAGAATACCAAAAAGAAGTAGATGCTTTGATAAAGAAAAGTAAAAGGAAAAGAAAAAGTCCTAGAGTTATTCCAATCAGTAAAGATAAGGAGACTCAAAAACTTTATAAAAAGCTCACTGATTTTATGGCTAGAGAACTAAAAGGTCTCTAAGGTCTAATGAAATTTAAATACAAAACAAAGCCATATCAACATCAAGAAGATGCTTTGGTGCATAGTTTCGATAAACGGAACTATGCATACTTTATGGAGATGGGATGTGGCAAGTCTAAAGTTCTGCTCGACAACATGGCATGGCTTAGACTCCAAAACAAAATAGACTCTGCAATCATTGTAGCTCCCAAGGGAGTTTACAGAAATTGGGAATTGACAGAGATTCCAAAACATTTCTTGGACGAAATAGATTACGAGGTGTTTACTTGGAGGGCAAGTGCAACCAAGTCGCAGAAAGATGATCTAGTTCGAGCAACAAAGGATAGATCAAAGTTTAGAATACTTCTGATTAATGTTGAGGGTTTTGCTACACCAAAAGTAAAAAGATACACTGAAGCTTTTATAAAAAATTCAAACTTTTTACTAGCAGTAGATGAATCAACAACAATAAAGAATCATCAAGCTAAAAGAACTAAGGCATTAATTAGTCTAGGCAAACAAGCAAGTTACAAAAGAATATTGACGGGATCTCCCGTCACAAGATCGCCAATGGATTTGTTTTCTCAATGTTTATTCATGAGTCAAGATCTATTGGGGTTTGATTCTTTTTGGTCATTCCAAGGTCGATATGCAGTAACAAGAAGACAAAAGATGGGTGCTCATTCTTTTAATCAAGTCATTGGATATAGAAACCTGGAAGAACTAGCACAAAAATTAAAAACATTTTCATTTAGAGTTACAAAAGAAAAAGTTTTAAAAGATGTGCCGCCGAAAATTTATACAACTAGGCAAGTAACTTTATCAACAGAACAACTTCAACATTATCAATCGATGAAGAAACATGCATTGACAGTGGTCAATGATGAGTTGGTAAGTGCAACTGAAGTCATGACACAATTAATAAAATTACAACAATTACTTTGTGGTTTTATTGTAACCAATGATGGCAAGACAATAGAAGTTAAGAACAACAGAATAAACTGTATGTTGGATGCTATCGAAGAGATGAGTGGTAAGGTTATTATTTGGGCAAGATTCAGACATGATATAATCAGTATTACAGATGCTCTTAGAAAAAAATATGGACATGCATCTACTGTAAATTATTTCGGAGACACATCCGAAAAAGACAGACAAGATGCAATCTTAGGAATTGAAAACGATCCTACTGTAAAGTTCTTTGTTGCTAATCCTCAAACGGGAGGCAGAGGTTTGACTTTGGTCAAGGCAACAAATGTAATTTATTTTTCTAATGATTTTGATTTAGAAAAAAGAATACAGTCTGAAGATCGTAATCATAGATCGGGTCAAAAGAATCAAGTTGTATATGTTGATTTGATAGCTAAAGGCACGATTGACGAGTATATCGTGAAAGTTTTACAGAATAAAATCGTCTTAGCAGGCAAAGCTTTGAATGAAGAGGCTAAAAAATGGTTGCAAGTTTCTCCAAAAAAAGATGATTAATTGCTGAAAATTANGACNACATGATATATATAATAAGTGAAAGCAACAAACCACAAGGAGTATCAAGTGCAAAAATATAGAACAGTGGCTATCCCAATCGAGATCTGGGAAGATCTGAAAAAGATAGCAGACACAGAAGGAAGATCTTATGCAAGACAACTTTCTTGGATGATCAAAAATTATTTTTCAAAAAACATTGACAATTAATTGCAAATGATTATCTTAAAAATATCCTAAAAAATTGGATAGTTAAAAAAAATATTCTCGGCAGTTTGTCACGGAGCTGCCGAGAGTAAAAAAAAACCGAAGGGTATAACTTTAACAAAGGAGGTTCAATTATGAACGAGTTATTTGAAACGATGGTTGCAGATGCGAGTGCGTTTGATAATGTTAACGCAAAAAAGGGGAGTGAGTTATCTTCTCTAATTCGTAACAGTCAACAACTTTCAAAACAAATCAAAGAAGCCGAGCAACATCTCAAAGATCTTAAGGCTATGAGACACAAGGTTGATACAGAATCTATTCCTGCAACAATGCAAGAAATGGGTATGGACTCTATTACTGTGGATGGTAATAAAGTTCAGTTAAAACCTTTTGTTCATGCAAGTATACCTCAAGATCGAAAAGGTGAAGCTTATGATTGGTTAAGATCAATAGGCGAAAGTGACATCATCAAGAACGATGTTGTCGTAAGTTTTAGCATGGGCGAAGACAATCTTGCTAAATCTATTATTGCCGATCTCGAAGAGAAAGGTGTTAATCCAAGTTCAAAGACACACATACATCCAATGACTTTGAAATCTTGGTTATCGGATCGTATCAAAGATGGCAAGGAAGTTGACCTTGAAATGTTTGGTGCGTATGTTGGTACAACTGCTACATTTAGAAAGGTATAATCATGAAAGCACAAGTAGTAGAGAAGAAAGAAGCAGGTCTACCTGCAAATTTGATAAGTGAAATGGCAACCGATTCTGGCTTGGGACTAACTAATGTGACGGCAGATGATATGCAGATTCCTTTTTTAAGGATTCTACAAGCATTGTCTCCACAGTTAGTTAAAACTAATTCAGATTATATAAAAGGTGCAGAACAAGGAGATATCTTTAATACTGTTACCCATCAAGTATGGAAAGCAGAAGAAGGTATTACTGTAGTGCCTTGCTATTTTGAGCAAAAATTACTTGAGTTCGTACCAAGATCTCAAGGTGGTGGTTTTGTACAAGAATTATCCAAGGATCATCCCGATGTTTTGAATGTCAAAAGAGACAAAGAAACTAATATGGATGTGTTACCTAGTGGTAATGAACTTGTAAGAACAGGTCAACATTATGTTAAAGTTCTTAATGAAGAGCTTGGTATGTTAGAACCTGCCATCATAGATATGAAGAAAACTCAAATCAGAAGATCAAAGATTTGGGTAACTCAAATGTCAATGCAAACTATAAAGTTAGCAGATGGTACATCAAAACCTGCTCCTATGTTTGCCAATAAATGGAAACTGAAAACAGTAGCCGATGGCAATGACAAAGGATCTTGGTATTCCTGGCAGATAGAAAAAGTCGGGATGGTAGATTCTCTTGATGTTTATAATGAATGTAAAGAGTTTCATAATAGTGTTGCAAGTGGAGAGATTAAAGGAACGGCAGTAGCCGATGAGATTGATCAATCTCCTACTACGAATGCAGACGAAATACCATTCTAACTTTTAACGATTTCGGGTAGAGGTCCTCCATTTCATTTTCCTCTACCCGAAAACCATTTGTGAGGAATAAAATGAACAATGGTCAAAGGTTTATGGATGCTTTTCAAGGTTTCTCTGAGGCTCATGGAGAGACAAAGATATCTCAGGAAAGAAGACAAGGGAAACAAGCCGCCAACTCCTATATTAAAAGAACTCCGTTAACACTAGAACTTATTAATGGTCATCTAGATGGTGGACTTGGTGTTGGTTCTATACCTATTAATGAAGAAAATAACTGTAAGTTTGGTGCATTGGATATTGATACATATCCTATTGACCATCTTTCCCTAGATAAAAAATTAAGAAAACTTAAAATACCATGCATCGTTTGTAGAAGTAAAAGTGGTGGAGCACANATCTTTTTCTTTTTAACAGATTGGATGAATGCAGGTGAATTTAGAGATAAAGCATCAGAGATTGCATCTGTAATTGGTTTTGGTAACTGTGAGATATTTCCAAAACAAGAGCAGATATTAGTAGAAAGAGGAGATGTAGGTAACTTTATAAACCTACCATATCATAATAAAGATCAAACCATGAGGTATGCCTTCAAAGACAATGGAGAGGTTGCTACCTTTGAAGAATTTTTAGATTTAGTTGATGAAAGAAAAGTAAAACCAAATGATTTTTTTAAATTACAAGTAGGATCAAAAAAGACAGAACCTTTTCCAGAAGGTCCACCTTGTTTAAATGTTATGGCACTAAATGGCATTGGAGAGGGAGCAAGAAACATGTCTTTGTTTAACTATGGTGCTATGTTTAAGAAGATGGATGCCGATAATTGGAAGGCGCTGCTAGAAAAATTCAATATTGATTACTGTACAACTCCCGTATCGGCACAAGAAATAGTTCAGATACAAGGTCAATTAGAGAAGAAAGAATATTTTTATACATGTAATCAAGAGCCTATCAAATCACATTGCAATAAATCTTTATGTAAAAGAAGGAAATATGGCATTGGTGCAAACGTAGATGCAGTAGAAATAACAGGTATATCCATTGTTAAATCAGAACCAAGAGTGTTCTTTGCAGACTTAGATGGTAGGCGATTAGAATTAACAAGCTTTGATTTACAATCACAATCTAAGTTTCAGATAGCATGTCTGGAGCAACAAAATTTTATGCCGCCAAAAGTAAAAGAGGGCGATTGGCAAGTGTTAATTAACGGATTGTTAGCAGAGGCNAATGAAATAGAAGTGCCAGAGGAACTAACTTACAAAGGACATTTTAATCAACTACTTGAATCTTTTTGTTATGGACGAGTACAAGCACAGTCGGCAGAAGAATTATTGATTGGTAAACCATGGATTATTGATGGATTTGTGAATTTTAAAATAGATTCTTTTATAGAGTTTTTAAGACAAAAAGGTTTTACACATTATTCTAAAGGTCAGATTCAAGAAAGAATTAAAGAGATAAATAATGGAGATAAGTGTAGTGAAGGAAAATCTTTTAAAACAACNGATGGTAANTGGAAANCNATNCGTGTTTGGTGGGTTCCCGAAGTAAAAGANGATGTTGAAATACCTAAAGTAGANTTTGAAGAGGAGGTTCCGTTCTAATGAAAAAAGATAAAATAGAATTATTTAAAGAATTTTCAGAATTTATAAGACATGAAAAAGCTTTAGAAACATTTAACAAAACGATTGATTTTTTAGAAGAATATGAACAAGACCATATGGAGTTTGTAAGAGAACAAAAAAAGGTTCCTTACTCTCTTACTAAAGAAGAGAGAGCAGATTTAGTTTATAAACAAGAATTGGCACGAAATTTTAAAATGGTTAAGGACTATATTATAAAAAGAAGAGAGTCTTTCATAGAAATGTTTTTTAAAGAGTATCAATAATGGAGATGTTAGTAGCTTTTTGTGTAGTTTTTTTTGAAGCACCTAGACATAAAGGTGGAGATGCTTTGTGTAGTTTCTGGGAACCTGGGGTTGTGTATAAAACAAGACAAGAATGTATGGATGGTAAAAAACTAATAGAAGAATACCTACAAGAAGAACTGTGGAGATTATACCCAGAGGCAGTAAAGATAGATGCAAAAGGNGTGTGTCCATTTAAACCTAAAACGCCAACGGGCANAAACAAAGGACAAGGAGNTAGAAAATGAGTAAGGAGATAGCAATCTACGGGCCACCTGGGACGGGTAAAACGACAAAACTTTTGAGCATCATAGAAGATGCCATTGCAGAAGGGGTAGATCCTCAAAGAATAGCCTTTTTGTCTTTCACAAGAAAAGCTGCACAAGAGGCTATCGACAGAGCTTGTGCTAAATTTAATTTAGATCAAAAATATTTTCCTCACTTTAGAACACTACACTCTCTTGCTTTTCGTTGGGTTGGAATGAAATCCGAAGATGTTATTAAATCTGCCGACATGAGATTTATAGGTAAAAAACTAGGTATATCTTTTAGAAAAGAAGAGAAAATAAACATAGAAGAGGGCGACATGTTTACACCTGGATCAAGTGACGGAGATAAATATTTTTATGTATATAACATGTCTAGATTAAAAGGCACAGATCTAATGAAAGAGTTTGATTCTTTTGGAGACATGTCTTTGAAGAGATCCTACATGCCTACAGTTGCAGAAGGCTATCAAGATTTTAAAAAGAAACATTTCAAGTTAGATTTTACAGACATGCTACTTAAATTTTTAGAGCAAGGAACAGGTCCAGATTTAGATTTATTGATTGTAGATGAGGCACAAGACTTAGTTCCTATTCAATGGAGAATGGTCAAGGAGTGTTTGTTACCTAATGCTAAAAAAGCTTACTATGCTGGGGATGACGATCAATGTATTTTCAATTGGGCAGGCGCAAACGTAAATCATTTTTTAAACTGTGCAAAAGAATCCATTGTACTAGNTCAATCTTATAGAGTTCCATACACTGTCTGGTCTGTTGCAAAANATATAATACAAAAAGTTCAAACAAGAAAACAAAAGGAATACAGACCAAAAGAAGAGGAGGGCAGTGTTTCTTATTACTATGATGCTATGGATATAAATTTTAANAGAGGAGAGTGGTATGTATTGGCGAGAACGAACAGAATACTTTCTGATATAGGAAATAAACTACAAGATGAGGGATACATGTTCTGGAGGGAGGGATCTGGATGGTCTGTGTCTGAACAGATAATTAACAGTATAGAGGTGTGGATACAATTATGCAAAGATCAAAGTCTAAGTGTACAAAATTGGGTAGAATTTTCGAAAAGAACAAAAAAGGGAATAATAGAATATGGNGGAAAAAGAAAGATAGAGCAACTAGACCAAAGCAGAACATATACTTTGGACGATTTATTAAACAGCGAGTTGGGATCTCTTTTAAACTTGAACAAAGAAATGATGTGGTACGATGTTCTAAGTATGACGGATCAACAACGAATATATATTACCTCGGCAAGAAGAAGGGGAGAGAGAATATTAACAAAGAAACCTAGAATTCGTTTATCAACAATACATAAAGCTAAAGGTGGAGAGGCAGACAATGTGGCATTAATCCTTGACTGTCCTAAGGTAATAAAGGAAAAAGGAGATGAAGATAGTGAGCACAGAGTATTTTATGTCGGAGCGACTCGTGCTCGTAAGTCCCTCCATATAGTTGAAAGTAAAAGTGAAAGTGGATATCAGTTATGAACAGAGAAGAAATTTTAAAACAAGCAATAGAACTTATTAATATAGACAGAGCCGAAGACTATGGGCCTGCATATGAGAATCATAAGAGAATAGCAGATTTATGGTCTGTTGTATTTGGCAAAGAAGTAACAGTTTTCCAAGTTGTGTTATGTCTGCTATTATTAAAGATAGCCAGATTAATTTATTCTCCTAAAAAAACTGATAGTTGGATTGATATTGGAGGTTATTCTGCTCTTGGTGGAGAGTTCGCAGAGAAAGAAAAAAATGACAAATAAAGACCATCAGTATCATTTTATTGATCAAGATATAAAAGATTTATCCTGGGGGAACATAGACTTTGATTGGTCTCCTCCAAGTGACTTTCCAGATTTAACAAAAGCATCTCGTATTGCAGTTGACTTAGAAACTAGGGATCCAAACTTAATAAAGTTGGGGCCTGGGTGGTGTAGAAAAGATGGATACATAATTGGTATTGCAGTCGCTGCAGGTGATTTTAGAGGTTATTATCCTATAAGACATTCACAAGGTAATATAGATTCAAAAACTGTTTTTAGATGGTTTAAAAAACAGATGGATACTCCTAATATTCCTAAAATTTTTCATAACTCCATGTATGATTTAGGTTGGTTACGAGCAGAGGGTATAGAGGTCAAAGGTCCNATACTAGATACAATGATCATGGCTCCTTTGATTGATGAGAACAGAAGATTCTATAATTTAAATAGTTTAGTGATTGACTATTTACAAGAGTACAAAAGTGAAAAAACTTTGAGAAATGCTGCAAGTGAGTTTGGAGTGGATCCAAAAGCAGAGATGTATAAATTACCTGCTAAATATGTNGGAGCATATGCAGAACAAGACGCTGCAGTCACTTTGAGATTGTANGATCATNTACTNCCAATATTNGANAGAGAAGAATGCACAAGTATTTTTGAACTAGAATCTTCATTAATACCAGTGATGTTAGAAATGAAGACAAGAGGTGTGCGTGTTGATTTAGATCAAGCAGAAAAAATAAAAAAACAAATGGCAGCGCAAGAGAAAAAACTACTTGATGAGATACTCAAAGATACTGGGGTTGCGATTGAACCTTGGGTCAGCGCATCTATAGCAAAGGTCTTTGACTTTTTTGGACTTGAGTATTCTCGCACAGAAAAGATGAGGTTTCCCTCTTTCACAAAACAATTTCTCTCGCACCATTCTCATCCCGTTGCTAAAAAAATAGTAAAGATTCGAGAACTTAATAAAGCGAATACGACTTTTGTTGAAACTATTCTTAATCATGCTCATGATGGTCGTATACATTGTGACTTTCATCCCCTTCGTACTGATGATGGTGGAACTGTTACGGGTCGTTTTAGTTCCAGTAATCCTAATCTACAACAAATACCATCTAGAGACTTAGAGATCAAGAAAGCGATTAGGGGGTTGTTTATTCCAGAAGAGGGATGTAAGTGGGGATCTTTTGACTATGCATCACAAGAACCAAGATGGTTGGCTCACTATTGTGCTAAACCCTCTGATGGACTTAGACATCCTTTGATAGATGAGGTGGTAACCATGTATAACGAAGGTAAAGCAGACTTTCATCAAATGGTTGCAGATATGGCAAGTATATCTAGAAAAGAAGCCAAGACTGTTAACCTTGGTATCATGTATGGTATGGGTCGTAAAAAATTAGCAGACACACTAGCCATTACAGAAGATGAGGCAAGTGATTTGTTACAAACATATAATGAGAAAGTTCCTTTTGTAAAAGATTTAGCAACAAGAGTTTCAAATTTTGCTTCACAAAGAGGAATGATAAGAACTCAACTAGGCAGAAAATGTAGGTTTGATTTATGGGAACCAAAAGGTTTTTCTGCAAAGAGACCTTTACCTATAAAAGAAGCAGTTAAAGAATATCAAAATGTACAACGAGCATTTACATACAAGGCATTGAATAGATTGATTCAAGGGTCAAGTGCAGACCAAACTAAAAAGGCAATGGTCGATTGTTATTCGGAAGGGTTATGTCCGATGTTAACAGTTCACGATGAACTGTGTTTCAATATAAAAAATCAAGAAGAAGTTGATAAAATAAAAGATATCATGTCCAATTGTGTGCCAGATCTACGAATACCCTTCGAAGTTGACGTAGAACTAGGTAATAATTGGGGAGAAGTCGGCTAGGCTACCTATCACACACATACAAAAACAAAGGTTATTCTAGGATATAATCACACACGGAGGTTCTGTTTCGGCTCTGTATGGCGATCTGAGAGCCTCTTTTTTCTAAAGACTTGATGATTTTGACTCTTTTTTCGTTTGATAGTTTAATCCAAGAAGAAATTTCATCTAGAGTTCTAAAACAACCAATACATGTGTTATCTTCTATTTTGCATACGTTTCGGCACGGGCTTACAATACGCGGTGATCTTTCTTTTCGTATCATCTGGGTATGGAATCTCTGGTTGGTTGTTTAATTTATTAGCGAAGTAAAGACANTCNTTNACATTGTNNAANNNTTGNNTNTGATTAACAACAACTGTGCCNATCATGTAAACTAAANCAAATTNTATCATTCATCTTTTGTCTTCCAAAAATATTCATCTGTATCACCAAGTCTAAACTTCTGCCCGTTTTCTACCTGGTACTCTTTTGTGCTAACTTTGAAGTCTGGCTGCAATGGNTTNTCTGGAGTTAGTGAGTTGTCATACACACGCATTCTATTATTTGGATATAAACAAAACTGTCCATTACTTAGTTCTATAATGTTGTGAGATTTATGCTCTGCTGGTTTTTCACTAGTTGAATAATCAATGTGATCTGGATCAACATTATAATTATCTAGTGTTGCTATGTATTGACCCGTCAATGTTCCGTGGTCTCTGGTAAATACTTCAAAGTCCATCGACCCTATAAACTGTTTAGAAACAGCGACCACACCATAATCCATACAATTCCAAAACTGAAGGTTGTAAAGATCCATGTCTGGAGTCGGTGTAACTGGGTCAGAAACGAATGCAGAAATAGGTAGCTTGTCATACAAAGCACCATAATCAGGAAGGTAAGTTTCAAAATAAAAAGCTCTACCTGGAATAGATTTAGCAGTGACCCAAATGCCTTTGACAAACTCTCCATGACCATCCTCATGATCTCTTAAATATTCTCTTCGNACCCACACATCTATCGAGGGTAAATTNACAATTGATGTTGGCATTATGACTTCGGATTCTTCTTTCTAGCTTTTTTTGTTCTTGCATAAGATCTATTCTTTGATGCTGATACGACTTTTAATTTACTGTGTTTCTTCAGCGCATTACCTCCAACATGATGAACATCTTTGCCATCGCCTTTTTTGACAAGACCTTTCTTCATCATTTGTCTACGAGCATAGTTACGATTAACCCTTTTCTTTCTACGAGATTTAGGTTCTATCTTATACTCTCTTTGGTAATTACGTTTGTATGCCATTAGTGCATTGTTTCCTTTGGTATTTCTCTAACATCCATTAAAGGCTCTGACATATAACTATCTTGATAGTCTCCAAAAAAAGTATGATTTCTCATGTGAGTTTCTTTAACAAGTTGACCTTTTTTTATTTTTAAAACTATAAATTGTTGCATGATGATCGTGTCATCGTCTTCTTTTTCTATGGCTTTTTTAAACGGGCCGTCTTTCATTATACTATTCCTTTTGTGTATCCACCTGCTCTTGTATATGTTAACACATCTTTTCTATTTGTTGTATCGTCAACATAAGAAACATGCACCCATCCAGAGTTAGGCTCAACACCATCCCAACATTCTAAAATTAGTTGGTCAAAGTTTAAATTATTCTCAATGTATTTTGCCAGATCATAGTTACTAACACCAAATATTTCTATATCCGCCGCTTCACCATTGCAATGTTGTGAGGTAGATTTTGATCCAATCGCTTCACACAAAGCTGGACTTCGATATCCAGAATTAATCATAACTGGTTTAGCAAAAGCAAATCTAACTCTCTCTAATATATTGTGGCACAAAGCCTCCATTGCAATAGTATGGATTTCGTTTGGTGTGTTTTCTATGCCTTTTCTTTCTGCTGTTTGTGACTTTGTAAACTCAATTAGTGAAAAGTTATCTGATAGTTTCACTGGGTTCTCCTTTGTAATATTTGTAAGTTTTTAGCGGCTTCGATGGGGTTGCCTCCTAAAAGTTCTGTAGCTATTGTTCTACCCACATTATTAGCATTGGTCGTGGTTGTTTGAGTTGGTCTAATTATATTTGTAATAGCAGAATCTTTTCCAAAATAAGGTTTTGGAACCTCAACTACTGGTTTTACTTCTGACTTCAATGCCTCTTCTACATTTGACACTTCCAAAGATTTTAAAATCAATTGATCATATAACTCAGCTATTCTAGCCTCTGGAAAATCTTTTGCTACATTTGGTTCATTTCTTATTAATCTTCTCTCATAAAAATCTTCTATTATTTCATCAGAAACACTATAAGGAGAAAATCTACCGTCAGATATAAGATCATAATTATCTTGGCTTATCTTTCCCTTATCTACAATCATTTCTCTTATTGTATTTTCATCAACACCCAAGTCTCTAGCTGCTTTTATTTTTGCATATAATCCTTGTTGAAACTTAAATAAAGTATTATTTGCATCAACAAAACCTTGAACTATTTGATCTTCAGTAATATTTGCATCATCTATAAACCCATGAAAAGTAGTCTTGATTGCATTTTTTTCTCTTGTATATTTTTTTGTATCATAGAAAAGCGAATCATTTAGATTTGCCTTTAAGCCTCTTATTCCAGTAAAAGCAGTAAACACTTCTGAAGGCACATCATAAACTATACCACTGTTACTTGGATTAACTTCTCCAGTTATCTTTTGAGAGAAAGCTTTTCCTATACGACCTAGTTCAATGTCGAACTGACCATCTCCAGGTCCTCTGGCTGTTGGTTTAAATATTGTTTGTTCTAATATAGCAGGATTAAAAGCATTAAACATGTGAGCTACACTTTTTTTAAATTTAGCTCCAAATCCATCTCCTTCATCATACACTTTTTGTCCCATGTTTGTTCTACCATTTCTAAATGTGACATCAAAAAATCTTTCTGCAAACAAAGATTCTCCAGCAAAAGGTTCTCCAAAAGTTTCTATTGCTTTAAAACCACCTGCTAACATATCTTTAGCTGTCGCAGCGTCTATTGATCCTTTTTTATTGTAAACATCTAACGCGGCTCTAGCAGGTTGTAACATAAAATCGTAAGGCATCATGTAGCTTAAATCTACATATTCAAACTGATATTCTCCTCTTGCGTCTTTCTTCACCTTAGTTAGTGGCATAATATTATGTCCCAACATATATTCTGGTAATATATTACTTTTTAATTTTTGAAGATCTTCGTCTGAAACACCTGTTAATTTTTGTGCTGCCATAACTGTTGCCTTTGGAACTATAAAAGCAGAGGAAACATAACCAGTTAGTCTTTGAGCACCTATGGCTCTTATTTGTTTTTGTAGTTCTTTAGCAGCACTTGCACCTATTTTTTGTATTAATTGTGGGGACGCTGTAAAAGATAATTCACTTATACCTCTTGCAAATATGTTACCAGTGTTTCTAATTATCTCTGCTGGGAAAGATGCAAAAGCTCCAAAAAAAGGTACTTTTCTTAAAAATTTAACTGCCTCTGGAACACGACTATAAATAGGCATGGTATCTTTTACTATGTCTCCTGCTAAAATATCTAATCCGTCTATGTCGCTAATTAACTCATTCTTTTGTCTTTTAGCTATCCCAGCAGTAACTAAATCATCTGTTATATTATCAATGTTTTGTATGCCTGCTTTTCTAAATGCTGCACTATATTTAGCTTTTTCTGCAAGAAACCCCACGGTTTTCCAATAAGTGTCTGTGCCAGTGTAAAGACGTTGTAAAGGTTTTGCTCCAGGTATTTTATCAACCATTCCTAGTAAACCATAGTCTTTACCTTCTTTTGCTATAAGCTCTCTAAATTCATTTACAACTAAATTTTCATCTCTTATTCCTAGTCTGGCAGTTAAATCAAAAAATTGTTTTTGTTCTTGTGTTGATAGATTTTGTAACTGCTTAAATGATAAAGCCATGGACTCACCTAAGTTCATGTTTCTCATGATGTTACCGTTAGCACCAACAAAGAAAATACCAGATGCAAAGTTTCTAACTTGAGATAGAGGGTTATAAACTGTTTTTGACATCTGAGCTAAACCTTTTGCTTGAAGAGAAACGCCTAACAAAGTATTAAAAACACTGTCTCCTCTAAGACCCATGGTTAAAGAGTTATATACTTCTGGTGCAACATAGTCTCCAGATAGTCTGCCATATTTACCACCAAATGCAGACATTTTTTCTATAGCCTCTTCAGTTAACTCTGCTGCTCCAGCTTCATCTAAAACAGAACCTGGAACTCTTTGTGGTTTGTACTCCCCAAGCTTTACATATCCGTTTTGTCTCAAAAAGTTTATAGAGTTAGCGTCTGTTAAATTTTCTCCAGATATGATTAGAGGTCTGCCTCCTGCACTCAAAGAAGATATACCTTCCTCTGCTCCTACTTTTAATTGATTTGACAATCCAGAATATAATCGACTAGCATTAAGAGTTGTTGACATGTCTCCAATAGTTTCTGCGTATAAATTTAGAGGGTCTTTTTTCTCATTCAATAGTTTTCTAAGTTCTGGTATTCTATCTAANAATGGACTTCTCTTCTTTAATATACCTTCCATAACTTCGTACAGTGGCTTATCACCAAATTGTCTGGGGCCTTGTCTCAAAGCGGCAGCAGTTTTTTTCATTGTTTCTTGAGCAGTTATTCCACCATTTATGGAATTATCTTTTATTATATCTTCTACTATTTCGGCAGCTCTCATCGCAGCATTCTCGTCCTCTGGAAAACCAGCAGCTATTTTTCTGACTGCCTCTGAGTATTCTGGTGTAGCTCTTATTTGATCAAGAGTTTGTCCTTTACTAAAAGCACCTTCATAAACTCTTCTTATGTACTCACCTTGTTGCTCATTTATTGTATTAATTAACTGTTGACCATAGTTTCCATCTATCTCTCCAGAAGCAATTCTAGCTTGAATATCATCTTTGAACTGTGTGGATAAATCATCTATGTGTGTTCTCATTTTTGTTGCAGCTGTTTTTACTGCTACTCCATATGAATCTAATGATGTTGAACTTCTATTTGTTAAAAAATCATATAAATTATTATGTGCTTGATTTATTCCTAATCTGCCTCTGCCAAACAGTCTCTGCCCACCAATAACTTTTTTTAATTCTTTTTCAAAAGAGGCTACGTTAGCGGCAACTTTATCTGCATCTAACTTTGTAATACCTTTAATGTCTGCAATTTGTTCATATACTTCGTTTGGAGTTACACCCTTACCACTAAAATATTTTTCTGGTCTTCTACCTAGTCCTTTATTTATTGAAGATCCTAAAAAAGAAAAACCTTTACTTACTGCGTTCATGATGGATGGAACACCTGGTAATTGTAGGGTTGACTTTGCTGCCATTCCAACAACTGGAAATGCTGCTTCAATTCCTAATCCAAAAGCAGTTGCTTCTGCACCTAGTTTTAATTTGTTAGTTATTCGTCTTTTTGCTTCATCCACAGAATTAACTTTTATCTCGTTATCTGTTTTTAAAGCATCTGGTAAAGCATCAAAACTATCTGATAATGTAACTGCATTATCAGGTGAAGATAAGAATTCTGCGGCTCCTCCTCTTATGCTTGTTCTACCAGCTTGTTCTACTCTTCTAGCAACAGTAGATTTTTCTCCTAGTTTTAAAGGTTTTTGAGCTATCTTAAATACTTTTGCTACTTTTCCTAACCCTAGAAAAGATCCCAAAAAACCAGATAATCGTTCTGCTATTTTACCTCCACCAGATTCTGGTGTAAGTCCAGTATACTCTTGAAACTTATTAAAAGATTTTTCTACTTTGTCTGCTCTTTCAGAATCACCCATTAAATTAAAAACAGTTTTAGTAGGCTCTATGGCTAGACCTCTTAACAGTCCAGATCCCGCGCCTTGTGCTATATCACTAAAAGTTGTTTCTTCTGTTTGTGGAGGAGGGACAAAAGGTTCTTCTGTTGTAGTCTCTTGATTTATTTGATTTTTAAGTGCAGATATAAGTTGTTCATCTGTAGCACCATCAGGTCCTTCAATTCTATATGTAGCACCATCAGGTCCTTGAACTCTATAAATAGCCATTTACTGCTCTTTGCCAAGTACTTTAAAACCATCGTTACTGTCTGTACTTATAGTTTTAAGTTTGCTAAGATCTCCACTTTTTACCGCCTCCATAACAGAGCTTGGTTCGTATTTTACTTGATTAGCAAAACCAGATTGATTTATTATTGAATTAGAAAGATCTATTATTTTTTTAGCTTTTTCATCATTAGATTTTTGTCTAAACAATGGTCTTTCTTTCATAGGTAAAAAAGTATCAATATCACCTGCAACAGTGTTTATAATNGTTTTTGCAAATTTATTTGCATTACCTCCACTATCTTTTATTAATTGATTAATAGTAGTAGTTATTCTATCTAGTTGTTTTTCACCTGCTTTAAATTCTCTTTCTTTTGCTGCTTCTTCTGCTTGAATAGCTAGTTTAGTTGCAGTCAATTGTATTTGTCTTTTTTCTTTTCTATCGTCATCCAATGCATCACCATACATTTTAAAACCTTGTGCAAGTCCTCTTGTTATGTTTGTCAATGCATCTGGACTGTCTCCAGCAGCAATTAATAATCCAGTCATTATTATATTAAAATCTTTGTCTGATTTAACACTTCCTTCATCTCCAACGGTTGATTTTAATATATTAGAATATAATTTTTTTCTATCATCTAAAGATAAATTCTCAAACTGTTCATAGCCTAAGACTTTTCCTAAATTAGCAGAAGTAATGCTTTTATCATTTTCGTTTAAAAAATTAGTAGATAAATTATGGTTGTTTGCTGTTGCATTTAATCCATCTTCTTTTGCTGTTTGTGCCTTTTTAGTATTTTTATTTTTAGTGTTATTAGTAACAATGTCTGTTGAATCTTTGTCTTCCGACATTATTTTTTGATCATGAGAATCATTGCCAACTGCTTCTAATTTTTTAACTATAGGTACTTCTTTTCTACTTTCTCTTTCTTCTTTTTCTAACTTTTTTAATTGTGGAAGAAAATCTTTACCTTGTTGTTCTCCAGAGGCATCTAAAAAAGCCAATTCATCTTTTAGTTTTTTAGATCTTTTATTAAAAAAATCTTTGACATTTCTCGTAATAAAATTTTCTGTTTTACCAGACACATCTCCAGTATCTGCACCTGCCGTTGGATCTGCACTCATCATTATATTTTGAAAACTTCGATTGGCAATCAAATCACTAGCTAAACCTTGTACATACTCATTAGACTTATCTATTAGACCTGGTACACTTTTTAAAAACTCAACAAAAGGTTTGTTTTGTTCTTTAAATCTAAATACTACATCTTTAAAACTTAAATCTGTTCCTGGAACTTTTGCACTAGCATCCCCTTCAGTCATGGAACCAGCACCTACTGGTGTAGTTTCCATTAAATCAGTGCCTGCCCTAGCAGCTACTCTTGATTTAAGTGGTGTGGTTTCTTTGGCAGCCTTATTTGCCATTTTTTGTTCTCTGTCGGCTTGTTGATCTTTGGCTCTTTCAAATTGCTTATCTGCAATATTCATGATTTTTCCAAGACCAATAGAATCTAATATTTTTTGTCCAACGCTTGGGGAGTTTGGTATAAAACTAGTATTAAGTTGTTCTAAAGAAGTGGGGAATTGTGACATACTAGTTGGTCTCATAGTCATTTTTCTGTCATCAAAACCTCTTGGATCACCTAATCCAAAATTTGCAAAAACACCTTGTTGTGCTTTTATCAACTCTGGTCCACTAGCCATGATACCAGCAGCTCCACCACCTTTTTTACGAAACATTTTTCTATTGTATACGGTCATATTATCGCCTAACTAAGTAAGTTGCTAAAACCACCTGCTTTTCCAGCTGCACCAAGACCTGCAATACCAAGACCTAATAATTGTGATGTTCTGCTTGGACCAGGGGTAGTGGTCGTTGAATAAGTTTGTTGTAATGCAGGCACTCCTCTAAATATATCAGACATAAAACCAACTTGTTGATAAGGCAGAGCCTGTCTTGCAAGTTCATTTGCTCTAGCGACATCAAATTCTCTTTGCCCTTGTTGTTGTTGTAAACCACCAATACCTAGTAACGTATTAATATCTTGCACACCCATTTGTTGTCCCAATTGTCCTAATCCAGCAGTTTGCACTCCTAGTTGTCCAATTCGTGATCCAAGTGCGCCTGTTGTTTGACCTAATTGTCCAGTTAACTGTGCTTGTGACAACGCTTGTTGTGCTCTTCTTGATGCCGCTTGTTGTGCTAAATTTTGTGCTTGTTGAAAACCTGCTGTTCTCATTTGAGCACCAGTTCTAGCTTGTTGATCCATTACATTTCTAGCTAGTTCTTGTTCTGCAACAGCTTGTCTAGATCCACCAAACGCACCTTGTGCCACTGCTCCCGCACCTATTCTGCCTCTTTCTATGTCTCCTTTTCTTGCTATGTCGGCTTGTGTTGTAGCAATTGTATCTTCTAAAAAAGGATCCATGAATTGTTGATAAGATCTAGGATCAAAATCATAAGTAGCACCAGCAGTTTGATCTATTGCACTGCCGATTGTTCCAAGACCAGCACCAACTGCTCCTATGCCTTGACCCAGAGCTTCAGTTCCTCCTTGTAAAAAAGGTTGGAATGCTCCTACTCCTCCTAGTGCATTTGCAATCGCTAACTTTTGTCCTTCGGATAAATCTGCTAACTGTTGTTCAGCAAAAGGCATTTGTGTACCTTCACCCGTCAATGCCTCTGCACTAGCAAAAATATCTGCTAAAAACTTCTCTTGAAACGGAGCTAGTCTAACGGTTTGTTCAACGGTTTGTTCTTGAGTTGCCATTATGCCACCCTTTCTAATTTAGACATCATATCATACATTCTTGCTGCACCCAAGTCCCTATCACCTCCACCAGCACCTCTCACAGCTTTAGCAGTTAATACGAACTCACCATCAGAAAGTCTTGCTGGTACAGAGTCACTTGTACCTGTTCCAGGCCCACTTACTTCTCCACCATTATTCATGAAAAGATTACCTAGAGAACCAAGACCAGCTAGGGTTCTTGATTGACCACCACCAAAAGGACTAGCATTTAGTGGTGAACCACCAAATCCCATCAACGCACCTGATATAGGCATAACAGGTGCTGGTAAGGCTCTCATTTGTTTGCCAAATTGATCTATTCCTCCACCCATGTCTTGTCCTACATATTCTTGGATGGGCATACCTGGTCTTCCCAAAAATTCTTGTCCACCTCTATCTTGTCCTTTTTTATTTTGCATTTGCTCAAACAAATTAGCTATGTTCTGATTAAATGAAGGTAAACGTCCACCTACTTGATTCAAACCACCACCAGTTTGATTAGTGCCATTTAACTGCACATCAAATCTTTCTTCTGCCATAGACTTTATTTCATCTAAAAAGGCAGGCACTTCTCTTACTTTTTCTTGACTGGGAGCTACAATCTTTTCACTAATTTGTGCTCCAAATCGATTTAAACCAGTATCTCCCCTTTGCTGTTGCATTCCAGGCCTTGGAAAGAATCCACCACGATAAGCACGAATAGGTTCTACAAAAACCTCACGATCTTTTTCGTCTTTGTTTTCATCGTCTTTATCTTTAAATCCTTGCTTTTCTCTTATCCTTCTAAAATATTCTGCTCTTTCTTCAGGATCATTTAAATTGAAACTTATGCCATCAACCATTCCCCTTCCTAATCTTGCTTCTCCTTCTGGGAAAGGTCGTTGTTTAAAAGTAGTCTTTTCTGGTTCTTCAGCACCTGAAACTAAAGCACCTATACCACCAGCAAGTGCTAGTTTGCCCATAGTGCTTTCTGGAAGTAATTTACTGAAAATAGAACTACCTTTCATCGCAGGATAATCTGTGACTATTTTAGTTGGAGCTCCTGAAACATCAAACCCAAACTTTTGAGCACCAACTACCTCTCTATTAGCGAAAGGAGAACCAGATGTGTCAAACTTAAATCCTTTACCAAAATCTTTGCCACCCAGTGCATATGTCGTAGCACCAGTTAGAGCTGCATTTCTCAAAGCTTCTTCTGCACTTCTACCTCCAACAAGGGATCCAATACCAGAACCTAATGCTGCACCAAACGGACCACCATAAAACATACCGATGGCACTTCCTATAGTCGGTGCAAACTCTTTTATTTTACTTGTGATATTTTTAAATATTCCCATTTATGATACCGACACAGTTACAGTTCCAATAGAGGTGGTTGCAGATGACCCATCAACGCCAGCTATATTTAATAAACTTATCTTAACATCATTTCCTTGTCTATACAAGGTTCCAACCTCTAAACCCACATCACTTGTAGGCATAGTGGTAAAAACTAATTTAGTGTTTCTTCCCTCTCCAGGATTATTACTTTGTTGAATAAAAAAATCGAGTGCTCTAACTAAATCTATTATATAAGTTTGATCAACATCACCTATGGGTAAAGGAAGTCTTGGTGAAGCAATATCTCTAGAGGACATTATCTCCTCCCGTCTGGTCTAATATCCACTCTTGGTGTTCCAAGTTTCCATGCTACACCTTGATCCGTTGACTCAAGCTTCATGTTAAAGGATCTTCCTCTAAGTCTTACATTAACCAAATCTGTGAATTGCTCTACTGGAGTTGTTGCAGTCCTTGTACTAGAACCACCAGAAGTGTTTGCATAAGCACTTCCAGGTCCTTTTCTAGCTTGTAATGTAAAGTTTGCACTTGGATTACCAGTTGTGGAAGTAGAACCTTCAAAAGTAATGTCTGGTATTAATTGTTTTATAAAAGTAAACTGATATCCATCACCAATATCTATCTGACTTGACTCTATAGATGCAGTCATAGCACTGCCATCATCATCGTTTCCATTCTCATGTTCAAATAAATGAGGAGAACCTGCTGCAATCGGATATTGACGAATACCTCTATCGTGCCAAGCTGTTCTAGTTAAAGTGCCATAGCACCATGTTTTTTCTAAATAATTGTAGATAACATATTTATTAGTTTCTTCTGAATCAGCAGATGGATAGAACCACCATATCTCTCCCCATTGAGAGTTAGCTGCTGCAAATACTTTATCTGATTGAGATTCATTAAAATCTAAAAATACTTTTTCTCTAACCGTGCATGGTATTTGTTGTGTCTGTCCTGCATATATATAAAAAGTATCTTTACCCATCCAGAATACAGCGTCATCTATTGCTATTGCTGCTTTTGGACTCATGATGGTTGTGTTCTTAGAAAGCTCTTGTAAACCAAACGTAAAAGGAGGACCTATAAATCTCATACTAAAGACACTTCTGTCAGTAAACACAAGTATTTGTTGTTTTGTTTCTACTGCCTGTACAAAAGTAGATCCACTACTTAACCTTAAATCACCAGCAGTATTTGTAGCAGTTGGTGTGAAGTCTGTTAAAGATTCTTGAGATCCAAAACGAATAAGCAATGGATCTTGTGTTGTTGTACCAAGTGTGTTTGCACCAAAAACTATTATGTGTCTATCTAAATCAGATACTAAAACTTGTTTAGCTATAGTAGGAACATCAGAAGCTCCAGACAAGGATGTTAAATTAACTGCGGCACTACCAGTTCCGTTTGATTCATCCCAGTAAAAAATACCACTGTCTCTTGGATTTAAAAGTAAATCTTCACCAAAGTTGTCATGAGACCATAATCTTATTTGAGCAGTTGTTTGAATTGAAGCTCCTTGACCCCAGCCAACATAGTCTGCACTAGAACTAGAATTACCTGAAATTAAAAATACTGTAGTGCCATCGGCATGTGATGCTGCCTCTGTACCTAACTGTGCTCTTGTGACAGTCAAATCGTTTGTTGATACGTTAGTTACTTTTAATATTTCATTTTCTATTAATATAAAATCATCGACAGCGATACCCGTTCCACTAGTCACAGTAAGTGTCGTGTCTGAGTCAGAATATGTTCCACCTTCATTTATAGTTGTTTGTAACGCATTGGTTGTTGTACCACCAAAAGCACCAGCACCCCAACCAGTACCACCAACACCAGTGTTAAGACCTACATTGATTTGATATACACCATCAACACCAGAGCCACCATTACCAGAATCAGAAGAGTTTGCAGTAACGCTTACAACAATTTCATAAGAGTTGGCATCAATTGTTTTTGTTATTTGATGTTCTGCATTAAGAATATCTGCGGTGACGAGACCACCTAAACTAACTGCACTAGAAAAAGTTACGAAGTCATTAACCACTGCTCCATGACTAGAATCTGTTACAGTTATAGTTGATGAACCATTAGTGGCAGAAAAAGTAATACTGTTTGTAGAAGTTTTACGAACTGGAGTTACATCAAAGAATTGACCACCTTCTTCTATGTAATACTTTAAGTGTGTGCCCACACCCATGTAGTTAGATCCATCTAGTGCAATCCAGTTATGTAAAGCTCTTGCTGTTCCTTGATAGGTGTTGTNAGATTGTTTGACCCAACCACCTATTTTTTCTGGAAATCCAGCATAAAATCTAACTTTTTCACAATCAAAAAAGCCACCTTCATTTGAGTATGAAGTTATTTCTCTATTGATTCCTGGTCTAAATTTTAAAGATGTTAAAGGCATAGTTGAATATTACTTCAAAATGATAGTTATGACAACTCTGTCTATTATTTAACCCAAAACTCATCAAGTTTTTCTGCGTTTTTACTTATGATAGGTATTGGACTTATCATTCTGTCTTTGTAACCCTTATGTATTCCTGCTCCAAAATAATTAAAATTTATGGTTTGTCTAAATGGTGCATTTGTGGGAGATGAGCTTGAGTGATTGGTTACTGGATCAAACAGTAACAATCTATTTTCAATGGATTCTATTGGTGTTCCATCTGCCATCGTTGTAGGTGCATCGCAAGTTGTTAAAAAGAACAATGCTCCTTGATGATGAAAATCAGCATCCATATGAGGTGCATGATGAACAACTTTTCCAGTGCGACTAGGAAAATACATGTTAGCTTTTATTCTAAATAAAGCCTCTATGTGAAGTTTAGTTGATATAGCATCAATGGCTTCAAGTACATTAGAATTTAAATTATTTGCCCAACCAGAGTAAGCATGATAAATATTTGTAGCAAAGTACATATCATCATTTCTTTGATCGTTATTATTTATTCTTGAACCTAATTTCCAAGGAAACTCACCATCTGGACCTAAATATCCTTTGAGTCTACCAAACTCATCTGCTCTTAAAAAATTATCATAAACAACATAATACATTTTTTCTCCTATTGAAAGTTTGGACCATGCACCCAACAAACTAAACTATATCTAGTGCCTTTTGTTACTGGGACAACACCATGCTTCATATAAGAAGGAAAGAATATAGCAGTGCCTTGTTCCATTGAATCCTCTACGTTGAATTTATCAACATCATCTGGAAACTGAAATGTACCACCTTCATAATGTTCTGGTGATGTTAGTTGTATAGAAACTGATAATTTTCTTACTGTTTGTCCAGGATTTACAAAATCATATTGACCATCTTCATGTGGTTTATAAAATCCTTTGTTTTTCTCATCGTATTTTGTAATTTGAAAAGATTCTGGATCAGTTAGTTCAAAATTATAAAAATCTGTATTTACTTTATTTATTAACTGACATATGGGCATATATATATCTAAATGTTTTATAGATCCATTTAACCAACTAACTTGACTTTGCCTTACAGAATTTGTTTCTTGTTTATTACCAGTATACGCTTTTTCAAAGTTAGGTTTTGCTCTTTCGATTATGGTATTACATAAATCAGCAGACAATGCTTTTTTTGCAACTATTATATTTCTTTTCATAAATTTATGTCCTTCTCATTTCTGGTACTGGATAATGTGGTGCAAGTATATTTTCAAAAAAACTTATAAACATAAGTCTTTCTTCTCTAGGTTTTAAATTATAAATAGCACCATGAGGGTTAGATCCATCAAAACCTATCATTTTATTNTAAGAAGANTTAAANAAACANTCTAATTNAAATGNNTTTAAATGNTCATTTAAATNTTTATAATANTCATCTAANTTTAAATTTGNNTTTTTANNATAGTAATCATTTTTAANNTNTGGATTANCTNTTACTGAATTAAANTTACTCATNTNANTATTTTTTGAAGAGTATAATGCAGTTCCACAATNATCATGNTTTGATAAATATATTATAGNNGTAAACTTTGATTCATGATCGTTNTGTATCCAACCTTTTCCAGGATNNTCTTTGTTTAAAATATGAGCTTCAATATCTTCATATTTTATTTTTTGAAANGANGACGTAGCGTTCCATCCCACTGACTGAAACATTTGATAATCAGGATATAACAATCTTATAATTTTAAAATTAATATCTTCAAACAAATTAAAATCAAATTGATTTTTTGGTTTTGCTCTTAATCCTGGATAATTTCCATCANNTTTTTNATANNTNAATGATTCAGCNTAATCTCTGATATNNTCAGGTTTNTCAAAAAAATNATTTACTTGTAAGCTAGGAAAATTCATTTAAAAACACTANTTTTGCATATAATATAGATTTGGTCTTTTATCAAATTGATACTCTGGATAATATTTTCCATCTTTTTCTATGTAATGTATAAAAACTTGCGAATGACTATTGTAAGGAAGCTCATGTCTCCAATGTTCTTGTTCGCATCCTTTATATATAACAGCTTGACCAATTCCTAATTCAAATTTTTTATCTTCTACATAAATCGCCCAATCGCTTCCACCATCACCACCTAAATTTAAAGTTATACTTACTTGACATGAAGGTCTATCTTTGTGTGGTGGACAATCTTGACCNTTAAAATATCTTCTCCAAAAAGAATANGTNGGNNCTAATTCTTNNCCATANGCNTCTTCAACTTTTGGTTNNAGATAATGNANTANNTTTTCAAAAGGAGGATCAAATGCCATTTGACAGGTTTCAGAAAACATATCATTCGTCTGTTCTCTTTGAACAAAGTTGTTTTCTATTAAATAATCAATATGACATTTTAGTAATTCAACTTGAGATTCTGAAAGACAATCTATTATTTTATTCATGCTAAGACATTATGAAATTTAATAAGATAATTCAAGAAAAATCTTACCAAGGAAATGTTGATTTTCCGTCTGAGTCTTCTTTAGCAGTAGAATCGTGAATATTTTCTAAAAACTGTAATTCATTTTCCATATTTGTTTTAATTTCTGATAACGTAACAGAACCAATTCTAGTTTCTACCCAACTTTTTACATTAGCTTCTGTCACAGAATCATAAGCTGTAAAAGACTTTGATACATTAGAAACATTCATATCTAAATCTGCAACATGAAATAGGTTTATACTGCCTACTGTTTCACTTGTTCCAGTTAAAGTAGCGTTTACTCTAACTATCGCATCAGTATAGGTTGATCCACCTTCTGTAATATTTTTTGTGTATAATTTATCTATTGTCCATGCGTATGTTGCCATCGTGTACTCCTTAACTCTGCACTGTTCCTGAGACTGTTCCGTTATTTGTAAAAGTAAAACTTATTGGTGAAGCTCTTTCTACTGCTAATCCTGCTGCTCCTCCTGATCCACCAGAACCTCCACTTGAACCACTTGTGGTTGAGCTTGTTCCAGTTGACCCAGTTGATCCACCACTACCAGATTGACCATAACCACCACCTGCACCACCTGCACCACCTGCACCACCATTTCCAGCCGACCCAGTTGATCCAGAAGAACCACTAGCACCAGAGTCTCCTCCAGGCTGATTTTGAAAACCTCTACCTAGTCCTCCTGCACCTCCTGCACCACCATTGTGACCAGATACTTGGTTTTGTGATTGTTGAGGAAAAGTTCTTCTTATATAATATCTACTAGAATTATATTGAAAATCATTTTCTGGACTATTATGATTGTGAGAAGTTTCTAAAGGACCTCTATAATATGTGTATTGACCTGAAGATGCAGAGGTCAACGATTTAGGAGGACCATTCCTTATCGTACTTGCACTCCACCTGACATAAACACCTCCAGCGGGTTTAGGATTTGCACCAACAAAGGACGGTGTTCCAGGACCATACATAGTCCACCATCCAGTGTTATAACTACTTCCGTTAAGTGTTGGACCTTGTTGACCAGTGGTTTGTTGTTGTTGTTGAAGGTTACCACCTTTTCCACCGCCTCCACCACCAGCACCGCCTCCGCCACCAGCAAAAATACTTCCATTGTTAACAAAAGTACAAGCACTAGCGACTTTCATAGCGTCACCACCAGCAGATCCAGCAGATCCAGTGCCACCATTAGCAGATCCTGCACTACCACCAGCACCACCAGCACCAATAATAGTTCCATTATTAGTAATAGTTATTGGACCAGAAGCACCAGAATCAACCTCTAAACCATACTCGGCAGTATCATCTGCACCAAGAGTAGTGTTAGCTGGTATAGTTACAACTTTAGGATAGTCTACAGCATAGTCATCACCAAACTGAGCACTTAAATTTGACTCTGTAATAGAACCAGTTGCATATGTAAAACTAAAACCTTTAGCTTGATCATAAAAATCACTTACGTCAAGAGCACCAGAGGTTGCAATAGAAGCAGCAAGATTTGTAGCAGGATTGTTAGCAGCTTTTTTTCTTATGTTAGAACCACCTCTATAAAGATCTCCAAGACTAATTGAACTCGAACCACCTACAAATTCAGTTCTTAATGCAGAAAACGCTAAAGATTGTCCAGAACTAGGTATTGCCACTGATTAACCTCCGTTAAGAATCTGTTGCTTCAAGTGTGTTACTTCATTACTAAGTTGTTTGACTGCTTCCATCAAAACTGCTGTCAACTTACCATAGTCTACAGATTTTGTTTGCATCTCATCATCTGCCGTCAACACAACTTCTGGAACAATACCTTCCATGTCTTGTGCTAATACACCAACTTGAGTACGAGCATTTTCTACATCATTTCTTTTGTAGTAAACACCTTGCATCTGCATAACTTTTTCTAAAGCATTTTCTATAGGACTTATATCTGTCTTAAGTCTTTTATCAGAGAAAGCAGTTACATCATTGTTAAATGTTGCAGCTCCCGCACCTGACATGTCTATTGTTAAAGCAGTAATTCCAGAACCGCCATCATTACCTTTAACTATAAAATCTTTATCTTGAACTTTTGTCTCTATAACAAAATCACTGCTTGAGTTTGTTAAGTGTGCAATAGCTGTTCCATCGTCTTTGAATATTACATCTGCACCATCTGCATCTAATATTATATCTCCAGCAGAATCAAATGTCATATCACCAGAGTTTGTTTTCACTGTACTAACATTTACAGAACCACCAGATAAATCTAAATCTACAAAGGCATCTACAACGGCTGCACCAGAACCCGCACCATCAAGATAGACAACTTTTGTGTCTCCAGGTCCTATGGTTACATTTGCACCAGAACCTTGTGATATGATTATATTTTGTGATCCACTTGTAGCGTTCTCAATCATGTGAACTCTTTTTAAAGTGTTTGGACCTATGGTTATTGTACACGCGGAATCAAGTGTGCCAGTGTATTTAATGTACATGGCTCTACCTTCATCTGCCGAACCATCTGCTACAGTGGTAGTATGTGTGTCAGCATTTGTGGTTATACCTTCTGTGCCAAAACCTAATGCCTCACCAATTAATTCTAAATTTGTGTTCGTGGATGTACCCCAAGTTCCAGATTCGTCACCTGTGGCTATCTCTTTTAATCTAAGATTATTTACATATGTTGCCATTTATGCCGCCTTTTCTATCCAATTAGCCACTTGCGTGGGTTCAATTAAACTATAAACTTGTTCCTCACCAGTTGCACCAGTGGCACTAACTCCTGTCAAAGATACCACAGAAGAGCCTAGTTGTGCAACCCTATTAGAGGAAAGAGCTGATCCAAATATATTAAGTCCTGTTAGACTATTTGTATTTAAAATTGATAAACTAGATAGTGTCACTGCAATATCTGCACTACCAGTAACTGTTTCTTCACCTAACGCTGTTGTTCCAAGAACAGTTGTAACAGGTGCTCCAGTTGTAGTTTGTATTGTGTAAACAATAGGAGTGTTCGCCTGTCCTCCCATCCCAGAATGTACATGACAGTGATAATATAATGTTGGAGCGTCTGTTGCTACAGTAATTTCTGTGTAAGCACCTGATGATCCAGGAGTATTAGCTGTTGTTACCCCAGTTGTATATGCACTTCCTCCTGAGTGATGTCCATCTGAAGTTGTGCTAAATCTAAACGGATGACCAGAATTACTACTATCACTTTGATCAAATCTGTAGGTGTTACCTTCAAACAGTTCTAGTGTAGGTTGTTGTACTCCATCTATAAAATATTTGTTATACCCACCTACATCTTGAACAGTTACTGTTTTTGTTATTGTTGTAGCAGAATATCCACTTATTAAAGCAGAAGCTGAAACACCAGTAGCTGAAACAAGTGCCGTACCAGTAACTGCCTCATCACCAATGTTTACTGTNCCAGTAAGTCCAGTTTCAACAACTCTTGCNCCTGCACCTGCGAGTGCATCACCGATTGCCATTGTCCCTGCAACACCAGTAACACTAAACGTACATGTTCCACTGACTGTTGGATTATTGGATTGACCAGTTGCTTCTAAACCAGTCATTGGAAGAGTTTGTCCTACATCGGCAAAAACACCACCACCCCAGACTCCAGAACTCCAACCATCATTACCCCAACCAGTTAAAAATCCAATTGTGGCTTCTAAACCAGTAACACCAAAAGAAATAGGTATTTTAGGTAATACAGTGCCAACGGAAGCAGTTGCAGATATACCAGTAGGTGTGATGACATGAACACTACTGGCTACTACTGTACCAATAGCACCAGTTGCTTCTAANCCAGTCTCTATNACTAGAGANCCAGCAGTAGTTCCTTCATCACCAACGGCTGTTGTACCAGTAACACCAGTAACAGCAAAAGAAGTGTTACCAATACCACCCCAGCCAACAGCACCCCAGGTGCCTTGTCCCCAACCGTTAGCCATTAGGCTTTACCTTAAGCTATACGAATAATAGCGTTGGAAGCGTCAGCAGTTGGAAATTGTATTGTAAAAGTTCCAGATGTAGATGTTTTATTAGATGTAAAATCTAATACACAGACAGCTTTGTTACTATCAGAGCTATTGTATATCAAAGCTCCCATTGCAGTAATTGTTGCTGTTGTAAAACTCAAGTCTGCAAAATCTGTAAACGCAGTAGTACCAGATGTTGTTGGATCTACTCTTGTTAAACTTCCACCACCAGTTGCATATGTTCCACTTGAGGCAACTTCACCAGTTGTTGTAAATGCAGTTGTTGTAGCTCCTAGTGTTGCAGTTGTAGATGACTTACCACCACTACCTTCTGCATAAAGTGCTAACTTAAAAGTNTCTCCACCAGAGTTTTTAAAATTGTGTACACCTTCCATCAACTCTTTTTTGAAGGAAGTACACATTGCTTGTGCTATAGCCATATTAGAGTCTCCTTATAAATTCGGCTGTTTCCTTTTGACCACTCGATCTTAAGGCTTGAATAATAGTACCACGCTCTTCTCTTTTTGCCAAGACTAGGTAGTGATACAATACTTTCTTAAGGTGTTCTCTAAATTGATTGGCTTGTTGTCTTATGTGTGGAGGTGCTTCATCAGATATGCTAACTATTTTATCAACAGCTAAGTCAGCTAGTTGTTCATTTGATAACCCTCCTTTATCTGAAGTCATTACATTTACTTTCCCAGCTTGTGATACTCCTACGTTAAACATCTTTCTTCTCCTCGTATGTTACTCCTGGTATGTCCTCTCTACCAATTATATTAGGTGTTGCATCTAAAGGCTCTGGAGGGTCTAGTTTTGACTTTTTAGTAATTAACATCTCACCTTGTGTGGTTGTAGAGACCAATGGGTCGTCCAATCTATGATAACCATATAGTTTTTGATCNTCTNAAACATTAGTATCTAACAAAGAAGAACTATTTGCTATGTGAATTTTTATTCCTTTGGACACTGCTATAGCTAACCAAAACTCACAACAAGCTCTACCTGCCTCTGCAAAATTAACTGCTTTATGTGTAAAATCTATNCCATANAAATGTAAGTCAGAAACTTCTTCTGCCACTGCATAGGCAAGTGCATAAGCAACAGTGTTATTTAAATATGCGTACTTAGTTTTTTGCAACACATCTTGTAATGGATATTCCACAACATCTGGACATCTTTCATCTAATGTACAAGAAAAAATAGGAATATTTATTTTTGTTTTTAATCTTTCTACCATTATATTTGTTTGTGTTCCAGCATTAGGTGTATCTAAAAACCTTGATGGTGGATCCATCATAAAACATTTNTCATGATATATAACGCCAGACATAGCGTTTATTGCCCAGACTTCATCAAATTTTTCACTTCTAATTTTAGCTAAAATATATTCTGAAAAACTATTACCTAGTCCAACAATAGCAACACTTTTATTTTTCATAATCGATAATATAAAGTTTGAAGTCTAAAAGTCAATTTATTTAGTAGGAAGACCCATTCTGTAAGAATCAATGTTTTCTTGACCTTCTGCGTATCCTTTTAATCTTTGAATAGCCTCGCCAAATCTACTATTATANAATTGTAACACATCAGCTTCACCTTTCATAAAAGTGTAAGCCTCTACAAGACAAGCATATAAAAGTGCATCGGGTGCATTAGTGCTTATCCATGTAGATCCAGAATCATCTGTAGTAAGTGACGCAGGTCTATAATANTANTGTAANTCTACTGCATANCTTGANTGCTTGGNGTNGGNGCNACTATNNAATTNTCNACATCAAAAGAAGCGTAATATATNGGAGANCCAGTTGTTGNTGGATNAGCNGTATATTCTTGAATAANATTAACATCTTTTTGTAATAAAAANACNTTTNCATTACTAGCNTTNACATANGATAANGAATANGTNGCTAAATAATCAGATGGCTTNTGTAAAAANTTATTACTNGCTGTCATNGTTCCAGTAACATTTTTTCTAAAATAATCTAAGTCAACAAGTTTGAATATTCTTTCTTCTGCGTTTTTTATAAAAAAATCTANCTCATTAACAAAAGTCGTTTCATCGTTTTCTGTCCAATCTTGTATNGATTGTTTTAATGTTGTTAATGTAAAACTCATGATNNACTCACTGTCACTTCTCCAAGNCTACTTGTANCCTCAAAGCTTGTTAATTTTTTTCCTATTATACCATCTCCAGCATTTGTGTATACCACGAATGCAGTTAAATCAGTGTCTTGATTTGGTCTTGGCTCATACAAGGCTGTTGGATCTGGGCCTGGATAGTTAGGCTCTAATTGTGGATGTTTAGGTTCATATTCATCTGGACCTACTTTTAAACCATTCCATTCTTTTATCATGTCACGCAAACGATAACGAAAACCAGATCGGTCTGAATAACCCCATGCTTTTCTTCCACTTGCAAATCTAGCCATTTTAATACCTCAAGTAAGAAATATTAGGTGTCAACTTCAATGGTGTGCTGTTTGCGTCCTCTGACATGGCTCTTTGAAACTCTTCTTCATAAATGCTTTTTAATATTTGTATTCTTTCTGGTGCTCTTTTTACTGCTATGTAGTAAGCAAGTCCCGCTGCCATACAAGGCAAAAATCTAAAAGGTGCGTCTGTTGTGTTAACTAAAGAATCTGCGTCTTGTATTCTTCTTACATAATAATAAACCAAAGTATAAGAAGTATCTGGAGTAGACCATAATGTAATTGTAGGAGTTACTTGTCTATCAAAAAAATATTGACTTGGTTGTCCACTATTAGCCTTATTTGGTATTCTTAAATATTCACCACGACTCATTTGTGTAAGAGTAAAATCTACATTATTACTATTTCTTAAGACAACTTCTAATAAGTCTACAACTGTAGCATCTAAAAGAGTATAAGAAGCAGTCCCAGAAGTTATAGATAAAGTTTCTTGTTTAACTGTCCAAAGATTTAATCCTCTGTTCGCCCAATCTGCAAACATAAGATTCAAAGAACGTCTTGCAGTTCTAGCATCGTAACCAGTTCTCATTTCTAAGCCACATCTTTCGTATGCCTCTTCAATAAGTTCTGCTACATCTAAATCAAAATCTCTTGAGTTTGAAGTTGCCATTACTTCTTTTTCCTTCTCAATGCTTTAACTCTTCTAGGTGCGCCTGCTGGTTGACCTAGACGATTTTTTTGTCTTATCCTACTTCTTTTTTCTGTTGCNGNCATNTCCGAAACAGTTTTCGGAGTTTTCTTGCTAATTCTTTTACTCGGTCTACAATAAGGTGTGCCACGCTTTTCACCTTTTTGACGACCACATTTTTTACCCGTTTTAACATCTTTCCAGTCCTCTTTGAACCATCTCTTTAGAGATAATCCTGCTTTTGTTTTTCTAACTGCCATTATGCATACTTTGTGACTTTACGTCTGCCCGACATGATAGCACCACAACCCCTAGCTATGTTTTTGTTTTTTGACTTTCTTTTTGTCATCTTAACAACTTTACCTTCTTTAGCAGTCATTGTTTGATTTTTTACTTTTTCTATAGCNGCGTTTANTCCACCACCCATGGCTTTCTTTTTACTTTTACCATAATTAGCTGCACCGACTTTTCTACATTTAGCAATATGCCCTGAAGCATACGCGGATGGAAAAACCTTAAATTTAGCTTTTACTTTATGATAACATGCGTCTTTAGGCATAATACCTTCCTTTCAATACTTTCCAACAGGTACACCAATATTTTCTTTTCATACATTGTGGACAATCTTTTAATGGTTTACCTGTTGCTCTTAAAATTTCTCCTTTTTTTAGAGGCACAATGTGCTTTTTCAGAAAATCCTTTAGGTCGTTTGCAATTGATTTTCCTTTTCCTCTTATCACTCCACTTCCTCTTACCTGGTGAATTTGTTATTTGTTTCGAAATTGAACCCCGCGAGATTGCCATCTGTTTTCCTATTTATAAAATCTATCCATAGAGTATGTATCATTTTATGATTTTCTTCAACCTTGATAACAGTAACGGCTGTTCTCTTATCCACTTCAATAAGAGTTGTTACAATCCACCCTATTGAGCCTGCTGCAAGAACAATAGAAACTCCAGTTACCATGTCTCTAACATTTAACACTTCCATCTTCTCCTTGCTTGTCTTAAACGGCTATTAGGGTTTTTAGCTGCCTTTGGAAACTTTTTCATCTGGCCTGCACTTCTAGCACAAAATGATTTACGTCTTTTAGCTGCCTTACTTCCAGGTTTAACTTTACCAGTAACCGCAGTTTTTAATTTACTGCCTGGATTTTCTCTTCTATAACGGGCAACACCCGCTTTTGTCATTCCCGCTCCAGATTTAGTGGAGCGGAAATACTTTTTAGTTTTTGGAGGTTGTTTGTCTGGTTTTCTAGCCATTCAACCCTCTATGCGTAAAACACCGTGATGTTATCTGCGACATCTACTGTGTACTTAATAGTAGCTCCACTATCAAACAAAACACCTTGAGATGGAACTGTTCTATCTACAGTGTCATTTGCAGTGCCTATTGTTCTAGACTTAAACAATGTTGTGCCACTTTCTGGAGATCCATTTATAAACTCTACATCTCCCGCTGTACCACCAGATACTACTGCAAAACCTTTTATCCTAACTCGGTTAGCACCTTCTACGGCTTGAGCACATACAGAACCCGAACCGACAGATACGTTTGCAGCATACTGTGCTGAACAAGTAGCCGAAGTGATTGTTAAAAACAAGCTAGAACCTGCCACTGTTTCTGCCGAACCAGTAGAAGTAATAACCTCTGTTAAGGAGTCACCAAAAACATCCGTACCAACAACTGTTACTGTCTTCGCATTGTCTCCAGTTCCAGTTGTCGTTACTGTAACATTTCTTGCCGTACCATTTGCATGTGTAGTGTTAGCTAAAGTAAAAGCGGCAGTTGGTCTAGCGGCAGCTGCTATTCTTGTTGTACTCGCAGCGTTTTCATCGCTTATTGTCAGTGCTCGTACATCTGATAAACTCGCCATATTACTCTCCTAACTATGCTTCGTAACCCATTAACTCAATGAATAACTTGCCTGCTGTATAATCGGCATCTGTTGTGTCTCCGAGTGTTAAGTACAAAAACTCATCTGCGGCTGGTACAGCAGTAAAATAAACTTTACTTCCTAATGTTGCATCACCAGCATTTACAAGAAGTGTTTCTGTAAGATCTGAAATAGCACCGTCCTCTACACCAGTTCCTTCTGTAGCAGAGTGTACGTTAATGTCTGGGTCACCACCTGCTGGTGCTTCAAAACATTCCATACTACCTGTTAAGATTGTACCATTTCTAGCGGCTGTAATCTGACCTATGTGACAGACATTAGATGTACCATTAACACCAATAATATCTCCAGATGCAGTTGATCTTAAACCTGTTAAGTCTATTAATATTCTTGTTGTTATAATACCACCGACTCTCTGAACAGAACTTCTGTAAATTGTTCCTGTTCCACCAGTAATACCAGTACCAGCTTCTACTGCCATTGTGTTAGCGTCAAAAGATGATACACCTGCTGAACTAATGCTAGATTGTGTAGTAATTGCTCCAGTTGTAGCGTTTTTACTTATAGATGTAAAACCACCTTCTGATCGGACTGGACCCGAAAAAGTTGTATTAGCCATGTTAATCTCCTTGTCTTGGCTATTGTCGAAGTTAATTCTTCGTCAAGGTTTCTTCTATTATACACAAAAAAGGGCAGTATGTAACTGCCCTTTCTTTTTTTATTAAAATAAAGCTTACGCTCCAGGTGAACCAAATACTGCACGAGGATCTGAGAAGCCGAAAGAATATCTCTCTCTTGCTTTATATCTCATGTTACCTGTGTCGAAATCTGGATCCATGGCTGTTGCCATTGGCATTCTTTCGAAATGCTTAAGACCATTTGGTGCATCTGTCTTAATGAAAAATGCATCTGTGTCAGTTAGATAATCGTTGATGACATAGCCATTAGGAAGCATACCCATGTTCCTTATAGCGTTAGCATCGTTATCTGCTGTTCCTGGTCTTAGGTTTGAGTTTAATAATCTCTCTGCAACAAATTGTAATTGTCTTGGAATAATTAATTTCATTCCTCTTAGAGCGATAATTAATCCTCTTTCATCCACAAAACCTGCAATCTTAATTAAAGCATCTTCTAAAGATGTTTCGTTAAGATCGGCTGCAGTTGTAGGCTCGTTAGCAAAAGTTCCACCATTTGTTAATGGGTGATCTGTTGCTAATAAAGCTTTACCATCACCACCAGCAGTTGCACCAGCAGTAAACGCATTGTTTAATACGTTTGCAGCTTTTACTTGCTTTGTGTGTGCCATTGATCTGGCAAGTGCTCTCGTATAACGAGCAGAAAGCTTGTCGTAAAGGTTATCCTCTACAGCCTCTTCTGTTATTGAGAAAGCCATTGCTACAGTCTCATGGTTGTACCTTGAAGTGTACGCTTCGTTTGCGTCATCAAATGTGACACCAGAACCTTCTTGCTTAGTAGGTGCTGCTCCGAAACCACTCAACATTACCTCTTCTTCGAAAGCTCGGTCTGATGACTCTGTGTCGAAGATTTCTGCATGTTGACCTTCATACCTATTATACTCCATACCAAAGAGGGCGTTCAAGCCAGGCTCTAACTCTTTGGCGAGTTGTGCTCTTGAAATAGCCATACTAGACCCTCCTTAAGATGCAGTAGCGTCAACGTCAGAAGACAATAACGCATGGTTGTTGATTTTAACTATGTATGAAACACCAGCAGCACTGTGATCAGCATTAGTTACATCTTCGTGGATACCTAAAATCATCACACAGTTTGATGTATCTGTATCTTCAGCAGTTGATATATCTAATACAGCAGAAGAAATACCAGTTGTAGTATTACCACTTGCTCCACTTGCTATATCAGCAGTCTTAAAGATGTCTGCTTTAGCAGTTGCTCTGTCAGTGTTTGTTCCATCACTTGCGATAATAAATCTCTGTGCTGGATTGTCATACACAAACCCTTTGATGTCAAAGTTAGTATTAGCTGAGCCACTTCCAGGCCAGGTATTACTAAACTTTAACTTGCCAGTAGTTGCATCCACATACTCACATCCAGCAAAGATACCAACTAATTGGTCTCCGTTACCAGAAGCAGATCCGATCTGAATAGTTCCACCAGTTAATTCAGCTTTTACTGGTGAACCTTGAAATATCGCGGAAGCATCACTAGCAATAAAGTATTGACTCGTACCTTGAGTCGCAGGACTTGAACCATGCATTCCTACAGGCTTAAATCCGAAAGCTACATTTGCATTAGCCATTTATTGCTCCTTCATTAATTAATCGGGGGATTTTTTCCCACCGAAGGTTACACGACTTTGCCTGTCAATATTGATAGGCATTGAGGGGTGTTGTTCCCTCATCAAGTTTTCATCCACGGCTTTCAATTGGTTGCGGGTCTGATCCCGAAAATATTCAGTTCTCTCTTGCACCGTTTCTGTGGGTATTCGTGCCAACATTAAACCACCGACACCAATAATTCCTTTGTTTTTACCCTCTTCTATCACTGGATACTTTGCAGCTTCGGGACCATATTCGTCTGCCCTAACTGGTTCCCATCCTTCTCTCATTCTGGAAAAAACATTTGATTTATCATCTTCACCACGAATGGTTGTTCTGATCCATCTATGTTCAAACCCCTCTGGAGGAGGTGGTGCATCCAGCTTTGCTGGAGGTTGCCAAGGTTTTCTCCTTGTAGTATTTGCACGACTT
>FUFK010077465.1_pt1 | contig 48698 bp, 50 predicted proteins | sample 1021851 | NCBI WGS metagenome assembly FUFK01 (sample SAMEA51879418, study PRJEB19060) | metagenome
TCGGGTTCTGGCTCAACAACCGGAAGTGGTTGAACGATAATGGTTCCAACCATTCCTACACTTGCATGAGGCTCACACACATATTGGTAAGTCCCATTTTCTCCTACATTAAAGGTGTAAGAATAATCGACATTTCTTTCCGGGTCTCCGGAATCAAACAAGCCATCCTCCTCAACAGCATTGTGCGCAAGAAGTTGATTTTCCCAAAAGAAATTGACTGTATCTCCTTCCTTTAGCGTAATTGTATCAGGCGAAAATCGTAGATTTGTGCCATCAACTGTAACAACAAATNCCTCTCCTTTAGCGTATNNGNCANAAATCGTAGATTTGTGCCATCAACTGTAACAACAAATACCTCTCCAGTATCATTTTCTAAACTACTGAATATTTCATTATAAGTCTCATTCTCTGGCGATTGAATTGCTGAAGATTCTACAATTGAAAATGCCATCAGCACTAGGAGAGTAGCCAAGAATATTGACGCTACAGACTTCCTGTGCATGTCAACCGGTACCCACTGTATCTCATAAGGACTAGTCAAAATCTCAGTCATTGATGACTTCTGGAGATTTTGCTAAGTCTCTTGTGATATTCTTCTGATGAGATTCAATTGTACCGCCGCCGATTTCAAGNAGTTTTGAATCTCTCCATAGGCGCTCAACGACGTACTCCGCTACGTAACCATAGCCACCCATAACTTGAATTGCAGCATCTGCGATCTCCTTAGCTGCAGTTGTAGCGAAGAGCTTGACGCCGTCACTGTCTAATCTCTGACCTGCTTTTCCAAGTCCCATGTTATTTGCTGTATCATAGATGTAAGCGCGCATTGCACGGTACTTGGCCCATGACTCGGCTATGTAGCGCTGCATTTGACCAAAATCACGGATTTGGCGACCAAATGCTTCCCTGTCAGTAGCATACTTGTTCATTTCATCCAATGAGCGTCTAGCGATTCCTAGTGACATAGCTGCTAGAGTTAGACGCTCAATCTCTAGATTTCGCATCATGTGAATCATTGAATCACCTGCTTCACCAACTAGATTTTCTGCTGGAACAATGCAATCTTCGAACACTAGTTCTGCAGTGTTCGATGCACGCATGCCGGTTTTATCCATTATTTTCTGACCAACACTGTATCCTGGCATACCTCTCTCAACAAGGAATGAAGAAAGTTCAGCCCTACCCTTTGCATTGGTACCTGTCCTTGCATAAACCCAGACAACATCTGCAGGAGTTCCTTCATCATCCAGGCACCCATTAGTAATCCACATTTTACGCCCATTCAATACCCAAGAACCATCGTCTCTTTGAACGGCTGTTGTGGACAGTCCCATGACATCTGTGCCAACATCAGGCTCACTCATTGCCATAGCACCGATCCATTCGCCTGAGCAGACCTTTGGTAGTATTCTAGAGCGCTGTGAATCATTTCCATTGAACTCTAAATTGTTAACGAATAGCATGGAATGCGCTAAGTAAGCAAGTGCAAACCCGGGGTCACTAGCCGATAATTCTTCATGCACAATAACTGTGGCAACAGCGTCTAGACCTGCACCACCTAGTTCTTCACTAGCAGTTATTCCGAGTAAGCCCATCTCTCCTAAAGATCTCAATAGCTCTAGATTGAACTTTTCATCTCTATCATATTCAAGAGCTTGTGGCTCTACAAATTCAGTAACAAAATCACGGACCATTTCACGTAGCATCTGGTGCTCGTCGCTAGGATTGGCTATGTCCAAATTAATCCCCTATTCCGAGGGGAGATGATTCCGCTTTTTTGTGTTCGGTTTCAAAGCGTAATTTTCCGAGCACGCTTGCGAGGACGATTTTCATGCCCCACTGCAGGTCTAGTTTTTGCTCTACGAACTGCTCGGCGTCTTTTTGTTTTGCGAACTTTTCGTGAAACTTTTCTCGCCCTCTTACCAACATGTTTGAGGTGTCCAGATTCGATTTGTGGCTCAGCCGGCAGGCGATTATCAATACCTGCCCTAGACAAGACATCTTTAGCAAGGCCACGTGCTGATACAGTTGTGGCTTCTTCAACAATTCTTGATGCCATGTGTCGAAGAGTGTCGCCGTTGTGAACAATCGGCTGATTGACAACATCTACCATTACATGCTGCTGAATTTCAAGCTGTTCTTCCATGAGTGAAACAAGGAAGTTTCTAGTTAAGTCGACTTGCTCTCGCTGTGACATACGCATCCCATCCAGTAATCAGGGACTCTGACGCAGTTATGAACTTTCGGCGTGTTGCTACGCTGAAAAATGCGATTTGACATGCAAAAATCAAAGTCGAAATGGGGCCGTGACCGGGAATTGAACCCGGGCTGGCAGGACCACAACCTACCGTGCTAACCGCTACACCATCACAGCCATCGGTTATTTCGCTCCACCGACAAGCCGTATTTATCTCATTCCGTTGGATTTTTTGACTTCTCTCACCGTTCCATTGAAGATATATCACGACAGAGCATCATCTATGCGACGCTTGACAGTGCTAGTTTTGATGATGCTAGTTATGCCAATAACACTGGCTGAAGCAAGAAGTGTTCATTCTACAAACACTGTAGACATGTTCCCCCAAGGCGATATGCAAGATTCATCGCAATGGGATTTCAAGAGACATCTAGCCTTCACAGCAGAAAACAAAGCTGAAGATGGAGAGTATGTAATGGGAATGGTGGCAGATGGACATATGACAATGGGGATTTCTCTACCTGAGCATTTAGATCACCAAACAGTTTGGGCATCAACAACTTCCACAAACTCGAATGCATCAATTGGTGCACCTGATGGCGCATATCACTATTCAACTGGACCAGATATAATCGTGGGTGGATTTGATGTTTCTACTCTGAGTGGGAATACGATTGAAAAGGTCGAATTGGTAGTTCACTTCGACATACCAGATCCACTCCAGCAAGACAAAACCCGCTTTTCAGTAGTCAATAATGGCCTGCATGATTTGGTAAAAACCTGGAGTAATACTCAAGGCGGATTGTACTACATGTCAAATGGCTGGAGCATCGAAATAACCGATAATGAGAACTGGACATGGGACGAGTTGTCAAACATTGAAGTTACATTGGACTATGTTTCGAACGGAGGAACTGATGATTCGCAATTACAAGTCGATGCTGTTGGACTGAAAATAACCATGAGAACTGCTTGGTATGGAGCTGAGAGAGTTGTTGCAACTTCTATAAATCAATTTACAGAATGGCCCATTATTGATTTGGACTTGTCCTCAGGGACTTTGAATTCCGTTTCAACCGCACCATGTGGCCTAGATTCAAACGGAGGCACATGGACCACAGATTCGATTGAGAAACCAGCGGGGCAAACATGGGGAAGAATACACTTTGACCATAGTGATGAGAATGGAACAGTTGGCTTAGAATATATGGACAATCAAGGTGCGTGGGTACAAATTGATGAGGCCACAATTCCAGTTGTTTCAGGAGATTTACAACTCAGATTCACAATTACTGACACATGCCTGACTAAGGCATGGATAGACATCAATGACCCGAAACTGAAATTGCAGGGTAGCATCACTGGTGACGCTAGTGCTATGGTTGCAAATGCTACAAGGTGGACTGTTGTAGTCAATGGACAAACTGTTGCCAACAATGATGGCACATCAATTGGCTCATTTGATTTGCAGATACCAATAGGGCACGTATTGGATTCATCTGATGCCGAATTAGAAGTCAAAATCAAGGCATGGTACAATTGGGGCAATGATGGCTCACCATCGTCAATTGCATTGCATATTAACAGCATCGAAGTGATAGGAGCCTATTCTATTGAGTATGACGAGGACCCCGTTTGTTCATTGATCGGTTCTCATGACCTGCAAGAAGATGGTGGAGGCCTGATTCTGCCTCTATTGTCGAGGTGCTCAGATGACAGAACCGATGTTGACAATTTAGTTGTAACATTCCTAAACTCAAATCCAGATGTCGTCGAAGTTGATTTGACAGAAGGACAAGTTCGAATCAAGTTGCTACCTGAAGCTTCAGGAGTTGCGCAAATCACAGTTAAAGTAACTGATTCAGCAGGAAATTATTGGAGTGAAGTTTCTACAATCAACGTCGCTACAGTAGATGACGAACCTGTATTGGAAGAGTTCCCGTCTGTAGTACCTGTTGAACATGGCTATGCGCACAGAATCTCATTCGAGTTAAGCGATTCAGATACATTCAATCAAGACCTTGTTGTAACAACTAACCGCTCTTGGGCGGAAGTTGACATGACGACTAGAGAAATTATTGTGGATGCACCAACGCCTGGTTTCACTTCGGTTTTGATAACTGCTTGTGATGAGACTAGTTGTGTTGAAAGAACTCTTGACCTTGAAGTGCGAGCACTTGCTGAACTATTCATTGAAGAAATAAGGGTCGACGATGATATTCGAGCAGGAGATATTTTCGAAGTCAAAGTATTCGTACGTAATTCTGGTCAAGTAACTGCCACAATGATTGGAGTAAGATGTTCTGCAGATGGCCAGTCTTTTGGAACAGGAACTATCCAGATGCTTTCCCCTGGACAAATGGGTTCGGTTATTTGTGACATGCAAGCACCTGATGGAGATGACAGCATAATTATCGAAGCCGAAGTTGATCGTGGTACAAACGTCGACGAGGTTGATGAAACGAATAATGTCGACTCAAAAACAATAGCAATAGGAGCGCCTCTGCAAGATACTACAAGTACAGAAGAGGATGAATCATTCGAGATTGGACAAGGCACTGTTTACATTATCGCAGGAGTTGTTTTGCTGATGATTATTGCATTGTTTGGATTCCTCGCACCTCCAAAAATAAAGAAACTCGAATAGGGTTGCAAAAAACACCCTGTTTGACGGATAACCGCAAAATGTGGGTTAACATTCATATGCGGAAGTATTCAGAATTGGTTACTTCGCATGGGCTGTGGGGGCTCTTCACCATTGGTGACGAAGTCGAGTGTGGAACACATGAGTGAATTGAAAATTAGAATTGAGACCGAAGAATGGGTCTACGAAGAATACGTCGAAGCGTGATTATTTTTTCCAACTGCGAGGATATGTATCCTCTTTCATCAGAACACAGTTGGGCTTCGCAACTTCACCCTGAGTCATTTCAGGAATTACTTTGCTTGGTTGTACTAGTTTAGCTAGTGCTACGGCCTCTCCTTTGATTGTGACTAGTAAGACCTCGCTTCCTACTCCTAAGTCTTCAGGGATACTGACTACTCCTGGGCGCATTAGCGGTGCACCGTGGGACAATGCTGCCGCTGCGCCATCCTTCACTACAATTCTTGGAACATCAGATAACATATCTTCTATTGGATGTAATATCCTCATCATTGCAGCATCATCACCATTCGTATTCCAAAGCCAGTATGCATCGGCCAACTGCTGCATTGTAATCGATTGCGATAGACTAAACTCCCCGGAAGTTGGTCGACGAAGTTCCTTCAATTCTACCGCTGTATCCATCAACAATCCAAGGTCACGCGCCATTGTTCGAACATAGGTACCTGCCTCACATTCAATATGGGTTAATGCAGATTTCCCATCAAAATCTAGAATCTCAAAGCGTGAAATCTTTCGAGTCCTCACTTGAACTCTAACCGCTGAGATTTCTGGAGGAACATTGTACACTTTTCCTCTCAACATAGCCATGTTTTCCTCTAATGAATCCCTATCAACTTCCTTTGAAAATTTTAGAATTGCCAAGTATGACTTATCGTGAGTCAGTATCCTACCTGTGAGTCGCATAGCCTTTCCAGATAGAAGTGGAAGCAATCCTGAAGCGAATGGATCCAGAGTACCGCCATGGCCTAATTTTTCTAGACCCATCATGTCCCTAGCCCAGGCACTTACTTGATGCGATGAAGGACCCGGCGATTTATCCAACAAAATGAAACATGATTCTAACAACTGCTCAATATTCCTGTCCTGAGGACTGCAACCATGCTTGTCCGATGTTACTGCATCCTTATCCAAAATAATCATTCATTTCCCTCCAGGATTTGTAGAACTGTTTCCAGAACACCTGCTGAATCCAAATTTGAGGCATCAATTACATGAGTGTACGGAGTTTTATCTTCAGGGTTTAACCCATACATTTCTTGGTAACGAGCCAAATCAATCTCACTTCGTTTTCGATTACCCGACAATGCCTCTTCGAGAGAGATCCCTTCTCTATTCACGACTCTTTGAGCTCTTACCTCTTCGCTTACATCAAGCCATACTCGGACACAATTCAATTCCAGTAAATGAGCCCACCAACCACTTAGCCGACTTTCCATTACTTCAGGACCATCTGAGTTTAGCATATTGGACTTCAAGATTTCATCTAGCGATTTGTCGACAGAAAAATCATTTGCGCACAAATCTCCAAACTCTGCAAGACTCATGCCTCGGTTTTTTGCCTCATCGCGGAAGATTTGACCACCGTTCAAAGAACTCCAACCTTTGGCATTACAAATGCCATCTACTAGTGTACTAGTACCGCTCCCGGGGTGTCCAGAGATAGTAATTCGAGGCAAAGTTTCACCGCCACTCGTGACGACATATTTTGCAAACATTAGTGCTAGGGCCATCCCTTTCTACCATTGTGCTACCACATTCGGGACATTCCTTTGCGTTGACAGACTTAGGACTTACTTCAACGGATTTTGGCTGGTTATTTTTCTTTTTAGGGCCATTTCGTCTCTGTTCACTTCTACGTCTGCGTGAACTTGCTTGGGAGTTCCTTGAACTCTTTGGAGCGCTAACCAAATGCAATAGAGGTTCTTTGAGACGTTCTCCTTCTGCAACTATTGGGTGAGACTTGTATCGAATCAACTTGATGTGACGGTCAACTACTCTTCCAAATGGTGCAGACATGCAGATGTAGACTGCAATCCATGCTGGGAAGAATAGGAACTTTCCAGTTTCGAGACCCCATTCTGGAGACCATGGAAGTGAAACATAACTGACTCTGAAGTCGTTTACAGTATTACCCATCCATGAGAAAATCGCGATGATGAATATCATTGTGAACATCATAGGCTTCATTGCGCCCATCTGAACACTCATTTGCTCAGGCATCATGTGCTGTTGAAGTGTTTGTGCCTTTTCCATCAAAATTGGATCTCGGCCAATTCTTGCCTCATTCATCATTTTGCGAACTTGGCTCTGTCTGTGACCGATATGAGCTTGCGCTATTGGGTCCATGAACACATTTCTCAATGCTGTATTGATGAACATAGAAATGGAACCTAAAATTAGAACTGTGATTACAAACCACTTTTCGTCAGGCAACCAACCCTCCAAAAATGGGTCAGCGTAATCCCCCATGCTGGTCCTAATGTCTTCGGACATTAGCATGAAAGTCATTACAATCATGAACAGAAGCATGAACATCATTGAACCGCCAGGAGGAGTTGGTGGAGGTGCAGACTGTCCGCTCATGCCCCTACGGGGCATATCCCATCGCTTGAACGTTGTCACGCATTTGGACAATAATGCGAAGACCTCAAACATATGAGGTATACTCGGAGTTCATGGACGACGATGCGAAGACATGGCAACATTCCCAACCAATGCCAATGCGTGGCTCGCCTTGTGTAGTCAGTGAAGCCAATGCTTTGGCATTCACTTCAAAGATGTCCAATGTGAATCGTATATTCCTCTTTTCAGATTCCGATAGAGCAATTCCTGGAGACTGGGATTACTTAGCTAGTGTTCGACCAGGAGTACCACCAGAAGGAATCCTGTCCGAAGTAGATGCTTGGCTTCGTCAATACCCAGATGCTTGGCTTGCAGTTGACATGAGAGTCGGAGTTGTTCCACCAGCGGTTCCAGACCTCGAGGAAATGCTTCGCACATTCCCTAGAATTGTAATCGTAATCGTGTCTGACGACACCCGTGACCATCCTTGGCCACGGTGGGAATATCCTCTGTAATCAGAATTCAAATCCACATTCTGAACAGTTGATTGCATCAGCAGAGTTGTGTGCACCACAAATCGGGCAATCTTTGCCAGTTGATTCTTCTTCTGTTGCTGCTTCTGCAACCTCTTCAGTGGCTTCTTCTGGTGCCTCTTCAGTGGCATCTTCTGCTGCAGGTTCTCCATCTGCCGCTTCTTCAGCAACCTCTTCTGTTGCTTCTTCTGCTGCAGGTTCTTCTTCTGCTTCTTCAGCAGCGTCTGAATCTTCAGATCCCCAAGCAGCTGCTGCCGCTTCAATCTCTGCCTTCTTCAGATATTGATTGTCATCGTCATCGAACTTTACAGCATGGCGAACGAAATCATCTCTGTGAGATTCATCGATTCCATTTGCAGCCATTACGCGCAGTAGAACATCTTCTCTCCACTTGAATCCTGCACCAGGCTCATCGCTTTCGTCAGCAGANTCATCAGTGGNATCACTTGNCTNTGAGGTTGCAGGAGCGTCGTCCTCAACTTCATCTCCGAAAGTTACTCCNTGGAATTGGTTGAGTACTTCAGCGTCAACTTCACCTTCACCCTTGATTTCGAATGAAACCTCGAGGCGCTCTCCTTTTTCGACTACAGGGATGGACCAAACATTTTGTGAACCGTTTTCTGCATCGGAGGTTTCCAGTGAGACATCATCTCTCTCCTTTCTACCCTCGCCTCGNACAGTCCAGTCCTTCAAATCAAAGTTGGAAGGNAGTATGTCGTTGATGCAAACGTCCTGCAATGCAGTATCTCCATTGTTTTCAAAGATTATCAAGACTTCATATCGTCCCTTTCCGCCCATTGGCATAACCGACTTACCAGCAGAGAAGTTTCTGCGGTGGTGCCTTACTCTTAGTACAGGCACTTCATCGACATCTCTAGTGCAAACAGGTCCAAACCTTTCTGCGCTGAATTCACAGCGAGCAGGTCCTGCGACTGCTTCATTTCCTGGACTTGGGTCAGGAGCTACCAATGGATATGTGATTGTCAGACTCTTACCCGGTCCTAGACCGATTGGCTCTTTCGTACCAATTGTCATCGAAAGGGTGTGTCCTTCACCATCAGGGCTTCTCATCTCCTTTTCGATCGAAATTCCATGAGCGACTTCTGCCTTGAATTGTTCATCAGACATGTTGCTTCCACTGATTTTCACTGAAATATCTTCAGCAGCAGGAGCATCGAATAGTCCAGGGATATCATCTGTCAACCTAATCAGGTTGATTGGAGATGATCCTTCGTTCTTGATGGTTACAGATGCTGAAACATCATGGCGGCGGTAAGAAGGTAGCACAGTCTTGCTGTATTTCTTTGAAATGCTTGCATCTAGAACTTGGAAGGTGGATGCTTCCAATTCTAGGCTTCCTTCTGCACTATGTGAAGCTCTTGGCAACACAGTGTAACCCAAATCCCATGTGAAATCTGGCTTACCATTGCTCTCAACTGTAACAATATCTGATTCCCATCTCGAATCAGGCAGTACATCTTCACGAACATCACTGATATCCAGAAGTAAATCGTCACTTCCCTTCATGCTAACTTGCAACTTAACCAAGTCTACAGCGAATGAGGAGCGATTCTCGAAAATTGTCTTGCACTCCCAGTTGTCTGGTCTTTCAGATTCAACAGAGTTGATGTATGCAAATCCACGGCAGAATGCATCAAGTTCTCTAAACTGTAGCGTTGAGAGTGTTGCATCAGCTTTGTAAGTTGCTTTTGCTACACCAGCATCAATTGGCTTAATTCCATCAACATGGATTGTTCCAGATAGACTCAAAGTGCTTGATGCTCCTGCTGCTAGATGTCCAACATCCCAAGTTAGATTACCGTCTTCGATTGTTGCTCCTCCGGTCGCAATCATGTTCAATTGTGAAGGAATATCCCTTGTTACTATTACATCACTCAATGAGACACCGGATACGTTCTCTACTTCCAGTTCCATCATCAATGGTCCACCGTCTCCTCCCTTGGAGACAGATAGTGAGCGCTCTTGTTCACGGTCTGGGTTTGTATCTAATCTCTCTCGAAGAACAAGCATTCTGCTGTTCTTGACCTTGTATTTGGTGGAGAATTCCTTGCGTGATTCAAGCTCGTCGACTTGCACATGATCTCCTGCTAGGTCTGTGTTAACAGTGTTGTTTAGCATAACATCAATGTCGTAGATTCTATCAGAGTCTGAAGGGTTTCTAACCTTCAAAACACCCTTCACGTTTTGCTTGACAATCTCTCCATCAGAGGTCAATTTTGAGGTTTCAACTTCATGAAGTGAACCTTCTAATTTGTCTCCTGGGACGTCATCAACATCAGATGATTTGCGAATCTTTGCACCAGCAGCAACGAAGTCTTCGTCTACTGGGCCGACAGGTGCGAGAGGGTCAATAACTGGGATGTCTGCTTCCTCAACTGCAACTTCAGCAGGAGGAGCCATTAGCGGATCTGCCACTGGCGCTGGTGGTGCCAACAAAGCATCAGCAGCCGCAACTTCAGCAACAGGTTCCTCGCCAACTGGTGCCAATAAATCAGCAGGTGCTGGAGGCATCTCTGGTGGAGCAGGTGGCATTTCTGGAGGCGCTGGAGGCATCTCAGGTGGTGCTGGTGGCATTTCTGGAGGTGCTGGAGGCATNTCAGGNGGNGCTGGTGGCATNTCTGGNGGNGCNGGNGGCATNTCNGGAGGNGCTGGNGGCATCTCNGGTGGNGCNGGTGGCATCTCTGGNGGTGCNGGNGGCATCTCNGGNGGNGCTGGNGGCATCTCTGGTGGTGCNGGNGGCATCTCNGGNGGTGCTGGAGGCATCTCTGGTGGTGCTGGNGGCATCTCAGGTGGAGCTGGTGGCATCTCTGGAGGAGCCGGAGGCATCTCAGGTGGAGCAGGTGGCATCTCAGGTGGAGCTGGAGGCATTCCCGGAGGCGCTGCTGGCATACCCGGTGGTGCAGGAGGCATTCCCGGAGGCGCTGCTGGCATACCCGGTGGTGCAGGTGGCATTCCTGGTGGTGCAGGTGGCATACCTGGTGGTGCAGGTGGCATACCTGGTGGAGCAGGTGGCATACCTGGCGGAGCAGGTGGCATTCCTGGTGGTGCAGGTGGCATTCCCGGTGGCAGCGGTGGTTGGTTTGTTTCTTCTTCTGTCATATTTTAGCCTCCAATAGCCGTACGACGGCGTCCTTCCATCAATGCACAGCGTATAACCATTGTGCGAACATTCTCAATCAAAGCATGCTAGTTGTCCAAAAAAAACGGTAGGTTGATGAGGGGAAGGTATGACCGCGAAACATGGTAGGTCTTGACACTTCATCCCCTCCAGTAATATTTGTTGTAGGAACCGCTGGCGCAGGTAAGTCGTCTTTGGTAACATCATTCCAACGTTGGAGCAGATTTATCGAGACTGAAGCAATCGCTGTTAACCTAGATCCTGGAGCAGAGAGAGTTCACTATGATGCAGAATTCGATGTGAGAGATGTAATCTCTCTGACTGAAGTAATGAATGAGTACGATTTGGGCCCAAATGGTGCACAGATTTTGGCTGCGGATTTAGTCGCAGCACAAGCTCTTGATGTTGCAGAAGAACTCCATGCACTATCTGGTGAACTAATCATTGTCGACACTCCCGGACAAGTCGAGTTATTCGCTTTCAGAGAAGCATCTTCACACTTGATCGAAGTACTAGGGCAAGAACAGGCTGCCATTATCTATCTGTTCGACCCAATGTTGTCCAGAAGCCCATCTGGTTTCGTATCCCAAATGCTCCTCTCAAGTATCGTGGAGTTCAGATTGGGCCTTCCTACCAAGAACTTCTTGTCAAAATCTGATTTACTCGAAGAGGAAGATTTAGAGAAAATTTTGGAATGGTCAGAAAGATTGGAAATCCTAGAAATGGCCCTATACGATGAAGCCGGAGGGCAAAGAACTGAGTTCGCAATCAATCAACTAAGAATGATGCAACAGTTCTCCCAGACTCCAGGTTTGACACCACTATCCAGCGAGACCGAAGACGGCATGGCTGATGTTCTCACATTCGCACAAGCTCTATTCGGCGGAATGAGTGATGCGAGAGATGGATTCGCTGCTGATATTGAGCACGAAAGGAACTAATCTCGACCGATGTAACTTTCAACCGTCCACCAAGGGCGGGTGGTATGGCTGAACACCTATTGGCTATCGATGACGTCGCAGAAGACTTTGAAGACATACTAACTTGGGCTATTGAATTCAAGAAAATGTGGAAATCGGGAGACGAGATTGCTCTCAACTTCTTCCCATTAGCAGACATGGCTGTTGGAAGCATATACGAGAAACCCAGTACCAGAACTAGAGTTTCATTCGAAGTTGGAATTAATCGCTTAGGCGGATACCCACTGACACTGCTGAAGAACGACATTCAACTTGGAAAGTCAGAAACAGTTGCAGATACTGCAAATGTGCTTTCTAGATTCCTTGGCGCCATAACTTACCGCTGCTTCGGACATGCGGATGTCGCTGAACTTGCTGCCAATTCCAGTGTACCAGTTCTAAATGCACTTTCGGACAAGCATCACCCTTGTCAAGCAGCAGCAGATTTGATGACAATATTGGAACACTTCCCTGAAAGAGAGAACCTGAAGGTATCTTGGGTAGGGGATGGAAACAATGTTCTGCACGACTTGATGTTGGCGTGTGGTATGCTGGGAATTGACTTCAGCTATGCATATCCTAAGGGTTACGAGCCTGCAAAAGATGTTGTAGCACGTGCTGAAGATTTTGCTAGTGAAAATGGCTCAGAAATGGTCGGAGGTAACGATCCTGCAGAGGCAGTAAAAGATGCAAATGTGATTTACACAGACGTTTTCGTCTCAATGGGTGAAGAAGGACTGAAGGATAAAATGGCAGACTTCGATGGATTCCAGGTGAACATGGAACTAGTTTCCAATGCTGACGATAATTGGGCTTTCATGCACTGCCTTCCTGCTCACAGAGGTGACGAAGTTACAGATGCTGTAATGGACCACGCGAACAGTATAGTCTTCGACCAAGCAGAAAATAGAATGTGGGCTCAGATGAGTCTTCTAGCCTATCTTGTAGACCATGGGGCATGGTCAGCAATGGGCGAAATGATGGGCGTAGGCTTCTAAGTCAGAGGACGCTTACTTGCACCGCGAAAGCGATTAATCCAAGCAACATTCCGACTCGGACGTTTTGCTGAGCCTTGTGGTCATCGCCATGGAATAAAGGCCCATTCAATGAGAACAGAATGAATATTGCAGGAGCATGGAATACGATTTGATGGTATTCTAGAGGGCCGATATAATGTGCCAGTCCAAGAGTTACCATCGATGCCAAAATGAAAACATAGGCAACAGATCTTGCATTCATCAAACCAATTCTCATCGGTAAAGTGTTCCTGCCCTCATCAGATTCCATATCTTCACAGTCCTTGATAATCTCACGAGCTAGATTTGCAAAGAATGCGACAATTGCAGCATAGATTACTATCTCTGTATTCGCCAATGATACCGCTGCTGCTCCATAAACGATTACAGCACCTACCATCAATGAGATTGCAATATTACCAATCAATCCAAGTCTCTTGGTCTGAGGTCCTGCATCATAGGACCACATCAACAAGGCCGCAAAGGTCCATATCGCAATCAGCGGATAAGGCTCATCGGTGTAGTATGCACCTGCAGCCATGAATAGTGAACTAAGTAGTGTGAATGAATATGCAACCTTAGTAGCAGACTCGATTGTTATTCTCTCAGAAGGAATAGGCCTATCTGGCTTAGACACCTTGTCTATAGAAACATCAGATATGTCATTGAACGTATTTCCTGCAGCCATGAAGCAGATTGCAGAAGTGGTCTGAAGGGCTACGAGACCGAGTGCTTGCATAGTCCAAGCACCACCGAGGGCGAGATGAGCACCAAGCGGAACCGTAATTGCCGCTAATACGACATTTTTCGGACGGGATAACTCAACAATCTCGCGCCACATCAGACCTAGGGGGGATACAAGTGGTACATGGTCAGTTCGCTACTAGAGCCCAGATACAGACCCTTTCGCGGAATCCGGCCATGGTTGTGCCCTCAGTGATTCCAAGCTTCTCAAAGCGGCTATCACGAGCGAGTAAGTTTCCGACCTGGTTCATTGTAGCTCCCCAGCGGAATCGCTTGTTGATATGTTCGAGAATTTGACTTGTGTTGGATTCGCCATTATCTTCTAGATATTGGGCGATCTCATTTCGTAGGCGACCTGTTCTACCCATCATGCCTCACCTCTGGTTCGGCGAGCTAGGTTCTGCCAGGTTGCAGGGATTTCAACCTTGAGAGGTTGCCAGTCCCACTTTCCATCTGAAGATACAATGTGTGTACTGGTTCGTGTGTTCATGTTTTTGGCTTCTCCACTCGGGACTAGGTCCGAGAATCGCAGTTTGCTGTTCATGTACTGAAGTATCTAGGCCGAGTATATCAAGGAAAAATGTAGACAGGTGCATGAAAGTAAAAGTGAACTAAAAGTGGTACTGAAAATGATTTTTCACTTTCATTTTTGGGTGAATGTGAAGATTGCTACTACCCGTTCAGAATAAATACGGGTGACAAGTCGGTGGCCTGTCGCTCGTATAGTGTAGTGGCCCATCATGAAGGCCTCTCGAGCCTTCGACCCGGGTTCAAATCCCGGTACGAGCATCTTCCAAAACTAATATCTGTTTCACCTTATAGCGGTAATGTGTCCAGTTCAGATGATCCTACGAATCCAAAGGGACGGGATGTGGACCTAAGGTGGATTTTTGGAAATCTATTTCTGTGGTTTGGTATGGCAATTATTGGATTTTCTTTCATCGATTTGTTCAATGGAGAATCTTTGAAATTATGGAGTTTGATTATTCCTATTAGTCTCATTATCGTTGGAATTATTCTTATGAAAAAATCAAGAAATTCTGTACCAATGGGCGAGGCCTACAAGACGGGAATGATATACAGAGGCTTCAAAGGGAAAATCTAATTTCCAAGTTGATAAGTCAAATCTGTCTATTTGGACGCCATCCTAGCTAATCCTGCAAGAACAATGCCGAGGCCGGAAAGACCTATGCTTATTGAAAGAAGAAAACCTATTGCAACCATTCCCATGACGATAATTATCCCAATTCCACCAAGGTTATCTGATGATGAAGAGTCACCAAGGGATCCCCAGATACTGGAACTTATGGCTAATCCTGCAATGCCGACGATGAGCATTACAATTCCCGCGAGGAAAAACGAGCCAAAAATACCCCGAGAAATAATCTTAAAAATCGGGTTAGAAAGACCTTTGGATTCATTATATTCTTGGTACCAATTCGGTTGTAGTCCCACCTCTGGTTCAACATTCCACTCGAATTCACCATCACAGTAAGGACAAACGAACTCTCCCGATGCATCATCATCGAGAGCGATTTCCTCTACGCAGTGTGGACAGAGGATATCAACCATGATTTCTCCTAACTCCGATTGGACATAAGGATTAACCCGTTCTTAATTGAATAATCTAAATTGTTGGTATGGTTCCTGTAAGCAAGAAAATTAGAATGTCAACGACAAGGAATGGCATACACAATACCAATCCTGCCCATTGCCATAATGGGCCCAAGTATGTTCTACCTATTGGATCGATGAATGTAGTGAAGACGTAACGATAAGGGGCAACGATAAATTTCAGAATGAAAACAAGAATGACTACAATTATGGCTATTGGGTCAAACATGGCTGCCATTAAATCTGAGAACTGTTAATCAACTTATAACAGAAACTCCGGTTTTGTGGATTTTAATTGATTATGAGACTAGTTTATCTTAATCCAAACACTAGTCCACCATCCGTCATAATACTGACCGGAGGAATCTACNATTGATAACATAATGTAACTATAATTAGAATGGTCATTCGAATACCAATGAATGTTAGTAGAGAAATGACCAGTACTATTTGTTTGAATTGTTGTGTAATTCCAGCTTTGTGAACTGCTTTCGTAAATTCCAATACTCAAATAGTGATTTTCCATCAAAACCTTACCAGTCAGCTGGTAAGCCTGGTCAAGTTCTGCAACGGAACAAGGAATATCACTTGTCAAAACCACTCCTCTAAAGTAAAACAAATCATGAGGGCAACTCGAATAATCAATACTCGAAGTTAGAGTTGTGTTAGTGTTTTGTGAGATTACATTTAGTCCCGCAAATGGTATTCCATCGGATATGTATCGAAGTTCTTCAAATAGAATCATTATCGAATCTCCATTTCCAAATCCATTAGAAATTTCGAGATGTAAATGCGCTTCAGTGCTGTATCCAGTATTGCCAATTTTACCAATTTGATGACCTGCTCCAACTGATTGACCAACTTCTACATCAACCGAATATTGTTGCAAGTGGAGATAGTATGAAAAACTGAAATCACCGTGATCTATAGCCACATAATTCCCATGCGTACAATTCTCAATCGTAATTCCTTCATCGATACAATTGATGTTGGAATCTTCCTTGATTGACCTTATTATTCCAGCTTTGTATGCAACTACTGGCGTTCCTTCACTCATGAAGAAATCTACAGAATACATCGAATCATCATGATGAGTGAAGCCTCCTCTGTAAGATTGACCGATTGAAACATTTGCACCATTTTCAAATGGAATCATCCCCCAAATCGCATTTCGACTAACACATTCCCCTTCAAGTAAAACTGTAGTCGCAGTATCACAATCAACTAAAGATAATTCCAATTCGATTATTTGCAGCAACAAATCAGAAACTGTCGAATTTGTCGAATCCCAACCTGCAAGATAAGAATCGATTGTTGAGTTAGTTGAATTCCATCCGCTAAGATAAGCATCAAGAGTTGAATTAGTTGAGCCCCATTCGAGTAAATACGAATCTAGAGTTACATTTGTAGAATCCCAACCTGAAACTAAATCCGCTATGATTGAGCTCGCTTGAGACAAAAGAGACTGATTTTCAGCAAGTGAGTTTTGAAGTTCTAGAATCGTATTGTTTGAGGTTTCAAGCAAGGCTTCTAACTCTGCATTTGAATTGTTTGAAGATTCTAGCATCAATATCAATGAATTACGATATGCTTCTTCTTGAATCATACCTTCTTCGAGGTTAGAAATGTAGTCCGCCGCATCTGAAATTGCATCTTCAAGACCATCAATAGTTGCCTCATAAGAAGACATCTGAGTTTGCATCGACTCAATGGTTGAATTCTTTTCATCAAGTTGCTTTTCTAGATCGGCGATTTGAGTTTCGTATTCAGAATTGTCGTCTTCTTCTGAACTCAAACAGCCAGCAAGTGAACCTGTAATAATCAACAGAGCGAATACAATGGACTGTATCCCTTTCATGTTTATCGAATAATGGCATGGTCGTTAAACAAATCGCTGAAATATGCTCATTTCAAAATAATCGAGTTAATAAGAAACCGTTCAACCGATAAATTGCTCCGGTAACGGAGCGAGCGTTTTCCGGGGTGGGCGAGGGGTCGCCCGTTTGTACACGCTCGTTCCACTCATTGTGAATTAACCCACTCGGTGTAACCTTGGGAGGCATCGCACTCATGGATTACAATTTGAGGTACATCATAGGGATGTTCTTCTTCAATCTTGGATATGACTGACTGCTTATTGGATTCGGAGACTTTGATTTGTAGAGCCCATTCGGTTTCAGATTGGATTTGACCTTCCCACTTGTATGTCGATGATACCTTATGGTGTTGCACACATGCAGCTCCAGACTCTACCAATGTCTGAGCAAATGAAGTGACTTCAAATTCTCTCCATGAATCTGGAAGAGTTGTCTTTACTAGCCACAATGTGTTGCCCATGTCACCTCGATTATGCAGGATTTCAAGAACATTATGTTAACACAAATTGAAATGTGAGAAGCCTGAGAATCTATCATGGGCCAACTATCAGACCTCAATTGGCTCACTCGATTCTTGTCTGAAACACCTGGTGATGAACAGGTAGGTGGACCTAGCCGCCAAGTACCAAACGCTTGCTGGTCACGCGTTCTGCCAACTCCAGCGCCAAACCCAAAACTCCGTTTGTGGTCTGAAGAGATTGGCTCGCTCCTAGGATTAGATAGAGGCGAAGCAGATGTTCTAGGCGGCGGAAAACCAGTCACAGGCATGGATACCTACGCTCAGAGATATGGTGGCCATCAATTTGGAAACTGGGCTGGGCAATTGGGAGACGGACGGGCAATTACTCTAGGTGAAGTCGACACTGGTTCTGATGTTTGGGAGTTGCAACTCAAGGGCTCAGGGGAGACTCCTTATTCTCGTCATTCTGATGGTAAGGCTGTTCTTAGATCCTCAATTCGAGAGTTCCTATGTAGTGAAGCCATGTTCCACCTTGGAGTTCCAACGACTCGAGCCCTATCGCTTGTTACAACTGGAGAGAAAGTCATGCGTGACATGCTGTATAACGGCAACAAACAATTGGAGCCAGGGGCTGTTGTTTGTAGAGTGGCACCTAGTTTCATCAGATTGGGAAGTTTTCAAATCCATGCAATGATGGGTGACAAAGAAACGTTGGAGGCTATTGTTGAACACACACTAAAGCATCATTTCCCCGATTGTAGTTTCGATGAAGACGGAATCATTGAGTGGGCAAGAATTGTCGCAAAAACGACAGCTGAAATGATCGCTCACTGGATGCGAGTTGGATTCGTTCATGGTGTAATGAATACAGACAATATGTCAATTCATGGATTAACAATAGATTACGGCCCTTACGGTTGGCTGGAGGATTACAACCCGGGTTGGACACCTAACACAACTGACGCTGGGCGCAGGAGATATCGCTATGGTGCTCAGCCACAGATTGGGGCTTGGAATTTAGCACGATTCCTCGAAGCAATTTCTCCTTTAGTTGAAAATACAGATAGATTAACTGAAGTTTTAGAATTCTATATATCGAGTTATGAAGATTCAATAAACCAAATGTGGTCTGACAAATTAGGGCTTTCACAGTTTAGGGAAAGCGATTCTGAATTGATCAATGAAATCAACGAACTACTGCAAAAAGTTGAGACTGATATGACAATTTTTTTCAGAGAATTAGGCGCAGTACAGGAACCAAATGTTGAGTCGCTAAAATTCGCATTCTATGATGAATCCTCAATCCCCAAAGAGGAATGGAATGCTTGGTTAGAAAAATGGTGGGAGAGAGTTGATTCTAATCCTGACAGAGAGACAATGATGAAAACGAATCCAAAGTATGTGCTAAGAAATTGGATGGCTCAATTAGCAATCGATGCTGCAGAGAAGGAGGATTACTCTGTGTGTGAAGAATTGCATCAATTGTTGAAGGCACCATATGATGAGCAGATAGTTTTCGAAAGCAATTGGTATCAAAAGCGGCCTGAGTGGGCAAGGAACAGAGTAGGATGCTCAATGTTGTCGTGTTCGAGCTAATTTCTATTGGCTGAAACAGGGGTTAATATCCAGACCTACTATGTATATGCTATGGAGCAAGTAAAATTTGCAGAGACCCTGAAGGAAACCAACGCTAAGACCGCAGCGACCTTTACGATAATGATGGCCTTGATATTCGTGGTGACATTCATCGTAACTGTCTTCCCAATAGCGCCGACGTTAATCATTTTGGCAGCACCTGCCATTTTGATGAACCTCGGTTGGCTAGTGTTTGCTAGGGCTGTTTGAAAATCAGTCAGAGTTATGCACTTCGACCATGACACATGGTTATGGTCGAAAATCAGTTGTTGTGGTTCTTCGGACTCGGGGCTTGGGCTTTTGTCACTGTAATGGCAATCAAACCCCTGCATGCCTACATGATGTCGAAGGGCTGTGAGAATATGGTTGCGGTTTATTACAACCGCAAGGTCGCTCACATGGTAGCTGGTGGTGTTCCACTAATTTTGTGTCCAATTGTGTTCACGGACCCAATTTACCCACTTCTTGGAGGCGTTCTAGGAGCAATAGGCCTAGCTTCTACTCACTTGATGGATAAGCGACTATGGTGGATGCAAACTGAGCAAAACATGAATGATGCAACATTTGCATTCATGCTAGGAATTTCAGTCTACGCACTATGGCATTATTTGGACGATGCTTGGCTCGCCATTCTTCCTGCACTCTTCATGGCATATGGAGATGGAGTGACGGGAATTATTCGCAACAAGATGTTCGCCAAGCGAACAAAGAGTGCCTGGGGAAATCTGGGCATGGCAATTCTATGTATTCCACTTGGATATTTAATCGGAAATAATGCAGATCCATCAATCCCAATTTGGGGTGCAATCTCAGGAGCAGTAGCATCATTCGTTGAGAGGTACGAATTTGGGCCAATAGACGACAATGTTCTCATCGTAATCGCTTCATCGCTAATTATCGCTTTAGGAGTCCATTTAGGACCACTAATGTGATTACTCTTCTTCACTGCTGAACTTCTTCAACTCCAAGCGAAGTATCCTCAATACATCCTCAGGGTCTGTAGTCTCAAGGATTTCTTGACGTAAATCCAAGTCTCCAAATAGCAATGCAGAAACTGCAAAAATAGATTCAGGACTGTTATCTATCAATTCCATTACCGGAGATTTATCAATCCATTCTGCAAAGTGGTCATCATCTACATTCAAGATCAGAGCTACGTGTTGCAAGATGCTCCTAACAATCTGTTCTAGTTCACCGCTTTGCAATTCGTTCATTTCTTCGACCACATCCAAGAACTCTACATCCGCGCTGATGTATAATTTGGAATTAGTGACATCATCTGGAATTTCTGCAATGAGGGTTTCGAGGTTCGGATAAATGCCGTCGTCCTCCATGAATTTGCTCATAGAAGGATGATTGAATGGAGGGAGAGCGGGCTGGTGGACTTTCTTTACGACAAACTTTCTGCGACCTATAATTTGCAAGAAGTGGTTGCTGCCTTTGGTCTCGTGATGGATAATCTCCGCTTCACAGCCGTATTCCATAGGGCCATCCCAGTGATTGACTTCCGAGAGGAAATCACTACGCACTAATCCGAAATTCTTACCGTCCAAAAGACAATCATCCAGCATCTGTTTGTAGCGAGGCTCGAAAACTCGCAGTTCCTGAATCTCCCCCGGCAGCAAAACCATAGGAAGTACGAACAATGGCAAGTTTTCCATACATTGCAAACTTGGGATTTTCTTATCAAGATATGTTTCTAAGACATGATTTCGTCTTGTTCTGCATCTTCCATGAGAACGAACTCATAATCTCCAGTTGCGCTGTCATAGTCAATGCTTGAGAATAATGCCTTCATTTGTCGGTCCTCAAACGGGTCATGGAAGAATGGTTGGTCTGTTCTGAAAATTCGAAGAACTTCCTTGTACTTCTCCATATCCATGTTTCCAGTAATGGTGTAAATTGCAGACTCTGCACCTTCATCTAGTAGGTCATCGCCTTCATTGCCTCGAATAACAGTTCTTTGCAAGCGTCGCTTGACGTTCATGTGAACATTGCAATTCTCGATTCTTACCCAATCTTCACCTGCTGTAGTGATGAAGCACTCGTTAATCTCCATGTGCAGACCTAATGGCCCGACAATATTAGTGATTGTGCCTGCATTAATTTGCAAGTTGGTTCAGCATATCCTCGATTGTTTCAGGATTAGCTTCTTTGTTCTTGTTAGAAATGCAATTTCGGCCTAGTACGATACATCCTAGGAAAGAGAACATCTGCCTCATAGCCATGATTACATGCGCTCCTCCCCCACCGCTATGGGTTGCAAGGCCAACTTTACGACGGTTGAATAGAGCACGGAAATCTTGCCATTCTGTACTTAGCCAAGCAACTGCGTTATTCAATGTAGGAGGCATTGAACCATTGTACTCAGGAGCGATAATCATCCAAGAATCTGCACCAGACATTGCTGACTTTAATTCCGCCATTCCAGGAACTGTATCCAATTCCTTAGAGCGAGCAACACTGAACATTGGCATATCCAATTCGACCAGATCGATAATGTCAGCTTCATGACCCATCTCTCGGGCAGCAGCAGCGAATTTGTCGGCTAGGGCACGATTGTTATCGGAGGTTGCAGTTATCATCAGAATCTTGGCCATGAACCCCCCCAAGTGGTTTAGGTTCTCAAAGGTGTGCATGCAATAAAGGTCGAGATTGATATACAACTTCGCTGATTTCACTACATGGAGGAAGCGATTCAGTTTGAGCCACTTCCTGCTGAAAGAGTAGAGTATTCGCCACCTCTTCAACCAGAAGCAAAAGACAGAGGATGGTTAGGAATCGCATTGATTCGTTTGCTATCACTTGTAATTGTAGGCGCTGCAGTTTATTATTCGACCGAAGGTTTAGTGGCAATGTTTGTACTGTTTATTTTGGTAGTACCAGTAGAGAAAATATTCCCAAGACATAGGGGTCAGAAAGTTAGACGGCCACTGTATAAATTAGACATGAGCTATGCGATGTCTTCTCCATTACTCAATCTCATCGGATTGATTGCTGCGGCGATTGTTGCAATCATTTCGTTTGCTTGGGTACCAGGCCTATTGATGAGACCTCTAGTAGCACAAATCCCAACAGAATGGCTCCCTGTAGTTGGTTTTTTGTTATTTGATTTCGTTAGTTATTGGACTCACAGATTCTACCATGAGATTCCAATTCTATGGAAATTTCATGCGATTCACCATTCAACAGAACACCTTGATTGGGTTAGTGGATTTAGAGCACACCCGTTTGATGGAACACTAATCGCACCCGCATTTGCATTCTTAATCGCAGCAGGATTCAGTCCCGAGATTACAGGCCTATTCGCTATTTTCCAGATTGTTCTAGGATTACTATTGCATGCAAATGTCAAATTCAGACTACGCTGGCTACATCCATTCCTAGGAACTCCAGAGATGCACCACTGGCATCATAGCAACGAGGAAGAGGCTATCTGGACCAACTACGGTGCTGCAATCCCATTGTGGGACCAAGTCTTTGGAACTTACTACATGCCCAAGGATAAGCGGCCATCGGTTTACGGGGTCGATGAATACATTGAACCCAATATGGTTGACCAACTAATGTATCCATTGAAAGGTATTGGAAACCCATTCAATATTATTCGACATCCGTTCAGATCTATGAAAATTGGAATCAAATTTTATTGGAATCTGATGAAGCAGATGAAGTGGGTAATTTTCCGCCCAAGAGGTATGAAGCCCCCTATGTAAGCACATGACTACTTACGCTGGAAAATTGTAGAAATATACGGCCTTTCACCACCAAAAGGATTGATGTGCGTATGCCTAATCGAATCTACCAATAACCAATTATCTCCTAACAAATCAACTAGCATCTCTTCGTCAAAAGTGTGCAAATCTAGGCCACAGCACATTTTTGCACCATCGATTGAAAAGGTTTCAATCACAGCAAAACCTCCGCTGTTAATACAAGATTCTAGGTTTGAAACATATTGCTCTCTGTCATCTTGGTTCAGCAAGAAATGCAATACTGCACGGTCATGCCAAATCTCATAATCTCCTAGTTCTAAGGCGTTTGATAAATCGCCTTTGATGTATTTCAAATTCTCTCCATGTCGATTTGAGAGTATACGTAAAGCCTCAGAAGAGATGTCCAGAACTGTAACAACATAGCCATTTTCAACCAAGGTATCGATTAATGTGGTAGCACCTGCGCCAACATCAATAATTCTCTTTCTATTGCAAGAAGAAATTAGATCCATGGACACTGCATGCTCTTTTTGGTACCAACCTAATTTAGTTGTATCAGCATCGATATATGCCTTATCCCAATGATTTGCATCGCTTGGAATAATCTCACCTCATTGGAATGTTACATCGACTTCCATTGATTCACTAACTGAGACGCATACTGGACAATTACAACCTTCAGTAATCAGCCAAGCTCTGTCTTCAATATTCAACCCTTGTGGAAGATTAACCACAACTTCGAGTTTAGCAACTCTTCGAGGACCTGAAGCCATTGTTTTCTCAACGCTACCAGTCATCCCTGAAACATCGATTTGCCTGGAATCTGCTCTTATCGCAACGATTGTCATAATGCANGTTAGCATCGAAGTAGCCAACAAATCGGTAGGAGAGAACGACTCACCCTTACCCATATTGTCAACAGGTGCATCGCTAATCAATTGCTTTCCAGAAGGACCGTGTGTTGCAGTGCATCTCAGATTTCCATCGTAAGTGGCATCTATTCTGACCATTCATTCACCGTCCAAATCAATTTGATGACCCATCCTTTCTGCCTTCGTTTGCAAATAGTCGCGATTCTCGTTTACGACACCTACAATCAGGGGCTTCCGTTCTGCGACATTAATTCCATATTCTTCTAGTTGTTTGGCCTTATCCGGATTATTGGATAAGAGGCAAACCTCAGACACTCCCAAAGCATCAAGCATAGTGCTTGCAATTCTATAATTACGTGCATCAGCCGGCAATCCAAGCATTAAATTTGCATCTAATGTATCTGCACCTTGATCCTGTAAATGATAAGCCTGGATTTTCGCATGAAGGCCAATTCCTCTGCCTTCTTGACGTAGGTAAACAACAACTCCCCAGCCTTTCTCGGCAATGGCCTTCAGGGCAGCATCTAATTGCGGACCACAATCACAGCGTAGTGAACCAAAAGCATCACCAGTTAGGCACTCTGAATGAACACGCATCAAAACAGGATCTGGCCCGCTCATATCACCCATTGTAAGTGCAACATGGTCTAGTCCTGTATCCGATTCATGAAACACTCTAATGTTGAATTCGCCGTGCTTAGTTGGCAGTCTTGCCTCGCTTGGAACTTCATCTATACTCATGAACAAACCTCGATAATAAATTGAAATTCACCAGCAGAATGCTGAATGTCCACTAGCCTGTGACCAAGTCTTGCTACAAGTACTGGCATATCATGCATTGTTTCCGGGTCATCTGCAATAACCATCAGAACATCACCTTCACCAAGTTTAGTCAACGCCTTTCTAGCTTTAGAAACCGGTACGGGACAGTAATGCCCTAACACATCCAACTTATGTGTCGGCTCCACGATTTGTCCGAAGGGATAGCCAACTTGAACCCTCCCACAAGTGAGAGTTCTTGAATGAAGTGAGTTATTCGCGTCCATGGCCGGAGAGGGCAAGCCACTTCGAGAGGAGGTCGAGGACCTTTCTTGGGGAGAAGTTGCCAAGCTAAGCAAGGGATATCTCAAGATACCATTTGCTCTCCTGCTGGTTGAAATCTTCTACTGGTTTATCACTCAGCCCACAAACACTCTTGGATTAATTCAAGAATCCGAAGCATGGATTTGGTATCATTTGACCGAATTGATTTACGGACCTGGTGCTGCTACTCTTTCAGAATACAACGGATGGACTACACTTGTAACGTTTAGACACCCTGATTTTTGGGGAGACCAAATTCGACTTTATGTCTCGGATGAGTGCGCTGGTGTGCACGAGATGATTTTCATCTCGGTACTGATTATGATGACTGCAGGGGTCCCACAAAGACTGAGAATCAAGAGTGCNGCTATTGCTTGTGGGATNGTATATNTCCTGAATATCGTTAGACTACTGGTCTTGTATCCTCTAGCACTTTCTGGTTGTGCNGAGAATCCCAACATGATGGGATGTGAACAACCGATGCATGANTTCCACGCATTTGTCTACCAATGGGGATTCCTAATCGTGTTGGTATTGATGTGGTTGGTTTGGTTCAAGTGGGTCAATGCTGGTGACTTGATTCGCAAAGAACAATCCGCAAGTAAAGGAAAGTGGAAATTCATCTATCGCAAAAACTGGACAAATTTGCACAAATCTGTATTGGCCATCTCCATATTGCTAGTCCTAGGTGCTTTTGCCAACGTGTGGATGGATGAGGCCGCAATGGAGGCAAAGGAAACCGTAGACATGTGTGAGTTCTATTCCAGCGTTACTGGGGAATGTGGTGATGCGAGGGATGCTTGGTCACAAGAAATTCAATCTTCGTGGTCTCTAGCAACTTTAGGAATGCTAGGTTTTGCTACTACCGTAATAGCAATCGACAAGCCTAGACAAGACGAAGAAGAATGATCACGCTTCGATTATTGATGCTGCGATATCATTGGCATTTAGAGACTTCAATGCCATTGATGCGTGCTTGTTATGCACTTCTACAACTGTGTGGTCGTCTTTGATGACAATATCTCCGACTGCTAACTCAGAGCACTTTAGAGAGGTTGTGATTTGGTCAACTATGGCGAACTTCGAGAGAGATATTGTCTCCAACTTAATCGGGACCATGCCGAAAACATCAGCTGCTTCTGCATTGTCCTCTTGCTTCCTTACAGGGTCTCTATCTGTACCTTCAGGTAAATCTGGAGCGTCTGATTCTACAATTTCCAAGGAATGAGTTGCGCTGATTTTGTTTAATTGTGGGATATCATCCCTGCCGACCAAAACCCATGCTTCTCCCTTGCGACCAATCCTACCTGTTCGGCCGATTCTGTGAACGTAGTTGTCCACATCATCAGGTACATCGTAGTTGATAACTAAGGTTATTCCATCGACATCAATCCCTCTTGCAGCAACATCTGTTGCAATAACAACCTTCGAATTACCGTTCTTGAAGTTTGAAATAATTTTTTCACGTTGATTTTGTGACATGTCTCCGTGAATACCTTCGACTTGGAATCGGTGCTTCTTCAGGCGCTGAACTAGCAAGTCAACCATTCGCTTTGTATTTGTGAAAATTATTGTTTGGTCATCTTCATCCATTCTTGCAAGGAGACGGCCAACAACCCACAACTTGTTTGCACGACCAATTCTAACGCTATATTGGTCGATTGGAGGTATGTCCAACTTCTCAGTATTTGTTAGAACAAATTCTGGTTCATTCATGAACTCGTTTGCTGCATCGATAATTTCCTGAGGGAAAGTTGCAGAAAATAGGAGGGTTTGCTCTCGGTTAGTCATTCTCTCGATGACCCACATGATGTCGGGGAAGAATCCCATATCCAGCATTCTATCTGCTTCATCAAGAACAAAGAAGGTAGGTTTTTCCAAATTGATGAATCCTCTTTCTGTCATATCCATGACTCTTCCAGGAGTTCCTACGATGATGTCAACCCCTGCTTGCAAGTTCTTTGCTTGCTTTTCTAAGTCAGTCCCACCATATACGGTTTGGATGTTTAGCCCAGTATCTCCCTGAATGTTCGACAACTCTTCAGCCACTTGATTTGCTAGTTCTCTGGTCGGAGCTAAAATTAGTGCTTGCAATTCACCAGTTGGTTGACATGCATTCATTGTCGGTAAACCAAAAGCAGCAGTTTTTCCAGAACCAGTTCTTGCTTGCCCAATAACGTCATTTCCTGAAAGTGCAAGTGGAATTGTCTCTTTTTGGACTTGAGTTGCAAACTCCCATCCAATGCTATCTAGACCTGCTTTCAGGTCATCATTCAAATCCCATACAGAAAATGGAGTTTTTGTAAACATTCTGTCACCTCAGTCCGTCCCTTCCCAATATGGGCCACCGGGACGGGGGTGACCCCCGTGTCACGATCAGAAGTTCTCGCTATCCTTAGCTTCAGCCTTGAGTTCACCCACCCAATACTTGAATGCGTTTTCTCTGTTGAGAGGCTTCTTCATCTGGCGAACATGCTCTAGAATGTACTGGCGGAACTTCAGCGACTTGGTTCGGTTTACACCCTTTGGTGTCACACCATCCCATAGGTCGTTGAACTGCTTCTCTTTATCGTTGAATGGTTCCTCAGACATGAGTAGTACTCCTTGAGCAGTTTGCCGACCGGCGACCCCCTCTTAACCATGTCGAGGCTTGTCCTTATCTGCTTCTGGAGGTGGAAGCTCTTCCAATCCAACGATTTTACCCTGAGATTCAGCAATTTCAACATCGATTTTAGGCACCTTGGGTGCGGGCGCTAAGAATGCATTCTTTTGTTCCTCGGTACCCTCAATTTGCGCATCAAATGCCATCTCTTGTAACTCCTTACGGATTCTTTCATCCTTCTCATCACGCAGTAGAGCATTGCAGTGATTTCTCAGCACGTCGTCTCCCATCAACCGAGGAAGTATCTTGACACAAGCTAATCTCACGTTAGAGTTCTTATGAGTGCATCCAACAAGAACCAAATCTTTGGCACGGCCATGGTCGGTATCCAAGACTTCAATGCACTTGATAGCAGAAACCATAACTTGAGAATCCTCATCCAGGATTGCTCGTTCAGCCAGAAGTGTGGCTATTCTTTGCTCCTTGTGAGCTAAAGGAACTAGACATTTTGCAGCCTGACGGCGAGTCTCAACATCTTCATCATTCAAAGCCCAACCAACTAAATCCCAAGCCGCAGCACCACCTTTGGAGAGAACGCGCCGCAGCAAACCTGCTGCCTTTCTGCGCAAATCTAGTGAATCTTCTTGCAACAATTCGTCTATGTGGTCGCATGCCACTTCCGGCCATGTCTGACACAAGTNTCCTAAACCAACAAAAGCTGCATTTCTCCTCTGCNGAACGTCGTGTCTTAATTCAAATGCAAGTGTGCTATCTGTTGCAGATGGAAATGTTGGGGCTACTATCTTCAAACACTCACTTGCTGCTTTACGTACAGATGCATCTTTATCATCGAGCAATACTGAAAGGTGGTCAAACAATTCATCTGGACGTGACTCTGCAACAGACGGTAAAGCAAACAGACCTGCTACCCTGATTTTGGGGTCAGAATCCATCAAACAATCGAGCAAAATTTTGTGTCCTTCATGGGCCATCGCCCCTGCCAAGTTTGAAAGTGCTTTGATTCCATCAAGCCGTGACATGTGATGGTCCTGCTCTTTCCAACCTACTTTGTATGTCTCGATTTGACCTGTTGCAAGAGGTATTACTGCTTGAGGAGGAATTGCCATCCAAGGCCCTTCTCTTACCTCTCTTTTCTTGCTACGCCTACGACTACTTCCAACATTGATAGGGCGCCCTGTGCGGGGGTCCCGAGCGATGTATTCTCGTGACATAGCGGGGGTGGCACGAAGCAGGGGGAAATGAACCCTCGCTTTTTCTGTAACACTTCATTCCAAAATCATCAAACCCTAATTCCGTTCACATATCCATATGCGCAGGGGTGTTTTGGCAAGTTTGATTGTCGTTTTATTCCTGCTTCAATCATTTTCAAATGCCAATTTCGGGTTGTCGGATTCATCAACATCTAATTCATACCGTGAGGATGTATTGTTCAATCAATCAGGTTTCTACGAAGATGGAGTCTACACCACACCCGATGGTGAAGTCCACATCAACCGGCCACACATCCAATGGACAGTTCCAAGCCAAGGGCTTGCTATGATTAGGACAGGGGTCTGCTCGGTAGCAATTGATTCACTGGAAGAAGTATGGCTAATGGGTGGTAGAAATGATCCTAATCCCACTCAATCGAATGACGAAACACCGACTAGTTTCATCGAAAAGATGGACAATGTGAATAAATCTTGGACGCCATCAGGAGTTGGTATGCCTTCAGCGCAACAATATTGTGAAGCAGAGTTAGTTGGCAATTTGATAGTCGTAGTTGGTGATTGGTACAGAAATTCTAATCCAACTCAACTTCCAACTGGAAGAGTTCAGATTTACAATTTAGATAATGGAACTTGGTATAACGGAACTTCGATGCCATCGTCTCAAGAAAGAGGATTAGGGGCAATGGCTGAAGCAAATGGCTACCTGTACTATGCAGGTGGAGTCAGAAGTCCAAATGCTAACGATGCTACTAACAGAACATTCCGTTACGACCCTGTTAGTGACCAATGGACGAGAATGGCAGACATGAATCATGCTAGAGCTTCATTCGAGTTAGTCAATTTCCATGGCCAACTATACGCAATGGGAGGTTTCCATGGCACACAGACATGGAACAGGCAGGCACTAGATTACGTCGAGAGATATGATCCTGCCACAGATACTTGGACAAACCTGTCAAAAATGCCTGTTGCAATGTTTGGCTGGGGAGGAACTGTTCTCAACGATGAGATTGTACTTGTAGGCGGATACAACGGTGGTGCAAAGAATACCGTGTATCACTGGAATCCGGTTGAAGACACATGGTCCCAAGGCAATAACATAGGTTCAATCGGNCACTTCGACCTAATTGTTGAAGAGATAAATGGCAGTATTGTTTGGGCGACAGGGGACATGTCATCATACCCTTACAGTTCTTGGAGCCAGTTATTCTCCGCAGATACAGAGTACCAAAATACAACTTCTGCTCATCATGCATGGGTAACCTCGCCGGTTATGGACTTACGACCGAATGTTAACGGAAGAGCAACTCCTGTTCAATTTGACCTCACAGGGACCGATACACCTGGAGGAGAGTTAGGATTCCAATACAGAGCTGCAGCAGATGCTAACTCGCTTTCATCTGAAGTATGGGCGGGTATAGATGGTACAATCAATACAACCTTCCCAACAGGAACAACCGATATCGGTCTAGGAGATTATGCAGATTTTATCCAATATCGAATCAGATTCCAAATTACTGATTTGAAAAATTGGGATGAACCCGATTTGGATTCAATGTCTGTCAGGGCTGAGCACGCTGCATTTACATCAAGCATACCTACAGTACTTCACCCACGTGCAGAAACCCTTCACATCCAGACCAGTCACGATATTTTCACCTCAGGTGATATGTACATTGAGTTTGCATCTTGTGACCAATTTGGGGCTGTTAACGGACCCTGGTCTACATTATCTCACGATGGCACATCTTTCCAAGAAAGTGACATTCAAGGCCTATTTATTCAAAGCAATGGCGTAATCAATTCCACAAGTTTGGGCGAAACGCTAATCGATTGGTCAATTGATCTAGGAGACTTGACAGGGATAGATTACCTTTGCACAAAAATTGGTTCAGCAGGTACTGCGACCACTGAATTCATTTATTCGAATCCAATTGAGATTGACAATGCCTTGGAAGTCAGAATCACTGACCTAGGCATGCTAACTTCTGGAGATGCAATTACTGGTAATGTGCCAATCAATGTGGGAATCGAACATTCATTCCCTTCTTCTGGAATGACATTATCCAGTGGCGACTTGCAATCACGTTTGAAGTTCGATATTCGAGTAAATGATGCTGCTACAAACAATTACACACAGTGGGTCAACCAAACTACTCCTTGGACAGACCTAACTGCAGGTCAGCCCAGTGCCATATCATGGACACTTCCGAATGATGTATCAGGAATTGTCAACATCACACTCGAATCACGTAGCGACCAGTCGTTCCAAATGATGAGTAATTCCAACTCATCGATGCTGATTTTGGATAATTTGAATCCATTGATTATCTCTAGCATTCCACATAACGAAGACTACCTAGACAGTGTGGAGAACAGAGAACTTTCGGTTTTAGTTGCAGACACTTCGGGATTCGTATACGAAGATATGTCAATGCAAGTTTGGGTTCAAGCAATCGATGATGCTTCAGATGGTAGCTTCCCAGACGGAATACCACAAGAAAGCGAGTACAGGGACATCAATTTCAGTCTAGAAAATAACGGCAGTTTGTGGTGGTTTAATGGAACTCAATCCGATGACCAGAATGAGGACCAACAACTTGTTTACATGAGAATAATCGGAGACGACTTGACTGGTTTTTCAACTACAAACAACACTGTATGGTGGAAAACTCGAGATGCTCAAAACGCAGTTGTAGAGAGAATTTTCAATGAAGATTCGACACAATATTGGGAAGTTTCTCGACATATATCTTGGGACATTGAGATAAGTGATGGGAATGGGATTTCAGACATAATGTCGCTGCGAATAGAACTTGGGGATGATTCTGATTTCGGAATAACATATGATGTTGCAGATTCAATATGCTCAGTAATGGATACAAGAATTGATTCCGACAGAACAACTTGCAGTCATACATATGTCGAAGACAATATGCTGGTTTCCGTCTCAATTTTCGCCGGCTGGGAAGTAGATCTTTCCGCACTGGATGAGGGGCTGGTTGAGATTTTCATCACAGACATTGATGGAACAAGCAAGACAACATTCCAGAACATGTGGATTTTCTCAGAAGATTTTGACTTCTCAATTTCACAAATCGAAGATGTTTCAGGTGCTGTTACAGGGCCGATTACTAATGCATCAATTATGATTGTAAGCGAGGAAATGAGAATTACAGGTTCAATGACTCACTCCCTTTCTGGACTACCTTACCAAGGCGATTTATCCGTTAGTTGGTGGGGACTATTGCAGGGACAGAATTGGTTTGGTTCTGCTACCGTAGAAGTCGTAGACGGCGTAATCAATGCCACTATACCTATGCCCAGCACTGGTGGAATAATCGATTTCGATGTTGCCTTCATGGACCCCTGGGAAACTAGAACATTGGGAGTTTATGATGCCCCGGTTTTCATCATTGACGATGAGGCTCCTGTAATCCTTGATTCGAGTATTGAGGATTTGTCTCGATATCATTTGGATGATATTGGCATCGGAGTGAATATAGTTGAAGATGAGACATGGACAGGAGAACTTGGCCTAACCTGTCAAATTATTTCCACAGAAGTTCAGTGGGAGCCTGTTACTATTATGCTTGAGCCATCAAATGTATTCCAAGGCAAGACATTGTTTTCATTTAACTTCGATTTATCAGATCAGGGCGACCCATCACAACTATCTCCTGAGGCACACATTGACTGCTGGGCATCTGGCATGGATGATGCAGGATGGGAATTGCAAAGATTCTCCGGAGAGTCGCTTAATGACCCTTGGTTGACTGTTCCACTATCGACAATAGGACCGAACATCGAATTAGTTGATGTCAAACTAGATGGGATGATAGAGCCAGGCAAAGAATTGAGAGCTGAGATTTCTGTAATGAACTCTGGAGAGAGCTTACAGGAATCTTTCAACATTACAGTGTACACAATCATCGACCAAGAAAAGACCCTTGTCGGGCTTTATTCACAGGGGCAAATCGCCTCAGGTCAGGGAATAATCAAGCGAGTTGCTGTCACAGTACCTGAAGGAGATTGGGAATTGTTGGTCATTGTTGATGAGGACCAACGAATTTGGGAATTAAACGAAGAGGACAATACATTTTCAAAGAAATATTCTGCTCCTGAAGAAATCAATCTGATGCTGTACTTGGGAGCAGGAGGGGGAATTCTAGTCGTTCTAGCGCTATTCATCGTTCTGCGCAAACGTTCAGGTGGAGAATTAACACAAGCCAAGAAATTACCTTCTCTCGAAGACTTACCTCGTTCTGGGCCTCCACAAAACTCCAGAAACAAATCAGGCCCACCACCTTCATCAAAGCCAAAGAGTGGTCCGCCACCAAAGCCCAAACCTGTTGAAGAAATCCCACCATCCACCAATGTAGCTGATGCTATGGCTAAATTGTCATTGAGCAATTTACCAGGACGAACAGATGCACAACCTCAAAGTGTTCCTAATTATGAATCACTACCAGGCGGTGGTGAATACGAATACCTCACGGAAGGAACATTCTACTTCGGAGAAGGCATTGGCCGATGGAAACTGGAAGATGACGGTTCATTTACTAAGATGGAGTGATTGTGATGTCTCCTGAAACCGAAGATATCAAGAGAGTATTAGCGATATGTTTCAGAGATGGATCACGACAGACTGCGGACGACCTTGAGAGAATACTTTCCTTCGACATGGGATGGATGGATACAGAAACCGCCCATGATGCAATCAAAGCACTTGTTTTCGCCGGCTGGATTGTCGATGAAGAAGGAATGCTATCGCCAAATTGTGACATTAAGGGTATCAACGCTCCCTTGGGATGGCAACCTCGACCCTCTAGACTGACTGACCCTGCTGTAAATGGCTCGAGTCCAAAGAAGAAATTACAGCAACCTGCGGAAAAATCTGAAGTCGTAGAAAAAGTAGTGCAGACTACCAGCCAACCTGCAGACCCAAGAGCTAGAATGCAAAAGCGACTTGTCAAATATATCTCGAAGCAATCAGGAATAGGTCCTGATGAAATAACACGCAGAGCTGAAAGAAAAGTCAAGGCTCTGAGATACTGTACAATGTGGTTGGCATTATGTTTAATCAGTCGTGAGCAAAACCTCGAGATGAATGCGATTATCGATTCATTCTCCGCCAGGTGAATTGTTTTCAGACATCAAAAGTAATACCGGTAAGACCAGTATTGACAAAATCAGTGAATATGTTACAGTCAAAGCCGTGACAAGCCCAAATTGTTGAACGACAGGCATCGGTGAGAACAACAGAACAAGGAATCCTAGACCTGTAGTTCCTGCTGAAAGAACAAGAGCCACTCCTGTTGTCGAAATTGTCTCCTCCAGTGCTTCCCAGACATCGTCGCTCTTTTCCCGCTCTGATTCGAATCTACGCCACATGTGGATGACATAATCGATTCCAATACCCAAAGATAGTGCAGTCACCATCACGGTTAGAACATTCCACTTTAATGAAAGTAAAACCATTGAGCCTACAACCCAAAGTGTTGCTAAAACAACCGGTGTCAGAACAACGATTGCGGGAACAGGCCTTCTTGTCAACAACAACAAGACAACAAAGGAAACAATGAACGATATTGCCGTGGATGAAAGTTGAGAGGAATTTAGACCGTCAAGCACATTCTGTAAAGCTACCAAATCACCTGTCACGTAGACATTTGCAATTCCGGACAATTCACTACGCATTTTTCCTGAATCCTCTTCTTCTCCCAACTCATCTTCAAACCATTGTACTACACGACTTGTTTCGCTAGATGTAGAAGCATCCACTCGAACTTCGATTCTGATATGTTTGATTTTATCTCCATCTAAGTGAACTGTATTTTGAACTCTGTCAGCCCATGAATCACCGGCATATGGGTCCGCCACAGATGTGTTTTCAGATAGATTTGCAAATGCAGCACCCAAGTCAAATTGTGAATCTATTCCACGGCGTAAGTCGCCATTTGTAATCACTAAACCATAACTTTCGCCAAACAAAACATCGTTATCGACTGCATCATAGAGGACTTTGTATGGACCTTCATATGAAGGACTGGAATCAACTCCACCTCCACCAACTACGTCGTGATTATTTGCTAGGTCGAAATGCAAACCTCGCATTTCATTTAACAGTTTGAAATCATCATCGATCTCATCCTGAGTTCCAGTTGGCTCCATTAGAACGTAGACTACCTTCCAGCCTGCACTTTCATAGCTAGTGTCCAAATCTTCTCTAACTTCCATTATCTCCATTTCATCATCTAGGAAATCTGTCAAATCGAATTCGGTTTCAAGCCCCATGGCTCCAATAATTGAAAGCCCCGAAATGATCAAAGCAACAATCAGAACAAGTGCTTGTTGTGACCTTTGTAAATCAACAATTTTCTTGGAAAGTCTTGGCATTCTAATCGGTTCGGCTGGAATCTTGTCTTTGCTTGAATCAAGAACCACATGCAAGGCACCGACAACGATTGTCGCGTTAATGAAGGCAGACAAAACACCGACCGCCAAGGCAATTCCAAATGTTTCTAATGGAGGCAAGGGAGAAATGATGTTGGCCAAGAATGCTGCAACTGTAGTGATAACTGCAAGACCTAGAGGAGTGGATAATTTTCCGCATGATGCTAGCCAAGATTCTGCAGAGTCACTGATGTCTTTCTTGAATGAGTTGTACCTCCTTTGAAGGTGTATTGAGTAATCGATACCCAAACCAAGTACCAATGGAGCGACTGCTACCTCTAATGCTGTAAATCTGGTCCCGAACAGATTCAATATTCCGTAAGTCCAGATCAATGCAGATGAGAGACCAACTAGAGGGAAAACTACTCCCTTGACGCTTCTGAAAGAGACTGCTAGCAGAAGTACTACTACGATGACTGCCAAAAATATCAGAGTTGCAAGATTGTCAAAAGTACCTTCATCGATATCATGGGAAATAAGGTCGAGCGATGCAACACCATAATTCAAATCCGAATCATCACTAAGTTGTTGAAAAATATCTCGAAGTTGGTCTTGCTTCTCTTTTCGTTCTTCGCTTGGAAGGTCCGGGTCTATTTCTAGAATCCAAAGTGTAGAGGATGCTGAAACAATAGCTGAACCTTCTTCAGAATTAGTCTGAATCCAAAGACAGATTTCAGAGCCATCGAAATCTTTGTGCAACATNCCNTCTAGAATGAACTGNGCNACTTCNCTCTGCTTGGAGACATCACCGGGACAATCTGATTCATTAACATCAATAACCAAATTTAGCATCTCTTCCCAAGATTCGACTTCCGAAAGTTCAACGCCATCAGCCTCTTCATCTAATGCGAGTTGTAGGATAGAAGGGGCTGTTATCCAATCTTTGACAACACCCTGCATCATTTGACTTTCATTTTGCACTATATCGAGGTGTGAATCCATCAAATTCAGCGAAGCCATATCGAGAACATTGCCTCCGTCGTCTCTAGTCACATGCACGAACATTGGCCTAGTTTCATTGCTGAAGTGTTCACTAATTCTTTCATGAGCATCAGCTGATTCAGAATCAGGTGCAAAGTCTGCCAAATCAGTGTGGAATACTGGCGTGTCTACAAACGCTAAATCGGCAACTAAGCCAAAGGTTAGGACTGCTGAAACGATGAGTATTGGCCAGGAGAACTTGCGGAAGCGGTCTGACTGACCCCGCAGCGCATCCTCTACGGCTGGAGAACTCACATGCCGCGGGTGCGCTGTTAGGCTTAAAGCGAAACGGGTCAAAACTTCAATTTTGGATTAGTTTTTACATGCGTAGCATGTAGCGATTTGAGCATTTGGATGCCAAAGGTTCTTGAAGGCGAGTCTGAACGGCGACATCGTTCACTATGCCAGTTAAAGTTCTAGCCCGCGACGACAATGAGCTAAGAGTACGCTTTATTGGAGAGTCACACACATCTCTTCAAGTACTCCGTGAAAGACTAAACGGCGACAAGGGAGTCGACTATGCCAACTATTTCCCTGGCCATCCAGATCTTGATGAGCCTGAATTCTTCATTCGTACCAACAAGGGAGTAGACCCTGCGAAACTGTTGAAGAAACTGATTGGAGATATCCAAGGTGATTTCTCCAGCCTAAAACTTTGAGATGTGTTAGCACATGTCCTCTGAGGATGGCTTAGCCAATACTATTGGTTTGACAGGCTATGCTGTAGATTCTACTGGCATAGGTGGCGTTCTAAAAGCAAGAGTTGCAGACTTCAGGGTGGATGAAATCTCAACTAAAATTAGCCTCGACCCTAGGGGACGGTTTACTGCTGCTAACATCACACTGACAAATTGGGAAACAAATCGGTTTATCGGAAAACTAGCCAAGGCTTGTGGGATTTCACGAAATCGAATCTTCTTTGCAGGGACTAAAGACAAGCGAGCTGTTACTCGCCAGGTTTTCATCATTGATGCCCCTCAGAAGAAAGTCGCTCAAGTAGAGATTCCTGACGTAGAAATTGAGATTTTAGGTAGAACTCACCAAAAGATCGGTTTTGGAAATCACAAAGGAAACCGGTTCACAATCGTTGCACGTGGTTGTTGCCATCCAGATGGTAGTCCAATGACTAATTCTGAGGCTATGGACAAAATTGCTGAAATTGAATCTGCTATGAAAGAAAAATTAGGACCTAGTTTATTCCCTAATTGGATTGGACCTCAGAGATTCGGTGCTGGCCGACCCGTAACTCCTGTTGTAGGCCGGCATGTAATTGCTGAAGATTGGGAAGGTGCAGTAATGGCATACTTGAGCATGGAAGGCGACGAAAATGAGGATGTCTCAATCTTTAGGAAACATATTCGTGACAACGGTATTTCCAATGAAGCATTAGAAATGGCGCCGCAATGGCTGGGTTATGAGAAAGGAATGCTGAGGCATATTCTAGAGAACCCTGATGACTGGGTTGGAGCATTTAGAAAGCTACCAAACAACCTCCAATTGATGACCGTACACGCATTACAATCTGTAGTATTCAACAAGACCATTGAAGCTAGAATCGATAATGACATTTCCCTTTCAAGCCCAGTAGTAGGCGACATAGTGGGAAGAATCGATGACAATGGTCAACTCGAAACGTCCTCGATTGTTACTGTCGAGGAGAGAACACTTGAGAGAATCTCTCGTAATTGTAAACTTGGGAGACTTGCTGTTACTGCACAATTGCCTGGCTCAAAGATGGAGAAACCAAATGGAAAGTTTGGAGCAATTGAATCTGGTGTGCTAAGCGAAATGGGTCTTGCAGATACCACATGGCAAGTAGAAAGAATCTCTAGACTAACAACCAAGGGAACGCGCAGACCTACTGTAACTACTTTCAGTGATTTCCAATATGAGCCTGTTCCAGTAGCAGGCGAAGAGACGATGGGTGACAAATGGTCTCAAGGTCCAAATGACGGAGAACTTTGGAATCCAGATGGAGCCTGTATCAGATTCAGGTTCACACTACCTTCTGGAAGCTACGCAACAACATTGCTACGCGAGTTCATGCGAACTCCATTGCACCAACTGTGATGCAATCAAAGTAGTCCCATTGACAGGACTTCAATTTCACCAGTTCCACGAATTGCACGCATGTTTTCTTCGAAAACATCGGATAATCCAGAACCATCATTCATTACGACATGAACTTGAATGAATTTCAAACCGAAAGCCAATGGCTTGGTCTCACACAATTGAACATCATATGTTTCATCTTTCAGTGCCATGATTTGTTCTACCACATCATCAGCAGAAACATCATCTACATCAGAATCAGGCATGACTTTGTAAGTTAATGCAACCATTCCCATAATATCACCAATTCAATTCAAGGTCCCTGGAACCCACAAGAGGAGCAGACATATGCTACTCCTTGGTTTCTACAGCGTGGACTTCGGCCGATTGGCTCGCCACATGTAGGGCAGGGGAAAGTGGTAGATCCTTTGTCCACAAGTGGGACTCCGGAAGCGGTGCAGACGGTTGCTCTTTCAGACATAATATACACCTCAGTGCAGCACGGCCACGACCTCTCCCTCTTTATCCTTACGCGAAATCAAATGTCATCTATCCAAGACTGTTAGTCTTCCAGTTTTACCAGTTGACACAACTATCTCACCATTTCTAGAACGACACCATCCGTTCTCAATTCGTATTATGTCGCCCGTTTTTACTCGCTTTACTTGGTCAGCCCACAACACGATTCCAACGATACCTGTTTCATCTCGGCCGCATGCTGCAGCTAGTGAGCCGGTAAAATTGTCAGAGTTCACCAAACGGCGGGGATAACATCGCAAAACGACCAATTCAATTCTCTGAAACGTTTGGTTTGCGACTAATTCTGAAACTCTTTGTCTTGAAGAACATGCTTGTTCTGACTTAGATTGGTTTTTCATTTGTGAAAGGATTGACTTTTCTCTCACATCGGGCTGCTTTCTGGGCTTACTATCTTGCACCATGAAAACATCTGGATTGATTCAACCGTCTTCAATGATTCCCAGAGTCTGAATGAAAGTGGAAATGTTACTCCTTTGGAGTATTCTTTCTTCGAACTGTGAAAGTAGACTTTGCAGGTTCAACATCATCCAAGGGCTTTGGACCGCCTTTCCTTTCTTCAAGTGCGGTTTCAAATGCTGGTCTTATCTCCCAATCCGGACCTCTCTTTGGAGTGTGGAACTTGCAAATGAGATAAACCTCTGAAGATGAGTTACGACTTGCCATTGGTGAAAATCTCTTGACAGTCTGGAAGTGGGGGCGAACCAATTCAATCAACTCCTCAACTCCAGCGCCCTGGAATAATTTGGTCACAAAATGGCCGCCATACTTCAAAATAGGCAGTGCAAAATCAAAAACATCAGCTACTAACATTAGAGAAACCGCTTGGTCTATATCCCATTTCCCAGTTATATGAGGAGATATATCTGAAACAACTACATCGATGACTTCCGTATCTATTGCATCTAGAACCGCTTGCTGTGTGAACGGGTCAGTAATATCACCAACGATAAGATTCGCACCTTCCACAGGTACGCATGACTGTAAATCTACACCAACCACCTTACCCTTAGAACCAACCAATTCAACGGCAACTTGAGCCCATCCACCTGGATGACAACCAACATCTAGGACACTGTCTTCGTGCTGGATGATTTTATGGCGTTCCTGTATTTGCTTTAACTTGAAAGCGGAACGAGCACGATAACCACTAGCTTTGGCTTGCTTTCGCCAAGCATCTTTCTGGTGATCCTGAACCCAGCGGTCTACCAAAGCGCTCCCTCAGTCTTCGCTGACAGCATCTCCATGATAACTTCATGGACGAGATATTCTTCCAATGGTTCAATGAGGCCACTAATTGCTGCTCTCGTCATGGTGTTATGCCTGACTTCTTCAACAGCTGCAATGGCCGAAGGTACATCTGAAGAGCACTGGCTAAAGAGAACAGTACTGGTTGAAGAAAGAACTTCGATATGGTGTCCTAGTTGCGCAGAAATCGACCCCGAATTAGCAATTGTAGCCAAGTCACATGGAGCACGTACGGCCATTGTAGGCTTGCATGTTGATGATGCTTTCGAGAATGGTGCCAGTCTAGCGAGAATAGAATATCAAAAACAAATCGATGACTCACCATACGGAACCCCGACATTTTTCGTCGACGGAATAAAAACCGCAGAAGGCTATGATGCATGGGGTGATGTTCAGGAACGCATTCTCTCACAAGAAAACTCACGTGGCACTCCTGAAGAAATGGCAATGATTCTGACGGGAGGAGAAATACAACTGCCCACTCCTGACTATGGACAGATTACTCTAATGGTACTCGAACACGACAAGGAAGTTCCTGCAGGCGTCGATAATCCTGGAGATGATGTTCGTGACCGTGTTCTAATTGGAATGCAAGTGATTGATTCACAAGGAAATATATCCGATTATGGTAATTTAGAACTACCAGAATTGTGGTCTGTAATTATGGTTCACGAACCTGTCGAAGGTGGTGAGCCATACGGAGTTGTAGAAATTTCAAATCTTGAGTATGAAGAAAGTTCAGTCAATGAGCTTCTTCTAATTGTTGCATTTTGCGTTCTCTTAGGTGCAATGTTGGTATTTACTCCAGCAAAAATATCCCTAAATGCGGAAGAAGAATGAGTAATTGTGCTTATTTATTGCACCGATTGGTGTGAAAATCGTAAAAATACGGTAAAAAACCGCACATTTTACCAAACCTTTGATAAGGTTGAAGACTAATGTATAACCATGGAACCAACACACGATGCTTCTGAGGACTGGGAAAACAAGAGTGTTAAATCTTGGATGGTAGAATATACCGTTGAAGTTGGAGGAGAGACCAACCGTCACCTCTCTATGATCAGTGCAAGTGACGTTACTGATGTTCACCATCACTTGCTTAGTGAATTGAGAAAAATGTATCAAACAAGTGAGAGAGTTGATGTTACAGTACACAGAATTGAACCTGTTACTACGAACACAGATGCTCTGTACTTTGAAGGAATCTATTCGCCTTGAGGCGATGTGTAAAAGATGACAATATTCTGCTGGTCAGCTAGAATGTGATTTTCATAGTCCTGGCTGACTGTACCATTAACGGTCATCTCAACTGTTCCCCCACGATAATCAAAGATGCCGGTTTCATTGAAGTGCTTGCCCCACACGTCGAAAAATACCTCTAGGGGTACGTCTTCTTTGGTGTAGTTTTCCACATGTAATTTACCTGTATTCATCGTGCGTGTGAGTCATGTGCATGGCACTTGGGCAGGTATCTGTATCAATTCCCGCATTGGACGGAATCTGGTATTCTTCACCATCGATTATGATTGTCAGATACGGGTGAATATGCATTTGCATGGAACTATTGTGGTCGGTCAAACAATAGTTACCGAAGGGGTGCATTTCATCAGCAGTACTGCTTAGTGGTGCTTCTTCAACAGGGTTTTGTTCTTCGACTTTTTCTTCTTTATCGTCATCGAAAACATTGATCATTCCCTGATATTCCATCAAACCAAGTAGTGAAACTAGGCAGACGACCGTAAAGACTCCCCACCAGCCGTTTTCATTCAGGAATCATTCCTCCTCGGAAGCCTGTTTTGGTGCGACGTAACCGCCACGCTTTCTGCGTTCCTTAGCAGCTACATCTACGACCTTTGTGTTTCCAGCCACATTCCAATCGCTAGAACCGTACATGTTTGATAGTCTGAAGAATCCAATAGTAGCAGATATGTGTGCGATGTGTGCAACTGTACAGAATTGGCAGATTTTGCCAATCTCGTACTCAGCATACATCAAGTATAGAATTACTCCAATACCAAGGATTCCAAAGTTGGTTCCAAGTTTCAAGTTGTTCAAAACCCAGGATGCTGTTGGTTCCTTTGCCATTGAGATGATTAGCCACATGAACATTGCAAATGCCAGCATGCCAAGCAATCCCCAAGGCAATCCAAGATAGGGCATAGTGTTCCAATCATTATTGCCAATAACGCTAGCACAATCACAAACTGTTCCTGCGGAACAGAAGGAGCCACCGCCCATTTCCTGAGATTTGTTATGCATCCACAAAGTATGAGCAGATACGGTAAATCCACTGAAACAAATCAGTAGAAGACCACCAAAAGTCCTTCCCAATTTGGTTTCTAGTGAAGGCCACTTAGAGCGAAACGCCGGTAATGCCAGGCTTTCACCTAGAGGAGTAAACATTGCTACTCCAAGCGCAAATATAGCCAAGTGCGGCAATAGATTTGGGTCAAAACATTCTAGTCCAGCTACCATATTACTCACCTCTAGGGATTTTCTCTTCCATTGCGTCCCAAACAGAGTATCCTCTGTCTGCATCGAGATTCACATATTCAATGATTCCATTTGGTGCCACCAAGAAATATGTTGGAGTTCCAAATCCACCCCATGCGTCTTGGTGCGAGTTATCCTGCATGTCCATGTAAGGGAAATTATGGCCGTTGTTGTTGCGGAAATCCTGGATTACAGTTCGACCATATGACTTGCCGTCTGTATCTTCATCCCAAAGTGAAATTGATACGGCTAGGAATTCCACTGATACATTCTCTGGTGTTGAACGTTGAGGATTGTCACCCAGCCATTTGGCTTGCTCGTTTGGAATATCTTCTGCCGCTTGCTGTTGACAGTAACCACAGTTAGTATCCATGAATTCAATCATGAACCATGTTCCACCATCACCTTCAGACCACAATGGGTCGATGTGATCTTCAAGATTGTAATCTGTCCAAGTAGCTCCATCGTACACTTGTCCTTCAAGTTCTGGCACTCTGTCGCCGACACCAATTCCAGTGTAGACAGGATTAGTCGTCAAAGCGATGTAAGTAAACGCTGCAATGAACATTAAAGATACTATCATCAATCCATCTGAACGTGCTCCGGCTTCATCAGAAATATTTCTTCGAATCATAATTTCACCCCATAATCTCCTTGATTAGGACCCTTGCAGTGTGCGCCACGGCTTCTTCGCTATCATAGTTGACCTTGAAGCCGAGTTCTTTGAGCCGATTTATCGCCAACATAGCCTTTGGAATGTCGCCTGCCCAACCACGGTCTCCACCTGTGTACTCGATACTTGCATCTTCACAACCAGTTTCCCTAACCACGATAGCCGCAATATTTCTGACACTACAGGTATCGTTTGAACCTAGATTGTAAAGATTGATTCTATCATCTGTGTTATCGATAACATGTAAGATAGCGTCAACACAATCTCCGACTTCCATGTACGATTTCTCTTGAAGACCATTACCCAGTACTTCTAGGCGACTTGGATCTGCTTTCAATTTGTGAATGAAATCGAAAATGACCCCATGAGTTCCTCGCTCTCCAATGATGTTTGCGAATCTAAATATCCACGCTTGCAGGCCGAAAGTGCCAACCCATGAACCAATCAAACCTTCTCCAGCCTGTTTAGATGCACCGTAAAGAGAGATAGGAAGACAAGGCCCATGATTTTCAGGCGTTGGCATTGGAGCATTTTCTCCATATACTACCGAAGAGGATGCAAATGCAATTTTCTCCACATTTGCTAGCCTCATGGATTCCAGTACATTGTATGTCGCAATAGTTCCTTCCTTGAGGTCTGTATCGGTAATTCTAGTTCCGAGACGAATATCGGGATTCGCTGCCAAGTGGTATACCATATCGACTCCACTTAGCAACGGCTTCAGGGACTCCAAATCCTTGAGGTCAACTTGGTGAAAATCAACAGCACCTGAATCGATATGACCCTGAATAAATTCGAGTACACCAGACGATAAGTTGTCCACTACCAAGACTTCATCGCCTCGTGAAACTAATCTGTCTACTAGATGTGAACCGATGAAGCCTGCACCCCCGGTAACCAGCGCTCGCATGAACATGCGCCGTTATTCATTCGTTTTAATCCTCAGTGTCGCCGTCTAGATTTACTTTCAAGCCACCTGTGTCAGAAATTGACATGGTGTTTTGACCAAACAGTGATGGTTGTTGCGGTAGGAACGACGCAGCGAAAACAAGAAGTTCCAGGAGTTGAAAAAAATGCCAAAAGCAGAAAAAAACACAGAGCCAGAAAACGAGCAAAACACAAACAGCACCCTAGTTGGATTTGTCAGAAAGTCCAATGCAGGTCGAGCGGTTAAGCTATCGATTAACACAAGTTCTTTCCAAGACTGTGCCACATATGTGACCAGTGATGGACAGACATACGTGCAACTAATTGTAAGTTTGAACGCACTATCAGGAATCATCGATGGTTCCCGAGCAGTAACTTCGATCAATCACCTAAATGATTAATCGGAATTTAGCCAGTCCGCCCTTTACCGGGCGGGCTGGCGCTTATTTTCCCATTCATGTGATACAATGTAGCCGAATCACATATATCGGATTCAGAAGCGCGTTATTCCATGGAGAGGGCTGATGGTCAACCACTACGTGTCGTAGCAGGCCTCCCAATGTACAATGAAGAAGAAACCATTGGCACAGTAATTACCAATGTTCTAGAACATGTTGAGAAAGTAGTATGTGTTGATGATGGTTCATCAGATTCAAGCGCTAGAATTGCGGAAACATGCGGAGCTATAGTTCACAGACACAGAGTAAACCGTGGATATGGCGGCGCACTGAAATCTTTGTTTGCTAAAGCAAAGGAGATGGATGCTGATTGTTTGATTGTCTTAGATAGCGATGGGCAACATAATACTGATGACATCCCTAAAATGCTTCAGCCAATCATAGATGGTGAGGCCGATTTCGTGATTGGAAGCCGATTCGTAAACGGTGGAACTAGTGAAGACATGCCTGCATACCGCCGGTTGGGAATTAAAGTCATCAATGCCGCTTCAAATCTATCCAGTGATCTTGGCATCAAAGATACACAATCCGGATTCCGGGCATTCTCCAAATTAGCAATTGAAAGATTGAGGTTTGACTCTGAAGGAATGGAGTTATCTCTCGAAATGCTTGAAGATGCAAATGAAAAGGAGTTGAAAATTAAAGAGGTCCCTACCTTAATTCGCTATGATGTCCCGAAAGGCAGTAGCTTCACAGCACTATCTCACGGTTTCACAGTTTTAGCATGGGCAATGCTGTCACTATCTCAGAAAAAACCGCTACTGGTTCTGGGACTACCTGGTTTCGGTTTATTTGCCGCAGGAGCTGCAATGGGACTTAATGCTGTTAATGGAATATCAGATTCTGTCGATTATTTAGTTGGACCCGGACTAACCGCTGTTTGGATAGGCGTTTTAGGTCTGGCAATGATGGCTACTGGATTGGTATTACAATCAGCAAGAAATTTCTTGCGTCACTTACTGATTCGAGAATTCGGTTTGGCCTGATTTCCAATCTTATCGGCATAGCCTTCATGGGTTGAGTGCACATCCCCGTTTCATGGGAGATGCAAAAGAGAGACTTGCAGAGTACTCCCAACTCATACGTGAGAAAGTGGATTCGGGCCTTGATTCCGCATATTTCCGAGTATTATCTCAGCCGAAAACTACGTTCATTTTCTTGGCAATCATATCTTTATGGCTAGGAAATATTGGTACTAATTTCCAAGACCAAATCGTTGATGACGTCGAAGTTTTCCTTCCCGAGGGAGCAGAGTCTACCGACCTATTGCTGGAAGTAAGAGAGGAATGGTCGACTGATGTGGCTTTCATTTACATCAAAACTCCTAACGCAGAAGACCCTGACATTTTCGGAGCAGAGTACAACATCACTAGTGTCTCTGTTTTACATGAAATTTCATGGATAGAAGGCGATGATGAAAGAAGAGCTCCCGGAATAAAGCAGAACGGACTAGATTGGGACAAAGAAGACCACGGAAAGAACGATGGTGTTTTGTGGATTATTTCAATATCTCAAATTATCAAAGAGATTAATTCTAGTGATGGCCGATTTAACAGAGCAATGTGTGACAATCCCGGTGAGAGACTAACTGCAGAATTAGTGGATTGTGAAGCAGCAAGCCAAGCCCCCGGTTTTAGTGGAGGATTATACGCAATTCCAGACGAACAGCAACGAATTGATGAAATTGTGAATCAATCCAATGGTTCTCTAGAATCCTTGGCCAAGGATACCAATGGTGATGGTATTTGGGACACAACGGCTGTATTAGTTGGAATGATTTCTTCAAACCAAATTAACGAAACTGGAATGTGGAGTGATTACAAAGAGTTCTTCTCTCATATTGACGCAGTTATTGATGAAGAAAATCGTCCGACTCAGTATAGCATTAATCAGCTAAATATGACACAAACAGGTTTGTCAAAAATCCTCGAAGATGTCTCTGATGCAATCTATTTGGATTTGCTCAATATGATGCCGATTTCTCTATTCCTTACCGTTTTAATCATCACTCTATTGCACCGATCTTGGAAAGTAGTTATCATTTCAGGAACTCCAATTGTAATGGCATTAGCAGTCACATTTGGAGCAACTGTGCTGTTGGAAATGACATTAACTCCGATGATTATTGCTACATTCCCAATCCTGATTGGTTTGGGTGTTGATTATGCATTGCATATGGTCAACAGAATAGAGGAAGTACGGCGAAAGCGTATAGACTCCATGGTTGAAGAAAATGAACGAAGACGACGCAAGGGACTTGTTCCTAATGAAGTTCCTGACATGTGGGACCCAGAATTCTACAGGTCTTGTGTAATGGAAATGTCTCGAACAACAGGAGTCGCTGTTTTAGTTTCTGCAGTAACCACAATCATCGGTTTCTCAGTTCTAATTCTTCCAAACATCGTATCAATTATTCCTATTCGTTCAGTTGGTATGACTCTCGTTGCTGGAATCATGGCAACATTAGTTTTCTCGATGATTTTAGTGCCAGTTCTATCTTGGCTGCTCAGGTTCAACAAACGTTCAAACCCGCCTATGTGGGGGTCAATCTCAAGATTCCCGGTCAAGAATTTCGCTGTGGTTCTACTCTTAGCAGGAGCAATTACTCTCGCAGGAGTTAGCAACCTCGATGAATTAGACAAGCCAATTACTGGTTCTGACCAAACTCCAGATAACATACCTTCAATGGAGGCCATGGTTGAATATTCGAGCACCTTCTCTGGTGGTCAAACATCCCTATTCATCTTCGATGCTTCTAAGCATGTCAATGATGAAGACATCAACAATCAAGAGATGAAGATACGTTCACTCGAAGTCCTAGATGCCATGGATGCTTTAGAAAACAAAATTGGTGAGGTCCCATACACCAACACTACGAGTTTGATCACTTTCCTTGAGGCAGTTCCAGTAGTTATTGCTGAGCCGACTACGGGCGTCACATTGTATGACGGAAGTTTGTGGGGACTTTTGCATGACGAGTGTTGGGAATCAAACAGTCCAGATTGTGCAGCTTGGATCTTACTAGATGTTACATCGAGCGACGGAGAAGGAAGGAAGCATCTGCGTAAGGATATGGTAAATGTGGCCTATGATACATTGTCTAAGGAAGTACAATGGATGCTGACCAATGTTGATGGAACTAAAGCTCTGGTCTATGTCACTCAACCTTACATGAACCTGGATAATGCCAGTATGCTTCGAGATGATATCGATGATATGCTAGTAGAGCCGATGGAAGAGCCCGGAATCAGAGTTTCACCACTCACAGGTGGATTACCAGTTAGCCTTGATATCAATGAAGGAATTCACGAAACTCAGAGTTACACAACTTTGCTTACATTACTCATCCTAACTATCGTGTTATGCTTCGTATTCAGGTCTGCCAGAATTGGAATACTAACGATGATACCAGTTGCTACAATTATTATTTGGCAGCCATTATTGATGAGTTCAGGAGATGTGAATGTGAATATATTCACTGCGATGATAGGTACGATTGTATTCGGAATTGGTGTTGATGATGCAATACACGTAATGCACCGTATTCAGGAAGAAGGTGAGACTGCAGTAGGTATGTCGCGTGCAGTCGAGAGTACCGGACAGACCATCTTCGAGACGACTGCAACCACCGTAGCAGGTCTAGGCGCCGGATTCTTCGTAGCATTCCCGGGATTGGTAAATTTCTTCATTCTGATGATGTTGCTTATCGGATTTGCTTTCCTAACAAGTGTATTCTTACTACCCGCTACTATAACATTAGAACACATTGTGCGGCGGAAAATCAAGGGTGAAGAAGGGTTCATCGATTTCGGTGAAGGCGTTGTTTTGACAGATGAAAATATGAAGGCTGTTGACGCAATCCTAGATTAGTACTAATTTAATGGAGAATGCAGGGAGTAAGCCCCTTTCTGTTACCTTTCGGCGACTGCATTCAACTTAGCATCCTACCTGTCCCTGTGCGTGC